>Ga0208078_1000114_pt1 | contig 22668 bp, 18 predicted proteins | sample NGESurdeep072012_3_FD_184468 | JGI IMG/M metagenome (GOLD analysis project Ga0208078, IMG submission 184468) | Arctic peat soil microbial communities from Barrow, Alaska - NGEE Surface sample 53-2 deep-072012 (SPAdes) | ecosystem: Environmental > Terrestrial > Soil > Wetlands > Peat ...
TCGCTGTCTTTCACGCTGATAAAAACGTTGCCGGATTTCGGGAGCGGCGGAGGCGCGGCCATTTGCGACTTCGCGTAAGCCAGGCCGAGGTCGGCGTCGATCCCCATGACTTCGCCGGTCGATTTCATTTCGGGGCCGAGCGCGATGTCCGTTCCCTGATAACGCAGAAACGGGAAGACCGCTTCCTTCACGGAAAAGTGTTTGGGAATGATCTCACGGGTGAAATTGAGCTCGCGAAGAGTCTTTCCGGTCATGACTTTCGCGGCCAGTTTCGCGAGCGGAACGCCGATCGCCTTGCTCACGAACGGCACCGTCCGTGACGCGCGCGGGTTCACCTCGAGCACGTAAACTTCGTCGCCTTTCACAGCGAATTGCACATTCATCAGTCCGCGGACCTGAAGTTCCTTCGCCATTGCTTTGGTCGCGATGCGGATTTGTTCGAGCACCTCTTTCGATAACGAAAACGTCGGGATCACGCAGGCGCTGTCGCCGCTGTGGATGCCGGCCTGCTCGATGTGCTCCATGATCGCGCCGATTACGCTGGTTTCGCCGTCGGCAATGCAATCGACGTCCACTTCGATCGCGTCCTCGAGAAAACGATCGACTAATACCGGACGATCCGGGCTGACTTCGATCGCGCTTTGCATGTAACGGCGCAGATCCTCCGCGGTGTAGACGAGTTCCATCGCGCGTCCGCCCAAAACGAACGACGGCCTAACGAGAATCGGGTATCCGATTCGTTCCGCGATCGCGACGGCCTCGTCGGCGCTAACCGCCGAACCGCTCGGCGTCTGGCGCAGGCCGAGCTTGTCCAGCATCGCGGCGAAGAGCTTTCGATCTTCCGCCATCTCGATGCTTTCCGGTTGCGTGCCGATAATCGGAACGCCGGCCGCCTTTAATCCTTCCGCGAGATTTAGCGGCGTCTGCCCGCCAAACTGGACGATGACGCCCTCGGGAAGTTCCTGCTCATAAATATTGAGCACGTCCTCGAGCGTGAGCGGCTCGAAATAAAGTTTGTCGCTCGTGTCGTAATCGGTCGAAACCGTTTCCGGGTTCGAGTTCACCATAATGGTCTCGAACCCGATCTCGCGCAGGGCGAACGCGGCGTGGACGCAGCAGTAGTCGAACTCAATCCCCTGTCCGATCCGGTTCGGCCCGCCGCCGAGAATCATGATCTTCGGCCGGTCCGTGCGCCGCATTTCGTTCTCGGTCCCGTAGGTGGAATAATAATACGGTGTGAAGGCTTCGAATTCCGCCGCGCAGGTGTCCACGAGCCGGTAGGTCGGAATGACGCCGGCTGCTTTCCGCTGCGCGCGAATCTCCGATTCGGAAATTCCATGCGCGACGGCCAGCTGCCGATCGGAAAACCCGAGCTTCTTCGCGCGCCGGAAATCTGTTTTCGCCAGATTGCTCTGCTCGTCCACGATCTGCCGGACGTTGTGCAGGAACCAGCGGTCGATCTTCGTCAGGTCGAAGACTTCGTCGATCGACATGCCATCCTGGAAGGCTTGGGCAAGATAAAAGACACGTTCCGCATTCGGGTTCGCGAGCTTCAGGCGCAGCGTTTTGGCGTCGACGCGCTTCTCGTTGCCGTCGCCGCACAAACCGAAGCGCTTGATCTCGAGGGAGCGCAACGCTTTTTGGAGCGCTTCCTTGAACGTGCGGCCGATCGCCATCGCTTCGCCGACGCTCTTCATCTGCGTCGTCAGGATCGGATCGGCCTGGGGAAATTTTTCGAAGGTGAACCGCGGCACTTTCACGACGCAATAATCGATCGTCGGCTCGAAGCTCGCGGGCGTCTCGCGGGTGATATCGTTCCGGATTTCGTCCAGCGTGTAACCGACGGCCAGCTTGGCGGCGATCTTCGCAATCGGAAATCCAGTCGCCTTCGAAGCAAGCGCGCTCGAACGCGAGACGCGCGGATTCATTTCGATGACGACCATCCGGCCGTTGGCGGGATTGACTGCGAACTGGATGTTCGAGCCGCCGGTCTCGACGCCGATCTCGCGGATGACGTCGAACGAAGCGTCTCGCATCATCTGGAATTCCTTGTCGGTCAGCGTCTGAGCGGGCGCGACCGTGATCGAGTCGCCGGTATGCACGCCCATCGCATCGAAATTTTCGATGGAACAGATGACGACGCAGTTGTCCGCACAATCGCGCATCACCTCCATCTCGAATTCCTTCCAGCCGACGAGCGATTCCTCGATCAACACTTCGGTCACCGGCGAGAGCGCGAGGCCGCGTTCGACGATTTCCTCCAGCTCGTCGCGATTGTATGCGATCCCGCCGCCGGCGCCGCCGAGCGTGAACGCAGGCCGGATAATCAGCGGAAATTTATCGATCGTGTCCGCGACGCGTACGGCGTCCGCGACGGAATGGGCGATGCCCGAGCGCGGAACGTCGAGGCCGATTCGCAGCATCGCCTCCTTGAAAAGCTGGCGGTCTTCGCCCTTCGCGATGGCCTGCGCGTTGGCCCCGATCAGCTTCACGTTGTGCCGGGCGAGCGCACCGTTGCGGTTCAATTCCATCGCCACGTTGAGCGCGGTTTGCCCGCCCATCGTCGGGAGGATCGCGTCCGGTTTTTCCCGCGCGAGAATCGCTTCGACGACCTCCGGCGTGATCGGTTCGACGTAGGTGCGGTCCGCGAATTCCGGATCGGTCATGATCGTCGCCGGGTTCGAGTTTACGAGCACGACCTGGTAACCTTCCTCGCGCAATGCCTTGCAGGCTTGGACGCCGGAATAATCGAACTCGCAGCCCTGCCCGATCACAATCGGGCCCGAGCCAATCAGCAGAATTTTATGGAGCTCGTTGTTCCGCGGCATTGGAGCACGCGGACGATAGACGAATTTGTTCGAAGATCACGAGCTAAACGCGCCCTTTTTGCGCGCGTCTCGCGATCGCGAAAAAGGGTCGGCGATTAACCGGCGCGGAGCGCCGCGGTCCGTTCCTTGGCGGCGACACGCCATTCTTCCAGGCGCGTGCTGACGACGAGGAGCGCGGCGGGATCGCCCCGATATTTTTTCTCCTTCTTCGTGACCATGCCGTCGTGGACGAGATTTTGGAGTTTCTCGTAGGCGCGGAGACGGAGCATTTCATCACCACCGCTCGCCGCGTTTCGCGCGTGGAGGTTCGCGTAAACGAGATCGTAAAGCGGTTTGAATTCGAACGAAGTCTTTTGCGACAGAATCGCGCAAAGCTCTTCCGTCATGATGTCGGGCGTGCGGCGCGTGAAACCTGAATGATTAGCCATGAGATTAGGCCGCCTTCTTTTCGATGCGACCGGTCGGGAAAGCCACGATCGGCACGAATGAGTTGTCGGGCTTAATACCAGGCGCGACTTCGTAACTCAATTTTCCCGCGATCACTTCGCTCAAGGCAATATCCGCCAGGCCCATTCCCGGTGGAGTGGGAACCAGCGGACGATGTCCTCGCATCAATTGCCGGACCCGAAGGCGAACGACGTTCACGAGAAGTTGCTGACTGGGAATGACGGCGGAGGCGCTGTTGAGAAGAGTGGTTTGCATAAAATTATTAGCCTCGCGAGGTTGATTCAGCCTCCTTATCAGCAGCCGAGCGGCTTCGAGGTTGAACGAAGGAGCGGAAGATGACCGCCGTGACTATCGCCGATCCCGGGCGAGAAGCAATGAGCAGTATCGCAGATCAGGCCACTTCGGCCATGCGCTGGCGATCGAGATAGACTTTGCAGATGCCTTTGATGCGGGTAAGCACGTAGTAAATTGTCTGGCTGCGCACCCGCACCAGTTCGCTCCCGACGATGCGGGTAACGAAATCACTCGGCAGCTCCAGCACTTCCTGGGGAGTCCGGCCATCGAGTCCTTTGCACAGGATCGCGGTCATGGCGCGAGTGAGCGTTTGCACTTCCGGCCCCAGCGTCATCCGGAAATGCGCCTTGCCTTCATCGTCGACCTGGAGGTAAACCCCGACCGTGTCCGCGCATTCCTCGTCCTTCCGAATATCTTCGAGGACGAACACTTCGCCGGGCCGCGGTTCCTGTTTCTTCGCGTTGTCCGCGTAGGAAACGAGAGTCTCGCGCCGCTCCACTTCCGGGAGCGTTTCGAAGAGGTTGATGATGGCTTCGAGTTTCGGCGGATACATGAAAAGCTCCAAGCACCAAGCTCGCAAGCACCAGAGAATATTCAAATTCCAAGCTCCAAACGCTGCTACGAGGCTTGGTGTTTGATGTTTGGAGCTTCTCTGGAGCTTGGAGCTTGATGTTTGGAGCTTTCGAGCGCGGTTATCCGCGCTCGATCGGCGCTGCGACCTTATTGCCCCACTCGGTCCAGGACCCGTCGTAGTTCCGCACGTTTTCGAGGCCGAGCAGATAAGTCAGGACAAACCAGGTGTGGCTCGAGCGCTCGCCGATCCGGCAATACACCACCGTGTCCGTCCCCGGTTTCAGCCCGCAGCCTTCGAAATAAATCTTCGCCAGGTCGCCCGCTGATTTGAAGGTGCTGTCGTCGTTTGTCGCGGTCTTCCACGGAACGCTTTTCGCGCCGGGAATGTGGCCGCCGCGCAAGACGCCCTCCTGCGGATACTCGGGCATGTGCGTGACGTCGCCTTTGAATTCGCCCGGCGACCGGACGTCGATGAGCGGCTTGCCCGCTTTGCTTTGGGCGAGCGCTTCATCGGCAAAGGCGCGGATCTCCTTGTCGAAACGTTTCTTCGGCACCGGATAATTCGTGCCGGGAAATTTCGGCACCTCGCGCGTCATCGGCCGGCCTTCGGCTTTCCATTTGTCACGACCGCCGTTGAGGATCTTCACTTTCTCGTGCCCAAACAAGCGGAAGGCCCAGAGCGCGTAGCAGGCCCACCAGTTCGCTTTGTCGCCGTAGAAAATGCAGGTCGTGTCCGGCGTGATGCCGTTGCGGCTACAAAGCTCCGCGAATTTATCCGGCGCGATGTAATCGCGGATCACCGGGTCCTGGAGATCGGTCCGCCAATCGATGTGGACCGCGCCTGGAATGTGACCGGTATCGTAAAGCAGAATGTCTTCGTTCGACTCGACGATGCGCACCCCGTCGTCGGTCAAATGTTTCTCCAGCCAATCGGCATCCACTAGCGCGTCTGGATGCGCGTACTGCGTTGGGGTTGTGCTCATGGTAAACAAAGCATCTGACGCGGTGGAATCCGCTGCAAGACTGATTTGAAGCTCAGAATCCGCCGAGTTCGCGGAACCAGCGCAACGCCAGCCGAACCTCGGAGCGCTTTAGCCAGTGACCGCCAATGAAGTGCTCAATCCGCACGCGTTTGAAGCCGGTGCGCTGGAGCGATCCTTGCACAGCGCCTTCGGATGATGGCGTGGCGATCTCGTCTTCCATGCCGCCGCTGATCCAAATCGGGATGTTGAGAAAAGCGGCGCCCGGCTGGTAGGTTTTGTAGGCGGGACTCAGGCGGTCCTCGTTAATTCCGCTCAAATAAAACCCGCAAATATTTACCAGGCCCGCCCTGGCCATCATCGCACCCAGGATGCAGCTCCGTTTCGCGCCGCCGGACATCCCGGCAAACACGACCGGCCATTTCGCGCTTTGCGGCCATTCCTTGCGCACCGCTTCCAACGCCGCGGCGAGCATTCCCAACCGCCACGGAGTGGAATCCTGCCGGGGGTGGATGGTCGCGTCCGATGCGAGAATCACCCAACCCTCCGCATTGGCAGGCGGCCGATACCATTCCGCATCCATCGGGCTGGTGCGATGGTAATCCGTGGTGGAGGTCACGATCAAAATCGGCCAGCGTCGCGCGGGATCGAATCCCGGTGGAAATGTCAGGACGGCCCGGCCTGTTTGGACACGCGGATTACCTCCTTGGGCCGCCATGTCCTGATAACGCTTCGAAACCGGGAAGCGGATCTCCACCGTTTTTCCACCCTGCACTTGTTGCCCCGCGAGGGTGGCTGCGTCCACGCCGGCAGGCGGCGTCAGAAAACAAATCAGCGCCATCAGAATGCGGCGCGGCGCGAATTTTTTCATGACGGGAAAGTTTGCGACACGGTCGAGCTGCTGACCAGAGCGCAATTTATTGAGTGAAATTTGCGCAGGCCGTATACTGGCGGCCGCCATGCGCGTTCTGCTCATCGAGGATAAGAAGAAGACAGCCGCCTTTCTGGCCAAGGGCCTGCGCGAAGACGACCTCGATGTGGAAATCGCGCCCGATGGCGAGAGCGGCCTGGAGCTGGCGCGCACGAAAAAATTCGATCTTCTCATCGTGGACGTGATGTTGCCGAACAAGGACGGCTGGACCGTGGTAGCGGAACTGAGGAAGAGCGGAATGCGCACTCCGATCCTGTTTCTCACCGCGCGCGACAGTGTGCGCGACCGCGTGAAAGGCCTGGAACTGGGCGCGGACGATTACCTCGTCAAGCCGTTCGCGTTCTCGGAACTTATGGCCCGGGTGCGATCGCTTCTGCGGCGCGTGCCGAACCATCACCAGGAATTGCTGCGCATTCGCGATCTGGAAATCGACACGCGCCGGCACAAGGCCACCCGCGCTGGCACCGCGTTGAACCTGACCGCGAAGGAATTTCTCCTCCTCGCGCACCTCGTTCGCTCCGCCGGCCAGATCGTTTCCCGGGCGGAAATCGCGGAGCACGTCTGGGGGATCAATTTCGCCACGAACACCAACGTCGTGGACGTGATGGTGCGGCGGCTCCGCGCGAAGGCGGACGATCCCTTCCAGCCGAAGCTGATCCATACCGTGCGCGGCGCGGGTTATGTCCTCAAAGCCGGCTGAACCGCGCTCCATCGCGTTGCAGTTGGTGGTGCGCTTCACGCTCGCGGCGGCGCTCCTGCTCTGTTGCGGGCTCGGCGCACTTTACTGGATCGTCGTGCGCCACGCCTTCGAGGAAGACAACGAAGTCCTGGCGGACAAAGTCGCGGCCGTGCGTGCTGACCTAACGACTGCGGGCGGCGCGCAGGTCGTTTCCCAGGAATTGAAGAACATCCGGCCCGGCGAACGGACTGCTTATTGGGTGCGGGTGCTGGATTCGCACAACCTGATCCTCGCCGAGACAGCCGGCATGGGCACACTGCTTTCACCGAATATTTTTCCAGGCGGCACAACAGGCGAACTCGAAAAACCAATCGACTATCACGCCGACGGCCGGCTCTTTTCCCTGGTGACGAGCGAACAGAAAGTCACAGCAGACCGGTTCACCATCCAGGTCGCGCAGGACCGCACGGCCGACGAACAATTCATGAAACAGTTCGCCGCGCTGCTCGCGGCCGTCCTCGCGCTCGGCGTGGCCGCATCGGCCATCATCGCGTTCACCGTCACCAAACGAGGGTTGCGCCCGCTTGGCGAAATGACCCGCGCTTTGAAACGAGTGGGACCGAAACAGCTCCACCAGCACGTGGGCACCGTCGACTGGCCACGCGAACTCCAGCCGCTCGCCGTCGCCTTCGACGAAATGTTGGGACGCCTCGAAGATTCATTCGTCAGGCTCTCGCAGTTTTCCGCCGATATCGCGCACGAGCTGCGCACCCCGATCGGGAACATTCGCGGCGAGGCCGAGGTCGCCCTCACGCGGGCGCGTTCCGCGGAGGAATACCGCGAGGTGATCGAGTCGACGATCGCCGAATGCCAGCACCTCGGGCATATCGTCGATAACCTCTTGTTCCTGGCGCGAACTGAGGCCGCGGAAGGCTACCTCCAACGAACCTCGTTCGATGGACGCATCGCGATCGAAAGAATCGCCGCCTTCCATGAACCGATCGCCGAGGAACAGAAACTCACGATTCGTTGCGAGGGCAAGGGAACCTTCAACGCCGACGAGATGCTTTTCAGCCGCGCCGTGAACAATTTGGTCGAGAACGCCGTTCATCACACGCCCGCCGGCGGAACGATCGACATTACGATCGCGAACCGCGGCGCGAACTCCGAAGTCTCGGTGAAAGACACCGGCCGCGGGATTGCGGCCGAACATCTGCCGCGCGTGTTCGACCGCTTTTACCGCGCGGATCTATCCCGCAGCTCCGAAGGCGTTGGGCTGGGCCTCGCGCTCGTAAAGTCGATCATGGATTTGCACGGCGGCTCCGCCGAGATCGATAGCGAGCCCGGCCGCGGAACCACCGTAACGCTGAGCTTCCCAAAGTAGATAACAAAATGTCCGCCTCTAATTAAGAACATCCGTCTTGTTCTCGTTAGGCCGGCAAATGCTTGTGTAAGCTCATCCCAACATTTCTTGTGGCTCTGTTTGCGTGCGGCGTTCTGAGTGCGCAGACGCCTGTATGGCAGCCGTCGGCGGGACACACACAGGTGCCGATTTGGCCGAAGGAACCGCCTGATTCTCAGCCTGTCGTAGGGCCGGAGCGTGCGAGGATGGTGGAGGCCCCTTTGGCCTCCGGCCAACGAAATTTTCAATTACGCGATGGCCTCAGCTGATGGAGACGTGGCTGGAGACGATTGCGATGACTTCGAAGTAGGCGCCGGGGATTGGGGGAACGTCCGGCAAAGCGTCGGTTCCCTAGGGACAACCGGATTCAGTCATTACAAAAATGTAAAGAAAGGGCTTGCCAGCGGCATTACGAATTTGTAATCCAGCACGATGACTTTTCGCCCTAGCTCTCGCGTCATCGCTTTTTCCGTCGGGGCCGTCAGTTTCTTCACGGTTTGGGACGCATCGCTTCGCGCCCAGGAAGCCGTCACGACCCAGACGATCAACGTCACTGGCGAGCCGGTCGCCACTCCGCACGCGCACGACGACACGCGTCCGAAGCTCGAGCACATCATGAGGGAAGTGACGGACACGCAGATCACGGTCACGAAGAAGGCGACGGTGATTCCGCTCGACAAACAAGCGCCGAACCAGGGCAACAATAACCAGGAGCTGTTTACTAAGGCACCGGGCCTGATCGTTTCCGAGCAACAGAATCCCGGCCAGTTCAATTACAGTTATCGCGGCCTCGGGAATCCGCAGGAATCGGAATACACCCTCTTCCTCCAGGACGGTCTGCCATTAATGGCGGAGTGGATCGGGTTCCCGACTCTTTATTATCAGCCGGTGCCCCAGAGCATCAGCGAGATTCAATTCATCCGCGGCGGCAGCAGCCTTCTCTACGGACCCGAGCCGGCGCCGGCGATTAATTTCGTGACGAAACATCCGGCGCAGGGGACGCCGTGGAGGGCGTACTTCGAACAGGTCGGAGGCGCGGACGGATTCTACAACAGTTACGGGTCGGTCCAGGAAGCGAACGGCCCCGTCGAGTTGCGCCTGGATGCGGACTACCAGCATTCCGACGGCCAACGGAACAATGGCCAGTACGATCTGTGGCAGGCGAACGGTTATCTCGGTTACCGGCCCACGACGAATCAACTCATCGCGTTCGACTTTCACGCCAGCCGATTCAGCGGCGGCGACCCGGGCAAACTGACGCTGGCGCAATTCCAGAACGATCAGAATTTTTCGACGACGCCTTACAACGAGAACTGGGTGGATCGTTACTCAGGTGTTTTGCGTTACGAAGTGGATTTCGGCGACGGTTGGCTCATGCAGGCCAAGGGCTGGTTCACCCATCAGGACATCGATTCGCGCAGCGCAAATAACCTGAACCCGACGGCCGCGAACCCGACCGGCAATCCATCGAGCACGACGTTTGGCTACGAGGAATTCAATAATGGCGGCCTCGATCTGCGTTTCCGGAAGAAGTGGGGCGAAGGGACAATGTTCAAAGGCAGCGCGCTCACTTTCGGCGGCGTGGTTTATCACGGCGAGGCGCCCTTCACTCGCTACACACTGACTGCGGCCAATAGCGGCGTTAATTTTCTCTACGCGCCGCGCGACACGACCTCCACGGCCATCCCGCTCATGCAAGATCGCGCGGCCGATTACCAGGCGTTCTTCATGGAGGACCTGATCCGCATCGGCAATTTCCACATCGTCCCGTCGTTCCGGCTCGATCATGAAAACGTCGAAGTCGATTCAACTTACGCCCCGTGGCTGCCCAACCCAACGGTAACGCCGCCCATTACAGCAACCACAGGACCGGCGAGTATCAGCGCCGATCATTTGATCCCGCTCTGGGGCATCGGTCTGGGCAACGATTTCGGCAAAGGCAACGAGACTTACTTCAGCGCTACCTCCGGCTGGCGGCCAACGCGCTTCTTCGACATCGCCGGCACTTCCCGCACCATCCAGCCGGGCCAGCCGATCCCGGATCCATTTCGTTCCACCGACTTCGAACTCGGTGTGCACGGAACCCCGATCAAAGGTCTCTGGTATGACGTCGGTCTTTTCTGGATGGAATTCGAGAATAAAACCGAGAGCATCAACGTCGGCGGGAGCAGCACGCTCTTCTTTGTCCAGAACTCAGGCAACACGCGCCACCGCGGCATCGAAGCGGAGTTCTCCTACGATCTGCTCGCGCCGTTCCAAGTTGAAATTGCACCTGCGACCACGACGGCCGATTCCAAGTCGAACAAGGACGTGGCCGTGGCGCCGCCGCCATCGCATCCGTTGCAACTGATCGTCTTCAGCAACGTTCAGTTTCTCGATGCCGAATTCACCGAGAGCGCGCTGCTCGTTCCTGGAACCACGCGCACCCTTGTGGGAAACACCCCCGCCTATGCGCCGGACTTCATCTGGAAAGGCGGAATCACTTTCCAAAAGGAGAAATGCTTCCGCATCACCGTGTCCGGCGTCCACGTCTCGAATCAGTTCTGGGCGGACAACAACCTCGGCAATCCGGCTGTCGGCGCGCCGCAGCTCGTTCCAGCGGTCATTCCGTCCTACACCGTGTTCAATCTTTCGAGCGAATGGTACCTCACGAAAAACGTGCGGCTGATCGCCGGCGTCTCGAATTTGGGCGACGAGAAATATTACTCGCGCGTTTTCCTTAACGGCCTGATCGATCCTGCGCCGCAGCGCACCGGTTATGCCGGCCTGTCCGTGGAGTTCTAGCCCTTCTTCCCTTCCGCCGAGCCGGGGACTGCTCGCTCGGCGGCTTGGAAGCCGACCTTGGAATGGGTGCCGTCGCAGAACGGCTTCGTCGTCGATGCGCCGCAGCGGCAAAGCGCCATCCGTTGTTTCGCGGGATAAACATTCCCGTCGTCGTCTTTCAATTCTATCTGCCCCGTCACGATGTAGGGCCCGTTCTCGATGATCTCGACAGTTACATCAGCCATGCGCGCAACCTAGCCGAAATCCTGCCCTTCAGGTAGGGACGCTTTTCCGAAGCGTCCGACTAATCCTGATGCGACGCTATCACTGCAAAAAAAATCGGACGCGTCGGAAACGCGCCCCTACCTGAGGTTGGCGAGATCTTCCGGCGTGTCGATATCGATCACACCATCCTCGAACAGGACCGAGGCCACGTCGTCAGGCCGCGCCGCGATCAAATATTTCGCGCCAGAGTCGTCGGGTAAACTCAGCAGTGCCGGAAAACACGAGCGATCGAAAAGCGCAGGAACGCCGAGGGTGTTCGCGTAGCTCGAGGCAATGATCGGCTTGCCGGCTTCTTCTCGCGTGCGGATCAGCTCGGCAATTACCACTGCATCAACGAGCGGCTGATCGCAGGTCAAGAGCAAGACCGCCTCAGTTGAATTGGCGAGATATTGCACGCCGGCACGGATCGATGTTCCCAAACCTTGACGCCAATTCGGATTCTCGATGACTACCGCCGGCATGGCACAGACTTCATTCCGAATCGCGTCGCCCGCGTCACCGGTGACAACGACGATTGGCGTGCATCTCGCTTCGGCCGCGGCGCGAACGGTGCGCGCGATCAGAGTTTCGCCGCGAAAACGGAGGAGTTGCTTCGGCTGCCCAAGGCGCGATGAACCGCCGGCCGCCAGAATTACGGCGCCGATATTGGACATGCTTCGATCGACGCGGGCCGGCGAACGACGTTCCAGCCGTGGATTGGCGCCTTGCGATCTCGCAACGCTTCAGCGCTCGCGCCGGCGAAGGTCGTTTGAATCTCCGAGACGAGGGCGAGCGCCAGCTCTTCGGGCGTTTCCGCGCCGAGATCGAGCCCGGCCGGCGCGAAGACTTCAGCCGCGATCGCGATGCCTTCGTCGAGGACAGCGTTGAGCAACTGGTCGCGCCGCTTCCGCGGTCCGAGCAGACCCACATAAGACAGATCGAGTTTGAGCAACTGGCAAAGCGCCGCGAAGTCGCGCCCGTAGTTGTGCGACTTCACGATCGCGGCGGTCCGCGCATCCGCGTGATTCGGAAGCTCCGCCGCAACATCAACTTCGACGATCTCCCATCCCAGGATCTCCGCGAAGGCCCGCAACGAGGCGCTGTCCGGCCCCTCGCCGAAAATCAGCAGCCGAATCGCCGGCTCGATTTCCTGAACAAAGACCTCGCCAGGAATCTCTGTCCCGCTCCTGACGAAACGCGTCCCAAGCTCAGCGTTCCCGCCAAAGACCGTCGCGGCCCGGCAGCTTCGGCGCTCGGAAAAATTCGCCGCCAGTTCAGTCAGAAAATCTTCCCGGATCGCTTCGATGAAAATGTCGATACTGCCATTGCAACCGAAGCGGAGACGCGTGTCGAAGTTCATCAGCAGCGGCGCACCATCGCGCATCACCTCCAGGGCCCGCCGCGCTATTTCCTCCTCCAGGCAGCCGCCGCTGAGCGAACCGGCGGTCGCGCCATCACGACAGATCAACATGCGGGCGCCCGGCCTTCGGTAACTCGAGCCGTGCGTTCGCACGAGTGTCGCCAGCGCGAACGGTCCGCCGCGCTGACGCTCGAACAACCGAAGGATGTCTCGAATTTCTCTCATCGGTCAGGCTTCAATTCTGCCGGTTGAACCGGCAGTCGTCGAATTCGTTTTCCAGTCGCGGCAAACACCGCGTTCATGATAGCGGGCACGATCGGCGGCACCGGAGGTTCGCCCATTCCAAACGGCGTGGCTGCGTCGCTCGAAACGATGTGCACTTCGATCGTCGGCGTGTCGTGCATCCGCGCGACCTGGAAATCTGTGTAGCTCGATTGCAACGCGGACCCACCGCGAAAAGTGATTTCACCCAGGAGCGCGGACGAAATTCCCCACATGATTCCGCCTTCGATCTGTTGCTCGACGCCGGTTGGATTCACGACGAGCCCGCAATCGACCGCCGCAATGACGCGCTCGACGCGCACCGTTCCCGCGTCGTCCACCGCGACATCGGCGACGTAGGCGATGTGGGTGTCACCATCGTAAACGTTGCAGGCCACGCCGCGACCATGCCGTGGCGCGACCGGTTTTCCCCAGCCCGATTTTTCCCGCACCACTTCGAGAACGCGCCGTAGCCGACGCCGATCGATCGTGAGCGAGCCGGCTTTTAATTCATCCGCGCCTTTCAACCGCTCGAGCCGGAACGCCAGCGGATCGGCGCCCCGTTCGTGCGCGACTTCATCGAGGAAAGATTCCCGGGCGAAGACACTCGAAGGCGCAAAAACCGAGCGCCACGGCCCGTGTTTCACCGGCACTTCCACCGTCACGTATTTCGTTTCGATCGCCGGGATCGCATAGGGCACATCGTAAACGCCCCACGACAGATCCTGGTAAAACCCCGCATCGCGCACGGCTTCCGGCGCCGGCTTCCGTTTCAGATTGTGCGGCGAACCGGCCTTGGTGTGCTGCCACGACACGAGCGCGCCGGTCGCATCGAAGCCGGCAGCCATTCGATGCGCCGAGGCCGCCTGGAAATGCCCGTGCTTCATGTCGTCCGCCCGCGTCCAAAGGACTTGCACCGGCCCTTTGACCGCCTTCGAAAGTTCCGCTGCTTCCAGTGCGTAATCGACGGCGAGCCGCCGGCCGAAACCGCCGCCGATCAAGGTCACGTTGACCTCCACCTGCTCCGGTTTCATCCCGAGCGAATCTGCGACCGCTTCCTGCAACGAATTAGGCGCCTGGGTCGGGACCCAGATCGTGCAGCGATCGCTCCGCACATCGGCGACGCAATTCATCACCTCGAGCGGGGCGTGGGCGTAGAACGGGTATTGATAGGTCGCCTCCATTGTCTTCGCGACTGCGCCGGTGCCTGCTGGCGGCTCCTCTTTTCGCGTGACGAATCCGGTCTCGCGCGAAGCAGCTTCCAGCCGTTTCGCGTGCGCTTCGGAATCGAACGCGTCTTTCGGCGCTTCCTCCCATTCCACCGCCAGCGTGGTGCGGCCTTTCAGCGAGGCGAAAGTGTTCTCCGCGATGATCGCGATCCCATTCGTGCTTGGAACGATCAGTCGCACGCCGCGAACTTTGTCGGCCTTTTCATTCTGCGACGTTTTCACCTTCGCTCCCGGCCAGGGCTGGCGCTCGATCGACGCATAGAGCATTCCCGGAATTTTCGTGTCGATGCCGTAGCGCGCCGTGCCGGTTACGATGTCGTGACCGTCGATCCGCTTCATCGGTCGTCCGATCAATCGGAAATCTTTTGCATTCTTTAGTGGCGGGTCCGCGGGGACCGGAAGTTTTGCCGCATCTGCCACGAGTTCCGTGTAGGCAAGGCGACGCGAGCTTTCCTTATGCAGGACGGAACTGTTCGACGCGGAGCAACTGGAGGCGTCTACTTTCCAGCGCGCTGCCGCCGCGGTGATGAGAATCTCGCGCGCGGCCGCGCCCGCTTGTCGCAAAGTTTTCCAGCTCCCGCCCAGGCTGAAACTGCCACCGGTGCCGAGCCGCTCAAAACCTGGGCCAGGCGAAGCCTGCACAATCTTGATCCGAGACCAGTCCGCTTCCAGTTCGTCTGCGAGAATCATGGCCAGCGAAGTGCGCACTCCCTGGCCCATCTCGGATTTTCCGATCGTGAGTGTGATCGTGCCGTCGCCACCGATTCGCACCCAGCCGTTCGGCTTGAATTGCGCCGCCTGCTCTTTTTCCGCAGCGAAAAACCGCCGGCCGTCGAAACCAATCACGAGCGACGCTCCGCCGAGCGCTGCCGTTTTTAGAAAAGTGCGACGGGACGCCATCACGACTTTTTCTCCTGCATCAACCCGGCCGCGCGCAGGATCGCTTTCCGCATCCGCGGATAGGTTCCGCAACGGCAGACGGAATCCGACATCGCCGCATCGATTTCTGCATCGCTCGGATTCGGATGATCGCGCAAAAGTCCGCACGCGGTCAGGATCATTCCCGGCTGGCAGAACCCGCATTGGGCCACGTCTTCCTCGATCCAAGCGCGCTGGCACGGATGGCTCGCGTTTTTCGAAAGCCCTTCGATGGTAGTGAAACTGCGACCCTTCGCCTCGCTCGCTGCGATCTGGCAGGAACGAACGGCTTTGCCATTCTCAAGCACCGTGCACGAACCGCACACGCCGGCACCGCAGCCAAACTTCGTTCCGGTCAACGACAACGTGTCCCGCAAGACCCAGACAAGCGGCGTGTCCTCCTCGACGTTCACGACGCGTTTCGCGCCGTTGACGGTAATGGCGATTTCGCTCATGGCGACCCAGAGGGCGATGAGGCGGTCGCCCGTCGTTAACTAGATCAACTTGTCCGGCGTAATTGGCAAGTCGCGGACCCGCTTTCCGGTGGCGTGATAAACGGCGTTCGCGATCGCCGCGGCGATTCCCGTTATTCCGATCTCGCCCATGCCCCGCGCGCCGATCGGGTTGAAAGCAAAATCCGGTTCGCCGACGAAGGAGACATCGATTTCCGGTACGTCCGCATTTGTCGGCACATGATAGTCGGCGAGATTGCGAATCACCGGCAAACCGGTCGCCGGGTCGTAGGAAGTTTCCTCCGTCAACGCCATGCCGATGCCCATCGTCACGCCGCCGAGAATCTGGCTCCGCGCGGTCTTCGCGCTCACGACTCGGCCGCAGTTCATCACGCTGACCACGCGCGTCACCTGCACCCGTGGCAGGAGCGGATCGATTTTCACTTCGCAGAAATGCGCGCCCCACGATTGGAACGCCTGATTCTTATTTTCTTCCGGCGGCTTCTGTTCGCTCTGCACCTCGATCGACTCGCGGCCCGCGCGTTTCAGGATGTCGGTGTAGCTGTCGGACTTCGCTTGGTCGGCGGAGATCCCAATTCGGCCTTCACCCACCATGACGATGTCCTCGAGCTTCGCGTTGTAGAGTGGCGATTGGGAATCCTTCACCGCCAGTTCTGCGAGCGCTTTGTGCAAGAGAAGTGCCGCTTCGTGAATCGCCGTGCCGACGGTTCCCGTCGAATTGGAGCCGCCAGCGACAGGCCCGAACGGGAAATCGGATTTGCCCAGCTCAAAGGTGACCTTCTCGAATGGGATGCCGAGCTGCTCCGATGAAATCTGGGTGAACGCGGTGTAGGCGCCGGTGCCGAGATCGTGCGTCGCGCACTGCACCGTCGCGCTATTGTCGGCGCGCAGGATCACTTTCGCCGCCGCGCTCATCTTGTGGGCGGGATAGGTCGCCGTCGCCATTCCCCAGCCGACAAGCAGATCGCCGTCGCGCATCGAGCGCGGCTCGGGATTCCGTTTCGACCAGCCGAATTTTTCGGCGCCGAGTTGATACGCCTCCTTCAGGTGCTTCGCACTGAACGGAACGTTTTTTGTCGGATGATTATCGGCGTGGTTCGCGAGACGGAGCGCGACCGGATCCATCTTCAAGGCGATTGCCAACTCATCCATCGCGCATTCGAGCGCGTAAGTGCCGGGGCATTCGCCGGGCGCGCGCATGAACGTTGGCGTCGAGACGTTCACCGGATAAACCGTTTCCTCCACCCGGATCGCCGGGCTCTCGTACATCAGGCCCGTCGAGCGCGAGCCGCACGATTCGGTGAATTGTCCCACTGGCGACGTTAGCGTTTCGCTGACATGCTGGATCGCCTGGAGTTTTCCATCGCGCGCCGCGGCGAGCGCTAAGGTCTGCCGCGTCGGCGTGCGATGGCCCGCGCCCACGAACATATTCCGGCGCGTGACATGCAGTTTCACGGGAACGTCGGCGACCTTCGCCCCCATCGCGGCCAGGAGGACGTGCATCCAGACCGCGCCTTTGCAGCCGAACGCGCCGCCCACGAACGGGCAAATGATTCGCACATTCTCCAACTCGAGCCCGAGCGACCGCGCCAGGATACTCTGAACTCCTTTCACGAACTGGGTCGCATCGTAGAGCGTCAGTTTCTTGTCGCTCTCCCAATGCGCGATCGTGCCCGACATCTCGATCGGGTTGTGCGTTTCCGTCGGCGTGATGTAAGTCTGCTCGATCTTTACCAGGCTCGCGTCCTTCAAGGCCGCCGCGGCGTCGCCTTTGTTAATCTGAACCGGCGCGTCGTTGTTCTTCTTCGGCTTCTCCGCCTTTTTCACCGCCGCTTCCATCGTAAGCAGCGGTTCTTCCGGCGCGTAACTGACTTTGACCAACGACGCCGCGTGCCGTGCCTGCTCGATGGTCTCGGCGACAACGAGTGCGACATATTGGCCGGCGTAATGAACGCCGTCGTCGCTTAAAGGATAACGCTCTTCATTCCGAATGCCGGCGCCGTGTTCGTCCTTCTTCGCGGCCGTTTGGAACTTCGGCATGTTCAAGTGCGTCAGCACCGCCAGCACGCCGGGCGCCGCCTGCGCCGCCTTGGTATCGATCGCGGTGATTTTTCCCTTCGCGATGTTGCTCTCCACCGTCCATCCGTGCGCGCACTTGGGCACGTCAAACTCGACCGCGTATTTCGCCGCGCCGGTCACTTTTAACCGGCCGTCCACCCGGCTCCGTGCTGGTCCCATTGTCGCGGCGCTCATGACGTCATCCCCGCCACTGTGCTCAACGCGCGGACAATGCTCCGCTTCGCCAGCTCGATCTTGAAGGAATTGTGTTCGTAGCCTTTCGCAGCGGCGAGCTCCGCTTCGGCCGCGGCTCGAAATGTTTTTTCGTCCGCGGTCTTGCCGATGAGTTGCTGTTCCGCTTTCTGCGCGCGCCACGGTTTGTGTGCCACGCCGCCGAGCGCGAGCCGCACGGCCGTGATGTTCCTGGCGGCATCCATTTCCAACGCCGCCGCCACACTCACGACCGCGAACGCGTAGCTCGCCCGGTCCCGCACTTTCAGATAATGCGAGCGCGCCGCGAACGGACTCGCCGGTAAATCGACCGCCGTGATCAGTTCGTCGTCCTTCAAGTTCGTGTCGACGTTCGGCGTGGCGCCGGGCAGGCGATGGAAATCCGCGATCGGAATTTCGCGTTCACCTTTCGGTCCTTGGACGCGCACGACGGCTTCCAGCGCGGCCAGCGCCACGTTCATGTCGCTCGGGTTCGTCGCGATGCATTGGTCGCTCTGCCCGAGGATCGCATGGATGCGATTGTAACCTTTGAGCGCGCCGCAACCGCTCCCGGGATTGCGCTTGTTGCACTGCGGAAATGCCGGGTCGTAAAAATAATAGCAGCGCGTCCGCTGCATGAGGTTGCCGCCCACGGTGGCCATGTTCCGCAATTGCGGGCTCGCGCCGGCCAGCAACGCCTGGCTCAGCAGCGGATAGCGCTGCTGGATGAGCGGATGCTCCGCCAGGTCGGAATTTCGCGCCAACGCTCCGATGCGCACGCCTTTGCCGTCCGGTAACTCCTCGATCTGCGCGAGCGGCAGCCGATTGATGTCCACCAATTGCGCGGGCGTCTCCACGCCCATCTTCATCAGGTCGATCAGGTTCGTTCCGCCGCCGAGAAATTTCGTGTGCGGCTTTGCGGCAAGAGCGGCGACAGCCTGCGAAGCGTCGGTGGCACGCGAATACGTGAACGGGTTCATGTGCTTTTCGCCGGCATTTTGCCCTGCGCCTCTTTCACCGCGGCGACGATATTCGGATACGCGCCGCAACGGCAAAGATTGCCGCTCATCCATTCGCGAATGTCCGCGTCCGATTTCGCGTGGCCCTCGGCGATGCACGCGACCGCCGAGCAGATTTGCCCCGGCGTGCAGTAACCGCATTGAAAGCCATCGTGCTCCAGGAATGCCGCCTGGACTGGATGCAATTCGTCGCCCTTCGCCAGCCCTTCGATCGTCGTGATCTCGTCGCCTTCGTGCGTTACCGCGAGGCTCAGGCAGGAATTAATCCGCCGGCCGTTCACCAACACCGTGCACGCGCCGCACTGGCCGTGATCGCATCCTTTCTTCGAGCCGGTCAGATGCAAATGTTCCCGAAGCGCATCCAGCAAAGTCGTCCGCGGATCGACCGCGAGGGAATGCTGCTGGCCGTTGATCTTGAGCTGAAACTTAGCCACCGCGGCGCCTGCGCTCGTCGCTTCGCTTTCCGCCGCGTCCACCGAGCTAATTCCCATCAACGCTGGTCCCAGACTGATCGCCGCGCCGGTCCCGGCCACCTGTTTGAGAAAACGCCGCCGCGTTCCCGGACTGCCAAAGATCAAAATCTCATCCAGCCCGCCGGTTGGATCGATTCCCGCCAGTTCCTCAGGAGCGAGCGGCTGGAAATCCTCGTCGTTCATCCCTTTTGAAATCGACGCCGGCCTGCTTGTTGGATGCGGTTACGAAAAAATTGCCGATGCCCGCCATCCGCCGGTAACATCCGAGCTCGGATGGAAATCGGCCAGACTTTGCGAATCAGGACGCGGAAAGCCTGGCGCGCCTGGCTGGAAAAAAATCACGCCCGGAAAAAAGAGATCTGGCTGGTCTACGCCACGAAACAAAACGGGCAGGCGCGCATTCCATATAACGACGCGGTCGAGGAAGCGCTCTGTTTCGGCTGGATCGATGGCGTTATGAAAAAGATCGACGCGAATTATTTCGCCCAACGGTTCAGTCCGCGCCGGAGCGCGAAGAGCCAGCTTTCGGAGACGAACAAGGAACGCGTCCGCCGATTGATCCGGGCCGGACAGATGACGCCGGCCGGGCTGGAGAAAATCCGCGGCCGGATGAACGAAAAATTTGTTCTCGCGCCAGACATCATCGCCGCACTAAAGCGCGATCCCAAAACCTGGAAAAAGTTCCAGCGTTTCCCGAAATGGTATCAGCGGGTCCGCGTCGGCTGGCTCGATGCATCGCGCCAGAAACGGGAAATCTTTGACACCCGGCTGCGCTACTTCCTCAAGATGACCGCGCAGAACAAGCGCTACGGACACGTGAACGACACAGTCATCAAGGAACGGCGATTGAAAATCGCCGCTCCTGGTGCTCGCCGGCGATTTTGACTCTTTTCGATTTCCGCAATCCGCCTTTTTCATCTTCCTTATAGGCCATCATGTAGAGGCGGTCCCGCCGAGGGAACAACCACCCAACGAGTCTGGCGAGGTCCTTAGCAGCGGACTTAAACATTCGTGACGCTATCCAAAAAAGGGTGCATGTCACCGCGTCCGGCCTCACGTCGCGGTGGGTTGCGATCGCGGATCTGATTCCAACTCTCAACCAGCATCCACTAGAACACGAAAGGAACGATGCGCTTCACGCGTTGCTCGTAGGAACGATACTGCTCCGGAAAGTGTTGGCGCATGAGTTTTTCTTCTTCGCTCCACTTTATCCAAAAGCTGGCGAAGGCGAGAATGACGGCGACAAGTCCGCCCACATGCCCGAAGGCGATGGAGGTCGCGAGAAACATTGCCATGAGTCCGGTGTAGATCGGATGACGAACGAACCGATACGGTCCGCGTTCGATGAGTTCGTGTCCTTCCTTCAACGTGATGGTGCCACTCCAGTTACGCCCAAGAGTAGCTCTTGCCCAAAGGCAGAATGCGAGACCTGCCAGGCATAGAATCGCGGCTATCCATTCCACGGTCCCGGTTGCGGGAATAACGCGGACATTAAGTGGATAGGGTAATCGGTAGCGCTTGGTTAAAAGGAGAAACGCCACCACCAGCAAGATCAAGTAGCGGAGTCGCCGCACGCCGTTTTCATGATAGATGGTGCGCTTTGTCGCCGCTGCCGCCAGCAGCCAAATGACGGAAAACAATATCCAGCATGCGGTAATAATGCCGGCGGGCAATGAAGAGCTAGGCATGAAGCGGGACCGGTCCGGTGGTTTTGGGTTCGTGGTGGAGCGTCACGTCATCCTTTCTCTCCGCCCTCAACCAGCAATCCTCAACTGCGCCTGAATTCCATCTAATCCAAAGGTTCTCGATTTTTTCCGAGGGCCGCGCCTAAATTGAAACCATGAAGAATTTCCTGGGCGATCTCCGCTTTGGTCTCCGCATGCTGCGGAAGTCGCCGGGATTCACGCTCACTACGATCGCGGTGCTGGCGCTCGGCATCGGCGCGAATGCGGCGGTCTTCAGTGTGGTCGATGCGGTGTTGCTCCGTTCGCTGCCGCTCCGCGATCCGGAACGCGTTGTGATGCTCTGGGAGAAAAATCCGGCGCTGGGCGGTTCCATTGGAGAACGGGTTCCCGCCGCTTATACGAATTTTCTCGAATGGACCAGGCAGGCCACGCAGTTCGAAGCGATCGCAGGATTCGAAGACGCAAACTTCAACCTAACGAGTGGTTCGGAGCCGGAACGTATCGAAGGGGCGCGAACGTCGCCAAATCTCTTCGCTCTTTTTGGAGTGAAACCCGCGCTCGGCGCCAGCTTCGATGCGGCGGCGACCGATCCGGCGAAGTCTCACGCGGCCGTGTTGACCGACGCGTTTTTCCGCAGCCACTTCGGCAGCCAGCTAAGCGTGCTTGGCCAGACGCTCACGCTCAACGACGTTATTTACACGATCGTCGGCGTGCTGCCGGCCGAATTTCATTTGCCGGCCGCGCGCGAGGGGCAGGACCAGCATTCGCCGAAATTATTTGTGCCGTACGATGAAACGGCGACGCAAAACCAGGCCGAGGCGAACCGGCGCAAGATGCAGGTTTACGGACGCCTCCGTGATGGCGTTTCCCTGGCGCAGGCGCGCGGTGAGATGGACGGGATCGCGAAGCGGCTCGCGGAACAGGACCCGACCCAAAACGCGGGCTTCGGCGTCAATGTCTTTCCCGTCTCGATCGAAAATCTCGGCCAGGACCTGCGGCGCAATCTGCTCGTCATGCTCGCCGCGGTTGGTTTCGTTCTCCTCATCGCCTGCGCGAACATTGCGAACCTGATGCTGACCCGCGCGGCGGCGCGCCAGAAAGAAATGGCGATCCGCAAAGCGCTCGGCGCCGGCAGCGGCCGGCTTGTATCGCAACTGCTCGCGGAAAGTTTGTTGCTCAGTGGCGTGGGCGCCGCGCTCGGTCTAGGCCTGGCGCATTTCGGAATCAAAGCGCTCGTCGCGCTGCGACCGGCTGGGATCACGCGGCCGGAAGACATTCAGCTCAATCTCGCCGTCCTCCTTTTCACGATTCTGCTCTCGATCGCCGCCGGGATTTTCTTCGGGATCGTTCCGGCACTGCAAGCCGCGCGCACCGACGTAAACGTGTTCCTGAATCAAACCCGAAGCGCGCAGGCAAGTTCTTCATCGAGCCGGATGCGTCGCGTGCTCGTCGTCGCGGAGGTCGCGCTCGCCTGCGTGTTGCTCGTCGGCGCGGGGTTCATGATGAAGAGCATGCTGGCGGTCCTGAGCATCGATCCGGGATTTCGCGCGGATCATTTGCTGACGATGAAATTCAGCATGCCGGCTTCGCGTTATGCAAACGACGCCCAGATCGCCGCGTTCTGCCGCCAGGTGGAGGAAAAAATCTCTGCCATGGCCGGGGTGAAGAGCGTGAGCTTTTCGGATGGCCTGCCGCTCACGCGGATTCGGCTCACTCGTTTCGTGCTCGAAGGCCAGGCGCCGCCGGCGCGCGGAAGCGAGCCGACCGCGGACATGCGCGGGATTTTTAATCCGCAATATTTTGAGGCGATCGGTATTCCAC
>Ga0208078_1000115_pt1 | contig 22636 bp, 24 predicted proteins | sample NGESurdeep072012_3_FD_184468 | JGI IMG/M metagenome (GOLD analysis project Ga0208078, IMG submission 184468) | Arctic peat soil microbial communities from Barrow, Alaska - NGEE Surface sample 53-2 deep-072012 (SPAdes) | ecosystem: Environmental > Terrestrial > Soil > Wetlands > Peat ...
AATTCAATCGTTTACCGCTTCGAAGCAAAGCCGGACTGTCGGGCTTGCATCTTGCCGATCTTGCAAGCGGTTACAGCGTTTTCACACACCGAGCTGGACCTGACAGCGTCATGCCAGGCCACTCTTTCGAGCGATCGATTCGCCCCACATGATCGACAAGTCGTACAGCCTGGGTCTCGTCATTCTGTCAGTCGTAGTCGCCATGATTGGCGCCTACGTCGCCGTCGAGATCGCGCAACGCGTCCGCACCGCTGAACGTCGCCGCCTTGTCTGGATTGGCGGCGGAGCCCTGGCGATGGGTCTCGGCATCTGGAGCATGCACTTCGTCGGCATGCTCGCCCTGCACCTTCCCGTTCCCGTCTGGTATGACGCCCTTCTCACCTTCGCCTCCGCCGGCGCGGCAGTAGTCGGGTGTGCGATTGCTTTTATCATCTTCAATCGCGGCACTGTCCGCGGTTGGCTGCTGGTTGTCGCCAGCGTCTTCATGGGTGCCGCGATCGCCGGCATGCACTATACGGGCATGGCGGGAATGCGAATGACTGGCCATGTCATCTACGATCCGGTCATCGTCGCGGCCTCGATTGGCGTCGCAATCATAGGCTCGTTCGCGGCCCTCGCTCTCACCCGGAATCTGCTCCAGCCTGGCTCGGAACCGGGGCCGCCTTACAAGAAGACGGCAGCGTCGCTGCTCATGGGCCTGGCGGTCGCAGGGATGCACTACACGGGGATGGCTGCCGCGCAATTCACCGGTGGGCTAGCCGGCTGGAGACCGACTGGCTATTTCGTTTTTGGGTCGTACCAGCTCGGACTGATAGTCGCCATCTCGAGCGTCGCTCTCCTGGCGATCGCCCTCCTTGCCACACGGTTCGTTCGCTGGACCAACACGACGAGCAGCAGGTTCGAGAATCTGCTCGATCTCGCTCCCCAGGTTGTGTGGTTCGGCCGACCGGACGGACACATCACCTACAGCAATCCGTACTGGTACGAGTACACCGGCCTCTCCGAGAGAGAGACACTCGGCTACGGGTGGACCACCGCAATTCATCCGGACGACCGCGAGCGCGTCGTCGCCAGCCTGCAAAGCGCGGTTGAAGAGGGGCGCTACGAGTTCGAGTTCCGGTTGCGTCGAAAGGACGAAAGCTACTGCTGGTTTCTGGCGAGGGGCCGGCCTGGTCGCGATGACTCGGGAAAGGTCGACGCCTGGGTCGGCATCGCGGTCGACATCGAAGAACGGAAGACGGCGGAGCAGCAAGCCTGGGCCGCGAGCCAGGCGAAATCGGAGTTTCTCGCCAGCATGAGCCATGAGCTCCGGACGCCGCTCAACGCGATCGGAGGTTACGCCGAGCTGCTCGCGATGGGTATCCGCGGTCCTCTCAACGCTGACCAGGCCCAGGATATCGCCCGCATCAGGCGCAGCCAGCAGCATCTCCTTACCCTGATCAACGACGTCCTGAATTTTGCCAAGGTCGATGCGGGCCAGACTGAATACCGCATGACCGCCGTCCCGGTTGACGAGGCGCTGCGCGACACGGAGTCGATGATTGCTCCGCAGGTTCTGGCTAAGGGTCTCCACTATTCGTACAAGGGCGCCGGCAAATCGGCCTCGGTCCTCGCCGATCCAGAAAAGCTGCAGCAGATCGTGATCAACCTGCTGGGCAACGCCGTGAAGTTCACCGAGCCCGGCGGCACCATCACCCTCTCGAGCCAGTTCGTTGGAAATTGCATCGAGATTCGAGTCGCGGATACGGGGCCCGGAATTTCACCCGAAAAACTCGACAGGATCTTCGACCCGTTCGTTCAGGCCGAGCGTCGTCTCAACCAGCCGGTTCAGGGAGTGGGACTTGGTTTGGCGATCAGCCAGGATCTCGCCCAGGCGATGGATGGAAAGATCACGGTCGAGAGCGTTGTCGGCGAGGGCTCGACGTTCACGCTCTCGCTGCCACGCGCGCCCCGCATGGACCCAGCAGATCGACCACCCTTGGAATCAGCCGACCGACCACTTGTCGAACCAGACGACAGCCAGCTTCCTGAACGATCTCAATCCCAGAGTTCGGAAGAACGCAGTGACGAGAAGGAGCGCGAGTATCACGAGGCCTAGTCGTCTTCAGCGCGCCTACGGTGTTATCCCACCGCTCGCTTCATGAAGCTTCGCATGCCGAGAATCCAGAAGATTGCCGTGACCACGATCAGCGCCACGATCACGATCGGAAGCGGCATGTGCGGCGCCGTCGGCGTCAGCGCCGCCCTCATGCCCTCCGCGACGTAGACGAGCGGATTGATCAGCACCGCGTATTTCATGATCGGCACCGTGCTCAGCCCCTGCCACGGATAATACGCGCAACCGAAAAAAATCATCGGCGCCAGGATCACGCCGAACAGGAGTCCGATCTGCTGCGGCTGGATCGCGGTGCCAAGAAACAATCCGAGCGAGGAGAACGCGGCCGCGCCAAGTATCGTGATGAGCAGCACGTCACCGAAGTGCCCGAAACTGAGATTCGGAATCGGCCCCATGATCAACCGCGCCACCGGCAGCACGAACAGAGCCGAGACGATTCCCTGCAGCACGCCGGAGAAGATCTTCTCGGCCGCCACCAACCAGATCGGAAGCGGCGCCAACAGTCGATCCTCGATCTCCTTCGTCCACCCGAAGTCCTGCACCATCGGCAGCGCCACCGACTGAATGCTGGAAAATGTAAGGCTGATCGCCAGCACACCCGGCAAGAGCGCAGTCGTGTACCCCCGCCCCATGAATCCCATCCTCGGCAACAGATAGCCGAATACCACCACGAACATCAGCGGCTGCATCGTCGTGCGCAGAAGGAAAAAAGGGAGCTCGCGGCGCGCCACGCGCATGTCGCGGCGCAGCAGTGCCAAAACAATGGACGACGCGGTCACCTCCGCTCGCGGGGCGGCCATCACGGCGGCCGTCATACGAGCTTCCTTCCCGTCAGCGACACGAACAGCGTCTCGAGACTCGGCTGCAGCAGGTGGATATCCGTCACCGTGCGCCCCGCGGTCTCCGCCGCTTCGATCAGTGCCGGCAGAATCTGTCCGCCGCGGCTGCTGTGAGCGCGGAGTATTCCATCCTGTGCTTCCACCCTGCTGACTCCGTCTATGGTTTCGGCGATCTCCGCTGCCGGATGCGCGTCGCCGTCCAGCACCAGCTCGATCAGCGTGCCGCCAGGCGCCTTCGCCTTGAGCGCTCTCGGAGTGTCGAGCGCCAGCAGCTTGCCGTGATCGATGATCGCCAGCCGGTCGCAGAGACGATCCGCTTCGTCCATGTAGTGCGTTGTCATCACGATCGTGCGCCCGCGCTTGTGGAGATCGAGCAGTATGTCCCACAGGTCGAGGCGCGCCTGCGGATCGAGCCCCACCGTCGGCTCGTCGAGGAAGAGGATATCCGGCTCGTGCATCAGTGCCCGCACAATCATCAGTCGCTGCTGCTGCCCACCCGATAGCTCCGCCATCTTTGATGACGCTTTTTCGGAGAGTCCCAGCCGCTCGAGCAGCTCGTATGCGCGCTTGGTCGAGACATCGAACGAAATCCCGAAGTACGCGGCGTGGAACTGAAGGTTCTCCAGCACGTTGAGGCTGAGGTCGGCATTCGGCCGCTGGGGAACGACGCCGATCGTCTGGCGGACGCGCACCGAATCTTCCACCACGTCCGCGCCGGCGACGGTCGCCTTCCCCGACGTTGGACGCACGCGAGTCGTGAGAATCCCGATCGCGGTCGTCTTGCCGGCGCCGTTCGGACCGAGCAGCCCGAAGAATTCGCCCGCGCCGATGTCGAGATCGAGCGACTCGAGCGCAATCACGTCGCCCGACGGGGGCGCGGATGTGCCGGGCGGACCCCACCGCGCGCTGTAGGACGAGCCGCCAGGCTTGGACTTTCCGCTACCCTTGTAAACCTTGCGCAGCGCGCGCATCTCGATCGCGTTCACCGCTAGTTATTCCGATCCACGTAGTAGAAGAAATCCAGCAGGAAGGAGTTGAAGGTAGCGGGTCGCGCCGAAGTGCACGACGTCCGGTAGTCGGATCCTGCTACTCAGGCCCCGATTGGGTGCCAGGTCGTTTTGAACTCGATGAAGTCCCGGATTTCGTAAACACTCTGCGCTTTCTCACCGGTCCAGTCGATCTCGTCGTCACGCTTCCGCGCGCGCACCCGCTTGATGCTCTCGGCCGCGCCAAGCTGGAGCTGCTTCTTCTCCTCCTGACTCACGACCGCGTTCACCCCGCGTATGTGCGTGTGCGTAGCGAAAGTCGGCACCAGCTCCTTCCTGAATCCGGTTAGGAGATTCACCACCCCACCCGGAAGATCGGACACGGCGAGCAATTCGCCCAGCACGATCGCCGGATACGGAAACTCCTCCGACGCCAGGGCGACGCAGACGTTCCCAGACACGATCACCGGCGCGATCTGACTCAAAAGTCCCAACAGGGGAAACGCGTCGTCTGCGATGATGCCGATGATCCCCATCGGCTCCGCTACGGTGAAGTTGAAGAACGGGCCGGCGACGGGATTGGTGTTGCCGAGCACCTGCTCGTATTTGTCGGACCAGCCGGCGTAGTAAATGAGACGATCGACGCTGGCGACGACTTCCTTCGCGGCCGCAGTCCTGCTTGATGCCCCGGAAAGCACAAGCGCCTGTGCCATCTCGGCGCTCCTCGACTCCAGCATCTCGCCGAGCCGATAAAGAATCTGCCCGCGGTTGTACGGTGTACGCTTCGCCCAATCGGGCCCGGCCTTGGCTGCCGCTTCCACCGCGTTGCGCAAATCCTTGCGCGTGCACTGCGGAATATTGGCGAGCAAAGAAGGTTGACCCTTCGGCGACAGCTTCTTCTGAATTGGGAAAACGCGCCCGCTCTCGGAGCGAATGAACTGTCCGCCGACGTAAACCTTGGGCGTCTTGGTGACAGGAATGCGCGCCATTTAGACGACCTTCCCGTAATCCATGAGACCCTGGCGCCCGCCCTCGCGCCCGAAGCCGGATTCCTTGTAGCCCCCGAACGGCGACGATGGATCGAATTTGTTGAACGTATTCGCCCAGACGACGCCTGCCTTGAGCAGCGTGCTCATCTTGAGAATCCGCGATCCCTTGTCGGTCCACACGCCGGCCGATAATCCGTACATCGTGTTGTTCGCTTTCTCGACTGCTTCCTCGAGGGTACGGAACGTCAGCACGCTGAGCACCGGTCCGAAGATCTCCTCTTTCGCGATGCGATGGCTTTGTGTGACTCCGGTAAACACTGTCGGTTTGAAGTAAAACCCCTTCGTCGGCAGGTGACACACCGCCGACTGATACATCTCCGCGCCCGCCGTCACGCCTGAGTCGACCAGCTCGGAGATCCGCTCGAGCTGCGCCTTGGAGTTGATCGCGCCCACGTCCGTGTTCTTGTCGAGCGGGTTCCCAACGCGCAGGACGTCGATCCGGTTCTTCAACTTCGCGACGAACATCTCGGCGATCGATTCCTGAACGAGCAGCCTGCTCCCTGCGCAGCAGACGTGGCCTTGATTGAAGAAGATTCCGTTGACGACGCCTTCGACCGCCTGGTCCACGGGCGAATCATCGAAGACTATGTTCGCCGCTTTTCCGCCGAGCTCCAGCGTCAACTTCTTGTCGGTGCCGGCCAGCTGACGCATGATGATCTTGCCGACCTCGGTCGACCCGGTAAACGCGATCTTCGCGGCGGTGGGATGCGTGACAACTGCCGCGCCAGTCTCGCCGGCGCCGCAGACAATGTTCACCACGCCGGGCGGCAGCTCCGCCTCGATCAACAGCTCGGCGAACTTGAGTGCGGTGACGGATGTCGTTTCCGCCGGCTTGAGCACCACCGTGTTTCCCATCGCGAGAGCCGGCGCGATCTTCCACGCCAGCATGAGCAAGGGAAAATTCCAGGGAATCACCTGACCGATGACGCCGAGTGGAACGACTGTGGCTCCGGGCGTCGCGTACTCGAGTTTGTCGGCCCACCCTGCGTGGTAGAAGAAGTGCGCGGCTGCCATCGGCACGTCGAAATCGCGCGATTCCTTGATCGGCTTGCCGCCATCCATCGTCTCGGCCACCGCGAATTCGCGCGCGCGGTCCTGAATGAGACGCGCGATGCGGTAGAGATACTTGCCGCGCTCGGCACCGGCGAGCCTGCTCCACGGACCGAACGCCTTGTGCGCGGCCTGATAAGCCGCGTCGACGTCGCCCTGATTCGCGAGCGCGATCTGGGCGAGGGGTTCTTCGGTGGCCGGATTGATCGAGTCGAAGTACTTCCCTGACTTGGGCGCGACGAACTTCCCGCCGATGAAGAGATCGTACCTCGGTTTCAGTTTCGGATCGGCGGTCTCGGGGGCCGGATCGTACTCCCACAGATCGCCGAATATCAGATGAGGAACTGAGCTGGTCGTCGCCGCTGGCCGCGCAATAGCTCTTGGAGTTGTCATGTCAGTAGCTCTCGGCGGCCTCTGTGAAGTAATAGGGCGCCTGGTACGCGCCGGTCTTTTCTTTTTCGATCTGGCGGAGCAAGTCGTTGAGCAGCGAGCTCGCGCCGAAGCGATACCGCGACGAATTCAGCCACGCGTCACCTAGCGTCTCCTTGACGGCGACGAGGTAGTGAAGCGCCTGCTTCGCGGTCTTGATCCCCCCCGCCGGCTTCATCCCGATCGCAATGCCTGTCGCGAGATAGAAATCGCGGATCGCCTCGATCATCACCTGTGTGTTGGCGAGCGTCGCGCTCCCCGACGCCTTGCCGGTGCTGGTCTTGATGAAGTCGCCGGGGCGAATCACCTGCATCGCGAGAAACGAAGCTGCGCGAACGTTGTCGTACGTGTCGAGCTCGCTCACTTCGAGAATGACCTTGAGCTGCGCGTCGCCGCAGGCCTCGACTACGGCACTGATCTCGTCCTGCACGGCATTGAGCTCACCGGAAAGGAAGAGCCCGCGATTGATGACCATGTCGATCTCGTCCGCGCCATCCGAGACGGCGGTGCGCACTTCCTCGAGACGCAGCGGGAGCGGGCTTTGTCCCGACGGGAATGCAGTCGCGACTGATGCGACTTTGATGGCCGTATCGGCCAGCCAGCGGGCCGCGTATTTCACCAGGAATGGGTAGATGCAGACGGCCGCGACCGGCGGCACGTCCGGATCGGCACTGGGGCGCCGAGCTTTCTGGCAGAGCGAGACGATCTTGCCGGGTGTGTCTTTCCCCTCGAGCGTGGTGAGGTCGACCATGGAAACCGCCGTCTTCAGACCCCAGAGTTTGGAGCCCTTCTTGATGCTCCGAGTGGTGAACTTTGCCACGCGCTCCTCGATTCCGACCTGATCTACTGTTCCGATCTCATCGAAGAGTTTGCTGAAGCTCGTGCGGAGGGCGGCACCGGCGAGGGGGGACATGGTCCTCGTAATATCGCGACCGGAATCACCCATTACAACGCTACTTTCTCCTAAATCACCCATTACAACGCCGCACCGCGAGCGATTACTTTGGCAGCATGACCGAAGTGCGTCCCTACGCCGTCCTGTTCGATCTTGACGGTACGCTGATCGACTCCATCGCGCTCCTGCTGGCGTCGATGAAGCACACGTTTCAGGGACGGCCGCGGCAGCCGACGGATGCCGAATGGATCGAGGGACTGGGTACTCCCCTTCCGAAGCAGCTCACGCCGTACGTCGAGTCGGACGAAGATCGTGAGCGCCTCGTCAACCGGTACCGGACCTTTCAGAACGAGAATCACGACCAGTTGATGTCGCACTACGAAGGAGTCATCGACACGCTCGCCCTTCTCTACCAGCGCGGTCACCCAATGGCCATAGTGACGAGCAAGGGGAACATGATGATGGAGCGCGGGCTCAAATTCATCGGAGCCGACGACTACATCGAGGTGGCGATCGGCTACGACTCGGTGCACATCCACAAGCCCGATCCCTATCCGGTTAAGGCGGCACTGGAGAAGCTCGAATACCTGGCCAGCGAAGCTGTCTTCGTCGGCGATTCACCACATGATATCAAGTCCGGCAACGCGGCTGGTGTGATCACGATCGCCGCGTTGTGGGGTCCTTTCACCCGGTCAGTGCTCGAGCCGTACAAGCCGAGCTACTTTCTCGACGACATAAAACACCTTCCGGCGCTAATGGACCGAATCGCAACGGAAAATGTGGGGTAATATATTGTCGCACGTTCGACCCTCTTAGGAGCTAGCAAATGGGTGTGTCATATCACACGGGAACGTTGGTCCGTACCGGCGAAGAGCGAGCCACGCTCGTTCGCCGGACCTACTCACTGGTGCTTGTCAGTGTTCTGGTGACGATGGTGGGCGCCACGTTCGGACTATCGCAGCCGCAGTTGATGGCGGCAGTCCAAAGGCATCCGTTCATCGCGTTCTTCTGCTCGCTGGCGCCGCTGCTGCTAGCCACGCGCCAGAAGGCCGTGTTCCCGGTGAACATCGGCCTCGTTCTGCTCTTCAACTTCGTGATGGGCGTAATCATCTCTCCGGCGCTCTTCTTCTATGGAAGGTCGCAGCCCGGGCTCATCGGTCAGGCGGCGGTGCTGACGATCGGCGCCTTCGGAATTCTCACGCTCTACGCTTTTGTGAGCCGCCGCGATTTCAGCGCCTGGGGAAGCTTCCTAATCGTCGGCCTGTGGGTGCTGATAGGCACGATGTTTCTGAACTTCTTTTTCCAGAACGCCATGGTCGATCTCTGGTTGGCGTCGGTGGCGGTGCTCTTGTTCAGCGGGCTGCTGGTGTTCGACACCTGGCGCCTCCGCAACTTCTACGGGCCCGATGAGTACGTGGGCGCGGCCGTTCAGATCTATCTGGACCTGTTGAACATGTTCATGGCGGTGCTGCGGGTTCTCGGGAACCGGCGGAACTAACTGATCTTCTGCTGCGCAACCTCTATCTTCCCGGCCATATCGAGATCCTTCTGCGTAATTCCGCCGGCGGAGTGAGTGCTCAAGGTGCAGGTGACCTTCGTGTAGCGGATATCGAGGTCGGGGTGGTGATCCGCCGCGTCCGCCGCTTTGGCTACCGCCGACACAAAGGCAATCCCCGTCAGGAAATCCCGGAACTGAAAAGTCTTGGTGATCACTTCTCCGCGCCGGCTCCAGCCCGGGAGATTCCCCAGCTCTCGCTGGATCGAAATGTCGGATAAACGTTCAGCCATCGATTACTTGCTCCACGCAGAGTGCTTGGCGAAGAAGATAAGTTCGAGATCATGCCGCGCAATGATCTCGGGCCTGGTCGGCGTGCTGGTCGTCATCGGCCTGCCTGCGACCGCCAGCGGGCAGCAGTCGTCATCGGGTGGACCGACCGGACCGTCCGACAGCTACTGGGAAAGATTCGCTCTCGGCGCCGCCGTGAGCCTTCTGGCTCACGAGAGCGCGCACATACTAACCTCCCTCGCTCTCGGCTTTCACCCGTACATCGCGTTCGACAAGGGTCGGCCCACCGTATTCTCGGGGATCGACAGCAACCAGTACCCACACGATCAGTTTCTTTTTTCCGCGGCGGGGCTGACGACCCAGGCCGTAATTGACGAGGCCATCCTGGACATCCCACACTCGCGCGGCGGAGCGTTCGAGCGGGGACTGCTCGCCGGCGGAATCGGCACGACCCTCTTCTACGTCACGATCGGCCGCAACGGCTCGGTCAGCGACATCAGCGTGATGGCGCGGACGGGGTCGCTCTCCAAGACACAGCTCTCGCTCATCTTCGGCGGGCTCTCAGCGATCCACGCTCTCCGAATTTCCCGCGATTCGAGCTACGCCCATTTTTTTGTGCGACCTGTGCAGAACGGTGCTGCCCTTGGCATTTCATTCTGACGTCTTTTCGCTTCAGAGGCGCATCGAACACGCCTGGTAGCTGGGCCTCGTCACCCCCCGAACGCCACCTGTAAAGCGCCAAGCCTTTTAGCCGTGAAGCCTACGGTTGGTTTGTGGATGCCAGCCGAATCGCTTCGATCCTGGACTCTACGCCAGCTTCGGGGTATCTTCGGTCGATGATGCACCAGGACCCCAGCCTATTCGGTGAAGCATACGAGCGATCGGCCCGGCAGCTCCCGGTCATCGGCGAGCAGAAGGACATACGCTACTACTCCTCGCCGGCCAAGAGCGTCCTCAACGGGCCCGAGAGCACCGGCATGGGGTTCTGGTCGATCAATCCCTACATCGGCTGCGCGTTCGGCTGCGCCTACTGCTACGCACGCTACACGCACCGCTACGTGATGGAGCGCGCCGCCACCGACGAGAAAATGACCGAGGTCCTGGGCGAAGCGTACAACAGGCTGCCGCCCTGGCTCGCGTTCGAGCGGAACATCTTCGTGAAGCGAAACGCACCTGAGGTCCTTAGTCGCACTCTCCGGTTCGGGAGCGACCGGCACCTCAGGCTGCTTCACGGCGAGACCATCGTGATCGGCACCGCGACTGATCCGTACCAGCCGGCCGAGAGAAGATTCCGGGTCACTCGCGAAATTCTCGAGGTGCTGGCCGAGCATCCGGGATTGAAGGTGTCGATCATCACGAAGAGTCCGCTCATCACGCGCGACATCGACCTGCTTTCCCGGGTCAACAGAATCTCGGATCTCTCCATTCACATCTCACTCATCACGCTCGACCGCGAGCTGGCGCGACGGCTCGAGCCAAGGTCGCCCACGCCCGAATCGAGGGTGCGCGCTCTGGCACGGCTCCGCGAGGCGGGGCTCGATGCGGGAATCAACTGCATGCCGGTACTGCCAGGCATCACGGACAACCCGTCCGATCTCGAAGCGTTGGTGAAGAGAGTGTCGGAGGCCGGCGCCACCTATGTCGGCGCGTGCGCGGTGCGGCTCCAGTCCGCGGCGAAAAAGCGCTATCTCCCCTTTATCGAGCAGGAGTTCCCGCACCTGGCGGAAAGGTACCGCAATACGTACGGGAGCAGCGCGAACGCGGGCGAAAAATACCGCGAAGGTCTCGCGCGCTTCTTCGAGAAGCTGTGCGTGAAGTACCGAGTACGCGGCTGGTCGAGACACTACGACGAAGAAGGGGACGAGTCGCCTGAACCGGCGCTCGTCCCCAATGTGCAGATGTCCCTCGAGATATAAACAGGCCGGCGGCGCGAGCCGCCGAACCAGCGCTTACTTCGCTACTACCTTCTTCTTGGCGTGATGGACCGCCTTCTTTGCTTCTTTCACCTCGGTCTTCGTGCCCTCGCCTTCAGCCTTCGCTTCGGTAGCCATTCCACCGCCCGATCCGCTCGTGGCCGTTTTACCAGCCGGCGGATTGTCGTTCGGCCCGAAGCCGATGTTCATCGCAGTGAGCAGCGCCGCGGCGTTGTTCGCTGAGTTGAACTTCTTGGCGCAGGTAGCGATGGCGCGACGGGTCTGCGGGCCGTAGTGGCCGTCGACGTTCGTTACGCCGCAGCCTTGGTCACGCAGCTCCTGTTGCAATGCCAGGAACTGGATCTTGGAGAGTCCAGCCTGAGCAGAAGCCAGGGCTGGGATGGTCATTAAAGCGATAACAGCGATGGTCTTCTTCATCTTCGATGCCTCCGATCAGGGATGGTCTCTACTATATCCACCATACGGTACAGAGTACAGTACAGAGTTCTCACAGCGCTGCAAGGTCTACGCCGAGAGCGAGATTTGAGCGGTGAAATGGACAAAAAAAACGCCCGGCTCGCAAGGAGTCGGGCGTTTTCTTTGGAGAATCGGGTCTAGCGGAGCGCCTGGATGATCAGGGCGCCTACTGCGAGGAGTGCCACGCCGATCGCGATTGCCGAAACAGGCGTCATCGTGACCTGGTGCTTCCACCAGCTTGTGGCGGTGCCGGGTGTGTCGGGAAGGGCCGCCATGATCCGCTGCTGAACGTGCACCGGAGTGACCCGACGGCGGAGCATCTCGCTCTCGGCGTTTATCCGGGTCCACAGCTCGACCTTCGATTTGCCCTCGACTTCACTTGCGCGCATTGCGTCTACCTCGCCGTCTAGCCAGTCGTGCAGTAATGTGTGACCAGAGACTCCATTGAGCGGAACCTCCCGATCGTACATCTGCTCGGCGGGCTTGTCCTTTCTCTGAAGGGGCTCTCGTCCCGTGATTTTTTCGTTGCTCTCGAAACCAGCGTCATCGCGAATCATGCGTACTTCTCCTCGAGCAGTTGTTGGAGGGCCTCTCGCGCCCGATGCACTCGCATCTTCAAAGCGCCAACGGTCGTTTCCAGTAACAGTGCCATCTCTTCGTACGATCTCCCCTCTACGTGCTTCATCACAAACGCTTCACGCAGCGAGGGAGCGAGTCTGGCCAGAGCAAACTGCAGATCCGTACGCAGCTCGTTGCGATCCATCTCTTCTTCCGGCGTCGAGTACGTCGAGGGCTGATCGTCCTCATCGTAGCTCACGTGCGTTCGCCGAATGTTCTTCAGCCAATCCTTGCACGAGTTAGCGACGATTCGGAACACCCAAGCGTCAAATCGGCCGCGAACTTCGCCCAAATGCTGATAGGCTTTAATAAAAGACGCTTGGAGTAAGTCTTCCGCCACATCTGGACTTCCGGTCATCCCAAGTGCATGTCGGTACAAGGGATCGCTATACCGGGTTATCAGAACCCCGAACGAATCCTTGTGACCCGCCAAAACCTTGGCGATGATCTCCTGATCGGCATCAATTCCCGGCACCTGATCATCCGGTGTCGAGCCCTCCGCGCCCAATGGTTGAGCACCCTGATTTTGCAGCGGTGTGGCTGTCATCTTCACTTGCCTAATGTAATCCCTTTGCCTGGCCCTATATAGACCCAACTGGCGCGGGGATAACACCTTATCACCGATACGACGTTTTGACGATTAGAGGCTCGTGGAAGCAACCGAGTTTAACGAAGCCTTACCGTATACAGATGCTCGAGCGCGATGTCGCGGTGATAGTGCCTCCCATCCCGGTCGCTGTCGGCGCGGTACCGCCGGTATCGCTGGCTGTAATGGGTCACCTTTCCGTCGGCTGAGGCCTTGTTCAACAGGGAAAGGAGTGCCTCTGGTGGCAGGTGCCCCTCGGAATTGAAGCTGACGAGAGCATGGGTCGCTGACGTAGCGGAAAGGAGAGCCGAAAAGAGCTTCTGAACCCGCCTTCCGTGGGACCACTGGCTGCGACCCTCCTCACCGGCGAGAAGCCCGACCTTCCCGCGGATCGCCGGCGCCGACTCGGCCCAGCCACGCGCGAGGATCTCGGGGATGTGATAGTAGGCAACGTACTGGCGCGAGTTGTAGGGAGGATCAATGTAGAGGAGATCCACCTCGCCAATTGATTTCGCCGCCTCGATTGCGTCCATGAGATGCGCTCGCGCGGGCTGGGCTCCTTTGACGGGGACCTCGGGAACTACCGTGAACGCCCGTCGCGCGTTCGGTTGCCACCGCTTCATGTACGACGCATACACGCCCGCGGTGTTGGCGACCCTGTCCGCACCTTCGATGATCGCCGCCAGTAACAAATAGTAGCTGTCCTCGCCAACCCTCCCAGCTTTTCGCCAGCTCTCGAGCTCTTCGCGCGCCGCATCGATTCGTCCGGCGTTCGCCGGGGTGAAGTACATCCTCCCCCCGCTCTCGCTTCCGCCCGCCGGAGAGAAGTGCCGGCTGATGAAGCTCTCACGTGGGGCCAGGGCGGCCAGCTCGCTTGCCATCTCGTTGAGCAAAGGATCCGCTTGCTCGGCGACCACGTATGCCCGCTGGAACACATAGGACGACACGAGGAGATCGCTCGAGTGGACGCGCCACCCCTGAGCCTTGAGCGCACGGCTCACACTCGCGGTCCCCGCGAACGCGTCGTGCACGGACCCGACCGGGATCCCACCTTTTTTGAGGGTCCGGAGGATGAAAGGAAGAAGCCGGGTTTTGTTTCCGATGTACCGCATGATGCTGCGAGGGCGAATGCAATGAGGGCGAGGTTGTTGGCCTCGCCCTCTAAAACGGGATCAGCTCGACTCTATTGGCAAACCTGTGCCGGCGTCAGCACCGCCTGCGGATTCACGGGAATCGCGAATCCGTAAGTCGCGTTGAGCGCATCGGCGGCCGCGTTTGCCATCTCCTGGTAACCCTGAACGTTCGGGTGCACACCGTCCATGCTGATGTACTGGCCGTAAGGAAGGGCGCAGGTCAATTGCTTCACGACGCTGTAGGCACCGCGGTTAGCGATGGCCTTGCCGAGCACCGCGTTCAGGTCCAAATAGGCCCAGCCGTTCGCGCTCGCCTGCGACTGGATAAAGCTGTTCATTCCGGCGACGACCGCGGTGATCGTCGTGACGTCCGCGGGAGTAAGGATGTTGTCCTGCGCACCCGGTGTGTCGGTGCAGCTGAGATCGAACGCCGTGCCGGTTGCCTGCGCGGTCCCAACTGCGGTTGCCACCTTGATCGGAACGAAAATCAGATTGGTGTTTGCCTGACAGTCCGCGTTGATCAGGACTCCGAAGTTTGCGAACTCGGCCCGGTTCTGCCAAAGCTCATCGCCGGTGCGGAACGACACAATGCTGGAGACGTCTGGGACGCCGACGAGAATCGCTTTGGCGCCCGTCTTGTTCACGCTATCGAGCACCTGCGCGTAAACCGGCTGCCAGACGCTGTTCGGGACGAAGGTAAATGGGGTCCGGTACGCAGCGGCAGGCGCCACCAGGCCCGTAGTCACTCCGAGGACTTCATTGGCTCCGAGCTCTACGGAAACGAGCGTCGGCTTCTGCCGAATCATCGCCATGACCTGCGTAGTCTTCGGCGGGAGGACGAGGCGATACTGTCGGCGGCGCTTCAGGCCGTCGACCGACGCGGTCTCCGGAGTGACGCGGAGCGCGTCGTAGGTGTTGGCGCCATCGATCCCAAGATCGTTGGTCGGCAACGTGTAAGTGCCAAACGCTGCACACAAAGTGTCCGGTATGTTCGTCGCCAGATTCGCGGTGGCACTCACTCCACTCAGACGCCTACTGAACTGAAGCGGAGCAATGAGCGGTGAAAAGCATCCGGGCGGCGCAATGAGCGGCTGCGTGTAGGGAGCGAATGCCTGATGCGCGAGAAGCTTGGTCCAGTCCTGCTGCTGACTGAAATACACCACCCCATCCGACTGCACGCCCATGGTGAGACTGGTGCCGATCGCCACGTAGCGTGCGAATGCCGCCTGCCCTGCCGGACCCGTAGTCTTGTCATCGCTGCAGGCAGCGAGAACGACGAGGGCGACAGAACCGGCAAAGAGTGGCCAGTTACGCTTCATAACGTCCTCATGCGCGAACGAACGAGCAGAGGCGGGTTCACGAACAAGGCGCTGATAATATCTGTAATCACCGAGAGGTATCTGTAATGACCGAAAGGTGCGCCACACCAGGAATCACCGAAAGGTGCGCCAGCCGAGGGTTCGAATCGATTCGCCGTGCTCATCGAGCTTCGGTGGGGGAAGTCTCACGCTGCCCGGCACGCTCGGACTGACCCCCGTTCGAGGGTCCGCTTCCACGCCCTCGAGAACTTCGGCCACGTTTCGCACGAGCCCGCACGGTACCCTCGCTGCCTGAAGTCGATCGATCCAATGCTGCGCGCTCACCTCCTTCACATGTCGAGCCACATCCGAGACGAGGCGGCTCCGCTCCTTTACCCGCCCCGCATTCGTTCGCAGTGCCTCGTCTTCGGCCAGCCGGTGAAGGCCGAGCGCGTTCGCACACGCATGCCACTGTGCGTCGCTTCCCACCGCGATCACGAACGGCCTGTCCGCCGCCTCGAACAGCTGATATGGAACGAGGTTGGGATGCGCGTTTCCCCATCGCCTTGCATCGCTACCAGAGACGAGAACATTCTGCGCCACGTTCACGAGCGCTGCCCGCGCACTGTCGGCCAGCGAGATGGTGATCCGCCGCCTTTCGCTCGGGACCGAACCGCCGGCTCGTTCGAGGGCGACGCCGAGTATCGCAATCGCCGCATCCTTCCCCGCAATGACGTCGGCGAGAGCGACCCCGACTTTCATCGGAGCTCGATCAGGCTCTCCAGTTATTGCCATCCAGCCACACTCCGCCTGGACCACAAAGTCGTAGCCGGGGCGCGTGCTCTCCGGTCCGAACCCCGAGATGGTGCACCAGATGAGGTCCGGATTCTGGTCGATGAGCGTCCGGGGATCGAGCCCGAGCCGTTCGAGAGATCCGGGCAGAAAATTGTCGAGAACTGCGTCGGCGCCACTGATGAGACCGAGCACGATCGCGCGATCCTGAGCGTTGGAGAGGTCAGCGGCGATGCTTTTCTTGTTCCTGTTGACGGCCAGGAAGTACGCACTCTGGCCCTCTGGGTCGAAGGGTGGGCCCCACCCCCGGGTCTCATCGCCTTCGCCCGGTCGCTCGACTTTAATGACGTCGGCTCCCATATCTCCGAGCATCATTGAACAAACTGGGCCGGCGAGCACCCTGCTCAAATCGAGTACTTTTAGCTTCATTTGGACAATTATGTCGTCTTACTGTTGCATGACTGATATGTTACTGGCCATGAAAGGTGCTAAAAACCCGCAATTGCGACCCCGATCTAATATGGGTCACCCCACCTTGTTTTAGTGACGAAAAATCATATACTTAGCGCCGTTCGAACCTGTTGGGGTTTAGAACCCCATTTCTGTGATTTCCCACCCGTCAGAGCCATCCCGTTGCGCTGACCGGAGCCCATAAATGTCCGATAGAGAAAAAACAGCCGCTGTTGCTACTCCAACAGCACCTGCCCCAGCCGTCGGCTCGGCCAGCACGCTTGGAATTCCCGGCACAGCCGGAACACCGGGCGCCCCCGGCGCACCACTGATCCCGCCAAGGCGGAGCCCAGGCCACCGCGGAGCTGACGTAAAAGATACCGTCGCCGAGATGGCGGCGAAGGCGCACGAGATCAGCCTGGAGGCGGGCAGCAAGATGGCCGCAGCCATGAAGGACGTCGTCGGTGCCGCCGCCGGACTGACCGGCCTCGTCCTCGAGAGTGCGCGCGATCTGCTCCAGTACATGGTTCGGCGCGGCCAGATGACGCAGGAGGAAGCCGACAAGCTGATGCGCGAAGTCGAATCTTCCCACGCGAAGAGAAAACCGTTCACACCGCCCCCGCACGCGGCCACAAAAGCGGCGGCTCCGAAGGCAGAGTCTTCGCACACGCCGCACGTGTCGCACACGCCCCATGCCACCGCGCACACCTCGCACACCTCGCACACCTCGCACACTTCGCATGCTTCCCATGCCGGACATGGCTCTCATTCGACGCCGGTCCGCCACGTGACGGCTCCGGCCAAGCATGCTGCCAAACACCCGGCCGCCAAGAAGCCGGCCGCGAAAAAGACGACGATGAAGCCGGCCGCAAAAAAGCACCCGGTCAAATCCGCGACCAAATCCAAGCCCAAAGCTTCAGGCAAGTCCGCGAAAAAAAGGTAGACCGTGCCCATCCCGCGCGGCGATGCAGTCGCGCTCGCCCGCGCACTGATACAAATCGATTCCAGAAATCCCACCCTCGCTCCGGATTCACCGGGCGAGGGTGATTGCGCTCGTACCCTCGCGTCAGTTCTCGACGACTGGGGATTCTCCGTCCAGTTGATGGAAAGCGTTTCCGGACGGCCCAACGTCGTCGCTCGCCTGGGGCCGCGCGACGCGCCCGCTCTCATGCTCAACGGACACCTCGATGTCGTGGGCGTCGACGGAATGGTCCACGAGCCATTCGACGCCCGCGTCCGCGGCAACCGGATGTATGGTCGCGGATCCGCCGACATGAAGAGCGGAGTCGCGGCCATGTGCGCGGCGGCCGTGAAAGGAGCCGACGCCGGTTCGACCAGACAGGTTCTAGTGACGGCCGTCGTCGACGAGGAGTACGAGAGCCTCGGCATGCGCGCGCTGCTCGCCGACGGGATCCGCGCCGACGCTGCAATCATCACGGAGCCCACGCGGCTGGCGATCTGCCCCGCGCATCGCGGCTTCGTGTGGATGGACGTCGCACTGACTGGAAGAGCGGCTCACGGAAGCCGCTACGACATTGGGGTCGACGCCATCACCCACGCGGGTCTGCTACTCGCCCAACTGGAGAAGCTCGAGCGGACCCGCGAATCGGGCCCGCGCCATCGATTGCTCGGTCGCGGCTCGCTCCATGCCTCGAAGATCCAGGGCGGAGTCGGAATGTCCACTTATCCTGAAGCGTGCAGTCTGTCGATCGAGAGACGCACCCTTCCCGGCGAATCAGCTGAGAAGGCGCTCAAGGAGATCACTGGCGCGTGTGCCACCGTGCGCTCGAAGCATCCTCAATTCGCCGCCCGGGTTACATTGAGTACGGCACAGCTCCCGAGTGATGTTCCGGTGGATTCTCCGATCGTGAAGAGGCTGCGCGGCGCGCTCGAGCGCGAGAAGCTGCCCGTGAAAATCGAAGGACTCTCGGCGTGGACCGATGCGGCGCTTCTCAACGAAGCGGGAATTCCCACGATCTGCTTTGGTCCGGGCGACATTGCGCTGGCCCATTCCGCCGAGGAGTTCGTGCCAATCGAAGAAATAGATCTCGCCACCCGGGTGCTGACGCGCGTCGTCCGCGAATGGTGTGACGAGACTGTCTCTCCTTCATAGAGGATCCGTCGAGTGGCGCAGTGGACTCACAAGCAGTACGACCTTCTCGAGAGCGCGATCACGGGTGGAACGCGGATTTCGGCCTACCGGCGCGGAACCGAGTATGTCGTGGTGCCGATGAGATTGCGCATGATCAAGGGCCGCGAAGCAGTCGAAGCGACGCATCCAACGACTGGTGACGAGATCACCATCTATCTCGATGAGATGGACAGCTTCGAGCTCGTGAAGTGACGCGGGCACAACCTGGTGACCTGGTCGCGATCTACGCCGACGAATCGTGCATCGGAAACGGACGCGAAGGAGACAATCCAGGTGGTGCCGGCGGCGTGATCGAGTGGCTTCATCCCAAATCCAGCGAAGTCACCCGCTGTGACTACTGGATCTCCGAGCCCGCGACGACCAACAACCGTATGGCACTTCGATCGGTCATCGAGGCGTTCCGCGAGATCTCCCGCCGTGGCAACTCGTACCGGGTATTGTTCACCAGCGACTCGAAGTACATCGTCGAAGGAATGAATTCCTGGGTCGCGTCGTGGATCACGCGCGGTTGGAAGCGAAAAGGTGGACCGATCGAGAACCTGGAGCTGTGGAAGCAGGCGGTTGCGGCGGTTTCCGACCACGAGGTCCAATGGAGATGGGTGCGCGGACACAACGGGCAGCCGCAGAATGAATACGCAAACTTCCTCGCGACCCGCGCCGCAGCGGAACGATCAAACTCAGGCGGGTTACGAGAGTCTGAGTTCGACAGCTGGGTGGCCACGCAGAAGGAAGGAACGGTCGACTTGAAGAACATGGCTCCCTTCCCCGATCTTCAATCCTTCCAGCCGAGCAAGCGAGCATGGACGACCTAGACCGCCTCTTTCAGCGCCTGGTTCACAACATCAGAAACGGACACGCCGAGTATCTGAGCGTGCCATTCACGGTGCAGGAGCTGTACGACACTCTCGTTCCCTATCGCCACTACCGTCGCGACCTCGGCATCGAAACAAATCAGGACTACGAAGCCGCGTTGACTCGCCTTCTCTCCGGCGAAAAGGGTTACGTGCGCGCCGACCAGGCGATGCAGGACCGGCTGAAAAAGGAGCTGGCGTCGCCGAATGCGGATGTGGGGGCCTTTCGCGACTACGCCGAAGCGAGGATCACGCTGGCACCCGACGCGCTTCAGAAACTCGGAGTCGCGATCCCAGCACAGAATGCTGGCGGCTACTCGGTCGGCCGCACCGGCCAGGCGGGGAATGGCAACGGCGGCGCTTCCGGAGAAGCGACTACGTCGTTCGTCGCGCCGGCAATATCGACGATGGAGCCGGCGGTAGGATGCAAATTCTGCGGAGGCACTTTGCCGGAGGGCCGGACCGCGATTTACTGCCCGCACTGTGGACAGAATCTCGCCGCGAAACACTGCGCTGGGTGCGGCGCGGAGCTTGATCCTGTTTGGAAGTTTTGCGTGAATTGCGGGAAGAAGGCTTAGGACATTGGCGTGTCATAAAATGGATCTCATAACTGCAAACTGAACGGGATCCGAGATCTGAGAACTGCAAACTGCGAACTGAACGGGATCCGAGATCTGAGAAGCGTAGATACCAGGTTTTAGTAACTGCGCTGAGACGTATCTGGTGGCGTTATGGTAAAAGCCGTCGGTTGTAATAGGAGGCGCGTTCAGGACGGTCGGAACGCAGTGACTACGTACTGAGATCTATGCCTCTGACATCTCGGATCCCGTTCAGTTCGCAGTCGCTAGATTGAAAGTGCCATGAGCGAAACATCAAAGAACACGGGTGTCGTCTTCCTCTCCGCCGTCCGAACACCGTTCGGCACCTTCGGAGGGAAGCTCAAGGGATTCTCACCCGTCGATCTTGCCGTTCACGCCTCGAAGATCGCGATCGAAAGAGCGGGAATCGGCGCGACTGACATCGATCAGACGATTTTCGGAAACGTTCTCTACACGACGAACGATTCCATTTACTTCGCCCGCCATGTCTCGCTCAAGTCCGGGTGCCGCCAGGAAACTTCGGCGCTCACGCTCAACCGACTGTGCGGCTCGGGATTTCAAGCCGTGGTCAGTGGAGCTCAGGAAATCATCCTCGGCGATGCCCAGGTCTGTCTGGTTGGCGGAGCCGAATCGATGTCGCTGGCGCCGCACGTCATCCGCGGGATCAGATGGGGCACGCCACTCGGCAAGGCACCGCCGATGGAGGACATCCTGTGGGAAGGGCTCACCGATTCCTACGTCGGGCTCGGAATGGCGGAGACCGCGGAGAACCTGGCCGAGAGGTACAAGCTGGATCGCGGATGCGTGGATGAGTTCGCGCTGAGATCGCAGCAGCTCTCGAAGGCGGCGTGGGACGAAGGAGTCTTCAAGGAGGAGGTCGTTCCGGTTCCCATTCCGAATCCCAAGACCGGAAAGATCGAGGAGATGACGATCGACGAGCACATGCGGCCCGACACGACGGCGGAGAAGCTGAGCGCGCTCAAACCGGTATTCCGAAAAGGCGGTGTCGTGACCGCTGGAAATGCATCCGGCATCGGCGACGGAGCCGGCGCGATGGTGATCGCCAGCGAGAAGTTTGCGCGCGAGCGCAAGCTCGAGCCGCTCGGAAGGCTGGTGTCGTGGGGAGTCGCGGGTGTGGATCCGGCGGTGATGGGAATCGGACCCGTTCCGGCATCGAAGGCCGCGTTGGCAAAGGCCGGATTGTCCATGAAAGACATGGATCTGATCGAGGTCAACGAGGCGTTCGCTGCGCAGACCTGCGCGGTCGAGCGCGAGCTGTCACTTCCGCGCGACCGTCTAAACGTGCATGGCGGCGCCATTGCGTTGAGCCATCCGCTCGCCGCTTCTGGAGCGAGAATCACGGCCCATCTACTGCATGCATTGCGTGCTCAGGGCAAGCGATACGGACTCGGCACCGCGTGCATCGGCGGCGGCCAGGGAATCGCGGTCATAGTGGAATCCATTCAATAAACTGCGCTCGTCGCAGCGAACGGGGAAATCATGAGGTCATTGGTCAGGGTATTCGGATTGGCATCGGCCGTCGCTTTCGCGTCGGCTTGCGCTTCGGTTGGCGGCGGCACCGGCGGCTCCACGACGAGCGGCGGCGCGGGTCCGACATCGGAGCAACCGTCGCCAGCCATAATCTGGCCCATCAAGACTCGTGAGCACGTCGATCTCTGGCTCCATGGATTCGCGGTGCTGCAGGAAGACACCACCTTCGTGCCTTTCTTCAAGCGCGGATACAGCACGGACATGATCGTTCTCAAGAACAGAGCGAATGTGGTCTCGCAGCTCGATGCCAACCGCGACAAGCTCCGCGCGAGACTCGCGCTCAATCCGCAGCTGATCAACGCCCAGTTCGTGCCGCTCTCGTTCGCGACGTGGGGCGAGCTCACCCAGACCGTCGACGTGTTCGTTCGCGCTAACGGCGATCCTCGCGCCGCCTCATCACAGCAGCAGGCGGGCGCGATCGCGTTTCTCGCCGCCTACTTCCAGACCGGAGCGGACCGGGACTGGCTGCGCCTCTTCGTCCAGTCGCTCGATGATGAGAGCAGCCGTTTCTACCACTCCTACTGGGTCCAGCAGCAGCGCGAGCGCAGCAACGTGCTCGACCTGGTCGATACGCTCTGGCAGCGAACATACCGGCCGAGGATGCAGAGATTCCTCAACAACACGCAACAGGCGCAGGGAACCGTTCTGCTCTCGCTGCCCCTCGACGGCGAAGGCCGGTCGCTGACCAACGGCAAGCAATCGAACACGATCACGGTCTCGTTTCCTGAGCGGCCGAGCGATGCCGTGGAAGCGATTTACGTGATCGCGCACGAGGCGGTCAGTGGAATCGCGAGCACTGCTGTCAACGACAACATCACCCCCGAGCAACGCCGCACTGGACTCGGCGAGCGCTACCAGAGCGCGGCGGCGGTGCGCGGCGGGGCGCTGCTCATTCAGCGCACGTCGCCCGAGATTCTCGACGGCTACATGCGCTACTATTTGAAGTCGGTGAACCGGCCGGTGGGCTCGAACGTCCAGGCGGCCTTTACGGCGACGTTCACGCTCACCGACACCATTCGCGATGCCCTTGTCCGCCAGCTCGATGTCGTACTTGGGGGGATTTAGC
>Ga0208078_1000116_pt1 | contig 22575 bp, 18 predicted proteins | sample NGESurdeep072012_3_FD_184468 | JGI IMG/M metagenome (GOLD analysis project Ga0208078, IMG submission 184468) | Arctic peat soil microbial communities from Barrow, Alaska - NGEE Surface sample 53-2 deep-072012 (SPAdes) | ecosystem: Environmental > Terrestrial > Soil > Wetlands > Peat ...
GGCGGCGAGACGCCCGTCGAGCTTGCGATCCCACGACACGTGCGAGCCGAGCCCCACGGGCAGGCCATCGCAGATGACCTCGACGATTCCGCCGAGTGTGTTTCCTTCCTTTTTCGCCGCATCGATGCGCTCGATCATCTTCTGCTCGGCAAGAGCGTCGAGCGTGCGAAGCGGAGAGGAGTCTACTGCGGCGTTGAGACTCATGGCGTCGGGGAATTTCTCCGGCCGTACAGCATCGATGCCGCCCAAGTGGGTGAGATGGCTGCCCGCGGAGATGCCGAAGTCGCGGAGAAATTTGCGGCAGATCGCGCCGGCGGCGACGCGAGCCGTGGTCTCGCGGGCGGATGCGCGCTCGAGAATGTCGCGCGCGTCGTCGCGATCGTACTTGAATACGCCGGAGAGATCGGCGTGACCGGGGCGCGGGCGCGTGACGTTGCGCTTGCGCGGCGCGGGATCGCCCTCGTGGGGCGCGGAGTCCATGATCTCCGTCCAGCTCTTCCAGTCGCGATTCGGAATGAGCATCGCGATCGGCGAGCCGAGCGTCTCGCCGGCGCGCACGCCGGAGAGAAATTGCACCGCGTCCTGCTCGATCTGCATGCGACGCCCGCGGCCGTAGCCCTGCTGCCTGCGCACGAGGTCGACGTCGACGTCGGCGGCGAGGAGGGCGAGGCCGGCCGGCATCCCCTCGAGGATCGAGACGAGTGCGGGCCCGTGTGATTCACCGGCGGTGGTGAAGCGAAGCATGATGGAAGCTCGAGGGGACGACTTTTACGACGATGATAATGGATAAAGTACGACCGCCCGTCGCAGATCGCGACGGGCGGTCGAAAAAGCTTACGAAACAGCGTAGAAACAGCGTACTGCGTGTGAAGCGTTAGGAGCAGGCTGTCAGCTGCGCTGCGGTTACCGTGAGAATCACTACCCCGTGCGCCGTTGCGCCTACGATCACCACGTTGCCGGCGCCGATCGGAGCGGACTTGATCGGACCAACCACTGGATCACGAGTCGGGACGACGAGGCAGCGTGAGTAGAAGTTCGTGTTGTAGACCTCGACCTGCGGCTGGCTGGACGCCGCGAAGAAGAGGTGCGTGCCGCCGGACGGCCCAGGTGCGGGGATACCGGCATTCTGCGGGTGGAAGTCGATACCGGCGTTGCCGGCCGAGGTCTGGAGCAGACCCTGGAGGCGCAGCGAGTTGTCGAAGAGATAGGTGGAGTCGGCGCGCACACCGGCCAGCTCACCATCGAAGTTGATCGCTGCACCGGTGACCGCAGTCGAGGTGTTCGCGATGAAGTCGGTGACGAGGAAGGAACCGGAGACACCCGCGTCGATGGTCGGCACCGGAAGCGCGTAGGTGTGACCCTTGTCCGTGAAGGAGCCGATGAGCCCTGTGGTGACGTCGTAGAGAATGGCGCGACTGTTCGGTTGCGTTCCCGAACCGCCGGCCGCACCGCCCTCACCGAGCACCGCGCGCCGGAAGTTGCCGGAGTTGCGCGTGAACGTGGTGTCGCGGAAGGCGAGAGCCGGGATCTTCACCACGACAGAGTAGAAGGAGGTGTCGGTGCCGGTGACGAACGGGCCCTGACGGAAGGGAACGATCGCGCCCGTTGCGCCGATTCCCTGCGCGGCGACGCGCTGCACCTGGAGCGTGTCCTTCGTATCGGCGGACTGCCCCATCGCCTGCTCGAAGAAGAAGTGCGACTGGTGCGTCTGCAGATTTTCCCAGCGAACGGTGCCGTCGTTGGTGAACGGCGTCGACTGGCCGGCGGTAGGCGTGGTCGTGTAGACGAGCACCACGTTGCCGCACGGCGTTCCGGGCGTGACTGCACCCTGACACGTCGTGGCCAGATACTGCGGACGATCCGAGAAGAAGTAGTCGGTGATGGTCTCGGTGATCAGGCCGTTCGACCCGGTGGTCGACGTGACGGTCTGCGCGAGTAGCACCGGCAGAGGATAGCGGAAGACTTCCTGCTGCGTATTGGTATTGACGTAGCTGATCAGCGTACCACCGGAGTTCGCCACGAGCAGCGTATCGCCCATGGTTCCGTCACGGTCACGCGGCCACGCCGCGATACCCCACGGACGCGAGCCCACCTGGATCGGCGCGTGGAACGTCGAGTCGTTCAGATTGAAGACGTCGAGCTCGTTACGCTCGATGTTGCTCAGGTAGATGCTGTTTGTCGGCGGGTGATAGATCGCATCCGCCACGAGTCCACCAGCCGCGAGCGGCGTGGTGAGCCCCGCAACCACTACTACCGTATCCGTGCGAATCACTCCGCCGTTGCCAACCGGCCTGCGTGCGTAGTCGCGAGCGTTCGCATTGCGTGCGAAGGCCTGGACCTGCAGCGAAGTCGGGAAGGTCGTGACCGGGAGATTCATGCGGAACGTGTGCGTGAACGAGCTGGTGCTTGCCGGAACGGCCACGGAGTCCGCCGAGAAGAACGGCGAGCCGCTTGGCAGATTGCGCACTTCGTAGCCGACCCATGTGAGCCCAGAGCGATCGCGTGCTTCGACGTGAATCGTGTCGCGGCTCTCGATGCGTGGGGCAATCGAGAAGTCGACGACCGGGATCGTGTTGGTCGGAATGACGTTCGTGACGAACAGCGAGACCGGGTTGCCGAGCGTCTGCCTGCCCAGCGAGTCGATCATGAACGGCGTGATCGTGAGCGTGCCCGAGCTCGCGCCGACGAGGCTCAAGGCCGTGTCGAGAGCGATCGAGTCCAGGAGCGGGCTCGTGAAGATCGTGGAATCGCGGAACGGAGTCGCGAAGACACCCGAGGCGATGAAGCCGAGCGCCTTCACCTTCGACGAGGACTTGCCGCTGATCGCGACGGCGAGCGAGAAGCCGACGACCGCGGTGTCGCTGCTGTGCGGATTCGTGACGAGAACCGCCGTCGGGCCGCCGGCGCCCGTGCTCACTAGGAGCGTGTCGGGGTGAGCGGCGTTGTGCGCGCCGTCCATCGCGGTCGCGACTACAGTGATCTGCGTTCCCGAGGGAATGGTCGAGGGGATCTGGAGCGTAAACGGAATGTCGACCGACGTGACCGCGGTCGAGAACGTCGTGTCGAAGCCGCCCGAGAGTCCCGCCGCGGTAACGCGCGCGTGAACCGTGAGCAGCCCGAGGTTGTCGGTCGCGTGCGTGGTGAACGCGATCGACGAATCAGTGGTCGACGTTTCCGAAAGTGAGACCACGGGTCGCCCCGTATCGCAGGTGGCGCAGGTGGATCCACTTCCCTCACCGCACGCGCCAATGACGGCGACGACGGCCAGACCGAAGGCGGCCGCTGCAAGGCGGCGCGCCGGGGAGAGTCGTGCGGAGTTGGGATTCATAAGGTCAGGTCTCAGCGGATTAACGGTCGCTACCGGGAGCGCCGAGCTTCTCGCCTTCATCGACGATGTGCGGCGTCACCAGAATCAGGAGGTCGTTCTTGTCTTCTTCGGTACGCGTCTCGCCGAACAGCTTGCCGATGAACGGCAGGTCGACGAGGAGCGGAATGCCGACCTTCGACTGCGTCACCGAGGTGACGGTCAGCCCGCCGATGACGGCGGTCTCGCCGTCGCCGACGAGGAGCTCGTTGTCGGCGCGCTGCTTGAGGAAGGTGTATCCGAGGTCAGACGCGGCCGCCTGGAGCTGCGAGCGCTCGGCGTGCAACGTCATGAGGATCTTGCGGTTGTTCGTGATGTGCGGGGTGACCGTGAGGATGATACCGGTCTCCTTGAACGACACCGTCGCGCGTGGCGCCGATGCTGCCGTTCCGCCCTGGCTGAGCGATCCGATATCGATGATTCGAATCGGCGTCTCTTCACCGGAGAGGATCTCGGCCTTGCGATTGTCGAGTGTGACGATGCTCGGCTCGGCCTGAACGTCGGCGAGTCGAACTTCCTGCAGCGCGTCGAGGAACGACGTCAGATTGAATTTGCCGAGCGCCGTCGAGAAGATGAGCGAGAGGGCGGGGTTGACGACGCGGGCATTGGCGTTGGACACCGCTGCGAGCGAGTTGCCGCCGATCTCGATCACGTTCTGCGCCTTCGAGAACGGTGTGCCGGTGACTGCATCCGGTACGCCGTCGCCGTTCGTGTCGACCGGCTTGAAGGTGGACGGATCGGTGCGCTGCATCAGTGCATTGAAGAACGTGCCGTTGGAGCCGAAGTCGTAGCTGACGCCGATGTCCTCGATGTTGGTGCGATTGACGAGGATGATCTTCGCCTTGATCGAGACCTGCGGCGTGCGAACGTCGAGGTCCTTCACATAGTTCGAGATTTCCTGGAGCCGCGACGCGACATCGGTGACGAGCAGACGGTTGGTGGCCGAATCAGCGGAGACATCGCCGCGGATCTGGCAATTCGTGCCGACGGAGCCCGGCGTGCTGCCCGGTCCGCATTCCTTCGAGAGGAGGCTCTTGACGGTGGAGACGAGCGTTGCAGCGCGAGCGTAGTTCACCGAGATGATCTGCGTGGTGAGCGGCTCGGACGCCTGCTGCTTCGCAATGTTCTCGTAGCTGTCGACGGCGATGATGCCGTCCTGATCTTCTTTCGCGGCGAGTCCCTGCGCCTGGAGGATCGCGCGGAGCGCGACGTCCCATGGCTGGTCACGGACTTCGGCGGAGACGTTGCCGGTGACACCCTTGCCGACGACGATCGTGCGGCCGGAGAAGACTGCGAACGCCGCGATCACGTCGCGAATGTCCGCATCCTGATAGGTGACGGTGATACGTGGTTGAGCTGCAGAGGCGGCGAACTTGTTCTGCGCCACCGGAGCGACGCTTGCCCTGCGGAAGGTCGGGTGCACGACCGCGACATCGGGCGCGATGTCCGAGGCGGCATCGCCCGAGGCAACCGCGCTCGTGATCTGCGGAGTGGCGCGCCATGCGGTGAATGCCGCACCGGCCGGCGCGTCGATCGCAATGTGCACTTCGTTCGCGTCGCGGGTGACCGCGTATTTGTGTTCGGCGTCGAGGTCGATCACCACGCGCACCGTGTTCTCACGGTACTGCGCGACGCGAAGGTTGGTCACGCCGCCGCGAGGCACGTGATCATACAGTCGCGTGGGTGCGCTGATTCGCGCTCCCTTGAGGTCGAGGACGACGCGCGACGGATCCGCGAGCGAGAAGTCCTGAATGCTCACCGAACCGTCGACCGCGATCACGACCTCGGCGCGCCCCGAAGCCGAGACGACGGCGAGCGACTTGACCTCACCGCTCTTCGTCTCGCCAGTCGTAGTGGCATGGGCGACGTTCGCGCGTGCAGCCAGCGCGATTAGCGTCATCCCTACCAGCGTGCAGACTCGCCTCATTGCGTCCTCGCTCTCGTTGTATCGTTGAGTGCCAACACTTCCTGGAAGGTCGTACCGATCGCGATGACGGTGAACGTCACCGATTTGGGCTGGATTGATGCTACGCGCATGCGGCCGAGCGTCTGCCCGACCTTGATGCGGTACTGCTCTTTCGTAGTGAGATCGCGCAGGATCGCGACTGAGCGGCCGGCGGGATCGTAGATCACTGTCACGAGCTTCAGATCGGAAACGGCGGGCCGAAGCTCACCGGTTTTCATCAGCGACATGAATGGGTCGCGACGGCCATCGGCGGTGTAGTTGAACGTCTCGCGAACGAGCGAGATATCCGACTTCGACCCTGGCGCGGCGGCTGCTGCTGCACCGCCCTTGCCGTTGCGCGGCGTGGGCGTTTGCGGGCCAGGCTTGGCCGAAGAGGTCGAGCTCGTGGAAGTGCTCGACTTCACAGAGCCGCTCGAGCTGACGATCACGCCATTCTTCTGTGGCGGGTTCGACTGCTGCGATACCGGTTGCGCGATTGGCTGCGGCGACTGATCGGCCGTCATCGCGCTGGTGTGCGCGTTGGTCGCGTCGACGGATCGCGTCGCCGCTTCCTTGGCCTTGTTGATATTCGGAAATGACTGGGCGCTCGCTTGCGACGACATCACCGCGAGGGTGATTGCCGCGCATGCCGCGCCGCGAAGAAGCTGGCTCATGACTTCACTCCGCTCTTACGCGGTGCATCGAATGAAGGATCCGCGACCGGCGTTTTTGTGACGAAGGTCTGCAGCTGGAACTTGGCCTCGATCGCCGCTTCGCCTTCCTTCTGGTGCGCCTTCACGGTTGCCGTGTTGTTCGGCAGCGCGAGCGCGACGTTCACCGGAAGAACGATGCGGGTGAGATTGCCGACGTTCGCGAGGAACTCGGCCAGCTCGTGATAACCGCCGACGACGGACATCGTGTAGCGGTAGGTGTCGTAGTTCTCGCCTTCGACGACGGGCTGCGGATCGACCGTCGAGACATCGAGACCGACGCGACGGGCAGCGGTGGAGATCTGCTCGAGGAGCGACGGCACTTCGTTGCCAGTGGGAACGAGGCTGCGAACGAGGACGAGATTCTGCTGGTACTCCGCGAGCTCGCGGCGAATCTCGTTCACGTTGCCCTTCGCGACTTCCATCTTCGCTTTCTGGTTCATCGTCACGAGCGCGTCAGCGTGCTGCTGGCGGGCATCGATGTCAGCGGCGGTCTTGCTGTAGACGAAGTTCCAGTACGCGCCGATCGAGAGAATTGCAGCAATGCAGAGGATCAGGAGTCCCTGCTCGCGCTGACCCTTCGGAATACTGGCCATCGCTACCTCACCGAGAGGGAAACAGGAACGGTCTTGATCGAGGACGGGTCGGGGGTTTGGTAGGCCGCCGAGAGGGCGAACTCCGTGACTTCCTTTCCGTCGACGAGAATGATCGAGGAGCGCTCGAGCTGGACGTTCTCAATGAACGGCGAGGCTTCGAGCACCTTCATGAATCGGGTAAGCGCCTGAATGTCGACCGTGTTGCCGACGAGCTTGAACTGAACCCGCGGCACGCTGGTGCTGTCGACTGCCGGCGGACCGGCTTTGCCACCCTTTGGCGGCGGGCCCGAAGGCTGCGCAGCTGCGGTGATCGTGTTGGTCTGCACCATCGAGGTGACCCAGGTGTACGGCGGCAGGGCGCGGCTGACCTCGTCCATGATGTGAGGCCAAACGAAGCGCTTGTCGTCGAACGACTTGATCAGGTTCACCTGGGCGACCACGGAGTCACGCTGCGATTGCGCCTTGCGCTGCTCGCGAATGACGCCGGAGTAGTTGATAGAATCCTGCTCCGCCTTCTGGAGCGACTCGTTCACCTGTGTGGTCTGCGCACGCTGGTGCCAAAACATGCCGCCGATGACGAGCGCCGCCACCAGAACGCTTCCAACAGCGCTGAGGAGGAGCGGATCGTTGATCTTCGAGGCGAGTCCCGACGCAACACCGGAGAAGTTGATCCCGGCGCCGCCGCGGTTGCGAGGCTTCTTCCCGGTTCCGGGGAGAAGATTGATTTCAATCATTATCGCGTCCTTCGGGAGGAATCAGGCGACCTGGCGCAGCGCCAGTCCGATCGGGAGCATGAGCAGGGGTGCGACATCGTCGATGACGAGCGAATCGAAAGCACCGTCACGTACACTCAAGCGCTGCAGCGGGTTGGCTTGCTCGACCGGCAGGCGAAGTCGCGCGGACAGCGCTTCGTTGAGGCCGGGCACGCGCGAACCGCCGCCGCATGTATATGCAGCCTTCAGCTTGCTGGCCGAGCGGGACGACGACGCGAGAAACGCGGCGGCGCGCTCGATGCCGACGGCGATCTCTTCGCCGCGGCTTTCGGTGATCGCCTGCAGATGCGGCGAGCGATCGTAGCCCTGCAGAAGCGCATCGGCTTCCTCGACACTCAGCCCGCGCTCGCGCTGCAGATCTTCGCGGAAACGGCGAGTGCCGACCGCGATATCGCGCGTGAGGAGCGGAACGCCGTCGTCGAGAATGTTGATGTTCGTGACTTCGTGTCCGATGTTGACGAGACAGACGACGCCGTTCATCGCATCGGGGTAGTTGAGCTCGAACGCGTTGTGGAGCGCGAACGCGTCGACGTCGACGATCGACGGTGCGACGTCGGCGTCGGTGAGGAGACGCAGCTTGCCTTCGATCAGATCGCGCTTGGCCGCGACGAGCAGCACGCTCATCTCGAGACCATCGGCGTTCGGATCGAGAATCTGAAAGTCGAGCTCGACCGACTCCATGTCGAAGGGGACGTGCTGCTCCGCTTCCCAGCGAATGAGCTCACGCGCCTGTGCTTCCTTCACACGATCGATCTGAATTTTCTTGATGATCACGTCGCGTCCGCCGACGGCGGTCACGACACCCTTGCCCTTGATGCCGGCGGCGGCGAGCGCGGTACGAATCGCGTCGGCGACGATGCCCGGGTCCATCACTTCACCTTCGACGATCGCGTCTGCGAGCAGGGGCGCGATCGCGACCTTCACGAGCTGCGGATCGCCGCGACCGTGATCGACGACTGCTACCTTGATGAGACCGGAGCCGATATCGAGTCCGATTGTCGTCTTCTTGCGACCGAAGAGCGCCATGTTGGAGGCCGGTGAGAGGCGGGGATTACTACGTAATTAGTCGTGGGCGTGATGCGGTGGGGCAGTTGTGGCACGGTACGATACCCGTAGGCCAACCGGGCTGTACCAAAGCTTTGCTACTGTGACACGAGCGGGGGCGGTGAACGTAACACCCTATTTCGGGGACTTCGGCGCGCTGCGTGACAGCAAGCAAGTGCGGCGCAACGAGGTCAGCGCGGGAGCTCCAGCCATGCGTGCGATTGGACTGGAACGGGGTGCTGGGCGCTGTCAAGTACGACGATCATGGACACGCGACGTCTCGCGAATGCCAGCGGAGAGAGCCCCACGCGCGCGTCGGAGACGACGAGAAAGAGCCGCGATGAGAGCTTTGCAATGCGAACGGAGTCCGTCGCGTCCGCGGCTGGGAGGGAGTAGGAGCGTGTCGCCACCACACCGCGCGAAGGAGTCGCGCTCCATGAGGAATCCCACACCGCTGGCGCGATGAAGTGCGTGAGCGCGAGCTCCGCCGCATCGAGTGCCCGTGCGCGGAGGAGTTCCTGCATCGCTTCCCTTCTCTCGAGGAGCGCGGAGAAGACGACGCCGATCACGAGGGCGCCGATGACTGCGATCGCGCCGAGCGTCATCATGAGGGCGACGCCCTTTCTGCGAGCGGGGTTAGGGCGCGCGATCAATTGCGGAGCGCGATCGTCGTCGCGAGCGAGTCGAGCGTGTAAGGAGCGGAGCGTCGCGACGCGATCGCCAGCACGTCGATGCGCGCGACGCGGACGGGATCAGTGGTTGGCGCGCCGCCGCGATCGAGGTACGCGAGGTGGATTCCCGCAGTCGCGAAAGGGCCGCTCACCGGCTGCACGACGTTGCAGGGAGTGGCTCGCGATGCCAGGCAATCGAGATAGCCGAGGTACCAGCGGGAATCGGAGGCGCGATAGAGCTCGTAGCGCGCGCGGCGCACGACGCGGACGAGGGTGCCGGGCTGGATGGCGGTATCGAGCGGAGGATCGAGCGCGAGCGTCATCGCCCCTGCCGCCTCGGCCGGCGTGGTCGTGAGCCCAGTGGCAGTGGGGCACGTGCCGGTGCTCGAGGGATTGGCGGTGAGCACGTGCCGATGCCACGCGTTTCCCAGCGTGGAGTCGGTGGCGAGCACCAGCAGGGTGTCGCCGGCCTCGGGCTGAGTGCCGAGCCATGTGATGGGCGCGCCGGAGGAGAGCTGCTGCGGGGGAATCGTGATGCGCTGGCGCGATGGAGCGATCGTGCAGATGGCGCTCTGCGCGAGCGTCGCGCGAAAGTCTACGGAGCTCGCGCCGATCGCGTACAGATCACCGTCCGACGGCGTGAGCGGGCGTAGCTCGCCCTGGAGCAGGGACGCCGCGTCGCGCACTGTGGCGCGCGAGTCTATCGCATCGGCTTGCGCGCGATAGAAGCGCTCCTGGTGGATGACGACGCCCAAGGTGGCAGTGCCGAGGATGGCGAGGAGGACGATGACTACGATGAGCTCGACGAGCGACGCTCCGTGGCGCGCGTGGATGGTCATGGGCACCACGCGCCGCTCGCGAGGGACTCGGAGTGGAGATCGTGGCGCGCGCCGAGGGTGTACTGGACGCTGTCGCTGAGCGCCTGCCCGGCGGGCGAGGGGGCGGCGGCCCACCACTCGGTGATGCCGCCCGCTAATAGCGTTCCGGAGGTGGCAGCGCAGCCGGAGGCCCGCATCCCTTCCATGCGCGCTTGGGCGCGCTCGGCGGCGAGCCCCGCGCGCGCCGCGTCGCCGGTGAGGCGCGCGACCGCGACAGACGTCGATGCGAGCGCGAGCACGCCCGTGCCGAAAACGAAGCACGCGACGAGAAGCTCGACGAGGGTGAAGGCGGTGCGTGTTTTTCTGGGCTCGGGTCGCATGGGCCGAGTGTATCGGCGCCGGGCGAGTGGTGCGTCAGCGAACGGGTGCGCGGCGAATGGAAGCGCCGCGCGTCAGCTGCCCAGGTCGTAGTCCCGGATCTTGTACAGCAGCGCGCGGTGCGAGAGGTCGAGCAATTGTGCCGCGCGCGTGCGATTTCCGTTGGTTCTCTCGAGAGCACGTCGAATGAGCGTGCGCTCGAGCGCCTCGGTCTGGCGCTTCACCGAAAAGTCGTCCACGGCCGGCTGCGCGGCGGAGGCGGGCGCGATGATGTCCGAGAGGTGCTCGCGCTCGATCGTCGGGCCGGCGGAGAGCACGAGCGCGCGCTCGATGACGTTCTCGAGCTCGCGCACGTTGCCCGGCCACGCGTAGTCCATGAGGACGCGCATCGCCGGCGGCGAGATCGACTCGACCTTGAGCCCCAGGCGCGCGTTGTAGAGACGCAGAAAGTGCAGCGCGAGCTCGGGCACATCCTGCGCACGTTCGCGCAGGGGCGGAAGGCGGATCGTGACGACGTTCACGCGATAATAGAGGTCGCCGCGAAAGCGCCCGCTCGCGACGTCGACGGCGAGATCGCGATTGGTCGCCGCGACGACGCGCGCGTCGATGCGCTGCGACGTGGTCGCGCCCACGCGACGAACCTCGCCCTCCTGCAGCGCGCGCAGGAGCTTCACCTGCAGCGCCGCCGGAAGCTCGCCGATCTCGTCGAGAAAGAGCGTCCCGCCATTTGCCTCCTCGAAGAGACCGATCTTGTCGCGGTCCGCACTCGTGAACGCGCCTTTTACGTGTCCGAACAGCTCACTCTCGAGCAGCGGTTCGGGGATCGCACCGCAGTTCACGGCCACAAAGGCCTTGTCGGCGCGCGGGCTGCTCTTGTGCACGAGCCGCGCGACGAGCTCCTTGCCGGTTCCGCTCTCACCCGTGATCAGCACCGTGGACGGATGACGCGCGACCTTGCGCGTCATGTCGAGCGCCGCCTTGATCGATGCGCTGTGGCCGATGATCTCGTCCGCGCCGCGAATGGTCGAGAGCTGATCTTCCAGCTCCTCCACCTTCGCGCGCAGCTTCTCGCGCTCCGCCGCCTTCCGCACCGCGAGAACGACTTCCTCCGCGCGAAAGGGCTTCTGGACGTAGTCGTAGGCGCCCTTCTGCATCGCCGCGATGGCCGTGTCGGAGTCGCCATACGCGCTCATCGCGATTACGAGCGCGTGTCCCCCGCCCTGCGTGTAGCGCTCGATGAACTCGAGGCCATCCATCTTGGGCATGCGCAGATCGCAGAGCACGAGATCCACGTCTTCGGTGGCGAGCTTGTTCAGCGCCTCTTCGCCCTCGCCCGCAGTGCCGACGCTGTGCCCTTCCGCACCGAGAATCCGGGAAACCGTTTGACGGAGACCCGGCTCGTCGTCAACGACGAGGATCTTCACGGACGAACAGCGGCGACGCTGGCGGGGCGGTCGTCAGAGCTGGCGGATTCATCCGGCACGGGAAAGTACATCATGAACGCTGCACCGCCCTCGCGCGCTGGGCGCACCCAGATCGTGCCGCCGAGCCCTTCGACGATGCGCGAGACCACGGCGAGGCCGAGCCCCGTGCCGCGCCCAGGCTCCTTCGTCGTGTAGAACGGATCGAAGATCTTCTCGCTCTCCGTGATCGGTACACCGGGCCCGGAGTCTGCGACGATGAGCTTGAGAATCTGCGTCGGCTCGCCGACGCTGTTGATCCACGCGCGCACGCGTGCGCTCTGCTCGCGCGCCACATCGAAGCCGTCGGGATCGTTGTTGCGGCGTCCATTGCGACCCGTGACGTCATCGAAGGCGACGGACTGCGTCACGATCCAGACCTTGCCGTGTCCCTGCATCGCGTCGACGGCATTGAGCACGAGATTCACGAGCACCTGCTCGAGCTCGTGCGCGTCGCCGATCAGCTTCGGGAGCCCGTTCTGGAGCGCAACCTCGGGCACGACCTCGCGGAGCGTCCCCTGATCGCGGAGAAGCTGAACGACCTCGTTGACGGTGACATTCAAGTCGATGCGCGACGTGATGCGGCGGCGCGGGCGCGCGTACTCGAGCATCCCGCGCATGATGCGATCGATGCGCGCGGTCTCCCGCTCGATGCCGGTGACCGCGTCCATCGCATCGCTGTCGAGCGTTGCAGTCTTGCGCAGAATGTGAGCGTAGCCGCCGATGGCGCCGAGCGGGTTGCCGATCTCGTGGGCGACGCCGGCGGCGAGACGTCCGACGCTGGCGACCTTCTCGAGGTGCGTGCGCTGCGCCTGCTCCTCGAGAATCCGCGCGGTCATGCGATTGATGCTGCGCGCGAGGCGCGAGAACTCCGTCGGCCCGCTGCGCGGCACTCGGCGCGACAGATCACCGTCGGCGATCGCCTCGGTGGTCTCGACGACGGTGTCGAGTGGATCGAGCACCAGCCCCTGGATCTTGTAGGCGCCGAAGGCGACGAAGATCAGGATGTCGGCGAGGATCAGCAGCGCCAGATAGATCGGGCCATCCTTGCTCAGCGTCAGCGTCTCGAGGACGACGGCGTTGAGCGCCGCGAGGGAGAGCGCAGCGGTGCCGAGGACGGCGAGGCTGAGCATCATCTCTGTCTTGAGAGACGCGCGGAGCTTCAGCGGCCCGACTTCTGTCGGTGCGCTGGTGCCCTCGATGGGGCGTGACGGTGTTGGCGTAACGGCAGTAGTCATAGTCGGTTGAACAGAGGACGCGTCAGGAGGCGGAGCGTTGCGCGAGTCGCCCGTCAGCGGGGGGAACGGCGATGGGGTGGGACGCTTGGTGTAGGTCACGTGTCCGCGACTCCGTAACGAGAGAGCTTCCGGTAGAGCGTCGATGGATCGATGCCGAGGACGTCGGCTGCGCGGCTCTTATTGCCGCCTTCGCACTGGAGCACCCACATGATGTACGCCCGCTCGATCACATCGAGGGCGGGATTGGCATTGGGCGGACGGTCGGCGATCAACGGCTCGGGCTTGCGCGCGGTGACGCGCTCGGGGAGCGCGCCCACCTCGACCATCGGGCCGTTCGAGAGGATCATCGCGCGCTCGAGAGCGTTCTCGAGCTCGCGAACGTTGCCGGGCCACGAGTACGCGAGCATCGCGTCGAGCGCTTCGTCGGTGAGGCGTTTGCTCTCCTCGCCGCGCTGCAGCGCACCGCGCAGCAGGAAGGCGTCGATGAGCAGCGGCACGTCGTCGCGGCGCTGGCGCAGCGGCGGGAGATGCAGCGCGAAGACGTTGAGACGATAGAAGAGATCTTCGCGGAAGGTGCCACGCTTCATCTCCTCTTCGAGATCGCGATTGGTCGCGGCGAGGATGCGCGTGTCGATCGCGACGGGCTCGGTGCCACCGACGGGGATGACCTCGCGCTGCTGCAGCACGCGGAGGAGCTTCACCTGCGTCGCCTGCGTGGTCTCGCCGATCTCGTCGAGGAAGAACGTTCCCTTGGACGCGGCCTCGAAGAGACCGCGCTTGTCCTTCACGGCGCCGGTGAACGAGCCTTTCATGTGCCCGAACAGCTCGCTCTCGAGCAGGCTCTCGGGGAGCGCGCCGCAGTTGATCGAGTTGAAGGTGCCCTCCGTGCGCTGCGACAGCTCGTGGATGTAGCGCGCAATGACTTCCTTACCCGTTCCCGATTCGCCCTGAATGAGAACGATCGAATCTGTTGGCGCGACCGTCTCGGCGAGTCGAAGCACGCTCAGCCACGCCTTGCTGCGGCCGACCGGCGCGCTGACCCCGTTCTGTCCCTGCCGCTTGATCTCCTGCTTCAGCGACAGGTTCTCCACCTTCAGCTGCCGATGCTCGACCGCGCGCCGCAGAATGGCGATGATCTCGTCGTTGACGAAGGGCTTCTGGATGTAGTGGTACGCTCCCTCGTTCACCGCCTGGATCGCGGAGCGAAGGTCGGCCTGCGCGGTCATGAGGATCACGGGGACGAGCGGATCCTTCGCGCGCGCGGCGGAGAGAATCTCGAGACCGCCGACGTTCGGCATGCGCACATCGGAGAGCACGATGTCGGGCTCGAGCGCGGCGATCTGCTCGAGCCCCTGCTTCCCTCCGAGCGCCACGTACGGCGTGAAGCCCTCGTTCTTGAGCAGGATCTTGAGGGCCTCGAGAATTCCGGTCTCGTCATCGACGATGAGGACGGACGGGCTGCCAGTGGCCATCATGCGACGTTCTCCACGGGAATGCGCTGCTGAATCTGCGGCAGCAGAACGGTGAAGCGCGTGCCTTTCGGGCTCGAGTCCATGAACACGAAGCCGCGGTGCGCCTCGATCGCGCGGTGCACGATCGGGAGACCGAGGCCGGTGCCGCCGGTTTTCGTCGTGAAGAACGGATCGAAGACGCGCTCGCGCAGCTCGATCGGAATTCCGGGGCCGTTGTCGGAGACGCGGAGCGCGACGGCGCTCACCTCGAAGGGAACGCCGGTGGGGATCTGCTCGGCGTTGAGCCGCGACACCTCGACGGTGACTCGGCCCGTGTTGATCGGCGCGGCCTGCACGGCGTTGAGCGTGATGTTGAAGATCGCGCGATGGAGCAGATCCTCGTCGCCTTCCACGAGCAGCGGCTCGGTCGGGACCACACACGTCACCGTGACGCCGGCCTTGCGATCGGGGTGCGTATCGGCGAGACGCACCGCCGCCTGCGCGACCTCGCCCATGTTCACGCGCTCGCCGCGCGTCACGCGAACGCGCGCGAAGTCGAGAAACTCGGAAAGCAATCGCGAGAGCCGATCGGACTCGCGCACGATGAGCGTGGCGAGAACCCTCTCGTCGTCCGTCGCGCGGGCGCGCGAGCCCAGCTGCTCGACCGCGCTGCGGATCGACGCGAGCGGATTCTTGATCTCGTGAGCGAGCGACGCGCTCAGCTCCGCCACGGCCTCGAGGCGCTCGGCGCGGAGCCGCAGCTCCTCGAGGCGCTTGTTGTCCGAGATGTCCTGGAAGATCACGGTGGCGGACATGTTGCCGGGCGCGCCGTCGGCACTCATCGTCGTCGTCGTGAAGCCGATCGGGAAGGTGCGGCCGCTCACCGTGATCGCCGCCTCGCCGCGAGTGACGCGCGCGTGCCCATGCACCGCCTTCTCGAGGGCGGCGGTGAGCGCGGGCGCGCTCGCGCTGACTATTTCCTTGATGTTCGCACCGCGCACCAATTCGTCGTCGAAGCCAATGAGCTTGCCGGCCATCGAGTTGGCGAAGAGGATGCGCCCCTGCACGTCGATCGTGATGATGCCGCTGCGGATGTTCTTGAGCACGTCCTCCGCCTGCAGCTTGACGACGACGAGCTGCTGCGCGAGCGCCTCGCGATTGACGCCGGCTTCCTGCAGCCGCGCGCCGAGATAGGCGACGCCGAGGGCGGTGACGGCGAAGACGCCGAGCTGGAGAATGACGGGCATGCCGAGCGACGTGCCCTGGAGCACGATGACGTCGGCGAAGTAGAGGACGTTGCCGAGCGCGGCGATGAGGAGGCCGCCGCCAACTGGGAGCAGGAGCGACGCGCACGCCGTCGCGAGGATGTAGAGCGCGGCGAAGGGGGAGAGCGAGCCGCCGGTGACGTGCACGATCGTCGTGATGAGCGCAACGTCGAAGAGCGACTGAGTGTAGTAGAAGCCGCGCGCGACCATGTTGCGGTAGGCGAGGGCGAACCAGGCGGAGCCCGAGGTGAAGGCGACGGCGGCGAAGAAGGCGAGCGTGGCCAGGAGGGTATCGCGCGCGTCGGCGCCGTGCCACGAGAAGACGGCCGCGAGGAAGATCGCGGCCGCCAGCGAGAGGCGCCCAATGTAGATGTAGCGGAGAACGCGGCGGGGCTCGACCATTAAATCCGGGCGGACGCTCGTATTGCAGGGGGCACGGCAGGGTCGCTCGCAAAGCGCAAGAGTTCCGGTAGCCCGCCGATCAGTGCATTTTGCTATACCTGGACGACGACCCACTCCTTCAATGAGTTACGTGGAGAATACAGTTGTCGCGCTGACGGCGAGCGCGATCGTGCTGCGACTCATCGCTGTGATGGTGATCGTGCTGGCCAATGCCTTTTTCGTGGCGGCCGAGCTCTCGCTGGTGAGCGCACGGCGCTCGCGCATTGATGCGCTGGCGGCGCGGGGAGACCGGAGCGCGAAGCTCGTGCAGGAGACGGCCAACGACATCCCGCGCTACCTGTCCGCGGTGCAGCTCGGGGTCACGCTCGCGTCGCTGGCGCTGGGTTGGGCGGGAGAAGCGACGGTGGCGTCGCTGATCGCGGCGCTCTTCGAGAAGCTGGGGTTTGGCGAGGCGGTGGTGATCACGCACGCCGCGGCGACGGTGATCGTCGCCTTCGTCACGATCACCTTCCTGCACATCGTGATCGGCGAGCTGGTGCCGAAGTCGATCGCGTACGCGAATCCCGAGGCGACGAGCCGGTGGCTGGTGCGGCCGCTCCGCTGGTTCGCGAAGCTCGCGCTTCCGGTGACCTATCTGCTCAACGGCGCGGCGAATGCGCTGCTCAAGTTGCTGGGAGTGACGCAGGTGACGGACAGCGACCGCGCGCACTCGCCCGAGGAGCTGCGGCTGCTCGTGATGCAAACGCGGAGGCACGGGCTGCTAAACGAGAGCGACACGCAGATGCTCGCGGGCGTCTTCGACTTTCATCAGAAGAAGGCGCGCGATGTGATGCGGCCGCGCACGGAGATCGTCGCGATCCCGATTACGGCGACGCAGGAAGAGGTGTGGGCGGTGGTGCGGCAGGAGCGCTACTCGCGCTACCCGATCTACGGCGAAGATCTCGACGATCTCGTGGGTGTGTTTCTCGCGAAGGATCTCTGGCTCTACGACGGAGCGCAGCCGTTTACGGTGCAGCAGTTCGTGCGCGAGGCGCTCTACATACCGGATACGCGGGCGGCGGAGCGCGTGCTCGATGATCTGCGGAAGACGCGCGCGCACATGGCGATCGTGCTCGACGAGTTCGGGGGAACGGCGGGGATCGTGACGATGGAGGATCTCGTCGAGGAGGTGATCGGCGACATCGCGGACGAGTACGACGTGGCACAGCGCGAGGCGCTGGAGATGAACGGCGTGCTGGAGCTATCGGGCTCGCTGTCGCTGATCGACGTGCGCTCCGATCACGGCGTGAAGATTCCCGAGGGGAGCTGGTCCACGCTCGGCGGCTACGTGTTCTCGCGGATCGGGAGGCTGCCGCGCGTTGGGGATCGGGTGCCGTACAGCGGTGGCGAGCTCGAGGTGGTGGCGATGGACTCGCGTCGCGTGGCCGCGGTGCGCGTGCATCGCACGCCGGAGGCGATCGCGGCGCGGGAGGGCGGCGCGACGTGAGCGACGCGCTCGAGGTGACGAGCGAGGTCTCGATTCCGCGCGACGAGCTTTCGATTCGCGCGAGCAGATCGGGGGGTGCGGGCGGGCAGCATGTCAACACGTCGTCGACGCGCATCGAGCTGCTGTGGAACGCGGCAGCGACGCGCGCGCTGCCGGAGGCGGTGCGCGACGGAGTGCTCAACCGGCTCAAGAGGCGCATCAATGCGGACGGCGTCATCCGCATCGTATCGAGCGAGCATCGGAGTCAGCTGCGCAATCGCGAGGCGGCGGAGGAGCGGCTGGTGAAGATGGTGCGCGCCGCGCTGACTGTGCCGCGAGCGCGGAGGAAGACCGCGCCCACGCGCGCATCGAAAGAGGCTCGGCTCCAGTCGAAGAAGCGGCGCGCCGAGATCAAGAAGCGGCGCGCGAGTAGCGACTTCGAGTAGCACTATCGAACGATGTGAACAGTCTTTGACTAGAGGGGTTCGGGAGCTTGCTCGGTGCCGGCGGGCGGCGCGATGGGCGACTCGTTCTGCGTGCCCGGAGTGTGCGGCACGCGATACCAATATGCAACCGCCGCGAGGAAGGCACCAACGAGAATTCGCGCGCCCACCCGCAATCCGACGGCATCGATCGTGAATGTCTGGACGAGCGTCTTGTATCCGGCGTAGAACGCGAGTGCCAGCCCCGCCGCGCGCCAGAGTCCCACGCGGCGATAGCGTCCCGCGAAAATCAGCGCGAGCCCTGCCAGTGCGTAGTAGATGATGAGCGCGAACGACGATGTGTCCGCGGACCACGCGTCGACGAGCTCCTGCCTGATCCAGGTAAAGCCCGCGAGGATCGCGAGCCCGCCAATGAGCGTTGCTAGAGTTTTGTCCTCTTCGGATTGCTCGCGGACCGTGCGCAGCGCGTGCGCGAGAAACGCCCACGCGGTCACGACGACCGCCGCGCACGCCGAAGGAATCGTGAGGAACGGCGTGTACTGATACTGTACACGCTCTGTGAGCAAGACCATCGCCTGCCACGACGCCACGAGTAGCAGGATCACGATCGGTACGAGGAGCGGCTTTGCACGCGTACGGCGGAAGAACATCGTCACCAGCGCCGCAGCCAGCGCGTAATAAACGATGAGCGCGTAGGACGACGTCTCCGCGGACCACCCGTCCGCGAGCTCCTGCCTGATCCACGTGAAGGCAGCGAGGATCGCGAGCGCACCGATGAACCTCGCCAGATTCTTATCCTCGATGGATTGCTCGTCGAGCGTGCTCAGCGCATACGCGAGAAACGCCCACGCGGCCACGACGACGGCTGCGCACGCCGACGGAATCGTCAGGAACGGCGTGTACTGGTATTGCGGGCGCTCAGTAAGCAAGGACATCGTCCACACCGACGCCGCAAACAGCCCGATCGCGATCGGCGGCAAGAGCACCTTCGCGCGCGTACCGCGGAGAATTATCGTGAAGAGTGCCGCGTGGAGTGCGAGAGCGGTTATGCAGCGCGTGTCGAAGTCGACGAGATAGGCCACGATCGCAACTCCGCTCGCAATTGCGGCAACGAACAGATGTCCCGAGCGCTCCTCCTCATCCTCCCAGGCGAGAAACGATGCAACGACCGTGAGCGCCGCGGCCGCGAGCGCCTTTATCATCCGATCGTTCGCGGAGACCACCGTAGCGAAGAGGAAGGCGAGAGGCACGACGACATTGCCGAGGACAAGCCAGATCTCCTCGGTCTCGAGCTCGCGCGCAACGAGATAGGCCGCGAGGGTGCCGACGAGCGAGACGCCCACCTCGAGCTGGCGTGCATGGATTGTGTAGCCGAGCGTCGATAGCGACGCGAGAAGGAGAAAGGCGAGGCCGAGTTTCGAGCGCAGCGAGTCGCGCGCGAAGAGAAGCGCGGCGGCCGCGCAAGCGAAGCCGAAGACCACGGGCGCGTGCGCCGCGAGCCAGCCGTGGTCCGCGCCCGGTCCAGACCCAATGGCCGCGAGAACGTAGAGCGTTGCTCCAATCAGCGTCATCCAGAGCACCGGCTCCCATCCCTTCTCGCGAATCGCGAATAGACTGAGTGCGATGACGACCCAGCCGTACGTGAGGAGCATGACGATCGATCCCGGCTCGCTCGCGGTCACGAATGGCGCGGCGAGCGCGCCCGCGAATCCGATCGCGAAGAGAGTACGCTCCTCGCTCGTGAGCGCGAGCGCCGCGAGTGCGGCGGATGCGAGAGCGGCGATCGAGAGCGCGGCGATGGTGCCGAGCACGTGCAGAAACGGCCCCGCCGCCCACGCATCGATGTGCACGATCGCGAGCGAGAGCGCGAGCAGCACGTTGCCGAAGCGCACGTCGCGCTTCTCGCGCACCCAAATTCCGAGGGCGGCGACGATGCCCGCGCCGATGAAGCCGAGGATGACTCGAACGGTGGGGCCGAGGTGTCCGTGCTCGATCGCCCACGACAGGAAGGTGCCGACGCCCATGAGAATCGCGAGCGACGCCACGGCGAGCGTGCCGTAGCGGCCGAACAGCTTTTCGAGATCGATGTCCGGCTGCGGCTTGGGCTGCGCGTGAATCCTGGGCGGCGGAGGCGGAGGCGGCGCGACGACCCGAGGACGCTCGCCCTTCACCATCTCAGGCGCGAACTTCCGAGCGATCGACGGAGCCGCCATCGACGGCGGCGGAGGCTGCGCGGGCTCCGGCGTCATTCTGCGCGGAGAGCCCGCGCCGCGCGCCCCGAGCTCCGCGCGCAACGCGTCGAGCTGATCGTAGATCGCGCGCACGTGCTGCTCCAGTACTTCCATTCGCTGTTCGTCCGCCATCGCTCCCCCATGGGTGAAGCTGCTCGAACGACTGCGGCGGCGCGCAGTTGCGCGCCGCGTATGCGAATTAGTCTAGCGAACGATGGTGACGGTCGATGTCGCCGTCTGCTTGACGGGGATGATCGTCCCGGCGGCCTTCACCGTCTCGGACATCGTCTGGGTGGACGTGGAGCCGAGGTAGATGCCATTGGTGCCGATGTAGTACATCGCCTCGCCGGTGCCGGTGCCATCCATAGTGATCTTCTGGTTCTCCTGCACCTGCGTGCCGGAGATCACGAGCGTCGATGTCCGGTGCACGCGCCACGCGGCCTGCCCGCTGACAGTCGTATCGCCGATCACCTGCGACTGCGTGATCGTCTGCGTGTTCAGCGAGCTGCCATCCTTCGAGAAGCTCGTCGTGGCGGTGTCCGCCCACTTCGCGTCCGCGCCGGCCGTGGACGGCACGGTGAGAAGGAAGTGCGCCATGCTCGCGACGATCGATTCGCGATCCACGCCGTCCGTCGCCTTCGTATCGGAGTTGAAGCTGAGCACTTTCCCGGACGGCAGCATCACGCCACTTACCTTCGTCCCCTGCATCACCTGTACGTTCGGGAGCTGCACGGCGAGGTTCGAGCTCATGTTCACGGAGTCGAGCGTCACCGCGAACTGCAGCGTGTCTTTGTCCGAGACCGCGCGCTTCGACTTCGGCGCCTGAATCGTCATCGTCACCTGCTGCTCGTTCGTGATCAGCCCATCGGTCTTCTGCCCGTTCACTTCCTGCGAGCGCTGAACCGTGGAATGAAGCCGATAGCGCTGAACGGTGGGCGTGTAGTGAATTTGCCCGAGAGCGGGGAGCGTGCTCGCAACGAGCAGCAGCGCAGGGAATCGAACGACATTCATACTCTGCTCCTCTAGGCGAACGGACGGCCCGCAACCGGTCGGCGGCGAGCTCAAAAGCTAACAGCTGCAAGGCGGTTGCACCCCTTGGGATGGGTAGATAGCGTTCCAGCGAGTGACTTCCCTGTCGATTACGCCAGCGCGCCGTGCCGCCTTTGGGCGCAAGCTGCGCGCGTGGTACCGGCTGAATGCGCGCGACCTGCCGTGGCGCCGCACGCGCGATCCCTACCATATACTCGTCTCGGAGCTGATGCTCCAGCAGACGCAGGTTTCGCGCGTCATCACCAAGTACGCCGAATTCCTCGACCGGTTCCCAACGCTCGAGGCGGTGGCGGAGTCGCGCCCCGCGAAAGTGATGGAAGCGTGGAGCGGGCTGGGTTACTACGCCCGTGCGCGCAATCTCCAGCGGCTGGCGAGAACGATCGTGCGCGATCGCGTGCCCGCCGCGATACCGGAGCACCCCGACGCCCTGCGGAAGCTTCCTGGCATCGGTGCCTACACCGCGGGCGCCGTCGCGTCGTTCGCCTACGAGCGCCGCGCCCCGCTCGTCGACACGAACGTCGCGCGCGTGCTCACGCGCGTCTTCGCGCCGCACGTGAATCCGCGCACGCACGCCGGCCACAAGCACACCTGGGAGATTGCCCGCGCCGTGCTCCCGCGCACCGGCGCCATCGCGTACGTACACAATCAAGCGCTCATGGAGCTCGGCGCGCTCGTGTGCACGGCGCGCTCACGTGGCTGCCCGACATGTCCCGTTCGCTCCGTCTGCGACAGCTACGCCGGCTAGTTCGCCGGGGGCGAGGAGGCGCGGTATCTTAGAGCGTCGATCTCACCCGTGGAATCCCTGACACGAATGCGCGTGCTCCTCGAGCAAGTTCCCGAGCGAACGATTCGACGAGCGGTCGAAGCGGTCTATGGGGCGCCGGTCTTTAATCGGACGTCGCTCTGGGATCGTTTCTGGGGGTGGGTGGGTGAAATGTTGGGCCGCTTCTTCTCGTGGCTCTCCCCCATGTTCAACACGTTGCACAAATCGCCGCCGCTGTTCTGGGCCGTGATCATCGGGCTTGGCCTTCTCACCGCGGCCGTAATCGCGCGCTGGCTCCATCTCTGGCGCGCGCGTATTGCGCTCAGAATTGCGGGCAGCGCCTGGGAGTCGGAGCGCGGCGCGGTGCGCGGCGACGCGTGGGCCTCCGCGCAGCAGCTCGCGGCGCGCGGCGACTTCACCGCTGCGGCCCACGCACTGTACGCTGCACTGCTCGACGCGGGCGCGCGCGCGAACCAGCTGCGGCTCCATCCATCGAAGACCGCCGGCG
>Ga0208078_1000118_pt1 | contig 22204 bp, 20 predicted proteins | sample NGESurdeep072012_3_FD_184468 | JGI IMG/M metagenome (GOLD analysis project Ga0208078, IMG submission 184468) | Arctic peat soil microbial communities from Barrow, Alaska - NGEE Surface sample 53-2 deep-072012 (SPAdes) | ecosystem: Environmental > Terrestrial > Soil > Wetlands > Peat ...
CATGCAGGTGCGGCCAGGAGGCCACCCTGCGCGTTGTCCTTGATCTTCGACGGACGGTCGAGCCCATACCACACGCCGGCGACGAGGTCGGCGGTGTAGCCGACGAACCAGACGTTGGTGCCGTCGTTCGTCGTTCCCGTCTTTCCTCCGGCGGGAAGGTGAAAGCCCGACTCCCAGACGCCGGCCGCGCTGCCGCGGCGAATGACGTCCTTCATCATGTCAACCATGATCCATGCTTCTTCCGGCGACAGCACCTGGGTGCGCGTCGGCGTCGGCTGCCAAAGGATCTCTCCCTTCTGATTCTCCACTCGTATGATCGCGTTCGGCGTCGCACGGACTCCGAGGTTGGCGAACGCGCTGTAGGCGGAAATCAGCTCGATCGGATAGACCTCGGCGGCGCCGATGTGGATGGATGGATACGGAGGAATTGGAGTGGTGATGCCGAAATTCCTCGCCTCATTAATGACGGTTTGTTCACCCAACTCCATGCCGAGCCGGACGGTGGAGACGTTGCGGGAGAGGTAGAGGGACTGCCGAAGCGGAATCTGTCCCATGAATTTCAGGTCGTAGTTCTGCGGCGCCCACTCCGGCTGACCGGGCACCTGGAGCACGAGCGGACTGTCGTTGACGAGATATGACGCCGACCGGCCGTTCTGAATCGCGGCCGAATACACGATCGGCTTGAACGTCGAGCCCGGCTGGCGCAGCGCCTGAACCGAGCGATTGAACTTGGAGTCGTCGAAATCGCGTCCGCCGATCATGACGCGCACGGCGCCATTGCGCGGGTCGAGCGCGAGGAACGCGCTCTGGAGATACGGTGACGTGCCGCTGCCCTCGTCGCCTTCGCGATGGGCGAGGTAATGCTCGTACGTCTCGTGCGTGTAAGGTCCGAAGCGTCCGGCTTCGATCGCGCGCGCCTGGTGCTCCAGCGCGCGCTCGGCCGCGCCCTGCATGTCGAGGTCGAGCGTCGTGTAAACCTTGAGTCCCTGCTCGTACAGCTGCTTGCCGAACTGCGCGTCGAGCTGCTGGCGCACCCATTCGACGAAATAGGGTGCCGTCTCTCCGGAAATCGATTTGTTGGCGAGCTGCAACGGATACGCTTTCGCCCTGCTGGCGTCCGCGTCGCTGATGCGTCCATTCTGGCGCATCAGCTCGATGACGGTATTGCGGCGCTGGATGGCGCGCTCGGGGAATCGAACGGGATTGTAGCGGGCGGGCGCCTTCGGAAGCGCCGCGAGAGTCGCGGCTTCGGCGAGGTTCAGATCGCGGACCGACTTCCCAAAGTACCGCTGCGATGCGGTTTCGACGCCGTACGCGCCGTGGCCGAGGTCGATCTGATTGAGGTAGAGCTCGAGAATTCTCTTCTTGTCGTACTTCGCCTCGATCTCGCGCGCGACTTTCGCTTCCTTGACCTTGCGGATGATGCTTTTCTCGCGCGAGATCTGCTCGGGAAAGACATTGCGCGCGAGCTGCATCGTTATGGTCGAAAACCCCTGCGAGTAGCCGTGGATCGGCGAGCGCAGGACCACACCGACGGCGCGATGCCAGTCGATGCCGGCGTGCTGGTAGAAGCGCTTGTCCTCGGTGTTGACGAACGCATCCTGAACGATCTTCGGGATCTCGTCGATCTTCACCAGCGTGCGGCGCTCGAGACCAAGCTCGGCTATGAATCGCCCGTCGACAGCGTAGAGCTTCGACGTCTGGTGCGGCGTGTATTCGGCCAGGCTCTCGATCGACGGGCACTGGTTGCCACGACAGATGAGCGCCCATGTGCTGTACATCGCCCCGGCGCCGAGCGCGACGAGGAAAGTGAGAGAAAGCAGTACCACCCGGACGAACGTCGGGTGCCGCTTATGGAATCGGAGTTTGTTGTTGGTGTCGGCGGCCATGCGGAGTAAAGAAGATAACTGTGATACACCGAAGGTGACACCGTGGGCGGGCGTCCCTATCTTCTCCGCATGCAAGCGAAGAAGCTACGCACTACCAAAGAGGGGACAGGCTCTCTGCTGGACGAGCTGTCGTGGCGCGGTATGGTCTACCAACACACGGACGGTTTGGCCGACGCACTCGCAACGGGCGAAGTGAGCGGCTACGTGGGGTTCGACCCCACGGCCCCAAGCCTCCATATAGGTAGTCTCGTGCCAGTGATGGGGCTTGCCCATCTGCAGCGCGCCGGGCACCGGCCCATCGCGCTTGTTGGAGGCGGTACGGGGATGATCGGCGATCCGAGCGGCAAGACGTCGGAACGGCCGCTCGCGTCAGTGGAGGAGATCGAGGCAAACTCGCGCGCGATCGAGAAGCAGCTCGAGCGCTTCCTCGATTTCACGGGTCCCAGAGCGGCACGCATGGTCGATAACGCGGCGTGGCTTCGTCCGCTCAAGGCGGTGGAGTTCATGCGCGATGTCGGCAAGCACTTCACCATCAACTACATGCTGGCGAAGGATTCGGTTCAGTCGCGAATCGAAGGCGGAATCTCGTTCACCGAGTTCTCGTACATGCTGCTGCAGGCGTACGATTTCCTGGAGCTCAATCGCCGCGAGGGAGTGACGCTGCAGATGGGCGGCAGCGATCAGTGGGGCAACATCACCGCTGGCCTGGAGCTGATTCGGCGCGTCGAGGGGAAAGCCGCGCATGCGCTTACCATGCCGCTGGTTACGACCGCGAGCGGGTCCAAGTTCGGCAAGACAGAAGCGGGAGCGGTGTGGCTGGATCCCGCGCGCACGTCGCCGTACAAGTTCTACCAGTACTGGATCAACGTGGACGATCGCGACACCGGGAAATATCTGAGACTGTTCACGCTTTTTTCGCGAAAGGAAATCGAGGCGCTCGACAAGCTGATCGAGACGGCGCCCGAAAAACGTGAAGCGCAGCAGGCTCTGGCGCGCGAGGTAGCAGCGCGCGTCCACGGGGAGGAAGCCGCGCGAGTGGCCGAGGAAGTTTCGGGGGTGCTGTTCGGGAAAGCGGATCCCGCGACCCTGTCGGAGCCAGTGTTGCGCGCGTTGAGCGAGGAAGTGCCGTTTGCGGAATCGCGCGAACTTCCCGGGTTGCTGGACGCCATGGTGACGTTGAAGCTCGCGGCATCGAAGGGCGCGGCAAAAAGACTGGTTGAACAGGGTGGGGTTTACGTCAACGGTCAGCGCGTGAGTCCGGATACCGATCTTTCCTCGGCCAAGCCCCTTACCGGGGGATATCATCTCTTGCGAAAGGGCGCGCGCGACTACGGACTGATCCGGGCGGTCCGGAAATGATCAACGGCACTCACTTTGTTCTCCACAGCAAGGATCCGGAAGCGGACCGCAAGTTTTTGCGCGATGTTCTGGAATTCCACTCCTTACTCCGCCCTTAATCGAGGCGCACATGCTCTTCATGGTGATCGAGACGTACCGCGACGGAGATGCAAAGCCGGTCTATCGCCGCTTCAAGGAGAAAGGGCGGATGGCTCCGCAGGGTGTTCGATATCTCTCGAGCTGGGTAACCACTGACTTCGAGCGGTGTTTTCAGGTGATGGACTGCGACGACCGGATCCACCTCGATGAGTGGATGGCCAAGTGGAGCGACATCGTCGAGTTCGAGGTCATTCCGATCATCACGTCGGAGAAGGCGACTGCCGCGATCGCGCCGCATCTGTAAGACTACTCGGTGGAGCGCCTCTAACTACAACTGAACGAGAGGTCAGCTGGAGCCGGGCAGCTCATAGCTGTCAGCCTCACTACGTCGGGACGTTATTTGTCGCGGATCAGACCACAATCAACTGCCTGTTCCATCACACCACGCAGTGGCGTCCCGACGTTCCAAGGCTGTCAGCTGACAGCTTTGGTCAGCTCAAGCTGACCTCTCGTTCAGTTGCGGTTTTTCGAATGTCTCTTCGTAGTTACTCGTCCGCTCGCGCTTTCCTCTTCGGCTTCGCCTCCTGCGCCTGGTCGTACCAGTTCTCCAGCGTGCGCGACGCGAGGTCACGCCCGCCCAGGCCAAACGAGAGGCCGAGAGCAATCGCCAGCGCTCCGACGAAGCCGGTGAAGAGCGTGTTGATCAGGTTTGTCGCGATTCCCAGCTGATTGATCGCCACGACGATCGCGAAAGCCCACACTGCCGTCCGTACGATATTCGACAGCGTTTCGGGATTGGTGAATCCTCCCTCTGCTGTCGCCCCGCGCACGATGTTGCCGAGGGTGCGCGCCGCGATTCCGCCGATGAAGAGAACGAAGATCGCGACCACGAGATTCGGAAGCCAGAGCAGCAGCTGCCGCATCACGTCCGATACCGCGGGCAGGCCGAGCACATCGAACGCCACCAGCAGAACGACGATGCGGACAAGCCATTTCACCAGACCGGCAACCACTCCGGCGGAATCGGTGCCTGTGCTCATCTTCTTCATGAAATCGGCGAGCCCCGATTTCTCCGCCAGCTCGTCGAAACGAATCGCGCGCAGGAGTCCCGTCACTGCGCGCGCCAGAACCGATGACACGAACCAGCCGATCGCCACGATGATGATGAAGCCGAGTATCCGCGGAATCGCGCTCAGGATCATCGAGAACGCATCGCGAAACGACGCCATCAAGGTGGCGGTGAAGGAAGGTTCCGCAATCGTTGTTTGAACCGGAGCAGCCTGAACAGGTGCTGCAATAGCAGTCAGGAGCAGCATGGTCATCCTCGTGTTGAGGTGAGTGCTCGTACTCGACGAGGCCTAGGAGCGGGTTGGATTACCTGCGCTCTTGATGATGCGGTAAACCCGTCCGTTCGAGCTGCAGATATATAACTCTCCCAGGCCGTCTTCTCCAAAGGAAACGATGTTGCCGAGACCGCCGTCGAGCCATTGGTGCCACGCTCTGTTCGTGGCGTCGGCGCTGTAGGTATAGCTGCGCACCCAGCTGTTGCAGTAATCCGAGTAGAAGTACTGGCCCTGAATCTCCGGAATTTTTCGGCCGCGGTAGACGAAGCCGCCGATGATCGAGCACGCGCCCGCATCGTGTGAGTACGCAAACGCAGGTTGCTGGAGACCGCTCTTCGTGCACAGTGGCAGCCTGTAGCACGATGGTCCCTCCATTGTATTCCAGCCGTAGTTGACTCCCGCTGACGTCATCAGCGAGACGTCTATCTCCTCGTACTTGTCCTGCCCGACGTCGGCAATGTAGAGGAGACCCGCCGCGCGATCGAATGCAAAGCGCCGCGGATTGCGCAGTCCGAGCGCCCAGATCTCTCCCCTGCCGCCGCCCTTCGCGTACGGATTCCCAGCGGGCACGACGTACGGATCGCCGCGATCGACGTTGATGCGAAGAAGCTTTCCGAGAAGGACGTTGCGATTCTGACCATTCCCGTGCGGATCACCCTGACTGCCGCCGTCTCCCATTCCGATGTAAAGCATTCCGTCGGGACCGAACAGGTTGAGTCCACCGTTGTGATTCGCGTGGGGTTGATCGATCGCGAGTATCAGCTTGGCCGACGCGGGATCCGCGGCGTTTCTGTCAGACGACGGCCCGTAACGCTCGATCCGCGTATCGCCATGCTTGTCCGTATAGTTGACGAACACGAAACCGTTGGAGCGGTACTGGGGATGGAACGCGACACTTAGCAGTCCGCGCTCCCCGCCGTAGCCAACCTTGCTCCTGATGTCGAGGAACGGCTTCTCGAGCAACTTTCCGTTCTCGACCACTCTGATGCGACCCGGCTGCTCGACGACAAAGAGACGCGGATCGCCAGCCGGCGCAGTCAGATAAACCGGGTTGTCGAGACCGCGCGCGACCTCCTCGGTCGCGAGCCCGACCGCGGTCACGAAGACATCGGCCGCCTTCTGCGCCGGCGCGTCGTCCTTGGGAGCAGCGCACACGATCAATGCGAGAGCGAGCATCAGCGACGACCCGCGCGTCATGATCAAGCCTCCCCCTCCTTCTTCGCCCGGTAGTATTGCCGAGGATCGAGCGCGTCACGCAACGCGTCGCCCAGCAGGTTGAATCCCAACACCGCGGCGCCGATCGCAATTCCCGGGAAGACGGACGTCCACGGAGCGCGTCGAAGTTGATCCAGATCGCGTCCGTCTGCAATCATCGACCCCCAGCTCGGCGCCGGCGGCGGAACACCGAGTCCGAGAAACGAGAGCGCGGCCTCCGCCATGATCGCGCCCGCGACGCCGAGCGTCGCCGCGATCACGACGGGGGCGATGACGTTCGGCAACACGTGCCGCACCATGATCCGGAGATCGCCGGCCCCGAGCGCCCTGATCGCCTGGATGTACTCGAGCTGGCGAACCACGAGAACCTGGCCGCGGACGATGCGCGCCATTCCGGCCCAGCCGACGATTCCAATAGTCGCAAAGACGACGCCCTCCGATGGCTGGAGCGCCGCCACCATCGCGATCAGGAGGAGCAACGTCGGAAACGCGAGCGTCACATCGGCGAGGCGCATCACGATCTCGTCCACCCATTTGCCATAGAATCCCGCTATCAGGCCCATCGAGACGCCGAGGGTTAGCGCGATTCCCTGGGAGATGAGGCCAACGGTGAGCGATACTCGCGCTCCAAAGACGAGGCGCGACCAGATGTCACGGCCCTGGATGTCGGTACCGAGCCAATGGTGCCCCGACGGACGCTCGAGGATGTGGAAGAGGTCGATGGTGATCGGACTCTGCCGCGCGAGCAGCGGCGCCAGCACCGCGGCGAGAGCCATGACGACGACGATCCCGATTCCAATTCGCGCGCGGTTGTCGCCCAGGAATCGCTGCCGTTGCTTCGGATCCAGCATCGTCCTCCTGTCTGGTTACGCCGACGGATCTCGCAGCTCGGGCGGCGTGTCCGGCGGCTGTCGTCTCCACCGGCGGTGCTGCCAGAAGTACTGCGCGGGCACGGTTCGAACCCACTTCTCCAGATGCTCGGTGAAATTCGTGACGATCGCATCGACGTCGCGATCCATGTCGCCCGTGCGCCGGGCCTCGATTCGCTCGACGACGATGCGATAGCGCCCATTCGGCTTCCGGAGCGCCACCACGAAGATCACCGGCACCTCGAATCGCAAGGCGAATACCGCCGCGCCGCGCGGCGTTTTGGCGGGGCGTCCAAAGAACGGGACAAAAGTCGACGCCAGCCCCATCACGCCCTGATCTGCCACGAACGCGACCGCTCGTCCGGCGCGGAGCGAGCGCGGAGTCCGCCTCACGGCCTCCGAATCGTGGACGACCGTCATCCCGATTTCTTCGCGGGTGTGATTGATGTAGGCGTCGAAGAGCGGGTTGGCCATCCCGCGCACGATCGCATCGAGCGGAATTCCGCGCGCGGCTACGTATGCACCCGCGAGCTCCCAGTTGCCGATGTGGCCTGTGACCATGACGGCGCCCTTCCCCTTCGACATGACATCCTCGACTTCCTCCCAGCCCTCGACGGTCTCCACCAGCTCCTGCAGTCCATCCTTTCCGAGCTTGTCGAGGAGCGCCGCCTCGATGAAGGTGCGGCCGAGGTGACGGTATGATTCCCGGGCGAGATTCACCACCGCTTCGGGACCGAGCTTCGGAAACGCCGCCGCGATCTGCCGTTCGACCACGCGCTTCCGGATTCCAAGCGGGCGGTAGCCGAGCTCGCCGAGTCGTTCACCAAAGCTGCAGGCGGCATCCCAGCTCAGGACGCGCAGCGCGCTGATCGTCGCGCGCATCGTGTAGTACTCGGCGCGGTGCGCGAGAGTGGGTTTGCGCACGGGCCTGTCCGGCTTCCTCGGCGCGGTTGCCGGTGTCGCGACACTGATTTTTTTTTCTGCGGTCGGCGGCGTCACTATGTTACGATAGCGGATTCACGAAGGCTTCGCCGGAAAGCAGGTTGCGAATTCTCTGGTCGAAGGTGTGATGCTCGCGCACGAACACCTGCCCCTCGCGCCTGATGCGCTCTCGCGCCGCCGAATTCTCGAGGTAGTAGCCGATCTTGGCGAGGCAGGAATCCGTGTCCTTGTACCAGGCACAATGATCTCCCTCGCGCAGCATCTCGGTGAGACCGGGAGTTCCATGTCCGAGGTAGAACCCTCCGGCGAGAATCACCATCCAGGTGCGGTCCGACGTGTAGTTGCTTCCGCCCTTCGCGCGATCCGGATTGATCCCGAGCGAGATGTTGGAGCTGGAGCAGACGGCGGCAAAATCCTTCCCCTCTACCGGGCGCCCGCCCCAGTTGAGCTGCTTCCGCCATTCTTCCCAGCCCTTGCCCCACACCTTGATGTCGTACTTCTTCGCGACCTTGAGCAGCAGCTGCGCGCGCGCCGGATCGTAACCCGTGCCGATGAAGGCGACATCGGAGTGGAATCTCTTCTTCTGAGGCACCGGACGGATATCGCGATCGCCCGCGGCGGGGAGAAACTTTGCTCGCAGCCCCAGCGCTTTCCACTGAGCTTCGAACCCGGAAACGAAAAACGTCTGCGACAGCTTTCCAACAGCGACGATGTGGGCGACGTCGGGGCGATACGTGCTCTTGTACCACTGCGGATCCTGGTACCACATCGAGTTCGGCCTGCCGTCGATGATGGTCTGGACGGTCTCGAGGTTGAGTCCCAGGCACTTGCTGAGAATGACGAAATCCGGCTTGAACCGGCTGGCCTTCGACAACGCCCACTTCTGCGTGAGCTTGCGGCCGATCAGGCGGGCGGCGCGCCGGTCGTCAATGAGGAGGGTTTTGTGACCGGCCCTCTTGAGAGCGCGCTCGGTGCCCTTCTCCATTCGCCAGGTGTGATTGCTGCCGATGATGAGGATTCTCAAGCTATTGCGGGCTTTCAGCGCTCATGACGAATCGATCGTTCCCAGAGACGCGCGTACTTGGCCATGACGCTCGCGGCCGCGAGGCAGGCGAGGACGAGTCCGTGAGCGCCATCTCGAAAACCTCCCTTCAGGAAATACATGCTGACGAACCTGGCTGGCGGCTTGAAAAACACCGCAGCGGCTGTGCCCCGCCGTCCCCTGGCAAAATTCTGCTCCGCCCACCAACGACTATACCTGTCGAACTTCTCAAAGTATTGATCCAGAGAAATGTACGTGTAGTGCAGGAGCTTATTCTTGACTTCACCGACAGCCCCTTTCGTCACATCGACGTGCTCGTGCACCAGATTGGCGTTGTACCGTAGCTCGCGCCTGAACAAACGGATGGGTTTGTCGCTGCCCCACCCTCCGTGGCGTATCTCCCGGCCGAGAAAGTAGTTGCGGCGCGGAACGCGAAAGGCGCTGGCGCTGACGCCGCCCGGTTGAGCGACGACGCGGCTGATCTCGTCCGCCAGCTCAGCCGTGCAGCGTTCGTCCGCGTCGAGGACAAAGATCCACGCCGTCTTCGCCCTTTCGATCCCGTGATTACGCGACGCTCCAATAGTCGTGAACTTCGGACTGATCACCGTCGCGCCGGCGCCGCGCGCGCGATCGATCGTGTCGTCCAGCGAATCGTTCTCGACGACGATCACCTCGCGAGCCCATTCGACGCTCGCGACGCAGGCCTCTATGTTCGCGGATTCATCGTGAGCCGCGATCACCGCCGTTACGTCGGAGGAGCCGCGGTTGGAGGGACTCACCCCTGACGACGGCCCTTTGTGCGCGCGTTGTTGGCCGCGCGGTCGAAGCCTTCGATCGTGGCCGTCTCCGGAAACTCTCTCGCCACTCTGGTGCGCGCGGCTTTCCCCATCGTTTCGCGCGCGTCGTCTTTCGTCAGCATCCCGGCGACGGCAGCCGCCGTCGATGCGGAGTCGTCCGGCGGATAGAGCGCTCCACAGATTCCATTCGCTATGTATCGCTCCGCGATGCCGTCCTCGCTCGCCACGGTGGGAATGCCGAGCGCCATCAGATCGAGAATGCCGTAGGCTCCGGTATCCGCCTCGGCAACGACCCAACCCAGGTATGCGTCCTCCATCAGGCTGATCACGTCGTCGCGCTCGCCAAGGAAGCTCACCAGGTGCAGCACCCGCAGCGCGGCCGCCTGCATCCTCAGGTCCTCGTCGTCAGATCCCGGGCCCACGATCATCAGCCTCAGATTCGGATGCCTGGGCGACAGCATCGACATCGTGCGGATCGCCGTAGCGGCGCGGCCGCGCGAAGTGGGATCGTAAACGCAGACGATGTACTTGAGCTCCGACTGCTTCGGATCGCTCGCCTGCGCATCACGCTCGGCGGCCGGGGCCGTGGCGCCATTCGGCGGGTAGGTCGAGACATCCACTCCGATCTCGGCCACCGACGACTCGATTGCGTTTTTCGGGACGATTGCGGCGCGCAGGTCCCTGTCGCTGGCGAAGAGGTACGACGTCTTCGTGAGCCGCCCGGCCCAGCGTCCGGAGAGACCCATCTCGAGTTTCTTTCCGGCGGGAGTCCAGCGCACCACCGAGCCGTTCCGGCTCATCCAGCAGGCGGTCGCCGCGATCAGGTGCTCCCGATCGGTGGTGACGAAGACGGCGTCCGCGTCCCAGCGCCGAAAAATCCTTTTCAGTCGCCGCGCCGCCGAGAAGAAGAAGCCGTCGGTTGAGAACGGAATGATCTCGAACGGCTCGGGAATGGGTGTGTGCCGTGCCTGGCCCGGATCGCGACGGGGCGACACCGCCTGATGCACGTTGCTGTCCGGCGCCACGAGCAGCGTCACCTTGGCGCCACGCTCGGAGATGCCGCGGCCGGCTCTGGCGAAGAGGCGGGCGGTGCCCGACCATTCGCGGGCGGTATGAAGAAATAGAACGTGCACTCTTTGCTTACCCTGCTGAAGGAACCATCCGGCTGGGAGTGGATGCCGCGGCGCCGCCGGCTTCTCCATTCCCGCCACCGAACTGCAATGTATAGAGCCTCGAGTACGCCCCTCGCTTCGCCAGCAGCTCGGCGTGCGTTCCCCGCTCGACGATCTCACCGCGATCGAGAACGATGATCTGATCGGCGTGCGTGACCGTTGACAGCCTGTGCGCGATCACGAACACCGTCCTCCCCTGCAAGAGCCGGTCAACTGCTTCCTGCACCAGCCGCTCCGACTCGGTATCGAGCGCGGAAGTGGCTTCATCGAGAATGAGGATAGGCGGGTCACTGAGCAAGGCCCGCGCTATCGCCAGGCGCTGTCGCTGGCCGCCGGAGAGCCTGGTCCCACGCTCTCCCAGCATGGTGTCGTAGCCGCGCGGCAGCTCCACGATGAAGCTATGCGCATTGGCCGCTTTTGCCGCCGCTTCGATTTGGGCCTGAGTGTAGTTCTCTCCTGCTCCGTAAGCGATGTTGTTGCGAACCGTATCGTGGAAGAGGACCGTCTCCTGGCTCACGATTCCGGTCAGCGCGCGGAGCGCCGGCAGCTTGATCTCGCGCGTGTCGATTCCGTCGAGGAGGATTCTTCCCTTGGCGGGCTCGTAGAATCGCGGAATCAGATCCACCAGCGTGCTCTTCCCCGAGCCGCTCGGACCAACGAGCGCGACCACTTCTCCTTTGCGGGCGATGAGATCGATGCCGGAGAGAACTGTCGCGGCCTCGTAGGCGAACGTGACATTCTCGAACCGGAGATCGCGCTCGAACGCCGCCTTGTCCCGCGTGCCGGGATCGCGCTGAAATTCCGCCGGCGAATCCAGGATCTCGAACAATCTCTCGGCGGACGCGAGCGACGACTGCGCGGTGGTCCGCATCTGCGAGAGCTGCTTCAACGGCTGGAGGAGGCGCAGAACGAGTGTAAGGAACGCGAGCAGCGTCGCGCCGGTCATCGTTCCGCTCGACAACACCTGCCACGCCCCGATCCAGAGGACCAGGACCGCGATCAGAGTTCCAATGACCTCGGTAACCGGCGGCGCCACCAGCGCCAACCTTGTCATCTTGAGACTGCTGCGCGCGTACTTGTTGCTTCCGTCGGCGAATCGGGATTCCTCGTAGCTCTCGGTGCCCGATGCTTTCACCAGGCGGATGCCGCTGATCGTCTCCTGCAGCACGCTCGTCATCTCGCCGTGCATGTTGCCTCGGCGGAGGTTGCCCTTCCTCAGCTTCTTGAGCATCGGCTGGAGCGAGATTCCCAGCAGCGGCAGGATGATGAGCGCGATGAGCGTCAGCTTCCACGAGATGCTGAACAGGATCGCGATGTAGACCAGGACGAGCGATGCGCTCTGGAGCGATTGCGTCACGATCTGGGTGAGAATGAGGCGCGTCTCGTACGTGTCGTTGATCACGCGCGAGAGGATCTGCCCGGCCTTCATTTGGGTGAAGTAGCCGAGCGGAAGGTGCGCGAGGTGGCGGTAGACGGCGTTGCGGAGGTCGCGCGTCACGAACTCCTGCAGCGTCGCTCCGAACTGCCCCGCGATCCACACCAGCAGATTCTTGAGCAGCACCGACGCCATGACGAGCAGGATGACGTTGCGCAGCGACCGCATCTCGTCGCCGGGAATGATCTGACTTCCCACCGTCGCGTTGAGGAGCTTGGCGACCCACCCCGACTTGAGCGATGTCGACGGCTGGTGGAAGAGGATGTTGAGGAACGGGATCAACAGCGCGATCGCAAAGCCGTCGAGCAGCGCCGCGAGCAGGTTGCATGCGATCGTGATCGCCATCCGCCACGCGTGCGGGCGCAGGTACGGGAGAAGCCTCTTGCTGATTGGGTTTGAAGCCCGCAATCGAGTTATCGGCGCGGCGTGAGCAGCGCCAACGGGAGAATTACTTCCTCCGGCGTCACGCCGCCGTGGAGGAACGATCCGCGGTATCTGCTCTGGTACTCACGCAGTTTCGTCGGATAGACGAAGAAACAGTCATTGGTCGCGAGCAGCGTGTTGCCACCCGCGCCGCGCCGCGGCAGCCGCAGCATGTCTTCGTTCGAAAACAGCAGCGCCTGCTCCGGACGCTCCGCCCGCAGATCTTCGCCGAACTTGTACCGCAGGTTGGCGCTCGCGTCGCGCTTGGCGTACACCGTCGCGGGGGTGTTGCAGTGGATCGAACCATGATCGGTGGTGAGCAGCACGGAGATCTTCCGCCGCGATGCTTCCTTCAGCACGCTGAACAGCGCCGACCGCTGAAACCACTGCCGCGTGATCTGCCGCAATGCGATCTCGTCGCGTGCAACTTCATACAATATTTGCGACTCGCTCCGCCCGTGGGTCAACAAGTCGACGAAGTTGAACACGAAGGCACTGACGCCTTCGGGACCGATAGCGGTGCCCAGGTGCCGCTCCAGCTCGTCGGAGTTGGCGGAGGTCGAGATCTTCTGGTAGCGAACCGGCGTCTTGCCGCACAGCTCCAGGAGATGCGATTCCAGGAGCTCCTTCTCGTGGGCGTTGAGCGATTCGTCCTCGCGATCGGCGTTGCCCCACCAATCGGGAAGGCGCGCCGCGATCTCGCCCGGAAAAAGTCCGCTGAAGAGCGAGTTGCGCGAGTACGGCGTCGCCGTCGGAAGCACGGCGAAGTAGTGCGTGGTCTCGGTGTCGAAGAACGGAGCGAGCAAAGGCTCCAGCACGCGCCACTGATCCAGCCGCAGGCAATCGACGACGATGAACACCGCCGCCTTGTCGCGCTCGAGAATGGGCAGCAGAAATTCGGAGACGATGTCTATCGAGAGCGGAGGCCTGTTCCCTTCGAGATTTTTGAGCCACTCGGGATAGTTGCTCTTCATGTACAACGCGAACTCGCGATGCATGTCGGGATAGAGCCCCTGCAGCGATTCGTAGAGCCCCATTTCGCCGGCGGCGGCCAAGTCCACGTCCCAGCGCACCAGCTCGTCGTAACGGTCGATCCACCCGCGCCAGTCGAGATTGCGGTCGCGCTCCAGCTCGATCGCGCGGAATCGCTCGACGAAGCTCCTCGCGATTGCCTGCTGGCGGATCCGTGGACCCTCGAGGATCCGCGTCACGACCGTGAGCACCTGCCGCGGATTGATCGGCTTGACCAGATAGTCGCGGACGTTGACGCCGATCGCTTCCTTGAGCGTCGAGTCCTCTTCGCTCTTGGTCACCATCACCACCGGTATGGCCGGCGCGATCTCGCGCACGTCGCGGTAGACCTCGAGCCCGCGCTTGCCGGGCATCTGCTCGTCGAGCAGGATGATGTCGAACGGACGACGCCTCAGCAGCTCCATCGCGTCGTCGGCGTTGGACGCCCACTCTACGGTATAGCCCTTGGAGCGAAGGAAGATGCGGTGAGGCTCGAGAAGCTCACCCTCGTCGTCCACCCACAGTATCGATTTTGGGGGGTTCAGGACCGGAACGGCCATACTTCGGAATGTAGCCGGGGGCGGAGTCCGTGCCTAGATTCGGAGGGTGATCGGCCAGATGCCCCGTTTCGCTCTCACGACCCCGGTTTTTCGATTCCGCGCGCTGACAACGCTGTCGGGGCGGGCATCGCTGGGCGGCGATCGGGAGACGCTGGTGGCCTGCTTCCAGCTGGGTCGGCTCTGCGCGGGAATCCTTCCTCCGTACGAGCTGTCACGAGAGCAGGTGCTGGAACGCACCGAGAACACCAAGCAATGGCTATCGTCGCTGGCTATTCCCAGTGGAATCAGGTCAACGGCGTTTGGCATTTTCGGGGCGCTAAGCGGATTCGACCGGGAGCGCTGCGTGATCGCATTTGCCGACCTTGTGAAAGCCGCTTCCGCGCAGTTAGATGAGGCATCACGCGCGGAGCTGACCGCACTGATGCAAGAGCTATCCGCGTCGCCGGCGATGGGACACGCGCGACATACAGTGACTCAATCTCAACCGAGCTGATAATGGCCGGTCATTCCAAATGGAAGCAGATCAAGCACTACAAGGCTGCGACCGACGCGAAGCGCGGGGCGCAGTTCACCAAGCTCATTCGCGAGATCACGATGGCCGCGAAGCTGGCTGGTGGCGATCCCGCCCACAATCCGCGGCTGCGAACCGCGATCGATGCGGCGAAGGCCGGATCGATGCCCAAGGAAAACATCGAGCGCGCGATCAAGAAGGGAACGGGTGAGCTGGAAGGCGTCCACTACGTCGAGGTGACGTACGAAGGCTATGGGCCAGGCGGGGTAGCCATCCTTATCTCGGCCCTGAGCGACAATCCCACCCGCACCGTCGCCGAAATCCGCCACAAGCTCACGCGACTCGGCGGCAACCTCGGACCCCCGCACTCGGTGTCGTACCTGTTCGATCGGAAGGGGCAGATCTATATCGAGGCCAGCAAATACGATGAAGACATGGTGCTCGAGGTCGCGCTCGACGGCGGCGCCGAGGATTTCAGGGCGGAGGGCGAGCAGTACATCGTGACCACGGATCCGCACGGGATGCACCACGTCGAGGACGCGATCAAGGCAAAGGGAATAGCGATCGCCGAGTCGGAGATCGCGTTCATTCCCAAGTCGACGGTGCGCGTCGAAGGAAAGAACGCGGAGTCGCTGATCAAGCTGCTGGAAGACCTCGAGACGCTCGACGACGTGCAGAAGGTCTCCGCGAATTTCGACATGGATGTCGAGCAAATGTCCGGTGCGTGATGCCGCACCCGTTGTAATACTCGGGATAGATCCCGGCACCGCGGTAACCGGCTACGGGGTAGTTCGGAAGGAAGGGCATGGCCCGCTCACGCTCATAGAGTGCGGCGTGATCCGCACGAAGCCGCGCGATGAATTGGCGCAGCGGCTCGCGGAGATCCACGACGGGGTCCTCGAGCTGATTCGCCGCCACAAGCCGACGGTTCTCGCCGTCGAAGACATCTTCTACGCCCGCAACGTCCGCACGACGGTCGTGCTCGGCCACGCGCGCGGGGTGATTCTGCTGGCCGGGGCGCACTCCGCGATGGAGATCCATGAATACCCGCCGTCGGAGATCAAGAAAGCAGTGGCTGGTACGGGTGCCGCTACGAAGGTGCAGATTCAGTTCATGGTGATGCGCCTGCTGCGGCTGAAATCCGCGCCGCAGCCGAGCGATGCGTCGGACGGAGTGGCTGCGGCGCTGACTTATGCGCTGATGCCCAACCTGCCGAAGATCGAGGCGATTCGATTCCCTTCGTCGACGGCGATTCGCTCGGCGGCGGACCTCGGAAGAGCCGAACGTTGATCGGGCGCATCGAAGGCAAGCTCGTCGCCAAGGATCTGGATTCGCTCGAGGTGATGACGAGCGGAGGAGTTGGCTACGAGCTGAAGATTCCGTTGGGCGTGTACGAGACGCTCCCGCGCACGGGCGAGATCGTGGCGCTGCACACATCCCTCGTGGTGAAGGAAGACTCCTGGCAGCTGTTCGGATTCGTCAGCGTGTTCGAGAAGCGGCTGTTCGAGAAGCTGCTCACGGCGAACGGCGTCGGTCCCTCTCTCGCAATCGGAATGCTATCAGCGCTCTCGGCTACGCGGCTCATTCGGGCCATTCGTGAGAAGGACATCCCGACGTTGCAGAGCGTCCCGCGTGTCGGCCGCAAGAAAGCCGAGCGACTGATTCTCGATCTTGGCGACAAGCTCGATGGGCTGGGCGAGACGACCGGCACGTCGGCCGCTCCGGCGAGCGCCGCCGCGGACGATGCTCTGCGAGCGCTGGTTTCGCTGGGGTATTCGAGCGCCGACGCCGAGAGAGGTGTCCGGGCCGCTCTCGACGCTGGCGGCGGCGGCAAGGCCGCGACAGAATTGATCAGGGCGGCTCTGGCAAAACTTGGAGGCAGGTAGTGTCGACAAGACCCCTACTCGCGCGCTCGGCGGCGCGGGTTTCCCTGCTGGTTTTCGTCTGCTCGTGCACCCATCCGGCCAGCCGCGCGATCGCGCGGCTCACGGCGGAAAGCGAAGTGCGCCTGGCGGAACGTCAGCGATTCGAGGCGATGATGAAGCAGGACGTCGCCTCGCTCGACACGCTGCTGGATGACGAGCTGGACTACATCCACACCGGCGGCGATCTACAGTCGCGGCAGCAGTTCATCGACATGATCGGGAAGCAGACGCTTGTCTACGAGTCGATCGCGCTGAGCGGGGTGCGGGTGCGGGTGTACGAAGGGCTGGCGCTGGCGACCGGGCGGGCCCAGATGCGGGTGCGCAGTGGGTCGGGAGTTTCGAGCTTTGGGATTCGGTTTACTGAGGTTTACGTCCGCCGAGGTGGGCGTTGGTTGCTCACCGCATGGGAAGCTACCCGAGGTACGGGACAGGTCGCGAGCAGAAGTACAGGACAGGTCGCGAGCAAAGGAGGGCATCCACAAAACCGAAGCGGGGGGCTCTCTGCTTTGCAGCTAATCGCTCGGCGTTTTCATACTGGCGTAACTCGCCCCTAAGCGTAAATGGCTACGGGGTAAGCATTTAGACGGGAACCTTAAGATGAATTGCTATTCACCTTTTGGTGAATTATAATTCACTTATGAGCCACATCTCCAGCGAATCATCTGCCGCAGGGGGCCGTCGGCGGCGTGCATATGAGCCGCTGCCTACCGTCCAGGAGCGGGGCCGAAATACCCTCGAGCGGTTGCTCAATGCGGCGGAGCGGACCCTCGAATCCGCCGGGCTGGAAGGTGCCACCGTTCCTGCCATCGCCACCCGGGCCGGCATGTCGGTCGGGAATCTCTACAAGCGCTTCCCCGACAAGGATTCGCTCTTCCGCGCCGTGTACGAGCGCTTCTTCTCGGACGCGCTCGCGTCGAACGAGTTCGCGCTCGACCCCGCCAAGTGGCAGGGAATTCCGACCGCCGAGGTGCTTTCGACGCTGGTGACGGGGATGATCGAGGGCTACCGGAGTCGCCGCGCGCTCCTTCGCGCGCTTCTGCTATACGCCCAGACCCACGCCGACGCCGAGTTCAGGTCGCACGCGGAGGAGCTGAGGCTTCAGACTCTCGGGCTGTTCGAGCGCTTGCTGCGCGATCGCCGGGCGGACATCGGTCATCCTTATCCCGAGCGCGCGATCCGGTTCGTTGTGATGCTGATCGCGCACGCCCTCGAGAACGCGGTGATGTCGGAAGGCGGCGGAATCTCGAGCGGCGACTTTCTGTCGCACGTTCCGGAGACGGCCGCCGAGCTGTCCCGGATCGTCAACGGCTACCTACGCGTCAGGCGCATCGAGCGTCCGCGCGCGCTCAGCCAGTCTCGGCGGTCATCGGGCTGATCATGCGCACTACGGGCATGATGCTGTTCGCCGGGAATCCTCCCGCGTCGGCGTGCTCCTTGATCGCCTTCGCGTTGACCGCATTGTAAACGCAATAGATCTTGTCGCCCGTGACATAGCTCTGGACCCATTGCACGTCCTTGCCGGCGCGATTCATGTCGCGGATGACGCCACATGATTTCTGGGAGATCGCCTTGAGCTCGTCACTCGACAGCTTGCCTGCGCCGGGAATCTGGCGCTCGATGAGGAATTGCGGCATTGCTCGTCCTTGTCTTGGTGGGACTGAGAAAGTAGGGTCTGGATCCGGTTTGTCAAACGTCAGTCGCCCGTAACCGATGCCAGGTCCACCCGATCGAAGAGCGTCGCCATCCACCGCAGAACCAGCGCTGCCTCACCGAGCGCAATCGCACCGCCGACGATCGCGCCCGAGATGATCCCGACCGAGGTGCCGAGGAGCGACGCGACGGCTGAGACGCCGATTGCGACAATCGCCGGGACGATCATCGAGATCACAAAGACCACCACCGAGATCAGCAGTGAGAAATAATATTGGCCGGGATTCGCCGATCTGGTGGGAGGCTTTGTGCCGAGTGTAGCCCACTTGGGGAAAACCAGCGCGAAGATATTCTGTCCCGAGATGTTCATCGCGTTCAATCCCGGGAGGACGCACGCGACGGCGAGCGCGAAGACCAGCATGCGCCCGGGTGGCACCGGAATCACAGGATTGAATAGCAGCGCGGCGGTCGAGAGCGTCAGGAGCACGAGCTGAAGGAACAGGAGCATGGTGACGCTGGCGGCAATTTCAGCAACGCAAATTTCCCGGCTTGTAAGTGGATAAGTTCGCAGCAGCCGAAGCCGCGGCAGATCGAACCGCAGATCGTTGCGCACGAAATTCGGTCCGGCGAAGAGCAGGAGCCCGGCCCAGGCCCCGGCAAGGCCAAGCGCAAAGGACGTCATCTGCCGAAACGCCGGCAGGAGAGTCGCGGCGAGAATAATCGGAACGCCGATGGCCATCACGACTCCCGGCCCGAGTGGCTGGATGCGTCTGCTGGCGATCAGATTCTTCCAGGTGATCGCGGCAGCCGGCCGCTTGAAGTAGGAGACGAAGGAATTGATGTAACGCTCCCAGAGCGAGCCCTCCGAGCTTCGATTCCCTTTCTTCGCTCGCCTCGCGCTCAGTTTCTCCTCTCTCGTGCGGGCGATTCCAATGCGGTCCCACTCGGGATCCCCCTGGAAAACGAGCGTGGCTTCGATCGCGAGGATGACCAGCGCGACTGCAACCGATGACGCGAAGGCCAGCAATGTCGGAGCATATGCGGGCGCGACCAGTACCCTGAACGGCCAGACAGCGAGCGACCACGGAAACTGGTAGGCGACCGCGAATGGAATCCCAAGCTTCTCCAGGCCGAGCATGCCGTTCTCGGCTGCAACGGACGCCACTTGTGCGAGGGCAACTGCCGCCGCGACCGCGAGCCAGATCCGGACGATTGCAACGATGATGGGTCGCGCCGAACCGCCACCGGCTCCGGCTCGCCGCGGTGCTCGTGCGAGCGCGGCTCCAACCCGCTGTAGCTGAATCGCGACGACGATAATAAACGCGGTCAGAATTCTCTGAGCGGGATGCGGGGACAATCCGCCGCGAAGTACGAGGCCCATCACGATCGCGCTCCAAAGCAGTGTTGGCAGGGTCGTGAGCAGCTTGAACAGCATCACCTGCCGGCTCGCCAGCGGAGCGGTGATCAGGAACTGCGCCTGGGGCTTGTTGAGCGCGAGGGGATGATCAGTTTGCTCCGTCCACCAGTTGAAGAGCGAGCTGATCACGAGGAACAGCAGCAGCCCCAGCACGACGAACCCCTGAGAGCCAGTGCTGGGCTCGCGACGCATCGATCGCCCGAACACGAAATACAGATACGCGAAAATCAACACCATGCCCGCCAGGTAGCGGACATCGCGCGTTCTCTTGATGATCCTGTTGCGCGCGGACCGAAGCCCGTAGAACCAGAGCGCCTCGATCAAGTGGGGGAAGCTGCTGGCCGGCTCGTGATATCCAGGAAAGCGGCCTCGAGCTCGCGGCTAGAGCCGTCGCCCGCCGCTCCGCGGATCTCCTGCATCGTCCCCGATGCGACGAGTCTCCCATCGTTGAGAATGAGCAGCCTCGAGCACAGCTCCTCGACCAGAAAGAGGAGGTGCGAGCTCAGAAGGATCGCGGCCCCATCCCGCGCCCGGGCGAGAATCGTGTCCTTCATGTCGCGCATGCCGGCCGGGTCGAGCCCGGTGAGCGGCTCGTCGAGCAGAATCGCCTTGGGGTCGTGGTGGAGCACGCACGCCAGCGCGAGCTTCTGGCGCATTCCCCTCGAGAGCTCTTCGGGGTAGGCTCGGCGTTTCTCTTCCAGCCCGAACCGCGAGATGAGCGCGTCGGCGGTAGCCGTACCCTGAATCCCGTACAGCATCCCGCTGAACTTGAGATGCTCTTCGACGGTGAGGTACTCGAAGAATTCCGGCTCGTCGGCGATGAAACCGAGGCATGCCTTGGCCGTTTTGGGTTGTTCGAGGAGGTCTATACCGCAGACACTCACCCGGCCGGAGTCCGGACGCGTGATCCCCGCGAGCATATGCAGCGTCGTGGTTTTCCCCGCCCCGTTCCGGCCGAGGAGGCCGACGATCTCTCCGGGCTCGATTCGGAAGGAGAGATCGTCCACGGCTTTTATGGAGCCGAAGCGTTTGGCGAGGTGACTTGCGTCAATCATTCGGTGAACATGGCTCGCGCATCTTGGGGAAAGCGCTATGATTTGTCAAACCCATTCTTGTGTTTTACCCAGCCCCTTCCTGGGAGGACCCTTATGTCGGTCAGATATCTGTATCTCGTGGCACTCGCGACCATTGTCGGCTGCGCCTCTTCGTCCGGCGGGCGCTCATCTCCTATGAGGTCCAACATCCTGAGTGGCGAGGAGATCGCCAACACTCACGCGGACCTCAATACCGCCTATGACGCGTTGTCGCGCTTGCGTCCGAACTGGCTGGCCCCGCATGGGGCGATGACGTCCAATGCCGGAGTCAGCAACTACGCGTCTGTGTTCATCGACGGGCAGCTAATGGGCGATGTCAACGCGCTTCGCAATGTCCAAGCTTATGACGTAGATGAAATCCGTTACTACGACGTTACCCAGGCCGGCGCGAGATTTGGAATCCGCGCTGGTACTACAGGGGCCATCGAAATCAGCATGAAGCATCCGTGACGAGCACACAGAAACCCTCGGCGCGCGCGGCCACGGCCAAGCGCGCCAGCACGTTCACGGAGTCGGTGATCCGTGAAATGACGCGCATATCGAACCAGTATGGCGCGATCAACCTGGCGCAGGGGTTTCCCGATTTCCCGATGCCCGCGCCGATGAAGGATGCGGCGTGCGCGGCGATCCACGGCGACATCAATCAGTACGCGATCACGTGGGGCAGTCCGGCGCTCCGGCTGGCGATCGCCGAGAAGTACAGGAGCTGGTACGGGATGAACGTGGATCCGGAGCGGGAGATCACGGTGTGCTGCGGGGCGACGGAGGCGATGGCCTCCGTTTTCCTTGCCCTGGTCGATCCGGGCGATGAGGTGATCGTGTTCGAGCCGTATTACGAGAACTACGGGCCGGACGCGATTCTGGCGGGGGCGAAGCCGGTGTTCGTGCCGCTGGAGGCGCCGGATTGGCGCATGGATCCCGATAAGCTGCGCGCGGCGTTTTCGAATAAGACTCGGGCGATTGTCGTTAACACGCCGCACAATCCTACCGGTAGAGTCTTTACGCGGGAGGAGATCTCACTGATCGCGGAGCTGTGTCAGAAGTGGGACGTGATCGCGATCACGGACGAGATCTACGAGCACATTCGCTACGCGGGCAGTCATCATGTCCTGGCGACGTGGCCGGGCATGCGGGAGCGCACTGTCACGATCTCTGGGCTTTCGAAGACTTTTAGTTGCACCGGGTGGAGGCTGGGGTATGCGATTGCGCCGGCCGAGTTCTCGTCGCCGATTCGGAAAGTTCACGACTTTTTGACGGTGGGCGCTCCGGCTCCTTTGCAGGCTGCGGGGGCGGTGGGGATGGCGTTCGATGCGGACTACTACAACCATCTCGCTTTGGAATACCGAGCGAGGCGGGACATCATGTGCGCGGCGCTCGATGAGGCGGGGTTCAAGTACGCGGCGCCGGAGGGGGCCTACTATATACTGGCGGACTTCTCGGAGATCTCGGATCTCGAATCGCGCGAGTTTGCG
>Ga0208078_1000119_pt1 | contig 21958 bp, 16 predicted proteins | sample NGESurdeep072012_3_FD_184468 | JGI IMG/M metagenome (GOLD analysis project Ga0208078, IMG submission 184468) | Arctic peat soil microbial communities from Barrow, Alaska - NGEE Surface sample 53-2 deep-072012 (SPAdes) | ecosystem: Environmental > Terrestrial > Soil > Wetlands > Peat ...
ACAGCCCGCGCTTGATCACTGCCTGCGGCCCGAGGAAATCATTGTACCACAGGTCGTGGGTGCGCGTGACATCGACGAAGCCCTCACCCTGCAGTAGCACGGTGTCCTTGCCCGGAACCGGCGGATTCGGAACCAATTTGCGCGCGAGCCCCTGCATCAGCAGGTACTGCCCGAGCCCGAGCACATCCTGCGGATATCCGCCCGCAGTGCGGCTGAAGTAGATCGGGCGATTCGGATAGTCATCCTTGATCATCAGCAGCACGACAATGTCCGCCTTCGCGAGCACCTGCGGCTTGATCGTCGCCTCGATCGAACCCTTCTTGAACAGTTCCGCCTGGCGAACCTCCTGATACTCCGGGATGCTGTCCGCCTGCGCTGTCGTCATGTGGAGCGGCGGCCCCTTCGGCATCGGCCACTCCTTGCCGCGATACACCGCGGGTCCCTTCGCCGCATCGTACGGATACACGGGGCGACGCACGAGCTGGCGCACGTACCAATCGGTGTTGAGCAGCGATGTGCACAGCACGAGCACGTCCTTGCGAACCCCTTCCACTTCCTGCGCGTACCAGAGCGGGAAGGTGTCGTTGTCGCCGGCCGTAATGAGAACGCCGTACGGCTCGACTGAATCCAGCAGATCATGTGCGAAGGCGAAGGTGTCCGTCTGCCCGGCGCGCGAGGCCGCCTTCCAGTTGGTGAACAGCGGAATGAGCGCCAGCGCGAGGAACCACGACGAGTAGATCCACGACTGCCGGCGCGGCACCTCGATCGTCTCGCGCCCGATCTTCACTTCCTCATTGCCGAAGAGCGACGCGAACCCTTCCCAGATGTAGACCATGCCGAGCGCGGTCCACACCCCCCACGCGGAGAACGCGACGATGAAGAAGTAGTCGCGGTCGCGAACCTCACAGTTGATGTCCGGCGGATTGCCGAGCGCCGCGCACTGCGAGTGCCCGTACTTGAAGTTGAGATAGTAGATGAGCACGACGGTGAGCGTCAGCATGAACGTTCCGAAGTACCAGAACGACTTGCGATCGCGCTTGAAGTGCACCCATCCACCCATGAGCCCGAGGAGCATGTACACGGACGCGAGAATCCGCTGGAGATTCGGCCAGTGATCCTTCGCATCGCGCAGCCACTGCCAGCGGAAGTACAGCCAGTACATGCCGAGCTGCCCGTCGAAGAACGGCGCCTGGCGATCGGTGAGCGCCGGCTTGCCGTATTGACCGCGATTGAAGTTGTACCAGAAGGACGTCCACGTCGTGGGCTCGCCTTCATTGATCGCAGGGAAGTGCGCGGCGCGAATCGGCTGCGTGAGGAACGGCGTCATGCCGAGCAGCAGTGCTCCAACGCTCACCACAACCAACTTCCAGCGAAGCATCGTGTGCGGCCGGCGCACCAGCACCGCGACGACCACTGCCGGACCCGCGAGAAAGCCCATCATGTGATTCGCGTAGCCGAGGCCGAGCAGGTACGCGATCATGACGAGCAGTCGATCCGCAGCCGGACCATCGGGATCGTCCGACCAGCGCACCGTGAGCCATGAGATGATCGCGAGTCCCATCAGCGACACGGTGTACACCTTCTCGTTCACCACGGACTGATTCCACACGGTGAACGCGGTCGCACCGATGATCGCCGCGAGCACGCCGCCCACGATCCGCTGCCAGCGCTCCACGAGCCAGCCCACGAGAATCCGCTCGGTGACCAAAAACCACATCCCCGCAGACACCGCGCTCGTGAGCGCCGCGAGGATGTTTATCTTCGTCGCCACGTGGAGCGAGCCGAGCGGCAGGATCGCGAAGAGTCGCCCGATGAGCACGAACAGCGGATTGCCCGGCGGGTGCGGAATGCCGAGCACGTACGCCGCCGAGATGTACTCGCTGGTGTCCCACATCGCCGTGGAGGGCGCGAGCGTCGCACAGTAGAGCGCGAACACCGCAAGCGAGGTGAGCGCCGCGGCCAGGTAGGACGGACGGTAGTCGAGATCGGTGCTCTTCGGTGGCATAGGCTCAGGTTTGGAAACGCGCGGGTGCCGGCGCTACGGCCGGCCCGGATCAGCAATGCAAGATGGACCGCTCGCCGGGAACAGGCAACGAGCGCGCTAGTGCCGGAAGAGTCGTGAGCCCGTGAAGACCATCGCGATCTCGCGCTCGTTCGCCGCCTCGATCACCTCGGCGTCGCGCACCGACCCGCCCGGCTGGATGATCGCCGTCACCCCCGCCTCGGCCGCATGGTCGACGCCGTCGCGGAAGGGGAAGAATGCATCGGAGCCGAGCACCGAGCCCGCGGGATCGAAGCCGGTGCTCCGCGCCTTGTGCACGGCGAGGAAGCTCGCGTCGACGCGCGACATCTGCCCGGCGCCTATTCCGATCGTCGCGCCGCCGCGCGCGAGCACGATCGCGTTCGACTTGACGCTCGCCACTGCGCGCCATGCGAACAGCAGATCGTCGCGCTCGGCGTCCGTTGGCGCACGCTTCGTGACGACGTTCCAGCTCTGCAAACTGTGATCGATCGAGGGACGGTCCTGCACGAGCACGCCGCCGCGCACGCGCTTGAAGTCGAGCGCGCCGGCGGGCCACGACGCTTTGCCCTCGAGCACGCGCAAATTTTTCTTCCGGCCGAGAATCTCGATCGCGGCAGGAGTGAACGACGGCGCCACGAGGCACTCGACGAAGAGGCTCGAGATGACATCGGCGAGCTTCTCGTCCACCGGCACGTTGAAGGAGATCACGCTGCCGAACGCCGACTGGGGGTCGCACGCGAGCGCCTTCTGATACGCCTCGAGCGCGGTGGGCGCTATCGCGAGGCCGCACGGCGACGTGTGCTTCACGATGGCGCAGCAGGGCGCGCCGTCGCCGAGTGTGTCGCTCGCGAGGAGCGCGCCCTCGAGATCGAGGAGATTGTTGAAGCTCAGCTCCTTCCCGCCGCGCTGCACGAGCGACGCGAGCCCGGCGCCGCGATGCTCGACGTAGAACGCGGCTTCCTGTCCGGGATTTTCGCCGTAGCGGAGCGACTGCGCGCGCTCGAAGGAGAGCGGCACCGTCTCGGGAAAGCGCTCGTCGCGCTGTTTCGCAAACCACCCCGCGATCGCCGCGTCGTACGACGCCGTGTGCGCGTACGTCTTCTCGGCCAGCAGCTGACGCAGGTCGAGATCGTCGGCGCCGGCCTCGAGCGCCGCGAGCACCTTCTCGTAATCCGCCGGATCGACGATGACGTACACTGACGCGAAGTTTTTCGCGGCGGAGCGAAGCATCGAGGGGCCGCCGATGTCGATGTTCTCGATCACTTCTTCGGGGCGGACGTTCGCGCGCGCGGCCGTCTCGCGGAAGGGATAGAGATTGACGGCGACGAGATCGATCGGCGTGATGTCGTGTTGTGCGAGCGCCTCCATGTGCTCCGGCATGTCGCGTCGCGCGAGGAGTCCGCCGTGCACCGCAGGGTGCAGCGTCTTCACGCGGCCGTCGAGCATCTCCGGAAAGCCGGTGATGTCGGCGACGTCCTGGGTGGCGATGCCCGCCTCGCGCAGCGCGCGCGCGGTGCCGCCGGTGGAGATGATCTCCCACCCGCGCGAAGTGAGTGTGCGCGCCAGCTCGGCGACGCCTGTCTTGTCGGAAACGGAGATGAGAGCGCGCGGCATGACGTGGGGAAGAGGACGGTCAGGCGGAGAGGGCGATGCCGATCGCGTTTCTGAGCGCGGCATCGTCGAGAGAATCGAGCACGAAGGCTGCTTCGTCCAGCTTGGGGAGATGCATGTGCGTCGCGCGACCGCTCGCGTCGAGCGAGATGCGTGACTGCGCGACGGCGAGCACGGCGGGCGGATAGAGCGCGTGCTCGACGCGTAGCACGCGCGCTGCAAGCGCCTGCGCCGTGTCGCCGGAGAGAACGGGGACGGGCCACTGCGCGATGATCGCGCCGTGATCGTAGCGTTCGTCCACGAAGTGCACGCTCGCGCCGGACACGCGCGCGCCGGCCGAGATCACGGCGGCGTGTACGCGCAGGCCGTACATGCCGCGCCCGCCGAAGGCAGGGAGGAGCGCCGGATGCACGTTCACGATCCGGCCGCGATACGCGTTGACGACGACCCCGGGGATGAGCCGCATGTACCCCGCGAGCACGATCAGGTCAATGCGATGAGAGCTCAGCTGCGCGAGCAGCAGCTCGCCGCCCATCGTGCCGCCATCGATGGCCTTGGCGGCGATGTCACGCGAGCGCGCGAAGGCGAGCGCGCCGGCGTCCGCGTGATCGGAGAGCACGAGCGCGAGATGCGCGAGCGCGTCGCGCCCGCTGCGCGCGAGATACTCGTGCAGCGCGCGCAGATTGGAGCCGCGGCCGGATGCGAGCACCGCCAGGCGCGTGGACATGTGCTGAGTCTACCCGCCTTTTGGCGGTGCAGATAGAGGGAGCGAGGACAGGATCCGGTTGACCGCCGAATCGAGGTTCGTCGAGATCGCGAAGCCGTCGCCTGCGGCGACAACATCGCCGCCGGGGGTGGTGTCGCGAGGCACGAGGATGCCGTGGCCACCGAAGAGCCTGGCCGGCTGGATGTCGCGCAGCCGGTCGCCAACGTACCACGACCTGGCGAGGTCGAGATTGTGCGCCGCGGCCGCCTCCAGGTACATCGCGGGGCCGGGCTTGCGGCAGTCGCACGCCGGTGGCGCCTCGGGATTGTGCGGACAATAGTACGTCGTGAGCACCTGCGCGCCCGCGGCCGCGAGCAGCTCGTCGATGCGCACGCGAACGGACTCGTACTCATCTATCGAGAAGAGCCCGCGCCCGATCCCCGATTGATTCGAGACCACGATGATCGGTATCCCCGCCGCGTTGATGCGCGCGATCGCAGCTGCGGCGCCTGGAATCAGTCGCACGTTGTCGGGCTTCGAAACGTGAATCGTGTCCACGTTGATCGTGCCGTCGCGATCGAGAAAGAGCGCTGGGCGGGGATCGCTCATGCGGGCGGCTTGTGCGTGGTGTCCGCCTTCGACGCCGGTGCGCCGGGCCGCGCGCCGCGTTGGGGTGGCGCGCCGTTCTTTGGCGCCGATGGCGGCGGTGGCGGCGGCGCCGGCTTGGGAACCTCGAACGACCGCACCGAGTTCGCGGCGATTCCCATGAGATTGTGAAGATCCTTCGACTCGAGCTTGTACTGCGCCCCCTGCTTGAGCGGTGCGCTCACCGTGATGAGAATGTCGGTGACCGGAATCGGCTTGCTCGGCAGCATCGCGGCCAGCGCGGCCGCGCGCCGCATCGCGTTCTTCTGGAGCGTGTCCGTCGGTACCCGATGCTGCGCGACGTACTGGCGACGGAAGGCCGTGTCGGTGCGCGCGCGTATCGAGTCGGCCTTCGCCGTCGAGTCGTTGCGCCGCCTGTCGATCTCGCGCGCCGAGAGGATCGCCTTGGTCGACACGATCGTTGAATCGGCGGCGCGCACGACAATGTGCTCGCTGTCGAGTGGCTGCTTCGGGTCTACCGGCTTGTCGAACGATGCGTGGATCGTGACCGAATCGCGCACTTCCACCGTCACGACGTGCGGCCCGATCGAGTCGTGGACGAACGCCAGCAGCTCCACGCTCGCGGTGTCCTTGAGCGTGACCTGCGCGGAGTCCTGCAGCTCGTGTTGATCGCGGTCGTGATTGTTGTTGGCGTCGACCCACCCGAACAACGTGAACGAGCCGGGCGGCATGTGCGGGATCGCGAAGTGGCCGATTGAATCCGCGCGCGCGATGTAGACGATGCTGTCGGGGTGCGAGACGGCTTCGACGATCGCGTTCGGCGCGGGATGGCCGGCGGGCCAATCGAAGACGACGCCGGAGATCGACTCGCTCGCGATCTCCGGCCCCGTCGAGAACACGAGTTGATACCCGAGCTTCTCGGCGTTGCCGCGCAGGTCGGAAATGCCGGGGAGCACGGTAACCGTATACGTCGTATTCGGCTTCCAGTCCTTGCGCCCGCGCGCCGAGATGCGCGAGCGATGCCAGCCGATGTGCGGAGCGCCGTCGCGCGGCGAGATGAGCACGAGCGCATCGAGGCTGCTCGCGCCCGCGGGGCGCTCGGTGAGCACCTCATCGTACTGAAAGTTCACATCCTTTTGGCTGACGTTGCGCGAGTTCGTGTCGGGAGATGTGCTGAGAAGCTTGGGCGGGATCTTGTCGGGCGGGCCGCCGGGCGGGAATCCCTGCTGCGCGCACGCGACGAGCGCGCAGCATGCGATGACAGCGCTCAGGCGCCGCACAGCGTCCTCTTCTTGCTCGCGAGCTGCTCGCGGCGAACGCTCCACTCTTTCTGCTTGTGGCGCTCCGCCTCGACGATCTCGGGCTTCGCGCGCGACACGAAGCTCTCGTTCGCGAGCCGCTGCTCGAGCGCGCCGAGCTGCTTCTCGAGGTGCGCGAGCTCTGTGCTCACGCGCGCGCACTCCTTCTCGAGATCGACGAGGCCGGCGAGCTGCACGACCACTTCGGATCCGTCGTAGAGCAGTGCGTGCGCGGCGGCGCCTTCGGGTGCGGCGCTCGAGGCGGTGACGGTGGCGCGCGCGAGCGTGCCGATCACCGCGCTCTCCTCGTCGAGCATCGCGCGCGTGACGTTGTCGCGGCTGACGACGACGGCGTCGACCATCTTGCCGGGCGTCACGTTGTACTCCGAGCGAATCTGGCGGATCGCGCTCACCGCTGCGCGCACGATCTCGAACTGCCTCCCCCCTTCGCGCGGGGAGCCGTGCTCGAAGCGCGCACGCGGCCACTTTGCGCGCGCGAGATACGCTCGAGCGGCGCGCGCGGGGAGCCGCTGCCAGAGCGCCTCGGTGACGAAGGGGACCACCGGATGCAGCAGGCGGAGCGCCTGATCGAAGACGTGCACGAGCACCGCGCGTGCGACGTCGCGATCGGGGCCCTCGCCGAAGACGCGATGCTTCGCGGCCTCGACGTACCAGTCCGCGAGCTCGTTCCACACGAAGCGGCGCGCGCTCTCGACGTACTCGCTCAGCCGAAGCCCCTGCGTGAGCTCGCGCTCGCTCCACGTGCCGCTCATGCTCGGTCGCGCGGGGCCGAGCGATGCGTCCGCCTCGCGAATCGCGATGTCGAGGCGGCCGAGGATCCACTCGTCCGCACGCGTGAGCTTCTCGGCGGGGATGTCGGCAAGCGACATCACGCTGCCATCGCCCACGTTCATCAATAGAAAGCGCCCGATGTTCCAGAGCTTCGTGACGAAGTTGCGCCCCGTCGCGAACGACTGGTCGAGATTGTCGGGGTCGAGCATCACGTCGGTGCCGAGCCCCATCCCCGCGATGACGGTATAGCGCAGCGCATCGGCGCCGTAGCGCGCAACGACGTCGAGCGGGTCGATGCCGTTGCCCAGCGACTTGGACATCTTCCTGTGCTGCATGTCGCGCACGGTGCCGGTGAGATACACGGTGTGGAAGGGCGCCTCGCCGACGAAGTGGTAGCCCGCCATGATCATGCGCGCGACCCAGAAGAAGAGAATCTCCGGCGCGGTGACGAGCATGTCCGTCGGATAGAACGCCTTCAGATCGGCGGTGTCGTTGGGCCAGCCGAGGGTGGACAGCGGCCAGAGCCACGACGAGAACCAGGTGTCGAGCACATCTTCATCCTGCCGCACCGCGCCGTGACAGTTGGGGCACGCCTGCACGTCGTCGCGGCTCACGACCGGCTCGCCGCCGCATGCGTCGCAGTACCACACCGGAATGCGATGGCCCCACCAGAGCTGACGCGAGATGTTCCAGTCGCGGATGTTCTCGAGCCAGTGGATGTACACCGCCTCCCATCGCTCGGGGAGAATGCGGATCTTGCGCGCGCGCACCGCGTCGAGCGCAGGGGCGGCGAGCGTTGCCATCTTCACGAACCACTGATCGGACAGTCGTGGCTCGATGACCGTCTCGCAGCGATAGCAGTGGCGCACGTTGTTCTGGTGCACCTCTGTCTTCACGAGCGCGCCCGCATCCTTCAGCATCACCACGATGAGATCACGCGCCTCGAAGCGGTCGACACCCTTGAGCGCGTCGGGCACGCGCCCGTCGGCGTCCGCCACCTCGCGCACCGCGCCGACCTCGTCGATCACTACCGGCGCCGGCAGCTTGTGGCGGCGCCCCACCTCGAAGTCGTTGGTGTCGTGCGCCGGTGTGATCTTGAGCGCGCCGGTGCCGAACTCCGCGTCGACGTAGCTGTCGGCGATCACGGGGATCGGAATGCCGATCAACGGCAGCGTCACCATCGTGCCCACGAGATCGCGATAGCGCTCGTCGTCCGGGTTCACCGCGATCGCGACGTCGCCGGGAATCGTCTCGGGGCGCGTGGTCGCGACGGTGATCGATTTGCCCGAGCCATCGGCCGCGTCGTAGCGCACGTAGTAGAGCTTTCCGTGCGTCTCGCGCGGCTCCGCTTCCTCATCGCTCAGCGACGTGAGGCAGCGCGGGCACCAGTGGATCACGCGATGCCCGCGATAGACGAGCCCTTCCTCGTGCAGCCGCACAAACGCCTCGCGGACCGCGCGCGAGAGCTCCGGCGAGAAGGTGTACGCGGTGCGCGACCAGTCGCACGAGCTGCCGATCGCGCGCAGCTGCTCGAGGATCACGCCGCCCGTCTCCGTGACGAACTCCGTCACGCGCTCGACAAATGCCTCGCGTCCCAGATCGAAGCGCGATTTGCCTTCCTTCGCGATGATGCGCTCGACGACGTTCTGTGTCGCGATGCCCGCGTGATCGGTGCCGGGCACCCAGAGCGCATCATCTTGCGCCATGCGGCGCCAGCGCACGAGCACATCCTGTACGGAGTTGTTGAGCCCGTGCCCCATGTGCAACACCGCCGTCACGTTCGGGGGCGGGATCACGATGGTGAATGGATCGCGCGTGCCGCCGGCGCGCGTGGACTCCTGCGCACGTGCGGTGAAGAGATCGGCGTCCATCCATCGCGCGTAGATCTCCCGCTCGACGGTGGCGAAGTCGAATTGCGGGGCGAGCGGCTCGGTCATCCGAAAAAACTAACCGGATGATGAACGGGCCGCGTGTGCGGCCCGTTCTCTTCGCGACGCGCGTTGCGTGAGCGGCGTGCCCTCAACTCGGCGACGGCACTCCGGAATCGTCGCCGTTCGTGCTCGAGGGCTTGTCGGCTTTCTTCCCCTTGCGACCGCGACGTTCGGCGAGCCCCTCGATCGGCCCCGCCGCCTCATCGAGCGCGTGATCCTCATCGAGCCACTTGCCTTCGAGCACCGGTTTGGGATCCGCATGGCGATCGATCTCGCCCGAGGTGCCCTGGCGGCGGCGTCCAGTGCCCACGCGCTGGCCCTCCCACACGCCGCCAGGAATCGGCGCGCTGTCGTCGAGATCATCCTCGTCGAGATCGGACTCATCCTTCTCGTCCGCGCCAATGAAGAGGCGGCTCACCACGGTGACGATGCCCGGCACGGTGCGCGTCACCGCCATCGCGTGCTCGGACTCCTCGTGCGTCTCGACCCACCCGGAGAGCTCGATGATTCCGTCGCCGATGGCGCCGATGTCGATCGCGCGCTCGCTCAGCACCGCGTCGCGTCGAAAGGCGCGCAGCACGCCTTCCTCGAGCGCCGAATCACCCGCGGCGTCCGCATCGAAATCGTCGTCGCTTTCCTCGTCCTCGTACTCGTCTTCGGCGTCATCCGCATCGTAGCCGCCATCCGCGTGCGTCTCCGCGCCGCCGAAGCGATGCGTGAGCGTCTCGAACTTCTCGCGAATGCGCGATGAAAGCCCGGCGAGCCCGCCGACTTTCTGTGCGACCACGATGCCAACGACGAATCCCGCGAGAGCACCGAGCGCGACGCCGGCCGCGATGCTGCCGACCGATGGTTCGTCGTCCTGCAAGCGAATCCGCTTCATAGCCAACCCTGTGGCGGAGGTACGATCGTAAGGATAACTTGGCAGTAGCCGTGGCGTGTGCGGGGTGCAAGAAGAAGGCCATGCACCACCGTAGTTTAACCGCCGCGCGCCACCTCCGAAGGACCCTCAAATACGCATGATCGACCGACCGTCCGACGAGCTCACGCTCACGCTCCCTGATGGCTCCGCCCGCACCGTCGCGTACGGTACGCTGCCGCGCGACGTCGTCGCATCGATCGGTGCCGGCCTCCTGCGCGCCGCCGTCGCCGTCGAGCTGAACGGCGCGGTGCAGGATCTCATGACGCCGCTGCGTGAAAGTGGCTCCTTCAAGGTGCTCACGGAGAAGGATGAGCGCTCGCTCGACGTCCTGCGCCACTCCACCGCGCATCTGCTCGCGACCGCCGTGCGACGCCTTCATCCCAAGGCCGCGATCGGCTTCGGCCCAGCCATCGAAGACGGCTTCTACTACGACTTCGAGGTCGCCGAGCCGTTCACACCGGAAGATCTCACGAAGATCGAGGATGAGATGCGCCGCGCCGCGAACGAGAAGCTTCCGTTCGTGCGCGAGGAGGTCGATCGCAAGGGGGCGCAGGCCAAGTTCGTTGACGATCCGCTCAAGCTCGAGCGCCTCTCCGAGCTCGGCGAGGACGAAGTCATCTCGACGTACACGGACGGACCGTTCATCGATCTCTGCCGCGGCCCGCACGTGCCCGACACATCGCGCATCAAGCACTTCAAGCTGATGCACACGGCCGGCGCGTACTGGCGCGGCGATGAGCATCGCCAGATGCTGCAGCGCATCTACGGCACCGCGTGGTGGAACAAGGAAGATCTCGCTGCCTATCTGCATCGCATCGAGGAAGCCAAGCGCCGCGATCATCGCACGCTCGGCCGCGAGCTCGATCTCTTCTCCACCGATCCACGCGTGGGCGCCGGACTCATTCTCTGGCATCCGAACGGCGGGGTGATCCGGCGCGAGATCGAGGATTTCGAGCGCGAGCTGATCATGCGCCACGGCTACGACATCGTCTACTCGCCGCACATCGTCAACGAGAAGCTCTTCGAGATCTCCGGGCATCTCCAGACATTTAGGGAGAACATGTTCGGGCCGATCGAGGTCGAGGGACAGTTCTATCGTCCCAAGCCGATGAACTGCCCTGGGCACATCGTCATCTACCAGTCGCGGCAGCGCTCGTATCGCGACCTGCCGATTCGCTACGCCGAGTTCGGGACGGTGTATCGCTACGAGCGAAGCGGCGTGCTGCACGGAATGCTGCGCGTGCGCGGCTTCACGCAGGATGACGCGCACGTCTTCTGCACGCCGGAGCAGGTGCCGCTGGAGATCGAGCGGCTGCTCGACCTCGTGCACGAGATGCTCGCGGTCTTCGGCTATCCGTACACCATCGAGCTCGCGACGCGCCCCGAGAATGGACTCGGGACGGTCGAGACGTGGGATCGCGCGGTCAAGACGCTCTCCGATGTGCTGAACGCGCGCGGCCAAGCGTTCACGATCGACGAGGGCGGAGGCGCGTTCTACGGTCCGAAGCTCGACTTCAAGCTCATCGACGCGATCGGCCGCAAGTGGCAGGGGCCGACGGTGCAGCTCGACTTCAACTTGCCCGAGCGCTTTCAGCTCGAATACATCGGCTCCGACAACGCGCAGCATCGCCCCGTGATGCTGCATCGCGTGCTCGTCGGCTCGATGGAGCGCTTCGTGGGTGGGCTCATCGAGCACTACGCCGGCGCTTTTCCGCTCTGGCTCGCGCCCGAGCAGATCTCGGTCATCCCGATAACGCCCGACGTCGGCGGCGCGGCGGCGGAACTCGCGCACAAGCTCGAGGCGGCGGGGATTCGCGCGGGATACGACGCCGAGAATCGCGAGGACTATCGCGAGCGCATCAAGACCGCGTCGAAGATGAAGGTGCCGTACATGGCGATCATCGGAAAGCGCGAGGCGGACGCGGGGATGGTGGCGCTGCGCTTCCGCGGCTCGGAGAAGAAGCAGGAGATAATTTCGGTCGACGCGCTCGTCGAGCGGTTGAGGGCCGAGATCGCGACGCGCGCGCTGCACCCCGCCGGCGCACTACAACCGCCGGAGAACGGGCTATAGCTTTCGGGGCGGCCGGCATTCGCCGGCCCGTCTCACCAGCTCGCGGAACTCTGAATGGAAGGCTCGGACCGCACCCCGGTAATCGTTTCGGCTGCCCGCACGCCCGTCGGCCGTTTTCTTGGCGGGCTCGCGCCGCTTCGCGCACCGGAGCTCGGCGCCGTCGCGATTCGTGCCGCGATCGCGCGCGCGGGCATCGACATCAATGCGCTCGACGATGTGATTCTCGGGAACGTGATCCAGGGCGGGGTGGGGCAAGCGCCCGCGCGCCAGGCCGCGATCGCCGCCGGAATCCCGGGAACGGTGCCGGCGCTCACGGTGAACATGGTGTGCGGTTCGGGACTCAAGGCCGTGATGCTCGCGGCGCAGAGCATTCGCGCCGGCGATGTGAGCGCGGTGGTCGCGGGCGGAATGGAGTCGATGTCCAACGCGCCCTTCTACGCGTACGGCTTGCGCAACGGCGTGAAGTTCGGCAATCAGACGCTGGTCGATGGGCTCATCAAGGATGGGCTCTGGTGCTCCTTCTGCGACGTGCACATGGGTGGCCACGCGGAGTACACGGCGAAGAAGGCGGGGATCACGCGCCAGATGCAGGATGAGTTCGCGCTCGACTCACATCGCAAGGCGATCGCCGCGATGGATGCGGGGCGCTTCAGCGATGAGATCGCGCCGGTCGAGATTCCCGGCAAGAAGGGACCGACGGTGATCAGCACGGACGAGTCGCCGCGGCGAGACACGTCGCTCGAGCAGCTCGCGAAGCTGCGCCCCGCGTTCCCGAACGATGCGCCGAAGGACATGTCGCCGAGCGAGCTGACGGTGACGGCGGGGAATGCGCCGGGGCTCAACGATGGCGGCGCGGCGCTGGTCGTGACGAGCAAGGGCTTCGCGAATGCGCACGGCCTCAAGGTGCTCGCGAAGATCACGGGCTACGCGACGGGCGGCGGCGAGCCGCGCGATCTGTTCTTCGCGCCCATCATCGCCGTGCAGAACCTGATGAAGCAGACGAACACGAAGATCAGCGACTACGATCTCATCGAGGCGAACGAGGCGTTCGCGTCGCAGGCGCTCGCGGACGGCGCGGCGCTCGGCTGGGACTGGAATCGTGTCAACGTGAATGGCGGCGCGATCGCGATCGGGCATCCGATCGGCGCGAGCGGCGCGCGTGTGCTGACTACCCTGTTGTATGCCATGCGGGATCGCGATGCCCACACGGGGCTCGCGACACTTTGTCTGGGCGGCGGAAACGCTGTCGCCTTGAGCGTGGAGAGAATGTCATGACCAGTCTGACCTCCGTCATCGCGCGCGATCGTCAGCTCAGCGTGGTCGGCGTGATCGGCTTCGCGGCCACGATGGCGCTCGCCGCACAGATCGCGATTCCGATTCCGGGCACGCCGGTGCCGTTCACGCTGCAGCCGCTCGCGGTGGTGCTCGCGGGGATGATGCTCGGCCCCGCGGCTGGCGCGGCGAGCATGGTGCTCTATCTGCTCGCGGGCGCGGTGGGGTTGCCGGTGTTCTCGCCGATCGGCGCTCCGGGAATTCTGCGCCTCCTCGGGCCGACGGGCGGCTATCTGCTCGCGGCGCCGGCGGCGGCGGCGATCGCGGGGCTCGTGGCGCGCCGCGCGCCGGCGTTTGGCGGTCGGCTGCTCGCGGCGTTCCTCGGCATCGCGACGCTCTACCTTGGCGGCGTCGCGCAGCTCGAGCTGCTCACTGGAAGTCTCGAGCGCGCGGCGGCGATGGGAAGCGCACCGTTCATTTTCGCGGATCTCGGCAAGGTCGTGGTCGCGGCGATCGTCTCTCAGCCCCGTGCGCCGCGCGCCCTCACTTGACCGTTCGCCAAGTCTTCTTTGCGTCGGATGGGAAGGCGCGCGCTGGGTGGCGCGTGCTGCTCTTCGTCGGCATGCTGCTGATCTTCGTCACGGCGTCGTCACTTGTTCTGTATTACATCCGGCCGGCGAGCTATGCGATTACCCAGACTCTCCAATACGCATTCCTCGTTTTTGCCGCTTGGCTCGCCCACTACATCATGCTTCGATGGGTCGACCACGCACCGTGGTCGTACGTCGGACTCGGGCGCGAGCAACTAACTCCGCGGCTGATCGCGCTGGGGCTCGCGCTCGGAGCGCTCTGCATCCTGATTCCGTCCGGCGGTCTCCTGCTCGCACACGATCTCACGCTTGTCACGGGATTGGAGGGGCGACACGGGTGGATCATGCTGGCCGGAGGCGGCGTGCTGCTTTTTCTGCCGCAGTCGCTGTTCGAAGAGTTGACGATGCGCGGCTATCTCTTCGCGGCGCTCCGCGATGGAGTCGGTTCCGTGGGCGCGCTCGTGGCTACGAGCATTGCTTTCGGTCTCCTCCACCTTCATAACAACGGCGCGACGGCGCAGTCCGTGAGCGTCGTGGTGCTCGCAGGCTTCTGGCTCGGCGCGATCCTCGTGATTACGCGCTCGCTCTACGCCGCATGGATGGCGCACTTCGCGTGGAACTGGTCGATGGCGGAGGTGCTGCACTCGGCAGTGAGCGGCATTCACTTTCCGTATTCGTCCTATCGCATGGACGGCGCTGGCCCCACGTGGCTGAGCGGTGGCGCGTGGGGGCCCGAGGGCGGCGCCGCCGCGGTCGCGGGTATGGCGGTGGGGGTAGCGGCGCTCGTCGAGTGGCGCCGCCGCGTCGCGCGCATGGAGAACGCGGCATGAGCGAGAAGATCGCCGTCGTCGGATCGGGGCAGATGGGGAACGGGATAGCGCACGTCTTCGCCGTGGCCGGTTTCGACGTGACGATGATCGACGTTTCCCGCGCCGCACTCGATCGCGCGCGCGCGACCATCGAGAAGAATCTCGCGCGCCAGGTCGAGAAGACGATCCTCGACGCGCCCGCGCGCGACGCGGCGCTCGCACGCATCGCCACCAACGAGAGCCTGCAGAGCGCCGCCGATGCCACACTGATCGTCGAGGCCGCAACCGAGAAGGCGGAGCTCAAGTTCGCGCTCTTCGCCGATCTCGATCGCATCGCCAACCCTGCCGCGATCCTCGCATCGAATACGAGCTCCATCTCCATCACCGAGCTCGGCGCGCGCACGAAGCGACCCGCGCAGGTGATCGGGATGCACTTCATGAATCCGGTGCCGGTGATGCAGCTCGTCGAGGTCATTCGCGGGCTCGCGACGTCAGACGAGACCACCGCACGCGTGCTCGAGCTCTCGCGCTCGCTGGGGAAGACCCCCGTCGAGGTTAACGATTACCCAGGATTCGTGTCGAATCGTGTGCTCATGCCTATGATCAATGAGGCGATCTACTGTCTCATGGAGGGCGTCGGCAGCGCCGAGTCGATCGACACGGTGATGAAGCTCGGGATGAACCATCCGATGGGGCCGCTCGCGCTCGCGGATCTCATTGGCCTCGACACGTGCGTGGCGATACTCGAGGTGCTGCAGGATGGCCTCGGTGATCCGAAGTACCGTCCGTGCCCCCTCCTCCGCAAATACGTCGCGGCGGGATGGCTCGGAAGAAAATCAGGCCGGGGGTTCTACGAATATTCCTGACGCACGCGCGTGGCACTGCACGTTCAGCACGGGAGTCGCATGTCCTGGGCACTGATTCCACTCACCGAAGAGCAGCGCGAGATCCAGCGCACGGCGCGCGAATTCGCGGCGGCCGAGATCGCGCCGCACTCCGCGGCGTGGGATCGCGACTCGTACTTCGATCGAACCGTCATCACCAAGATGGGTGAGCTCGGCTTTCTCGGGATGATGCTCCCCGAGGAATTCGGCGGCCTCGAGCTCCCGACCACGACGTATCTCGTCGCGCTCGAGGAGATCGCCGCCTCCGATGCATCGATCGCCGTCGCGATGAGCGTGCACAACTCGCTTCCCACACAAATGCTGCTCAAGTGGGGAAGCGCCGCGCAGAAGGCGCGCTTCCTCGCGCCGATGGCGCGCGGCGAGCTGCTCGGCGCCTTCGCACTCTCCGAGCCCGAGGCGGGATCCGATGCCGCGTCGCTCACCACGCAGGCCGTGCGCGATGGCGACTGCTGGGTGCTCAACGGCACGAAGGCGTGGGTGACGAGCGGCAGCGAGGCGGATGTCATCATCGTGATGGCGCGCACGGACAGCCCAAGCGAACGTCGCGGTGCGCGCGGCATCAGCGCCTTCGTCGTGACGCCGGATCTTCCCGGCTTCAAGGTTGGAAAGAAAGAAGACAAGATGGGGCTGCGCGCGTCGCCGACGGTGCAGCTCGAGCTCGCGGATCTGCGCGTGCCGGCGGACAATCTGCTTGGGCGAGAGGGTGCGGGCTTCACGATGGCGATGCAGTCGCTCGACAATGGGCGTCTCGGAATTGCAGCACAGGCCATCGGGATCGCGCGATGCGCGCTCGAGCATGCAACGCTTTATGCCGGCGAGCGCCGCCAATTCGGCAAGCCGATCAAGGAATTCGAGGCCATTCAGTTCAAGCTCGCGGACATGGCCACGCGAATCGCCGCGGCCCGCGCGTTGCTGTATCAGGCTGCAGCGGCGAAGGATCGCGGCGAGCAGATCACGCAGTACAGCAGCATGAGCAAGCTCTTCGCCAGCGAAACGGCCATGTGGGTGACCACGCAGGCCATTCAGATCTTCGGCGGGTATGGTTATGTAAAGGAATATCCCGTCGAACGGCTGTTTCGGGATGCGAAAGTGACGGAGATCTACGAAGGAACGTCGGAGATTCAACGAATCGTGATTGCGCGGGAGCTGTACTCGCGCAGTCCGTGACGCATCGGAACCTCGTCTACTCAACACACACATGACTGCCACCGCCACGTTCACCAACGCTACGTCCTCGTCTTCGAGCGGCCTGTTCGACCGGCTCGCGCAGATGGGCCACGAGCAACTCGTGCTCTGCAGCGATCCGTCCGCGAGCTACCGCGGCATCATCGCCGTCCACTCCACGACACTCGGCCCTGCGCTCGGCGGCACGCGCTTCTGGAGTTACGCGAGCGACGAAGAAGCGATCATCGACGCGCTGCGCCTCGCGCGCGGGATGACCTACAAGAACGCGGTCGCCGGTTTGAATCTCGGCGGCGGCAAGTCGGTGATCATCGGCGACAATCGCACGGCGAATCGCGAGATGATCTTCCGCGCGCACGGCCGCTTCGTCGAGAGTCTCGGCGGACGCTACGTGACCGCGGAGGATGTCGGCACGAGCACGAGCGACATGGATCTCGTGCACATGGAAACGGACTACGTCGCGGGACTCGCGGGGAAGTCAGGCGATCCGTCGCCCGTCACCGCGCACGGCGTGTTTCGCGCGATCGAAGCGTCGGCGCACTATCGCTGGGGCTCCGACTCGCTCGAGGGCAAGACCGTCGCGATTCAGGGATGCGGGCACGTCGGGATGTATCTCGCGCGCGAGCTCTCGGACGCGGGCGCGAAGCTGATCGTCACCGACATCGATGCGGAGCGCGTGCGCAACGTCGTCGAGGAGCTCGGCGCGAAGGCGGTGGAGCCGGGCGAGATCTACGGTGTGAAGGCCGACATCTTCGCCCCGTGCGCGCTCGGCGCGATCATCAACGACAACACGATCCCGCAGCTCAAGGTGGAAATCGTCGCGGGCGCCGCGAACAACGTGCTGCTCGAACCGCGGCACGGCGATGCGCTGGAAGAGCGCAACATTCTCTACGCACCGGACTACGTCGCGAATGCGGGCGGCGTCATCAACGTGTATTCGGAGCTCGCCGGCTGGGATTCGCAGCGCGCGATTCGCAAAGCCGACGAGATCTATCACACCATTCTCAGCATCTTCGAGATCGCGAAGAACGATGGCATCCCGACCCACGAGGCAGCCGATCGCCTAGCCGAACGGAGAGTAAAAGCGGTCGGATCGCTCGTAAAAACGTGGCCGCAGTGGCCAAACCGCTGAAATAGCGTGGCGTTCCCGATGCGGACTTCCTAGCTTCCCGAGGGGGTCGGCGGATGATCCGTCGAGCGCCTCATGGACACCTCAACACTCGATACTCCGATGCTCTGGACCGATTGGGAATGCCGGCCGCCCGGCGCAAAGCTCCGTGAAGCCGATCCGGAGATCGCGAAGGTCATCGAAGACGAGATTCTGCGGCAGGGCGAAGGGCTCGAGCTCATCGCCAGCGAGAATTTCGTATCCCCCGCGGTGATGGAGGCGATGGGATCGCCGCTCACCAACAAGTACGCGGAAGGACTTCCGGGGAAGCGCTACTACGGCGGCTGCGAAGTCGTCGATATCGCGGAGAATCTCGCGATCGCACGCGCGAAGCAGCTCTTCGGCGCCGACCACGCGAACGTGCAGCCGCACTCGGGCGCGCAGGCGAATGCGGCCGTGATGCTCGCCTTCCTCAAGCCGGGCGACAAGATCCTCGGCCTCGATCTCTCGCAGGGCGGCCATCTCACGCATGGATCCCCGGTGAACTTCTCGGGGCTCATCTACAGTGCGTCGCACTACGGCGTGAACGATGATGGGATCATCGACTACGGCCGCATGCAGGAGATTGCGCGGAAGGAGCGCCCGAAGATGATCATCGCGGGCGCGAGCGCGTACGCGCGCATCATCGACTTCGCACCGTTCGCCGAAGTGGCGAAGGAGATTGGCGCGCTGTTCATGGTCGACATGGCGCACTTCGCGGGACTCGTCGCAACCGGCTTCCATCCGTCGCCCGTTCCGCTCGCAGATGTCGTAACGACCACCACGCACAAGACGCTGCGCGGCCCGCGCGGCGGCATGATTCTCTGCAAGGAGCAGCACGCGAAGGCCGTCGACAAGGCGGTGTTTCCGGGCACGCAGGGTGGGCCGCTCATGCACGTGATCGCCGCCAAGGCGGTTTCGTTCCGCGAGGCGCTCCAGCCCGACTTCAAGGTGTACTGCGGACAGATCATCAAGAACGCTCAGGCCCTCGCTGCGGCCCTTAGCGCTCTCGGATTTCAGATTGTCTCGGGCGGCACCGATAATCACCTCATGCTCGTCGATCTGCGCAACAAGGGTGTGACGGGGAAGGTTGCGGAGAAGGTGCTCGGCGAGGCCGGGATCACCGTAAACAAGAACACGGTGCCGAAGGAGACGCAGTCTCCCTTCGTCACGAGCGGCGTTCGCATCGGAACGCCCGCGGTGACGACGCGTGGCATGAAGGAAGAAGAGATGGGTCGCATCGCCAACTTCATCGATCGCGCGCTTGCGGCACCGGAAGACGCCGCGTCGCTCGCGAAGATCAAGGCGGAAGTGAAGGACATGGCAAACGCCTTTCCGCTCTACACGGTTGCGGAGGCGGGTGCGGGCAGGTTGTAATCCGCGGTACGCTTTCTCATCTTGTCGCTAACCGGGAGCACGCTGCTCCCGGTACGGGAATTTACGGAGGATTCGCTGTTGCTTCTGGAGCGTTTTCGAGACGGGATCATGGATCGCATTCGCACGAAGGAGACGCGCTTCGAGGAAGACGCGTATCTCTTCGTGCTGAAGGCGCTCGAGTACTCGCAAACGCATCTCACGGAGCGTCGGCACATCACCGGTCGCGAGCTGGCATTCTCGGTTCGCGACCTCGCGCTCCAGATGTACGGCGTGATGGCGCAGGTGGTGCTCGAGCACTGGGGCGTGCGGGCGACGTCCGACATCGGTGACATCGTGTTCGTCCTCGTGGATCTCGGCTACCTCATCAGCCAGCCCACGGACAATCGCGCGGACTTCATCGGCGTGTACAACTTCGATCGCGCCTTCGAGCACGAATATCCGTGGAACGCCGCGGCGCTCGTTTGAGCGCCGAGTGCTCGGTCACTCGCTCGCAGCAATGAGCCAGACTCTCGAGCGTACAGTCAGTCGCGGCGGCCCATCAGGCCGCCGTCTTTCGTTTGGGCGCTCTCCGTGGCGAGCGGCGTGACGCTCGCGCGCGTGACGTCGGCGGCCGAGGCCGCGGCCCTGGATGCGCGCGCGATCGCGGCGGGGACGCCGGCGCGAACGCTCATGCAGCGCGCCGGCGAGGCGGCGGCGGCGGCGATTCAGCGCGCGTACCCCGACGTCGTTGGCGCGACGGTGAACGTGTACGTCGGCCCGGGAAACAATGGCGGCGACGGCTGGGTCGTCGCTCGCGCGCTGTCGGGAATAGGCGCGCGCGTGTTCGTGCGCGACGTGGGCGAGTCGCGCAGCGATGAGTCGAGGGCCGAGCGCGAGCGCGCGCAGCGCACCGTGACGCGCGGCGAGTCCGCCGATGCGCAGCTCATCGTCGACGCGTTGCTTGGCGTCGGCGCGAAGGGCGAGCCGCGCGGCGATATCGCAGCGTGCGTCGCGCGAATAGCGGCCGCACGCGCGCGCGGGACGGTGGTCGTGTCGCTCGATGTGCCGAGCGGCGTGGATGCGGACACGGGCGCATCGGCGGGCGCGGTGCGTGCGGATCTCACGCTCACCTTCGGAACGCTCAAGCGCGGGCTCGCGATCGCGCGCGGGAGCGCGGGGCGGATCGTGGTACTCGATATCGGCCTCGGCAAGGCCGGCGCGGACGACACGCTTTCGCAACTCGTCGACTCGCACTGGGTGCGCGCGCACGTGCCGCCGATTCTCGCCGATGCGCACAAGGGGACGCGCGGGAAGCTCATCATCATCGGCGGCCAGGTGGGGATGGCGGGCGCGCCGATGCTTGCGGCGCGCGCGGCCATTCGGAGCGGAATCGGCATGGTGCGCCTCGTCGTCGCGCGCGAGAACGTGCCGGTGGTGCAGGGTGCGGTGCCCGAGGCGCCGGCGCATGCGTGGCCGGAGAGCGCCGCCGATGTCGAGAGCACGATCACGGGATGGGCCGACGCCGTGGTGATCGGCCCGGGGCTCGGCGCATCGTATGGGAGTCGTGCGTTGGTCGATCGCGTGCTGCGCGACTTCCGCGGGCCGGTGGTGCTCGATGCCGACGCGCTGAACGTCTTCGCTGGCGAGCCCGAGGCGCTCGGTGAGTTGATTGGCGATCGCGCAGCGCTGCTCACGCCGCACCCCGCAGAATTCGCGCGCCTGCTCGGCGTGCACATCAACGACGTGCTCGCGCGCCGCTTCGACATCGGCGTGGAGCTCGCAAAGCGCACGCGCGCGACGGTGCTGCTCAAGGGCGTGCCGACGGTCATCGCCAACGGCGCGGGCGAGCGACTCGTGAGCTGCGCGGGAACTCCGGTGCTCGCGGCGGGCGGGAGCGGCGATCTGCTCTCGGGGATTGCGGGGACGCTGCTCGCGCAGATCGGCAATGCGCTCACCGCGGGCGCGTGTGCCGCGTGGGTGCACGGCCGCGCAGCAGAGATCGCGGGGCGTGGGCACGTGCGCGGGGTGACGTTCGCGAATCTCGATCTCGCGCTGCGCAGGGTGTGGAACGAGCCGCTCCGCGCGCTCGAGCCGCCGGTGCTCGGAGAGCTGTCAGCGGTCGGAGAGCGTTGAGCGCGATCGAGCTCGGCCCCGGCCGCGAGTTCGACATCATTCGCACCCTTCTCGCGCGCTGGGGATCGCGCGCGGAGGGAATCGGCGACGATGCCGCGCTCCTCGATGTCCCCGCCGGCGAGCATCTCGTCGCGAGCGCCGACACGTCGGTAGAGCACATCCACTTCGAGCGCGCGTGGCTCACGCCGCGCGAGATCGCCTACCGCGCGACGATGGCCGCGCTCAGCGATCTTGCCGCGATGGCCGCGTCGCCGCTTGGCGTCTTGCTCGCGCTCGGGCTGCCCAAGTCGTGGCTCGATGCGGCCGGCGAGATCGGCGACGGCGTCGGCGACGCGCTCGATGTCGCGAAGACGATCGTGCGCGGCGGCGACATCACCGGCGCGAGCGATCTCACGCTCGGCTTCACGGTGCTCGGCAGCACCGCCGCACCGCTCCGCCGCAACGGTGCGCGGCTGGGCGACACGGTGTACGTCACGGGCAGGCTCGGCGGCCCCGGAGCAGCGCTCGCCGCGTGGCTGCGCGGCGATGCTCCATCGCCCAACGCGCGAGAGCGCTTCGCGCGCCCCGTCGCGCGCATCGCCGAGGCGATCTGGCTCGCGCGCGG
>Ga0208078_1000120_pt1 | contig 21821 bp, 17 predicted proteins | sample NGESurdeep072012_3_FD_184468 | JGI IMG/M metagenome (GOLD analysis project Ga0208078, IMG submission 184468) | Arctic peat soil microbial communities from Barrow, Alaska - NGEE Surface sample 53-2 deep-072012 (SPAdes) | ecosystem: Environmental > Terrestrial > Soil > Wetlands > Peat ...
CTCTTCGCCGCCGGATCGATCGCCATGGTGATCGGCCTGATGTGGAACTGGTCGTTCCCGATCAACAAGAATCTGTGGACGAGCTCCTACGTGATGTTCACCGCGGGAATGGCGTGCGTTGCTCTGGCGACGGTCATGTGGATCGTGGACTACCGCAACGTGAAGTGGTGGACGAAGCCGATGGTGGTCTTCGGAGTGAACCCGATTTTGGCGTACGTCGGCTCAGGTGTGATGGCGAGATTGATCTACACGCTCTGGCACGTGAACTACGACGGCAAATCGACAGCGGTTCAGGACGCATTTTATCAGGCGGTGTTTCTGCCCTGGCTTCCGCCGCGGGTTGCATCACTGGCGTTCGCGATCACGTTCGTGCTGCTCTGGTACGGAATCCTGCTGATTCTCTACCGTAAGAAGATCATACTGAAGGTCTAGCTCAGCGCGCTGCAGCAGCCTCTGCGCATGTGGTCGGCGAGGGTGTCCCCTTCGCCGTACCGGCTAGAACGCCAACGAAACCAAGCTGAAATCAGCGCGTGGCCTTTGCAGTTGCGATTCTCGGGCGCGAGGTCTCTCTCTCCGCGAGCGAGCTCGTCGCGACCGTTTCCGGCTCGATCGGCACGCCCGCGCGCCTCACCACGTAGGCCTCCATCGCGAAGTACTCGGGAAGGCCGAGCCGGTCGACGCGCTGCGCGGTGTTGCGGTTGCGCTCCTCGACGCGTTGCCAGAACTCCCGGTCGTCCTGCCCGGGGAACGGCGCGCGATCCTTCTGACTCTGGTGCTTGAAGATCGCCATCTTCTTCGCCCTCAGCTCGTCTTCCGACAGCGGGACCAGCACGTCGGCCTCGGCGATCTCCCACTCCTGCCAGGCGCCGCGATAGTACCACATCTCCGGAGGCGAGCCCGAGTACTGGCTGAGCGCGCCTTGTATGGCCTCGAGACACATCCTGTGCGTGCCGTGCGGGTCGGAAAGGTCGCCAGCGACGAATACCAGCTCCGGCTTCTCCTCCTCGAGCAGATCGAGCACGATGCGCACGTCCTCGGGGCCGATGGGATCCTTCCTGACCTTGCCGGTCTGATAGAAGGGCAGGTTGAGGAAGCGGGCCTGCTCGCGCTTCATGCCGAAGGTCTCGATGCCCGAGACCGCCTCGGCTTCGCGGATCGCGCGCTTCATCACCTGCACCGGGAACGCGTCGGTCTCTCCCACCTTCTTCGAGTCGAGGAATTCTTCCACCTCCTCGATCAGAGCGCCCGCCCTCGAATCGTTGATGTCGAAGTCGTTGCCGAACCGCCGCAGAAAATCCGCGTAGCGGCGAACTTCGTGGTCGAACACCGCGATGTTGCCCGATGTCTGGTAGGCGACGACGATGTCGTTCCTGTTCTGGTGCAGCTTGTTGAGCATGCCGCCCATCGAGATGACGTCATCGTCGGGGTGCGGAGAGAACACGACCACGCGCTTGCCGGTGGGCAGCTTGCTCCGCCCCCGTATCTTGGCGATCAGCGCATTGAAGACGGCGCCGTTGAGGGGGCCAGCCTTTCCGTAGCGTGACAGTAGCGGACTCAAGTGGTGCTCGCGGTAATCATTCTCGTCTAGCTTGAGCACCGATTTCTTGGTCGTCTCACTCAACCAGATGACGGCGTCGATCTCCTTCTCGCGCGTCCATTTCACCTCGCCCAGCACCCACGGCGTTCGAAAGCGCGTGAGGTCGGCCGCCGCCGCGAAGTCGACGTAGAACACGGCGGCTGGGTGTTGCTGAAGATAGGTCGCCGCGACGTCGGGGTCCGGCTCTCCCTCCACCGCCCGCCGAATGATGGCTGCCTTGTGCTCTCCCGTTGCCACGAGGGCGATCTCGCTTGCTTCCAAGATCGTCGCGACACCCATTGTGATCGCTTCGGTGGGCACGTTGTCTTCGCCGAAGAAATCGCCGGCGGCATCGCGACGCGTGACGGTGTCCAGCGAGATGCGACGAGTGCGCGAATCAGCGCCCGAGCCGGGCTCGTTGAACCCGATGTGCCCGGTCTTGCCAATGCCAAGAATCTGAAGATCGATTCCACCCGCTTTTTTGATGGCGGCTTCGTACGCCTCGCATTCATCATCCACGTCGTCACGGGGAACGTCGCCACGAGGGATGTGGATGTTCTCGGGACGCACGTTGATGTGGTTGAAGAGATTCTCCCACATGAACCGGTGATAGCTGTGAATGCTCTCCGGTTTCATCGGGTAGTACTCGTCGAGGTTGAAGGTCACGACGTCCGAGAAGTCGAGGCCTTCCTCGCGGTGCATCTTGATCAGCTCGCGATAGATCCCGATGGGCGTGCTGCCAGTGGCGAGTCCGAGCACGGCGTGGCCCCCCTCCTGGCGCCGCTCCTTGACTATCTCGGCGATGCGCCTGGCGATCGTGCGGGCGATCTCCTCGTACTCGACGACGACGAGGGGGACTCGTTCACGGGAGGATGACATCAGCGAGAGGAAAGGCGCACTCTGTAAGTTACGCCCGCGAGCCGGATGATGCTCTTGCTGTTTCTCATACTGGAAAAATCTACGGTCAGCTGAGAGCGTTGACCAACGGTTTCTCCTAGTACGCGTCTCTGCTCAAGCGGGCAAGCCCAGAAATCAACGAGCTTCCCAGTTCACGATGCGAGCGCCGAGCACCGATTGCTGAACCGCGTCGGCCACGTCGCGGCGCAGCTGGACGTGCCGGGTGTTGTTGCGCGTCGGATTCACGCGGTTGGTGAGGACCACGACGAAGAGATCCTTCTCGGGATCGATCCAGATCGAGGTGCCCGTAAATCCGGTGTGCCCAAAGCTCCAGGGAGAGAAGAACTGCCCCGCGCTCGAGCCGCCCTCAGGCGAATCCCAGCCGAGCGCACGGGTTGATTCCTTTCCCTGGCGCGCAGTCCAGCGCGCGATCGTCGCCGGCTTGACGATGCGAACGCCGTTAGCGCCTTCGCCGCCGTTCAGAATCATCATCGAGAAAAGAGCGAGATCCTTGGCGGTGGAAAAAAGGCCGGCGTGTCCGGCAACCCCGCCCATGGCCCACGCATTCTCGTCGTGCACCGTTCCCCACAGCAGTCCACCCCGTGCTTCGTCGACCTGCGTGGGCGCGATGCGCGGACGCAGCGCGATCGGCGGCTGGAACTGGGTGTCGATCATGCCCAGCGGCTTGAAGATCTTTTCGTTGGCAAGGACGTCGAGCGTCTTGCCGGTGATTCGCTCCATCACCAGCTGCAGGATGATCATGTCCCAATCGCTGTAGACCATGCTGGAGCCGGGCGTGTACTCGAGCGGACGCGCGTTGATCTGATACAGGTACTGCTCGCGGCCGCGCGCGGTGGCGTAAATGTTCGCGCCCGCCTCGAGCCCGCCGCTGTGTGTGAGGATCTGCTTCACCGTGATCTGCGCCTTCTCCGGTGAATTGAACTCGGGAAGGTAGGAGACCACCGTACGGCTGATGTCCAGCTGGCCCCCTTCCTCGAGAATCATCGCCAGAGTGGTCGTGGCGATGACCTTGGTGAGCGAAGCGAGGTCGTAGAGCGTGTTCGTGTCGGCCTTGGGCGATCCCGGTTGATTCCAGTCGATGTAGCCGTAACCCTTCATGTAGGCGATGTGTCCATTGCGTCCGACGGCGATTGTGACGCCCGGAGCCACCGCTTCCTCGATCGCGGTCTTCACGATCTTGTCGAGTTTCCCAGCGATCGCGGTGTCGAGTCCGGAGTTGTTGAGGCCGACCTCGGGGTCGGCGTACTTGATCGGCGGCGGTGCGGCGACGGCTACGCGGGCCGGGGGCGGCGGGGCGCACGCGACCAGCGCGGCGAGAGCGAAAACGGCAAAGGAGGTCAGAGACTTCATGAGGACGACGGTAGGGTACAGTAAGGCGGCCCCGCTTGAGCACGAGGCCCACTGATGTTCACCAAGAAAGACGATTGTATCAGCCCCGCACAACGTCCCGGTCTATGTTCGCCGCGGGCTTGCGGTTAGCGTCCAGGCGCGCGAATGCAGTTCCTGATGAGATCGCCGGCCGCCACGGAATCCGCCCGCGTGGAGAGGGTGGGGCAGGGCGGAGGCACCGCGCTCGTGAGTGAGCGATGCCCGTTCGAGCCGACGGAGCGAACCGCGGCCCACCCATCGTCGAGCTGGTCGGGAAGAAGAAACGAGGTCGTGTCTCCAGCCTGATAGATCTTTTCATACGTCGGCGAAAAGGTGCGGCGGAAAAGAACTTCGTAGGTCGCCGCCCCTGGAATGGGCCGCCAGGTGATCATCCACTTCTGTCCGCCCGATGCCTGATCGCGACGCGCGAATGCGGCGGGGGGAGCCGGAGCATTGGCGAGCGTTCCGACGACGGAGCCGTTGAGCCTGGCTATGTTCGCGACGTAACCAAAGTTCACGTGCGCGAAATCGTCGGTCGGCAGATGCTGGCGCTTGTAGTTCTCGAGCCGCTCCGTGAAACGAAGCCCCGGATCGCCAAGACTCACATACGGGCTGTGGTCTCCTCCGCGAGAGATGCGATCGAGCCTGAACACGGGGAGAATCTGGAACGTCGGGTTATAAATCGTTCCTGTCGCCCAGGCGTAGCGCGCGAGCTCCCTGCTCGGACCGTTCTCCGGCTCCGCGCCGAAAATCCGGGCGCTGGTAGAGTCCACCTTGCCATCGTCAGCGACTACGTTGCCCACGATGTCGTCGGTGAATGCCGACACGATCTTGTAGCCTGCCGCGTGCAATCGCTGCGCGAGGTGCGTCGAGCCGTATAGTCCCTCCTCCTCGCCGGAGTAGGCAACGAAGATCACCGATGCTTCGAGCCCGTGCGGAAAATGTTTCGAAAACACGCGAGCAAGCTCGATCACAGCAGAAGTGCCAGTGCCATCGTCGTCGGCGCCCGGCGCGTCCTGCGTTGCCTCAAATCGCGCCAGCGGCCCGAGATCAGTGCGCGCGCAGATGCACGAATCGTAGTGGCCGCCCATCACCAGCACTCTCGTGGTGTCTCGCCCGGGCAGCCAGGCGACCACATTCACGATGTTGACCATCGGGCGGTCCGGGTGCCCGCGCATCTCCATCATCGCCGGATCGTACTCGACGCGAAGGCATCCGCCACACGCCTGGCTGTATCCCTGCAACTTGCTGAACAGATACCGGCGCGCCGCGCCAATTCCCCGGGTGTTGCTCAGCGTATCGCTCATCGTGTGGCGGGTGCCGAAGGAAACGAGCGTCGAGTCCGTTGCTCGAATCTCCGACGCCGAGATGTCGCCGATGGCGGCAGCGAGGGCCGGATCGCGGGTGAGGCCGAGCGTCACATCGGCTGCACCGGTGGTGGGAGACATGGGCCCGCTGAAGACCACCGTGGCCGGGCCCATACCTGGGGAGGTAATAACGATGACGCTCTGTCCCGTCCCGACCTTGGTCGACGGCGGAGGCGAACATGATAGGGCGAACAAAAGAGTAGGGGCCAAACGGCCGAACGTTCTACATAGCATGCTATTTTTATCCGAATGAGGACGGTTCAACGGCTGAGAATAGGCACCGGAAGTGAGTAAGACAAGCGCGCGAGCCGCGTCGCATCCGGGCATTGCCCCACAACACCCGGACGATTTTTTCTGGCAGTGGTCCCGCTTCAGCGAGTTGACGGTGGAGGATCTCTACGCCGTCGTGCGCCTTCGCGAGGCGGTTTTCGTAGTCGAGCAGAACTGCCCTTATCCCGACGCCGATGGGCGCGATCCCAAGGCCTGGCATCTCCTCGGCTGGGTGCAGCGCCCGACCGAGCGAGCTCTGGTCGCGTATGCGCGCATCTTCGAGCCGGGAGCGCGTTACGACGAAGGCTCGATCGGCCGCGTCGTCACAGCGCCGGACGTGCGGGGAACCGGCGTGGGCAAGGCGCTGATGGCTGAAGCCTTGCGACGAATCGAATCTTTGGCGCCGGGCCAGCCCATCAAGATCGCGGCGCAACGCCGGATCGAGGATTTTTATCTCGCGCTCGGATTCAGGACGGTCTCCGCGCCGTACGAGGAAGATGGGATCATTCACGTCGACATGCTCCGCTAGAAATCAAATCACATGATCACCAAGGCACGCTACTGCGAGGGAGAAACCTTCGGCGAGTTCATGGCTCGTCCGATCAAGAACCACGATCTGTGGGTTGGGATCACCCACCATGTCGTCATCCCGATCGAGATGTCCGCCCGGGTTGAAGCCCTCGGTGGGCACTGGCACCTGCTGGTGCTGAGCGAAGACTGGTGCGGTGACGCGGTGAACATCGTCCCGGTCATGACCAAGCTCGCCGAGTCGGTGAGCAACATGGACCTGCGCATTCTCGCGCGCGACGAAAACCTGGACATCATGGACACCCATCTCACCGGGAAATCACGCTCGATCCCTATCATTATTCTGCTGAACAACAAGTTCCAGGAGTGCGGCTGGTGGGGGCCGCGTCCCAGCGCGCTGCAGAAATGGGTGGTGGAGAAGGGGATGCTCCTCCCCAAGGACGAGCGATACAAGGAGGTCCGGAAGTTTTACGCGCGCGATCGCGGGCTCACGACCATGCACGAGATTGTGGACATGCTCGAAAAGCGTTGCGTATTGGGTCCAGTGAGGGCGGCTGTGGGGTCGGCCGCGGGGTCAGCCGCGTTCTGAGATTTTCTTCGACTCGGGCGGAGTGTTCCGCCGTTCAGGCTTTCGGGAGTCGGAGAGTGAAGATGGAACCCTTGCCCAGCTGGCTCTTTCCCGTGAGCGAGCCGCCCATGGCGCTGGCGAGCCTTCGGCTGATCGGTAACCCGAGCCCGGTGCCGACGGTCAACGAGTTCCTCGGTCTGATCTGCACGAATGGCTGGAACACGGCATCGAGTTGATCAGCCGGGATTCCAATGCCGCTGTCGATGACGCGAATCGCGACGGCTTCAGGCTCGGAGTCACACTCGAGAGTAATGGTGCCACCGAGAGGCGTGAACTTTATCGCGTTCGCCAGAAGATTCAGCACGATCTGCTGCACCTTTGCCGCGTCTGCTCGCGCGGCCAGGCGCGCGTGGCCGCCACGATAGTCGTACGTCAGGTCCTTTGCCTCCAGCTGCGAACCGATCAAGCCCTCCATGTCGCGGAGGATCTCGTTGACGACGGTCGGCTGGAGATTCACCTCGATCCCCTGTCCGCTTTCGATCCGGGCGAAGTCGAGTATCGCCGTGATCAGCCCAAGCAGATGCTGCTGGCTCTGCTGAATTCGCAGGAGATCTCGGCGCTGCGCTTCGTTGAGAGGTCCGTGAATCTCCCGCTCCAGCAGCTCGGTGTAACCGAAAATCGCCTGCAGGGGCGTTCGGAACTCGTGGCTCAGCAGCGCCAGGAAGTCGGACTTCGCGCGGTTTGCCGCTTCCGCTTCCTCGCGCGCTTTGCGCTCGCTCAGGAGGAGCTCGTCCTTGGTCCGATATGCGGCCGCGAGCTGAACGGTGCCTGATGCCACCCGCAGCTCGAGATGTCGGATCAGCACGCGAATCGCTTCGTCGGCCTGCCGCCGTTTGCTGACGTCGCGGACGATCCAGCGATATTCGGCAGCAAGATAGTTTCTCGAAGATCGAGCGATCGAGGCCGACACCGCGGTTCTCGGACCGCGTCGCGGCTGCACCCACATCTCCCAGTCATCGAGCCGGCTCATGTCGCAGAGCTGATCGACCTGATGAGGATACTGTTTCCTGGCTGATTCCTCGAAGAATGACGGTAGCAGCTTCCCGACGAGCTGTTTGGGCTCGACGCCGAGCAGCCGACCGGCGGCGACATTCGCTTCGTGTATCGTTCCGTACAGATCGGTGATGAGATAGGCGTCGGGCGCGAAATCGAACAGCTCGCGAAACCTGATGCGCTCTCGATCGAGCGCGTCTCTGCTGGCGGCAAGCGCCTTGCTACGCGCCTGGAGCTCCATGTCGGCGAGTCGGAGCTCCTCGATAGCGTCGACAAGGTCCTCGCGATCGCTTTCTCTTGTCGGGACATCCGCGAGCTCTGTCGCGGCCGGCCGGTTCCCGGGACGCTTCTCTACGTCGCGAACTTTGCGCGACGACTCTCGAAGGTCGTCGGAAGTCGGTTGGTGTCGCGGGTCCGTCATTCTACGCCGGCGATGAGTAAAGCGGCTTTCTCTTCATGAGACATGAGATGCAACTACGGGGCCGAGCGCCACCTGTTCTGTCGTCGACTTCAGGCCCGGATTTGCGGCGATGGGATCGGGTTTTTCGGGCGAGAAACGGTCGAACGGTGGATCCCGAAAAAACGAAGAGGCACGGATGACCCGTGCCTCATTCGCTTCCGTCCGGCCTGGTCGGTCAATTGTTGTTTTCGTTCTCTCCGCTCGACCGGCGACCGCCGCGGGATGCTTCACCACCTTTTCTTCCCGCGATTCTGGCCTCTTCGCTAGTGAATTCGTGCGCGGTTCCTTTCTGGTGGGCGGCGCGCCCACCTTTCGCCGCGATTGCTCGCTGCGCCTGAGGATCCATCGCCGCGAATCCGCGGGGAGTCTTGCGACCCACACCGCCTGTATTGCGTGACTCCGCTCCGCTCTCACTTCTCGTGCTGCTCATCGTGCCACTGCTTACGCCTCCCACTCCACTGCTGCTGCGTCCGATCCGCTCGTCCATCCTGTCCCCTTGGTTGTCGGCCTGGTCTGCCATTATCAATCTCCTGCCGCGAATTTTCGAGTTTGTCAGGCGGGCCTGCTCGACATCCATCGCGCGAGCGGTGGATTGGCCGGAGCGGTGGCCGCTGAATGAGTGTCTTGATGCGGAAGCAGCAAGCCGCAATTTTCGGGCGAGGGCGAAACGGGCCCGCAATCCTGCCGACAAATGTGGATTTCTGCTTCTCTCCCACTTGTGTGATGCTGTATGATTAAAGGGATATGCCGCTGGAGCCCGGGCAGGAGGCGCGAGGCGGCGTGTTTGTGTAGCTTCTACCTCTCCGCTGGTCTTAAGCGGGGCTGTCGCCGCGTCGTTAATCCTGTCCGAGGTCGCGAGTGAATCCAGTACAACAAGAGACGTTGTCGAAGATCGAGGTGCTGGCCGACCTCGAGCCCCTGGTGGTGGAGTTAATGGCCTCGCACGAAGCCAAGAGAGTGCTCTGGTTCCCCGCGGAGCTGCTGGAGCCGCCGCCGGGCGAGGACCCTGACCACCATCTGAAAGCGCTGAGGGAACGCGCGAGGGGCATAAGCGATCCGGCGCGGGTCGCGCTGGCGCTCAATCTCCTTACCGAAGAAGGACTGCCCCACTTCCACAGGCTCCTCGCGGTGTACCTCGGCACCGACAGCATCTGGGCCAAGTGGAATAACATGTGGACGGCGGAGGAGGATCGGCACGGTGCGATTCTGCACGACTACACGAGGGACGCTGGCGTGTTCGATCCGGTCGTGATAGAGAAGATGCAGTTCGAGTACATCAAGGCGGGCTTCGAGCCCGAGTGGGACAAGGACCCGTATCGCGTGTTCGTGTATACGTCGCTCCAGGAGAGAGCGACGCAGGTCTCGCACGCCAACACCGGCAAGTTTGCGTCGCAGTACGAGCCGATGATCGGGACAGTGCTGGCGAACGTCGCGAAGGAGGAAGCGCGGCACTACACGTTCTACCGCTCGGTGTTCAAGGCGGTGATGGAGAGGGATCCGAACCAGGGCCTGGTCGCGGCGTCCAAGATCATGCCGGCGATCGACATGCCGGGCGTCAACATGCCGCACTTCCGCGAGCTGGCGGACGTAGTCCGGCGGGCCGGTATCTACGGGCCGCGAGACTATCTCGGCATCGTCCAGGAGCTGATCAAGTACTGGTCGATCGAGTCGCTCGACGGACTGAATGATCTGGGTCGGATGGCGCAGGAGAAGATCATGGGGATTCCCGCCCGCCTCGAGCGCATCGCGGAAATCATGGAGAAAAAAACCAAGCCCAAGAGCTTCTCGTTCGACGTGGTCTTCAATCGCGTGTTCGCAATGGAGTGAGTTTCGAGCGCTTGGCGTTCGGGATCTCGGCGCGTCGGTCAGTCGGAGGGGGTCCTCTGCGGCTCCAGGCTCTCGTTAGTGGCGCCACCGATCTGTAACGCGGGGCCGCCGCCATCGCTTCGCATCGCTGAGTCATACCGATCTCTTTGTCGCTCGTGGGTTGTCGCCTACGAGGACCCCCTCCGACTTCCCTCCATGCATGATCTCGACGCCGCGCGCGTACTCCCCCAGCGCGCGGGGCGACTGAAGACAGCGTCGGCGCTTCGCCTCGCACAAACGACATCCCGCATCCAAGGCGGCGTGGTGAGCGCCGGGACGGCCGCCTCAGCGCGCATGCGCGGGAACTGCGCGAGCCACCACGCATCACGCGCCGCCAGACGCGCGCAGTTACAGATCTATTCAGGGAGGTGAGGGTGTCCTCGTAGGCGACAACCCACGAGCGAGAGCCTGGAGCCGTAGAGGACACCCGCACCGACCACGTGCAGAGCTGCCAGTCGAAGCGCGCGCCCCACGAGCGCGGTGATGCGTCCGGCTCGCGGCTGCTATTGCGCTATGAGCCCGAAAGGCCGAGGTCGGCCGAGCGCGCCTGCATGGAGGCGATCACGAAGCTTATGTGCTCATCGAGATCGACGCCCAGCTCATTCGCGCCGTTCACCACGTCCTCGCGACTGACGCCACGCGCGAACGCCTTGTCCTTCATTTTCTTGCGAACTGATTTCGCGTCCACCTCGTGCACACTCTTCGTCGGACGAACGAGCGCTGTGGCTGTGATCAGCCCCGTTAGCTCGTCGACAGCAAAAAGTGCCTGTGCCATCTTCGATTCGCGCGGCGTGTTCGTGTAATGCGCGTGGCCGAGTATCGCCTGCAGAATGTCCTCGGGATAGCCCTTCGAGCGAAGCAGCCGCACGCCCTCCGATGGATGCTCCTCGGTAGGCGAGTGCGCGTTGTTCGGAAAGCGCTCGTAGTCGAAGTCGTGAATGAGCCCGACGGCACCCCAGCGCTCCTCGTCCTCCCCGAATTTCTGCGCGTAGGCACGCATCGCGCCTTCCACCGCCAACATGTGCTTGCGCAGCGATTCGCTCGCGGTGTACTCGTGCATGAGCACGAGTGTGTCCGCTCGCGCTGGAATCTCATTCGCGCTCATCTCTTCCCCGGTGGATTCGGCATTGGCGTGTCTCCCAATCTCGCGAAATCTATGAAGCCCCGCTTTGGATTTGTCGAGAGGAGCTCGACATCGATCTCGTCACCCACGTCAACGCCGGCCTCGCCGCGCACCAGCATCCCTTCCACAGGCGGGTCCAGCACACGCACAAATGTCCCGCTCTGGTTCTTGCCGGTAACGATCGCCTTGAAGCGCTGGCCGATTCGGTCGCTGAAGAGAATCGCCGCTGCGATCTTGCGCACGGTTCTCTCCACCTTGCGCGCGGCGTCTTCCTTGAGCGTACAATTGCGCGCGATCGCAGTCAGCTCATCGTCGGTGTAGGGCGGGGGATTGTTGGCGAGCACTGCTTTCACGATGCGCTGAGTAACCAGATCCGCGTAGCGCCGATTGGGCGCCGTCGAGTGCGTGTAGTCCTGCACGGCGAGCCCGAAGTGGCCGGGCTCAGCGACGCCCGGCTGATCGAGAATGTATTCGCCGGGCCCTAGCAGCTTGACCACCGCCAGCGAGAGATCAGGGAAGTGATCGGGGTCCGACGCTCTGCGCTCGAGCATGAAGTTGTGGAGCGCCATCGGATCCGGCTCCGGCGGAAGATTCCTGCCGTATTGCTTCGCCAGCTCCACGATCCTCGCCCAGCGCTCCGGGCTGCGCACGATCCGCCTGATCGAAGAGACGTTGCGACCCTCGAGGAATCGCGCCACCGAGCCGTTGGCCGCAATCATGAAATCCTCGATCAGGTCGGTCGCTTTGTTCTTCTGCGACTTCTCGATCGCGGTGACCTTCCCGTCCTGGGACACCGCGCGGGCCTCCACCGTGTCGATCTCGAGCGCGCCGTTGTCGAGACGCGTCTGACGCAACGCTGCCGCGATCTTCGCCTGAAGCCGGAGCTGTGCCTCGAGCTCGGGGGTCCCCGAAATCTTCGCCGGCGTTGGCGCGCCCGATTCGAGTTGCGGAGTCCTGGAAATCCTTTCAGACACTGCCGTTCCGGAGTCGAGCCACGCACCGACGGCGGAATAGGTGAGCTGCGCCTTGTTGGTCACCTGTGCGCGAAAGATCTCCGTCGATTTCACGCTTCCGTCGGCGCCCACGATCATCGCGACCACCACGGCCCTCCGGTCCGCGCCCTCGAACAGCGAGGTGGCTCCCGCGGACAGCTCGGGCGGAATCATCGAAAAAATCGCGGCGCCCGTGTATACCGAAGTTGTCTGCGCCGCGGCGTGTGCATCGATCGCGGAGCCTTTGGGCGCCTCCGAGTCGACGTCGGAGACTCCGATGTAAAGTCGCCACTCGAGCGTCTTCTCCGCCCCCGGACTGCCGCTCCCCGCCGTTACGGCACCGCTGCTCACTTCCTCGGCAAATTCGATCTGGTCAAGATCGCGCGTGTCGTCGTTGTCTACCGAGGACCAGAGCAGGTTGCGCAAATCCCTGAGTGGGGCGCCCGTGTCGGGATGCTTTCCGACGTTCGCGAGCTCGGCGCGTACGGCGGGATCGGGGTTGGGGTCGAAACCTTCGTCGATCATTGCCTGCCGCGCGACTTCCCGAAGGTCCGGAGTCAGCATTTCGGGAGTGACTTCATCAGCATATGCGCGATGTCGATAGTCAGTTGAAGAGCGAGAAGAGCGCCGAGCATGATGGAGATATCGACCCAGGGTCGCCGTCGTGGGGGAAGAGTGCGTCCGTACAGAATCGCGCCGACGAAAATCACGATTCCCTCGGCCACAAAATCCAGGACGGGATGACTGTAGAGTCTGAGACCGATCATGGGGCCACCCGGCCACGTCGGCTTGTACCCTGTGATCCAGTCAAGGAACATGTGCGACAGGATCACCGCCGCGATCACGAGAGCGCCTGTCCAGTCGCGCGTGACCGCCGCGTAAACGGCGAATCCGACGAGCGCGAGGAGCAGCACCGCCGGAATCGAATGAGAGAGCATCCCCTCCGGATTGTAGGCGCCCGCGAGGCAAAGGCCCGTGTCGGCCCAGTCAGGCGCGTAGGTGGCGACGAGCAGCACCAGCAGCCCGATGCTTCTGCGCACGCGCTTCGCTGCCAGCGCGGCGCCAACGTGTCCGATGTACATCTAGCGGCGGAAGCGGCGGTCGATCAGCAGAGGCACCAGTATGGCGACAAGAAGCGCTCCAATCAGTCGAAATGCGTAGAAGAAGTGATCCCTTTCAAATGTCATGTAGTTTCGTAAAGTTAAACCGGGCTCCATCAACTCGCCCGCAAACCAGGTCCCCCGCCAACCCCGCGACGACACCGATGCACGTCACGAATCTCGAGTGCTCCTTTTGCCATCGCGAATACGAGGCGAGACGTCTCCACAACGTCTGCATCGATTGTGGCAAGCCGCTGTTCGTCCGCTATGACCTGAAGCGCATCGGCGCCTTTCTGACCCGGCAGGCGCTCTATGCGCGGCGATCGGATCTCTGGCGCTATCGCGAGCTTCTGCCAGTGCGGCGCGAGAGCAACATCGTCACGCTCGGTGAAGGCTGGACCCCGCTTCATCACGCGAAGAATCTGGGCGCGGCGCTGGGCCTGAGCGAACTGTACGTGAAGGACGAGTCGCTCAATCCCACTCAGAGCTTCAAGGCGCGCGGGATGTCGGTGGCGGTGTCGATGGCGAAAGAGCTGGGGGTGAAGAAAATCGCGGCCCCGTCGGCGGGGAATGCCGCCGGCGCTCTCGCTGCCTACTGCGCGCAAGGTGGGCTCCAGGCATTTCTCTTCATGCCGCGGGACACGCCGCGCGCGAATTTGATCGAGTGCGAGGTCGCGGGCGCGCACATAACGCTCGTGGACGGTCTCATCACCGACTGTGGCGCCGAGGTCGGGCGACGCAAGGAAGAGGAAGGCTGGTTCGATGTCTCGACACTCAAGGAGCCATACCGCGTCGAAGGGAAAAAGACACTCGGCTACGAGATCGCCGAACAGTCGGAGTGGACGCTCCCGGACGTCATCATATATCCGACGGGAGGAGGAACTGGCCTCGTCGGAATGTGGAAGGCGTTCGACGAGATGCAGCAGCTCGGATGGATTGGCGAGAAGCGCCCGCGGATGGTGTCGGTGCAGGCAGCGGGATGCGCGCCGATCGTTCGCGCCTTCGAGAAAGGAGAACGCTTCGCCGAGGAATTTCCGAACGCCACGACGATTGCCTCGGGACTGCGAGTGCCGAAGGCGATCGGTGATTTCCTCATTCTCGATGCGATTCGCGAATCGGATGGAACCGCCGTCGCGGTTACGGACGAGGAGCTGATTGCGGGGGCGCGAGAGCTGGCGCGCCGGGAAGGGATCTTTGCCGCCCCCGAGGGAGGCGCGTGCGTGCCGGCATTGCGCAAGCTCATCGAGCGTGGGAAAGTGAAATCCGACGAGAGGATCGTGCTTTTCAACACCGGCTCCGGCATCAAGTATCTCGACGCGTTCGACAGCGAGGCGAAGGAGCGGACGCCGAGGAATCAACGCCCCAGCGCGCTGGGGCCGGCGCTCCTGACTTGACGAAGAAAGGAAACTGAAGACTACCCTGCCGGGGGAGGTCGGCGGGCCGGCGAAGGGCTTCGGGCTATCTGAGCCCGACGAGCTTGTGCGTCTGGATGCTGAGTCGCCAGCGCGGGTGCCGCAGACAATACTCGATCGCGCGCTCGGTGTTGCCGGCCGTGTCGGGTCCGTCCATCGGCTGGAGAAAAAAATGGCGGAAGTCGAGCCGCTCGAACTTTTCCGGCGGCGCATTGTCCTGAGGGTAAACGAGCTTCAGCTCGCTGCCTGTCGTTTGCACCAGGGGCGCTCCGGCTTTGGGACTGACGCAGATCCAATCGAGTGATTGGGGCGCGGGCCTGGTGCCGTTGGTCTCGACCGCGACCTCGAAGCCTCGCTGGTGCAGCTCGGAAATCAGATTTTCATCGACCTGCAGCAGCGGCTCTCCGCCGGTGCAGACCACGTACTTCTTCGGCGGTCCGGGTGAGCGCCCCGACGAGTCGCCCTCGCCTGCGCCGCGACCCTCACCTTCCCAGCATCGATCGATCGCGTCCGCAAGTTCTTTAGCGCCCCCGAATCTGCCGCCGTCCGGTCCTGTTCCCACGAAATCGGTGTCGCAGAACTGGCAAACCGCGCGCGACCGGTCCTCCTCCCGCCCCGACCACAGGTTGCATCCTGAGAAGCGGCAGAACACCGCCGCGCGCCCGGTTTGCGCGCCTTCGCCCTGTAGAGTGTAGAAAATCTCCTTTACCGTGTAGGTCAACGTGCTCCGCCTCCGGTCGCGCTCCTGGCCGTCGCGTAACTGATCGGATCCTCGAACCCCGCCTCGCTGAATCCCTTCAGGCGGAGCTGGCAAGCATCGCATCGTCCGCACGCTTCGCCGCCGGGTCCGGGATCGTAGCAGCTCGTGGTCGGGGAATAGTCGACGCCGAGTGAGGCGCCGAGTTTGATTATCGCGGCCTTGGAGAGCGAGATGAGGGGAGTGCGGATCACGACGCGCGTTCTTCCTTCGACGCCCGCGCGCGTGGCGAGATTCGCCATCTTCTCGAACGCCTGGATGTACTCGGGCCTGCAGTCGGGGTAGCCGCTGTAGTCGAGTGCGTTCACGCCGATGAAGACGTTCGACGCCTCGACGACCTCGGCGAGCGCCAGCGCATAGGAGAGGAAGATCGTGTTCCGGGCCGGGACGTAGGTGACCGGAATCTCCTTTGCGGAGCGCGACGACGGCGTGAGATCCCGATCCTTGGGGACCGGTATGTCGGCCGTCAGCGCCGATCCACCGAAGAGGGTGAGATCGATTTCCACGACATGGTGGCGCGCGACGCCGGCGCTTCGCGCGATCCTCTTCGCCGCGTCGATCTCACCAGAGTGGCGCTGGCCGTACCTGAACGTGAGCGCGTGGACGGCAAAGCCTTCGCTTCGGGCAATCGCGAGCACGGTCGTCGAGTCGAGCCCTCCGCTCAGGAGGACCACGGCTGGCGACGCTGATTTGGGTTGAGCTGGGGAGGATGCGGTCATTGGATCGGCACTCCCCTGAAACTTACACAGCGACCGCCGCCAGAGAGCGGATGCGAGTGGTCAAACGACAGTGCGCAAGCACCGTCACCCCGCGGGGTCGGGCTCCTGCTCAGAGCGCGGCGGCGAGGGCCTCGAGAAGCTGCTCTGGAACCATCGGCTTCAACAGGACCGCGGATGCCCCAAGTACACGCACCCGCTCCTGGCCCTTGGCATCTATGCTTCCGCTGAGGATGATGACGGGAATGTCGGATGTCTGCGACATGGTCTTGAGCTTCCTCAGAGTCTCCTCGCCCGATCCGCCCGGCATGTTGACGTCGAGCACGATTGCATCCACTTGCGGCGTCCTCTTCGCCTGCATCAGTGCCTGAACCGCATCGAAGGCGGTGAGCGTCTTGTGTCCTTTTTCCTTAAGAAGACTCACGACCAGGTGCGAGACGACGCGATCGTCGTCCACCACGAGAACCGTTGCCATTATGCTCTTCCCGCGAGAAGGACGAGCCGCGGGCGCAAACTCGCGAGCGCGGAATTCAGATCTGCCAGAGCGCGCTGCACTTCGCCCAGCTCGCCGGAGCGACCCATCGCCTCGAGCGCGCCCGCCGCGGCCGACACGATTCCCGCTCTCAGGCTCCCCGCGGAACCGCAAAGCGCATGAGCGCCCGCTCGCAAACGGTCGGCGTCGCGCTCAGTTACCGCGGCGGTGATCTCAGTCACCCGGGGTTCGAGGTCCTCGAGAAAGAGCTCGGCTAGCTCGCCGGCGAGCTCCCTGTTTCCGCTAACCAGTTTCATCAGGGCGACTTCATCCAATGCGTCCGAATAGCCAGTGTCCGTGGTTGCCGCTTGAGCATTCGGCTGGGGCATCGATCCCGTGCCGAGACGATCGAGCATTTCCAGGAGCTTCGCCGACTGAATCGGCTTGGGTGCGAAGCCGTCCATGCCTGCCTCGAAACAGGCCTCCCGGTCTCCCTTCATCGCGTGAGCGGTCACCGCAATGATCGGCGTTCTTCTTCCCGAGCCGACTTCCATTTCGCGTATCAAGCGTGTCGCCTCGAACCCACCCATGACCGGCATTTGAACATCCATGAGCACCACATCGAATCGTTCGCGCTCCACCGCATCGACCGCCTCCCGCCCATTGACGACCATAATAGCATTATGCCCCGCGCGCTGCAGTATGCTCGACGCCAATTTCCGATTGACCGCATTGTCTTCAGCCACAAGAATTCTGAGCGACTTGCCTCGAGCGGGTTCAGCAATCGTGGTGACCGTTTCCTCATAGAGGGCGGTTGACCCAACCAGCGATTCTGTTATAGCCGAGAGTAGGGCAGACCGTCGAACTGGCTTTATCAAATACGACGAAAGCCCCAACTCGCGTGATCGTATCACGTCCTCGGCGCTGTGAACCGAGCTGAGCATGAGAACGGTCGCTGCTTTGAACGACGGCAATTGACGGATGCGCTCGACGAGCTGAAAGCCGTCCATCACGGGCATGCGCGCGTCCGTAAGAATCAGCGCAAACCCATCCGTGCTCTGATCGGTTCCGGACAGGATCTTCAGGGCCTCACCGGCGCCGGCGGCCAGGGTGGCGCGCATGCCCCAGCTGCGCAGAATGCCGTCGAGAATCCTCAGGTTGGTCGCGTTGTCGTCCACTACGAGCACACGAACGTTCGACAACCTCGTCTGCGCAACGGATTCCGGAACCGTGTCCGCGCTCTGAATCCCGAAGCGAGCGGTGAAATCGAACACGCTTCCCTTGCCGGGCTCACTCATGAGTCCCATGCGGCCGTCCATCAACGTGACGATGCGTGACGATATCGCCAGCCCGAGCCCCGTGCCGCCGTACTGTCGTGTCGTCGAAGCATCCGCCTGCTGAAAGGCCTCGAAAACGTGCTCCTGATTCTTTGGTTCGATTCCGATGCCGGTGTCCGCGACGAAGAAGTGAAGCATCGCGAGGCTTTCTTCGCAGCTGTCCATCTCGATGCGAAGGGTAACTTCACCCCGCTCGGTGAACTTGATCGCGTTTCCAACGAGGTTGATGATAACCTGGCGCAGTCTTCCCACATCGCCGATCAGCGCATCGGGAATGTCGGATGCTATTTCCAGCCCGAATTCGAGCCCCTTCTGATCGGCACGGTGTCCGAGCGTGCTGATGGTGTCCGCAATGCTCTCGCCGAGCCTGAAGTGGGATGAATCGAGCGCCAGTTGCCCGGCCTCGATCTTGGAGAAGTCCAGGATGTCGTTGATGATGTCGACGAGCGATTCAGCGGAGCTTCGGGCAGTGGTGAGGTAGTCACGTTGATCGTGTGAAAGCTCGGTATCGAGGGCGAGCTCGAGCATGCCGATAACGCCGTTCATCGGTGTCCGGATCTCGTGACTCATGTTGGCGAGAAATTCGCTTTTGGCGCGATTTGCGTCGTCGGCCTCCAGCCGCTGCCGCAAGAGCTCCTCGCTTCGCCTGCGTTCCTCCACCGACCGGTTGAACGAGTCCGCCAAAGCCTGGAACTCGTCACCGGTGCGAAAGTGGACCGGCGGCGAGAAACCCGTACTTCCAAATCGGTCGGCGGCAGCCGCGAGCTCCACGAGCGGCCGAACGAACCTGCGCCTTGCGTATGAGTAAAGGAAAAACCCCAGAGCAGAAAGCAACGCGATTCTCAGGCCGATGTCGCGAAACAGGTTTCGGGTGATTGTCGCGTCGACCGGCGCGATCCGCATGTCGATGGATACGGCGCCGACCACGCTGCCGTTTCTCGCGTCGACGCCGGATACGACGAGCGGCTGCACCAGGCGATAGAAACTGCTGCCGTTAGCGGCGTAGTACTGGGCACCGCTTCCTGACACCACGAGCGCGCGTGGGCCGGGGTCGATCGCCTCGCCTTCGGAGCCTCGCGGGTCCGAATCCGCGATGACTCGTCTCTGCGCGTCATAAATCACTACACGCGCGACATTGGGCAAGTCTCTCGAGAGCCGCTGGATTGCGCGCGGCAGCGTCGCCGTGTGGAGGAGATCCGGCTCCTCCCGAATAATGCTTTGGATGGTCGCCAGAATGTTTGATGCAGAAGCTTCCTCGGCTTCGTACATCGCGGCGCGCATGCCCCGATACTGGAACGTGAGCGTCACCGCAGTCAACGTTGCGAACACTCCCATGAAAGTGAAGAGCATTTTGATCGACAGCGATGTCCGGCGAGCGGTCACGCGAGGCAGCCTTTCATGCCGGTGACTCATCGACCTGCTTCATCATCTTCTCCAGGCATTGGGGACAGATGCCGTGCGTGAGCTCCACGTCCGAATGAGTTGTCAGATAGGAATCGACTTGTTCCCAGTAATTCGCCTCGTTACGCACTTTCTTGCAGTAGCTACAAATCGGCAGCAGACCTTGCAGCCGCTGCACGTGCGCGAGTGCTGCTTCGAGCTCGGTGACTCGAGATGCCAGACTGCGTTGCAGCTTCACCATGCGCACTCCGACCCGGACGCGCGACTCGAGCTCGATCGGGTGAAACGGCTTTGCGATGTAGTCGTTTGCTCCTGCCATCAGCCCCATGGCGAGATCTTCCTTCTCGCTGCGTGATGTGAGGAGAATGATGTATATGAACTCAAAGCCCGGCGTGCTTCGCAGCTTCCGGCAGATCTCGATCCCGTCCATGCCGGGCATCATCCAGTCAAGCAAGACAAGCTCGGGGGCATTTTCCCCACCAAGCGTCTCCAGCGTGTCCCATGCAGCGGTGCCATCAGGTGCGGTGATGACTTCCCAGCCGAGACGCTCCAGGGTCGCGGCGAGGATCTTCCGCGTTACCGCATCATCTTCGGCTACGAGAATTCTCATTTTCGGCCTGCGGCTCGGCAACTCAGGAATCACACAGCCCGTTTCAGCGAGAGAGCGAATGCGGGCAATGGGGATCAATCCAGGCGCGGCGGGGAACAGTGGCCGACCCTGAGCGAATACACTTTGCGCCGATCGTGCTACGGCGAAACCCCGTTCTTTCAGAAGCCGTTTACACCGGGCCAATTCCTTCGCAACATTCGTGAGGCGCTGACCAACGAGGCGTCGTCCATTAAGGCAAGATTACATCCAACGTCGTGGCACAAATCAACTCTGCAGCAACAGGAGCAGCCTTGAACATCTCGAGAATGGCTTACGCGCTCGTGGGAGTACTCATGATCGGATGCACGTCCGCGATCCAAACCCGGTCGGGCGAATCGACGAGCGCCGCGATAACCGCCCAGGACTTGAGCACCCGTCTCTACATCTTCGCCGACGACTCGATGATGGGCCGACAATTCGGGACAGAGGGAAATCTCAAGGGCACGCAGTACATCGCGAACGAGCTGGCGAAGCTCGGCATCCAGCCCGGAGGTGTCGGTGGCGGTTACTTCCAGGACGTCCCGGCGTATCGGGTCTCGCTGTCGCCCGGCGCGCAGGTGTTTCTCGACGGCGCGCCGCTCGCGTTCGGAACCGACTACATCACCAGCTTCCCCGCATCGGGGCGCGCCATTCCCCTCGACAGCGTGCAGGTCGTGTACGGCGGCGATCTATCCGATACGACGACGCTGATTCCGCCCGAGCAAGCGGCGGGCAAGGCGCTACTCCTCTCGATTCGCACGCCGCTTCAGCGGAATCCGGGTGCGATCATTGCCCGCTACGCGGCGGCGAAAGCGATCATCACGGCCAACGATCCGCGCGCCGTCAGGCCATACGCGGTGACGATGTCTACGGACACGAACCCGGCGCGCGTCAATCTCGTGGTGTCTCCAGCTGTCGCCGCGCGCCTCGTGGGCGGCGACCCGCTGACGGTGAAAACAGGAACACCCGGGCGGTGGATTCGCTTCTCCTCGATTGCATTCACTCGCTCGGCGGCTCCCGCGCGAAATGTCATCGGCATCATTCCTGGAACCGACCCCGCCTTGCGCGGCGAGTACGTCGCGATCGGCGCGCACAACGATCACCTGGGCTTCCGCTTCGCGGGCGCGCTCGATCACGATTCCCTGCGCGCGTACAACATCATGGCGAACAGGATCGTCGAAGCGCGGACGCACGCGACGCCCGGCACCCCGGGCGGGGGAATGACGCCCGCCGAGCGGGCGTCGATTCACGTCAACGTCGACAGTCTGCGTCGCATCCGGCCGCCGCGGAGGGATTCGATCTACAATGGTGCCGATGATGACGGCTCGGGCTCGGTCGGGACGCTCGAGATCGCGGAGGCGTTCGCCAGGTCCGGCGTGAGACCGCACCGCTCGCTCATCTTCGTCTGGCACACGGGAGAAGAGGCGGGTCTCCTGGGATCGCGCTACTTCACGGACAATCCCACAGTGCCGCGCGATTCGATCGTGGCGCAGCTGAACATGGACATGATCGGCCGTGGCGGCGCGTTCGACTTCGTGGGTGGCGGACCGACGTACCTGCAGCTCGTGGGATCGCGCCGCCTCTCGACCGAGCTGGGCGACATCGTGGAGGCGGTAAACAAGAGCGAGCCGACTCCCCTCAGCTTCGACTACGCCTTCGACGCGAATGGACATCCGGAGCGCATCTACTGCCGGAGCGACCACTACGAGTACGCGCGCTACGGGATTCCGATCACGTTCTTCACGACGGGCCTGCACATGGACTATCACCAGCTGACCGACGAGCCCCAGTACATCGACTACGAGCACATGCGCAAAGTCGCGCAGCTGGTGCACGACGTCGCGCTCCGTGTCGGCAACCTCGATCACCGCGTGGTGGTGGATAAGGCCAAGCCCGACCCGCGCGGGGC
>Ga0208078_1000121_pt1 | contig 21629 bp, 18 predicted proteins | sample NGESurdeep072012_3_FD_184468 | JGI IMG/M metagenome (GOLD analysis project Ga0208078, IMG submission 184468) | Arctic peat soil microbial communities from Barrow, Alaska - NGEE Surface sample 53-2 deep-072012 (SPAdes) | ecosystem: Environmental > Terrestrial > Soil > Wetlands > Peat ...
GATTGTCCCGTTGGTGCTCCACGCCGCCTGAGCAGCTCGTAAAGGTCTTCGTCGACCCAGACCATGAGCAGCCTCACGCGCGTCACCGGGAGCTCCGCATTCTGCTCCCGACGACGGTTGCACGCTCGTGTCGATCTTCAAGGGAAGAATCGGATCTCGGGTGCCGAAGCATTGTCGATCCTCCGCGACGGTGGGCGCATTATAATCCAGTCGCGGTGGGCTTTCTACGCATCGACAACGGCTAGCGGAGGGACGACTAGCCGAAAGCCAACTGGATGCTTCCTATCCAGTTTTTGCAGAGCACAGATCGGGTCTTGCGGTCCTGATGATGCCTTTGAATCGCTCGGCGAACGAGGGCAGCGCTTTCGAAAAGGCGGCAATTTCGTCGAGAATTGCGTGAGCGCTCCGATCCGCTGCCGCCTGGCACGTCTCTGACTTCTGTTTCATGGCACAGCGGTGGCGGAGCCACGTTAGCGTCGGGCCGCTGGCTACGAACATTGTGGCATATGTTGCCAAGCGGATCGTCAACTGGAGACTCTCCAACGCCGTCGATGCTTTTCCATCGCTCGAGCGGTACGCGGCGAGTAGCTGGGTTGCTGTTCTCAGATCGAGGGCGCACATCGCCCCCGACGATCTCCTGATGTCGGAATCGAGAAAATTCAACAGGCATTCCATCGCCTTGATTCCGTCGTTCGTGTCGGCCGACCGCCGTACGAGAAACCGTAGGTTTTGTTTGGCATCCTCCTCGACGCCATGAGTTCGCGACAAATAGTGACACATGACGTCGACATGCTTGAGCTCGCACATCGCGTGGGCAAGCACACGCTGGACGACCCAGTCCGTCCCGTCCGGGAGTTCTCGAAGCACTGCCTCAATCGTATCGACGGCGAGCATGTGCTCTTGATGACTGGCCTTGAGGCTCATGACGCTGCGCGCCCAGTAGAGCAGAATTTGCGAAATCTTGTCGAGCGGCATTCCCTTGTCGAGCGCGCTACAACATGTGATCCGCAGAATTCCGCGAATTTCTCGTAGGACGTCGCTGTTCACCAGGTCGCCGTCGAGAATCTTGCTTAACTTTGCGGAGTGGCGCGCACCGTCGGTCGCGGCACCGACTGCTTGCAGTTCGTCTCCCAAGCCGTTCGTGTCGAAGACGATGCGCAGCCAGCCGCGCTTCCCTGAGTCGGGTTGCATCAACAACGATTCGAAGGCGCGAGCTCGATATTGATATTCTTCTTCCGTGGGTCGCGTTATCCGGATGTCTCGCAGAAAATCATCTGCCTCCGTCGCACTCTGCAACAGTGTCAACTCACGTCCGGTGAGGTCGAGCTCGTCCGAGATCCGCACGAGATGCTTTAGTACGAAATCGGAAGACCAGTTGCCACGCTCGAACTTGCGTAGGATATCGAGATTTACGTGAATCTTCTCGGCGAAGAGCCGTTGTGATAAGCGCCGCCGTTGGCGAAAGTACGCGAGGAGTGTGCCGGCAATGCGTATGCCGGTATTCTGAAACCTCGTTTCTTCCATTTGCCAGCGCCTCGCCCGCTACGCATGTCACCTCAAAAGGAGACACACCAAGATCGCCCCCGGAAATACGCGATGGGCATTTTCGGCGAGATTCCTTGGGTCAGGTCGGTTGCCCTGCCTATCTCAGGAACCGATGACGGCGGAGAATGAGGCTCCGTGTGGGCGCTTCGTCGCTTTACGCCACCGACCGAGTGATCGTGCTCAGCGGCTGCCGAAGTCGACGAGGATCTCGGTGCCGAGCGCGACGATGAAGCCCGCCGCGAGCATCGAGGTCGACGTGACGGTGAGCCCGCTGCGCTTGAGCACGCTCCACAGCTCGCCGACGACGAACACGAGTGCGCCGACCGCCATGGTGAGAAAGAACGTCTGCAGCGTCGGCGAGGAGAATCGGTAGCCGATCATCGAGCCGATGAACGTCGGCCCGCCTGCAACGAACCCCGCGAGCGCGAGCTGACCCCACGTCGGCGGCGTGCCTCGTCCGGCGATCGGCGCCGCGATCCCGAACCCTTCGGTCGCGTTGTGCAGCGCGAAGCCGAGGATCAGCGCGAACGCGATCGTGGTCGCGCCCGACGCGGCGGACGCGCCGATCGCGAGCCCTTCGGCGAAGTTGTGCGCGCCGATACCGACCGCGATCATCCCGGCGAGCACCAGCGGGCGCTCGTCACCGGCAATCGCGCTCCCGGCCTTCGCGATGCTGCCCGCGAACGTGCCGAGTCCGACGAGTCCGGCCAGCAGTCCGGCGACGTACGCGATCGCCATCGCGAGCGGCAACGGCGAGGCTGCCCCCGCCCCGCCGGTCGAACGGTGCCATGCGGAGAGCGCGCGCAGGAGCGGCGTCGTCGCGTTACCGGCGATCTCGACGATGAGGTAGACGAGGATACCGATCGCGAGCGCGTTCAGCGCGCCGACCGCCGCGGGCGAGAGGCGCCGTGCGCGGGCGATCGGCAGCCCGAGGAAGATCGTCAGACCGGCGAACGCGCCGAGCAGCGCCGTCATCCAGAACGAGAGCGGCCCGCGCGGGTTGCGGTTCGAGGAGTCCGGCATGTGCATCCGCATCGCCACGCTCATCGCGTCCAAGCGCTGTGGCGTGCCGGCGTAGTGGATCGTGGTGATCAGGCCGGCCGGCAACCCTTTGCCGTCCTCGGTGTGATCGAGCACGTGGCAGTGGACCAGCCAGTTGCCGGGCTGCGCGTTCGCGTACACGACCGCATCCAGGCGCTGTCCGGGGCCCATCAGGATCGTGTCCTGCACGTCGCGCGCGCCGACGGGCTGCGCGTCGCGCGCGATCACGATCATGTCGTGCCCGTGCGCGTGCATCGTGTGCATGTTCTCCGACGACATGTTGATCCAGCGCAGCCGCACGCGCTCGCCGCGCCGCACTTCGATCGGCGTCGTCGCCGGATACTCTTTGCCGTTGATCGTGAAGTGGCTCTCGGAGACGCTTTGGATCGACCACGACGAGATCAGCTCGACGTCGTCGCGCTGCACGCGTTCTTCGGGACGCGGGTGCGCCGGCAGCACGACGATCGCGCCGTAGAGCCCGCTGTTCACCATCTGCTCGTTGGCGTGGCTGTGGTAGATGAACGTGCCGGACTGTCCGGCGGTGAACTCGTAGCGGAAGCGCCCGCCGGGCGGGATCATCTCTTGCGAGATGCCGGGGACGCCGTCCATGGTGTCGGGCGTGCCGTGGATCCCGTGCAGGTGCACGGTGTCGGGGACGCTCATGGCGTTGCGGACGTCGACGACGACGCGGTCGCCCTGGCGCGCGACCAGCGTCGGGCCGGGGACGACACCGTTGTAGGTCTTGGCCATGACCGTGAGGCCGGGCTGGAGCGTCCACGGCGCCTCGCGCGCGACGATGTGGAACGTCACCGTGCGGCCCTGCTGGTCGGGGACGGCGCCGAACGTGCCGTCCTCGCGCCGCACGAGCCGCGACTCGCCGGGGAGCGGCGCCGCGACGGGGATCGGCCCTTTCAAGGGCTGTAGCCCGACCGTCGTGGGGTCGACACCGAGCGCCGATTCGTCGGAGTCGGCGCCGACGGCCAGCGGCACGGAGGCGAGAAGGACGAGCGGGATGACGGCCGCGACCAGCGAGGCACGCCGAACGATCCATTTCGGCACGCCTAACTCATTGGGGAAGGGCCCCCGGACGCCCCGCTTCCGAGACGCCCGGAGGACACGTGGGCTAGAAGCTTTGGACGCAGCCGCTGTTGGCGTTGCTCCAGAGCGGCTGGGTCGGGTAGCCGCCCGCGTTCGGGTTGTTCTCGAGGTTCATCCACGCGCACTTGTCGCCGTTTTCAGCGTTGCTGCTGTCGAGCCAGCCGGTATTCGGCTGCGGATCGGTTTCGGTCTCGCCCTGCTCGTGGCCGCCGACGATCGATACGCCGTCGAGCGTCCCCGGGTTGTTCACGGAGCCGGCGCCGCACGAGAAGCCGACGTCCGGCAGATACGGTTCGTTGGTCCACGCGATGATGTGACCGGCAGTGCTGGTCGAGCTGTGGTAGGCGCAGTACTGCGTGCCGAAGCCGGACGGCTTGATCCCGTGCGGCAGCGCCACGATGTAGCTCGCGCTGGCGGAGTAGTCGCCGTAGTGCGCGGCGGCCTTCGCCGCTTCGGCGGCGAGCTGTGACTGCGACGGGCGGGTCGGCGGCGAGCTCGTCGTGTCGACGTACGAGCCGACGAAACTGCCCGCTGCGTTGCCGACGTGCTGGCCGCCGGTCTGCGTGTATTGCGTCACGCTGTTGAGCCAGCGGCTGCCGCCGATCACGCTGAGGAATGCATTGTAGTACGAGCGAACGCCGTTCGGATCGCCGCTGCCGTTCCACGCTGATCCCCAGTAGACGACGTAGATTTTCGGCGCGGTCTGGACCGGGCCGCCGTGATACGTGAGCGGCGACGTCGCCTGCAGCTCGCGCTGTCCGGCCTGCGTCGCGCGCAGCGCATCGATTGTGTCGCGCGTCGGATAGATGCGAACGAATTCGCCCGTCGTGCTGTTCTGCGCGAGGAAGGTCGAGAGCGTCGTCAGCTCTCGATCCCCCGACTGCGCCTGTGTGCTGTTATTGTCCGCTGGAACGATCTGCTGACCGCCGCCGGAGCATGCTGCGAGCAACGCCGAAACGGCGGCTGCAGCGAATAGCCGAGCTTTCAAGTAACCACCCCTATTGGATAAGAAAAAGCAGCGCTACGCCCACACCATGGGACATATGCGGGCCGCGGTGTACGCGGCCGATCTGCCATTGTTCGCCTGCTGTAAAGTCACCTTCGAGAAAAGTCGCGTAGCAGACATTCGTCGCTCTACTGCGACGATCGTCACAAAAAAAGTCACCCCGAGCCTGCCCTTCGACAGGCTCAGGATGACACTGGTGAGCCTACGTGCGTTTTAGAAGCTCTGCACGCAGCCGTTGTTGGCGTTGCTCCAGAGCGGCTGCGTCGGATAGCCGCCGGCGTTCGGATTGTTCTCGAGGCTGATCCACGCGCACTTGTCGCCGTTTTCCGCACCGCTGCTGTCGAGCCAGCCGCTGTTGGGGAACGGATCGGTTTCGGTCTCGCCCTGCTCGTGACCACCGACGATCGTCACGCCGTCGAGCGTCCCCGGGCTGTTGACCGAACCCGCGCCGCACGAAAATCCGGCGTCGGGGATGTACGGAAGGTTCGTCCACGCGATCGTTCCGCCGCTCGCGTTCGTCGAGCTGTGATACGCGCAGTACTGCGTGCCGAAACCGGATGGCTTGATACCGTGCGGCATTGCGACGACGTACGCCGCGCTGGCGGTGTAGTTGCCGAAGTGCGCCGCGGCCTTCGCCGCTTCGGACGCCATCTGTGATTGCGTCGGGCGTTTCGGCGGCGTGCTCGTCGTGTCGACGTACGAGCCGCCGAAGCTGCCGGCCGCGTTGCCGACGTGCGCGCCGCCGCTCTGCGTGTATTGCGTGACGCTGTTCAGCCATTTGCTTCCGCCGATGACGCCGTAGAACGCCTTGAGACGCGCACCGACACCGCTCGGGTCGCCGGTGCCGCTGTTCCATGCGGAACCCCAGAACACGACGTAGATCTTCGGCGCGGTTGCGACCGGGCCGCCGTGATAGGTCAGCGGCGAGGTCGCCTGCAACTCGCGTTGACCGGCCAGCGTCGCGCGCAGCGCGTCGATCGTGTCGCGCGTCGGATAGATGCGCACGAAGTCGCCCGTGGCGTCGTTCTGCGCGACGAAGGTCGAGACCGTCGTCAGCTCGCGATCCTCCGCCTGCGCTTTCTGCGTCGGCGGCGCCGGTGGGGCGGTGCCGCCACCGTTGCAGGCGGCGAGGAGCGCCGCGATCGCGGCTACGGCGAACAGCCTGGTCTGCTTCAACAAAGGACGACCTCCACACCCCAAATGAGGGCAGCAGGAAAGGACGCCGCTACCTTTGTCGGTGCGGCGAAGCCGTCCTTCGGCTGGAGTAGCACCTAACGCACAAATGTGATGGAAGTCTGAAGGGCGCCGTCAGACCGTCGCGGTCTCGAACCGGGCCGGCAGCGTGATCTCGAGCAGCTCGAGGTCGTCGCTGTGGGCGAGCTCGGCGTGGCGGATCCCCGGCGGCTGGACGACCGACGATCCCGCCTCGAGCCGCACCCGGCCGACCCCCGCGTACTCGAAATCGATCCAGCCGCGCAGCACGTAGACCAGCTGGAACTCGAGCGCATGGTGGTGGGTCTCGCCGGCGGTCTCCGACGCGCCGCGAGCCCGGATGACGTGCGCCCCGACGCGGCCGCCGGTCGCCGCGGCGACGCCGAGGTCGCGGTAGGCGAAGTACCCCCGCAGCCCCTCGTCCCAGACGGCGTCGCGCTCGTGGCTGAGCGCGAAGCCGCTCACCGCGGGCGGCGTCCCAGCCACTGGACCAGATTCCCGACGTACTGCTTCGTGTCGTCGAGCAGCGCCGGGTCGCGCGCGATCGCGTCCGAGGGCTTCTCGCCGACGAAGGACGGGCAGCCCGCGCCGACGTCCCAGTTGTAGTCACAGAAGTGGTGGAAGGTCGACTCGGCCCAGCCGCGTCCCGCGCCGCCGTGCGAGTCGAACGCGACCGCGATGTTGAACGGGCGGTGGGTCGCCGTGGAGGTTCCGGTCACGACGACGCGCGATTCGGGCTCGTCCGGCGGCGCGCTGACCGCGCCTTCGTGGGGATGGGCCGGGAGCGTCCGTACCTCGCCGCCGCCCAAGCGCTGCAGCACCGGGTGGACCGGCTGCGGGACGTGCACCTGCTGCACGTCGCCGTTCGCGCCGGAGTGATAGTTCGGCCAGTCGATCGCGGTCGTGTACGGGTCGTCGCGGCGTTGCCGGTCTTCACCGGGCTCGGGATTCTCGGAATGGAAGTGGTGCGCTTTGCCGATCCCGCCGAGGTTGCAGAGCGACGAGCCGAGATCCTGATGGTCGCGCGTCGAGAAGATCGCGCCGCCGTGCTCGCGGAAGCGCCCAAGCGCCTTGCATTCCGCGGCGCTGATCCCGGTCTCGCCGCCGACATCGACGCCGAACAGCCACACCTGATCGTAGTCGCTCCCGTCGATCGCGATCAGGACCGGATCGTTCCCGTTCGCGTCGGGCTCACGGTTGCGCGCCGTAACGTCGGTCAGCGGCGCGCCGCCGGCGTCCCGCAAGCCCGCGATATGGTCGCCCAGGAGGCGAAAGCGGCCGATGTGCCAGTCGTCCTCCGCGTACGGGATCGTCGTCTGCAGCAGTATCTTGATCGGGCGGGCCGCGGTCGTGGTCATTGTGCCGCTGAGACCGAAGTGGCTGCTGGCGCGGTTGCAGGCGGCGTAGCATGGCACCTGATCGCGATCGCGCTCGGGATCGCGCTCGTGCAACGAGGATGAACGGAGACAACCGATGCTGATGGTTCCGGCGCTGCTGGCGCTGACGCTGACGAGCCCCGATCTCAAGGACGGCGCGACGGTGCCGAAGGCGTTCGTCTGGAACAAGAACGGCTGCGCAGGCGACAACCGCACGCCACGACTACGCTGGGATGCGCCGCCGCGCGGGACGCGCGCGTTCGCGCTGACCGTCGTCGACCGCGATGCGCCGAAACCCGGCGGTTGGGTGCACTGGCTCGCGTTCGACATCCCGGCGAACGCCCGCGCGCTCGGCCGCTTCGAACCGCGCACCGCGGTCGACGGCCGGAACGATTTCGGGACGATCGGCTGGGGCGGCCCGTGTCCTCCGCCCGGTCCGGTCCATCACTACACGTTCACGCTCGACGCGCTCGACATCGCGCCGCACTTCGACGCGCGGACGTCGTACGACGCGTACCGCGCGCGCATCGAGGGACACGTGGTGGGGTCAGCGACGATCGTTCCGATGTACGAGCGATGATGCGATGACCCAGCGCTGGCGCGTCCTGGCGCTGATGACGACGGCGCAGGCCGGCGCATCGGTGATGCAGCAGGCGCTGGGCTCGCTCTCGCCGATCCTGGTGGTGGCGTTCGGGCTCACGAAGGCGCAGCTCGGGTTCGCGTTCACCGCGCTGATGTTCGGCTCGGCGTCGTTCACCGCGACGGCCGGCGTGATGACCGACCGCTGGGGCGAGCGGCGCATGGTGCTGTATTCGGGGATCGCGATGGCGATCTCGCTGCTCGCGGCAACGCTCTTCCCGAGCTACCCGTGGCTCGTGTTCTGCATCTTCTTGTTCGGTGCGGCGTACGCCGCGTCGACGCCCGCCGGCGGACGCGCGATCCTGGCGTGGTTCGACCGCGATCGTGGGATCGCGATGGGGATCCGGCAGACCGGCGTGCCGGTCGGCGGACTGCTCGGGGCGCTGACGCTGCCGTTCGTCGCGCACGTCGCCGGACTCCGCGGTGCGTTCGTCTACGCCGCCGCCATCACGCTCGTCACGACGCTGATCGCGGTCGTGCCCTACCGTGAATCACCCGATACTCGCGCCGGAGATTCTTCGCTGGGCTCGGTGGTGCGAGGGATGCGCACGCTGGCGCGCGATCCGCGCTTGATCGGCGTGACGCTGACGTGCATGATTCTCTCCGGGATCCAGCAGACGATGAACGCGTTCGTGACCGTCACCGGCGTGACGATCGTCGGCGTCTCACCCGCCGTCGCCGCGCTTGCCTTCGCGTGCGCGCAGGGCGCGGCGGTCGCCGGGCGGTTGGGCTGGGGCTTCGTCAGCGACCGAGTGCTGCACGGCGAACGGCTCGTGCCGCTGGCCGCCATTTGCGTGCTGGCGGCGCTCGCCACGGCTGCGTTGAGCGCGTCGCACGCGGGCGGTGTGGTCCCGTTGTTCGCGGCGGCGATCGTCCTCGGCTTCAGCGGCGCCGGTTGGAACGGCCTCATGGCGGCGGCGCTGGCGGAGGTCGGCGGCACCGAGCGGGCTGCAAGTGCGCTGGGGCTCGCGCTCACCGCGATCTTTCTCACCTCCGCGATCGCGCCGACGGCGTTCGGCGCAACGGCCGACCACTCGTCGCTGCGCGTCGCATGGCTGGTCGCCTCGGCGCTCGCGCTCGCCGGCGTCGTGCCGGTGCTCTGGCTGCGCACGCACCTGCGCTCGCCCGATCGCAGGTCCGCGGGTCCCTGACGGACCATCTGCGCGAGGGATACGTCGCGCTGCCGTGTCACCGGGCTGCCCGCGACAGCGTGCTCGGGATCTCGGCCGGAACGTAGCGGCAGGAGCGCGGTCGCGGCATGGTGGACGAACCGGGGACGTCGTCCCGTACGATCGTCACATGCTGCAGCGTCACATGCTGCAGCGCGTCGTCCGGATCCCGCGGAGCAAAGAGTATGCGTTTCCGTTTCCTGGTGTTCGCGGTCGCGGCGCTGGCGCTCGCCGCCGCTTCGGCCGGCGCGAAGCCGACCCCCGAACCCGGCGGCGCGAACCAGGCGCGAGCCGTCGTCGGGACGCTCCACGACGTGCTCTTCAACGGACAGGCGCGGATCAAGAAGATGGTGCTCGCGAAGCCCGACAATTCGCCGGACGAGTCGTATGCGGACGACGCGAGCACCACCTGGATCGTGTTGCGCGCCCTCATGAGCAACGGCACGCCGCGCGTCCTCGAGATGACGCAGTTCAGCGCCTCGATCATCGATACAGACGGTGTCGCCGTCGCCGCGCAGCCGGACAAGGTCCGCCCAGCCGGCATGGTGACGAATATCCCGCCGGGCGGAGCGTGGCACGAGATCGTGTTGTTCGCCGTACCCAAGGGCTTCAAGCCCGTCAAGATCGTCTTGGTGAGTGCGAGCGCGCGCTACAAGTCGTTCCGCATCGCGATCGCACCGTCCGATGTGCCGCCGTAAGGCCGGCGCGACGCGTCGCGGCGAGGTAGTGGGATGAATTGGTTCGACGAGCTCTCGGTGGCACTCGCCAAGAAGAGCGTTCCGCGGCGGACCGCGCTAACGAACGTCGCGCGCGTCGCCGCATCGGCGTTCCTGTTCCCGTGGGCGTCGACGGCAACCGCCGCGCTGGCACAGACGGCACCGCCGCTGGGCCGCGGGTCGGGGTTCCCGGCGAGGCGGGTGCGTCCGGTTCTCGGCGTGCCGGCGCTTCGTCCGGCGAAGCTGCCGTTGACCACCCGTATCGGGCCGTGTACGCATCGTTTCAACAGCCGCGGGAGCGCGCTGACGTACAGCACCTCTTCGTCCGCCGGCGGCGGCGCTCTCAGCCTGACGATCGAACAGCAGTCGGTCGTGCAACGCGGCGCCGGCGGGGGTGCGACGCTCTTCGGCGGGACGAGTACGATCACGGTGACGTCCGGCGGCGATCAGGTCGTGCGCATCGCGACAACCCTCCGGCCGACTGCGGCCGGCGCGCCGGCCAGCGGGAACGTCTCGGTCACGTACGGCCCGCTCGTGCGGGGGTTGAGCAGCGCCTCGCTCACAATCGATCGCGGATCGATCGGCGGGACGGTCGGCGGCCGAAGGCTCGTCCCGATGTCAGCGCGCCCCGGCGTTGCCCCCGAGCAGGTGCGCTTTGCGGACGCGCGCGCGTTTCCGCGCGTCCAGCTCGACCCGGGTCTCCGGGACGGCATCGCCGCGCTGTTCGACAGGGCCAAAACCGAGCTCGGCAGCTGTGCTCCGAGCGGACGGAGTCCCGGGCCGCGGATGCCGCGCCCGCGGCGCACGCTCGTGCGCGCCGTCGCCGAACGGCACGAGCCTGCAGTCGTGGCGCAAACGTCGCCGGACTATCAGCGCACGACCGATCAGAACGGTTTCGGTCGCGACGGCGGCGGCACGCCCGATTGCCACAGCTGCAATCAAAACGTCATGGTCTCGTGGACGGAGTGCATGGTCGGCGCGGGTGCGACGGCGTTGCTCTGTCCGCCGTGCGCGGTCGGCGCCGTGGCCGGATGCTACAGCTCGGCTGCGGTGGGTTACGGGGCGTGTTACGTGCCGTCGATCGGCGGATGCGCCGAGGTCATCTGCCCGGACGTCGGTACCTGCGATCGGGGATATACCTGCTGCGGGCAGGTCTGCTGCGCATCCGGAGACGTCTGCAACAATGGCGTCTGCTGTCCCGCGGAAAACCCGCTCGGCTGCGGCTCGACGCGGCCGACCTGCTGCGCGCCCGGATCGACCTGCTGCGGCGAATCGTGCTGCCCGCCGGGAGCGGTGTGCTCGCCCGACGGCACGTGCGTCACGTGCCCGCCCGGGCAGACCAATTGCGGCGGAACGGCCTGCTGCGCAGCGGGCAAGGTATGCCACAACGGAAAGTGCTGCGACTTTCTGTGCGGCGACGATTGCTGCATGAGCGGCGAGGTGTGCAATCATCAGAGCGGCACGTGCGGGTACGGTGGCATCTGCGGCAGTCAGTTCTGCACGTTTACGCAAGCCTGCGTCAACGGGCGATGCGTGAACGTCGCAACACCGTCGAAACCGCCGAAGCCCTCACAGTACATGCGCTGCCGCGCGGGACTCTTCACCTGCCAGAGCCCGAATGCGGACGGGACCGTAACGACCGTGTGCTGTCCGAACAACTGGCAGTGCTGCGCCGGGGTGTGCTGCTCGGCGCCGAACGAAACGTGCTGCTCTCGCGGCGGCACGTTGGGGTGCAACGTATGTATCAGATAGCGATCGCCTCCCGGCTGCTGCCGGCCGCGGTATTCGGCGCGGCGGCGACCGCCGTGACGGAGCTCGACGGCAGCGACGTGCGGAGCCGGGGGCATCGTCGCGAGCGAGCTCGCGGCGGGAAGCGATGCGATCTCGCGCTCCTGGGGACGGAAGAAAACAGGTCCGCTTCACGGGTGGGCTGAATCGGGGTCGGTCGGTCCGGCCCAGGTGGCGGAATTGGTAGACGCGCTAGTTTCAGGTATTAGTGATCGCAAGGTCGTGGAGGTTCGAGTCCTCTCCTGGGCACCAAGAACGAAATCGCCCGGCATCACGAAAGAGGTGCCGGGCTTCTTCTTGCGCGACTCGGCGTTCAGAGGGAGACCGTTATGGCGTGGATTCCGTGTTCCGGTCGCGATTCGATCGAGGGCTTGGCGTGGCTGCCGCGATTGTTGGAGAAGGCGCGCCACGCCGAGGGCGCGCAGAGCGGTCGGCTCGTCGACGGATACTGCTATGGCGACAACGACTTCATCGACAAGCAGCTGATCGCGTTCTTGCGGACGGACGATGTGACGATCTCCCGGCTCGTACGCGAGCATCCAGCCGACGCGGATGTCGCCAGAATACTGGTCGAACGAAGTGGGCGCACGCGGACTGAGTGTGAGACGTTCAATGCGGCGTTCGTGAAGAAAAACTTCAACTTCATCCTGATCGAAGCGGACGAAGGACGGCTTTCGGGCTTCAAGGCAGCGGTGTTGAAGGTGGTCTACAACGGACTAATCATGCGAATCTTCTACCCGCTGTTCCGGCGCGACGAGAGCCGCCGCAGCGCGGCCTCGAGCGGATAGACGAGAGGACGATAGGAAAGGCTCGTCTCACGTGGGAGATACGATCGCGGCGTCGCTGGTCATCGACCCGGGCGTCGAAACGAATTGCCCGGCCCGGCCGGCTCGGCGATGAGTCGTTCCGGCCAGTCCAGCAGCGGCGTGCGATGAGCGGCCTTACGCAGAGATAGCGGCCTCGGGGGCGGCAACCGAGCGAGCGTCCGGCTGGAGTGAAACACCGTACAGTCTTTTCTGCTATTTGACACCAGGAAACAGGGCTCGCTCACCCTCTTCTCCGAATTCATGCGGAGTTCTCCTTGATCGAGGTGGGTGTCTATGTCCGTCCGGCCTTTCGCCGCGTCCATTTTGTGTTTCTTCGCGCTCGCCGTTCCGGCGCTGGCGCAAACGGCTCCGCCGCCTCCGGCACCGTCCGGCTCGCCGAGCGCGGCCGCGGCCGGTGCCGCCGTTGGTGCCGCCGCGGGCGCGGCTGCCGCTGCAGCCGCCGCGAAGCCGCCGGCACCCGGCGAGATCCCGGCGTACGACACGTTCGTCAAGGACACGGTCGTGCAGAACGGGCTCTTCACGCTGATCCGCAAGGACGGCAAAGTCTACATGCGGCTCGCCGCCGACCAGCTCGACAAGGACTACCTGCAGACCGCGGTTCCGAAGAACGGGCTCGGCGGCTACGGCGTTCTCGCGGGCGACGTCTTCCAGCAAGAAGCGCGCGTCGTGCGCTTCGTGCGCATTGGCAAGAGCGTCGCGATGATATGGCCGCACACGCGGTTCATCGCCGACAAGGAGACGCCGCTGGCGGACGCCGTGCGCGCCTCGACCGCGGACTCCGTGATGGGCATCGCCGGGATCGTCGCCGAGAAGAAGGACGACAAGTCCGTCGTCATCGAGCTCTCGACGCTGATGGGCGACGTCATGGACTTCGCCAACAACCTGAACGACGTCATCAAGGACCCGACGAATCCGCTGGGCGGGTACCGCCTCGACACGCAGCGCTCGTTCTTCGGCGTCTCCAAGGCTTTTCCGAAGAACGTGCTGATCGAAGCCGACCAGACGTTCGCCTCGCTGAAGCCGAGCGTGATCGACACCGTCGTCGACCCGCGCTCGATCCAGATGAAGATCGCCTACAACTTCGCCGAGCTGCCCGACGCGAGCAAGTACATGCCGCGCATCGCCGACGACCGGGTAGGCTACTTCGACGACGCCCACATCACGTTCGATCACGTCGAGCGGATGGAAAACGTCGTGCACTACGTGATGCGCTGGAACATGCGGCCGAGCGACCCGTCGAAGCCGATCTCGCCGGCCGTGCATCCGATCGTCTACACGCTCCAGAACACCATCCCGATGGAGTATCGCGATCCGATCCGGCGCGCGATCCTGGCCTGGAACGCTCCGTTCGAGAAGATCGGTATCTCCGGGGCGGTGCAAGTGCAGGAGCAGCCCAAGGATCCCGACTTCGACGCGGACGATATCCGCTACAACATGATCCGGTGGCTGACGGAATCGAACAGCGGCGGATTCGCCGAGGCACAGCTCACGTGGGACCCGCGCACCGGTGAGGTGTTCCGCAGCGGTGTCATGATCGACAGCGATCTGGTTCGCTACGGGAACATCACGCGCACGGTCCTCGGCGTCGCCGCGGACGGCAGCGAGGGCCCCGAGCACGACGAGCGGCTGGTCGCCCACAACCGTCTCGCTCACAACGACGGTCCGGGCGCGCACGCCCAGCTCATGTTCGCGTCGATCACGGCCGCGCTCATGGACGGTGGTAGCCCGACCGAGATCGCGCGACGCACGGGAACCGAGTATCTCCACGCCGTCGTGCTGCACGAGGTCGGTCACGACTTCGGGCTCGCGCACAACTTCATCGGCCACATGGCGTACAGCGCTGCGCAGATCCGCGACAAGAACTTCACCGCAAAGAACGGCATCGCGTCGTCGGTGATGGAGTACAACCCGGCCAACATCTGGCCGAAGGGCATGAGCACCGGCACCGTCGAGCAGACGGTGCTCGGGCCGTACGACTACCACGTGATCAAGTGGGGCTACGCGCCGGTGCCGGGCGCAAAGACACCCTACGACGAGGTGGCGACCCTGTCGAAGTGGGCGTCGAATTGGACCGATCCCAAGGTCCGCTACGCCGGTGACGAGGACGTCGCATGGTTCGGCCATGCGGTTGATCCGCGCGTTCACCAGTGGAACCTGACCAACGATCCGCTCACCTGGTGCGGTACGCAGCTGGGCCTCATCCAGTCGCTGCTGCCGAAGCTCGATGCTCGCTACCCGCAGAACGAGCACACCTATGACGAAGAACGGATCGCGTTCTCCGTGCTCGTGAACCAGTACGCCCGCTGCGCGACCAACTCGGCGCACTGGATCGGCGGCGAGTACCTGTCGCGGTCGCACCGCGGCGATCCGCACGCCGAGTCTCCGCTGACACCCGTCGCGCGCAGCGAGGAGCGGCGCGCTTTCGGGATCCTCGACAAGTACGTCTTCTCGAACGACGCCTTCCGGTACGATCCGCGCACGCTGCGCCGCCTGGTGTACGCGGAACACGGGACGTTCTCGAGCTTCGGCTACAATCCCCAAATGCGCCACGACATCTCGGTCGCGGACTTTGCGGGGCGCGTGCAGGGCCGCGCGCTGGCCTACATGTACACGCCGATCGTGCTGGCGCGTCTGGCCGACCTCCCGACGAAAGCGAAGCCCGGCGAGACGATGACCCTCGCCGACCTGTTCGAGTGGTCGCGCGCGTCGATCTACGGGGACATCGCGAACGGCCGCGTTGCGCAGGCGACGACGGTCCACCGCAACCTCCAGCGCACCTACGCGACGCTGCTGCGACAGCTCGCGCTCAACCCGCCGCGTGGCACGCCGTACGACGCACAAGCGATGGCGCGCTACGAGCTGATCGGACTCGACAAGGTCGTGAACGCGGCGATGGCCCGCCCGGGGCTCGACGTGCAGACCCGCGCCCACCTCGGCGCCCTGCACGACGACGTCTCGCGCACCCTCAAGGCCCAGCGCGTCATCACCACCTAGTCCCGCCGCGGCGCAGGCCCAACCAGAAGAGCCCGGCATCGGCGACGATGACCGGGCTCTCCTCATCGCCTGACGCCGCGGGAACGAGCGCCGGGGCTGAGAATCAGCGCGCATGGAGGGCAGGAGAGCGGCGGCGGCCGCGCTTGCGACGCTGATACCGTTGCTTGGCATCACCGAGAGTCCGCCGGATGTGCGGCCGGCGTGCGTGCGGGGGACGATCGCGATGACGAGCGACGTCGACAGTGCGTCTGCGCGACCCGGCGATTCGTTCGGGTTTCGCCTGGTCGACGCGGTGACCGCGTCCGACGGCACCGCGATTCCCGTGGGAGCGAACGGCTTCGGCGTGGTCGCGATCTCGAATCACGCGGCGCGCGGTGGGCGGGGCGGGTACGTCGTGCTCGAGACGCGGTTCGTCCGGCTCGCCGACGGTAAGCACGTGCCGGTGACGATCGACTGGGCCGGCGCCGCGCGCGCGACCGCGACCGGTGCGTCGCGGAACATCCCGGGGATCGTCGGGGCGGTGCCGCTGGTCGGCTACGTGCTCGGCCCGTACGGCTTTCTGCACCATGGCAAGGACATCACGATCCCGCGCGACGCGCAGATCCCGGTGATCGTCGGCGACGACCTTGCCGCGGGCACATGCCGCGTGCCGACGCCCGTGCCGAGCGCGTCACCAGCGCCCTCGGCCTCGCCCTAGGGCTACGGTTCGAACCTCGCGCTGTAGACGAGGCTGCGTTCGATCAGCTCCTGGATCACGACGGCCGGCTTCTCGGCTTCGAGCGCGGCGCGATCGAACTGGACGCCGTGCGTGATCTCGTGCTGCAGTACCACGGTGCGGCGGAAGTCTTCCGCGAGAAAACGGCGCAGGATGACGCTGAACGAGTCTCCGAACACGACGGCGCCTTTGGGGAGGCGCGCGTCGTCGACCGCGTACGCAGCGAGCTGGAATTGAGCTGCGATCGGATCCGCCGGGTAGACGGGCGGCGCAACAGCGTGCGCCCGGTGCGGAAAATCGAGGACGACGACCTGGTTGGGGACCGACGAGGAGATACCGGCGAGACGGTCGAGATCGCCGTCTTCGAGCGAGATGCGCCGCGCGATCGAATCCGGCGCGATCGTGTCGCGGATCCCCGCGTCGCGCAACGCGCCGACGATCTCGCGGTACGCGACGTATGCGCCCGCGTCGTTCCAGTGCGTCTCGCCCTTGGAGTAGACCTCGCCCTTCGCCGACGCCCGAATCAGCGCGCTGCGCAGATCGATCGCGCGCACGCCGCGTGCGCGGACGAGCGGGATCAGCCGCTCGCCGGCCGTAGGCGTCACGTGCGCCACGCTCGCGGGCAGGTAGCGCGCGTACACGGTGCTCTTGTTGGGGACGAGTGCGAACACGTAGACGATACCGTGGCGCGCGCACCAGTCAGCGCGCGCTTCGTAGACGCCGGCCAGCTTGGCGAGCTCGACGTCGCTGGGATCGTATGTTCCGTCATCGTAGCTGCGTTCTTCGTCGCCGTAGAACAGCCAGCCGTCGGTTCCGCCGATGACGTGGCTCGACGCGACGTCGTGGAGCCACGCGTACTTCGCGAGATCGTAGCCCTCGATCAGCGGCCGGCGCAGCGGAAAGCCGTCCGCGATCTGGCGCTCGACGTCACGCTGCCAGCCGCCGGTCGCAAGCGCGCCCGCGCTCGCCGCCGGCGCAACGAACGGATACCGCATCTCGTGGTGATAGATGAAGTCCGCGTCGACACCCGCGCGCCCGGCGAGCGCCAGCACCGCCGGTGCCAGCAGCACCAGCGCGAAGAGCGCGACGACGATCGCGTTTCCGGGGCGCGCGGACTGCGGGGCGGCGGGTTCGTCGGCCATCAGAAGCGGAAGTAGATGAACGGGTTGTACGTGCCGGCCGCGAGCTTTGCGACCGACGCGACGAAGATGAGGGCGAGCCCGGCCGGTACCGCGCCCGCGCCGCGCGCGATGCGCGGCCACCAGGCGCGTTCCTGCAGCCCCGTTTCGACGCGGCGCGCGAGCAGCGGCGTCGCCAGCACGCAGCCCAGCGCGAACACCAGCAGCGTCTCGTGGTCGACCGCGCCCCAGAAGCCGAGGTGCGGCGCAGGCGCCTGGAGCACGAGCGCGCGCAGGTAGCCCAGCGCGTACGCGAACGAGTCGGCGCGGAAGAACACCCAGGCGAACATCACGACGCCGAGCACGTAGACGTGCCGCACGACCGGCAGCACGGTGATCCGGCGCAGCGCGCCGACGCGCTCGAGCACCAGAAACAGGCCGTGGATCAGCCCCCACACGACGAAGGTCCACTTCGCGCCGTGCCACAGGCCGCACAGGAAGAACACGATGACCAGGTTCAGGTACACGCGCCACGCGGAGACGCGGTTCCCGCCCAGCGGAACGTAGAGGTAGTCGCGGAACCAGCGCGAGAGCGAGATGTGCCAGCGCCCCCAGAACTCGCGGATCGACGTCGCGACGTACGGAAAGTTGAAGTTCTCCAGGAAGCGAAACCCGAACATGCGCGCCATTCCGATCGCCATGTCGGAGTAGCCGGAGAAGTCGAAGTAGATCTGCAGCGTGTAGGCCGCCAGGGCGAACCACGCGAGCGGCCGCGACACGTCGGCCGGCGGGGTGCGGAACACGTGGTCGACGCACGCGCCGAGCGTGTTCGCGATCAGCACCTTCTTGCCGAGGCCGACGACGAACCGCCGCGCGCCCCAGGCGAAGCCGTCGAGCGTGACGACGCGGCGCGCGAGCTGCGCGGCGACGTCCTTGTAGCGGATGATCGGCCCGGCGATCAACTGCGGGAAGAACACGAAGTAGAGGACGACTTCGAGCGGGTTCTTGCGCGCCTCCGAGGTGCGGCGGTAGACGTCGACGATGTACGAGATCGCGTGGAAGGTGAAGAACGAGATCCCGAGCGGCAGGTAGATCTGCGAGAGCGCGACGCTCCGCCCGATCTGCCCGCCGGTGATGAAGCTCAGATTGTCGGCGAAGAATCCGGCGTACTTGAACCACGCCAGCACGGCAAGGTCGAACGCGACCGCGCCCGCCACGACGAGCCGCCGCTCGCGCGTCGCGCCGCCGGGCAGCCGCGAGAGCGCGAGGCCGAACGCATAGTTGACCAGCGCCGATCCGAGCACGAGCGGGACGTACATCGTGCCGCCCCACGCGTAGAACACGATGCTCGCTGCGACCAGCACGACGTTCTTGAGGAGCGCACCGGGCGCGAGGAAATACAGCGCGAGGACGGCCGGAAGAAACGCGAAGAGGAAGACCTCGCTGCTGAAGACCATGCTACGGCGTGACGCCTTGGCCGCTCTCGGTCGCTTTCCCGCTCACGCTGCTGGGCGGTATCGTGCTGGTCGTCGGCTTCGACGCGGCCGCGGCGTTGCTCACCCGCGGCGCCGTCAAACGCTACCGCCGGCTGTGGCCGGCGCAATTCGCGCTCTACGTGCTGATCGGCTTCGTCGCGATGCTGACGACGCTCGACCTGCGCCTGGTCGAAGCGATCGGCGCGCTGTGCGGCCTCGCCGCATCGACGGTGGGCTGGTACATCACATGGCGCATCGGCCCCGGCCGCGTCGAGAAGTCGAGCCCGGTGAGCATCGCCGTCGTCGTCGGATCGATGACCGCGTTTGGCCTAGGCCTCGCCGGCGCCGGTGCCCTCGCGTTCAACCTCGTCGCGCGCATCCTGATGAACGCGCACCGCTAGCCTACGGCTCTCGGACGACGACGGTGCCTTTCATCGTCGCGTGGTACGCGCAGACATACGCGTACGTGCCGGCCTTGTCGAACGTGTGCGTCCAGCTCTGGCCTTTGTCGAGGTTGCCGCTGTCGAACGACTTGTCGACGGCGGTGACCGTGTGCGGGGTGTCGTCGTCCTGGACGAAGCGCACGGTCTGGCCCGCGTTGATCGTCACCTTGTCGGGGACGAAGGCGAAGTTCTTCACGTGCACGATCGAGACGGGCGAGGCGGCCGGCGCGGGCGCCATGGCCGGCACCGGCGTGGGCGGATCGCCGTACTGGGCGAGGGCTACGCCGCCGCCGAGGGCCAAAGCGACGCCGAGCGAGAGAACGAATCTGCGCATGCCCCTTTAACGCCGCCCGGGCGCGCAAGGTTCGGGCCCGGTTTCGGCTAGAGTGGTACTTGGGTCAGCGTTGCGGTACGCGCCGGCTCGGTGGTCGTGCGCGGTGGTTTCGTCGTCGCATCGTACACGGTCGTCGCCTTGAGATCGATCTGCAGCGTGCTGTGTGCGGGATCGACCATCAGAACGGCCTCGGCCTCGGCGTGCCGCATGACGCGGGGACGCGCGGCGTTGTACGTCCCCGCAGCATAGTCGGCCATGATGAAGCTGCACGCATATCCGTACGTCGCGCCGGTCGCGGACCGGCGCGTCGGGCAGGTGAGGCTGGAAGACCTCGTCACCGGGTGTCCTTTGGTGCCGAAGAGTCTGAACCAGGCATAATCCCGGGGTGCCTGCAGAACGTAATTCGTGCCGCCCCGATCCTTGAACGCGATGAAGTTCACCGCGTCCCCGGCCATCGCGGGCCCGGAGACCGGGGCTTGCGGCGATCCGTTCGCGGCGACGGCGAGCCCGATCGCGATCGCTCCGGCAACGGCTGCCAACCATCGTCCGCGCATCAACGCCCGCCTGGTTGGCAAGAGAGCACGAGGGCCGGGAGGCGCAAATTCCCATCGGCTTCCGGTGGTTGTATCATTCTGTAGTCATCCCTAACTCCGCAGTCACCCGAGCGGTGGGGAGGCCGCGGCTTCGGCTGAGCCCGAATTGTGCTGTTACCCGCGTATGGCGAACCCGCTCCGGAGATCTCTTTGCAAACGCTCGTGAACGTCACCCTGCCCGAGATGGGCGAGTCGGTCAGCGAAGGCTCGATCGTCGAGTGGCGCAAGAAGGTCGGTGACTGGGTCGACGAGGGCGACACCATCGTCGACATCACGACCGACAAAGTCGACGTCGAGGTCCCCTCGACCGCGAGCGGCATCATCACGGCCCTCCACGGCGACGAAGGCGCCACCATCAACGTCGGCAGCGTCCTCGCCGAAATCGACACCACCGCCCCCAAAGCCGAAGCCGCAGCCGCCGGCCCGAAGCCCGAAGCCGCGGGTGCCGGCGCGTCCGCCGATGTCACCCTGAGCCTGTCGAAGGGCGAACCCACCCTCGTCACGCCGGCCAGCTACGGCGCCCCCGGCGCGCCGACCCCGCCGCCCGAGCGACGCGAGACGAACGGCAAGCCCTCCGGCGTCCTCTCCCACCACGCCCGCCGGCTGGTCGAGCGCCTCCACATCGACCCCGCGAAGCTCACCGGCACCGGCCCCGAGGGCCTGGTCCTGCGCGAAGACGTCGAAGCCGCCGTCGCCTCCGGCAAAATCGCCTTCACCGGCACCCTCGGCTCGGCCAATCTCGGCGCGGCCACCCACCCCGATGTCACCCTGAGCCTGTCGAAGGGTGGCGTGACGTACCCGCCGCTCCCGGCCGAAGCGAAGGTCACCGAGCTCAAGGGCTCCGTCGCGACGCTGGCGTCGTACATGGAGCAGTCGCTCTCGATCCCGGTCGCGACGTCGTTCCGCACGCTGCACGTCGGCACGATGGAGCAGCGCCGCGCCGAGCTGACCGCCGCACTCAAGCAGGCCGGCCGCACCGAGAAGGTCTCGTTCACGCACATCATCGCGTTCGCGCTCGCGCGCGCCGCGGTGGAGCAGCCCGCGATCACCGCGTCGTTCCGCCGCGTCGACGGAAAGCCGCAGAAAGTCGAAGCCGGGATTCACCTCGGCCTCGCGGTCGACGCGCAGAAGAAGGACGGCTCGCGCTTCCTGGTCGTGCCGGTGCTGAAGAACGCCGGCGCACTCGACTTCGCCGTGTTCCGCACCGCGTACGAAGAGCTGGTCGCCAAAGCGCGCGACAACAAGCTCTCGGTCGAAGAACAGACCGGCGCGTCGTTCACGCTGACCAACCCCGGCGGGATCGGCACCGTCGCATCGGTGCCGCGCCTGATGGTCGGACAGGGTGCGATCATCGCCGCCGGTGCGATCGCGTTTCCGCCCGGCTTCGCGCACGCGTCGCGCTCGACGCTCGAACAGCTCGGCGTCGAGAAAGTGATGACGCTGACCTCGACGTACGATCACCGCGTCATCCAAGGCGCGCAGTCGGGCGAGTACCTGCGCCGCGTCGACGCGCTGCTCGGCGGCGCCGACGAGTTCTACG
>Ga0208078_1000122_pt1 | contig 21562 bp, 25 predicted proteins | sample NGESurdeep072012_3_FD_184468 | JGI IMG/M metagenome (GOLD analysis project Ga0208078, IMG submission 184468) | Arctic peat soil microbial communities from Barrow, Alaska - NGEE Surface sample 53-2 deep-072012 (SPAdes) | ecosystem: Environmental > Terrestrial > Soil > Wetlands > Peat ...
TCGATCCGGCCGAAATGCTTCACCGCGCTCTTGACCGCGGCATCGACCTCGACCGGGTCAGTGACATCGAGCTCGAGCACGAGGGCGCGGTCGGCCCTTCCCGAAGCAATGTCTTCGACCTTGGCGGGATCCCGCGCCGTGACGACGGCGCGATAACCCCGGTCGAGAACCAGCTTGGCCAGCTCTCGGCCGAATCCGGTCGAGCAGCCGGTGATGAACCAAACCTTGTTTTTCTCTACCGCGTTGGCGTCAGCCATAAGTGAGACTCAAGATATGCAAATCGAATGCAAGAAAGGGTGAGAGTCAGACTCTCACCCTTTCCGATCGTTCGGCGTCACTACCGGGCAGCGGCGCTACGCACCCTGTAAGCAGCCCTTTTGTCCGCTGAGATTCGGATAACCAGTGCCAGCGGTGTAAGCATTGTTCGACCACTCGCCCTGCAGCTTCCAGGTCGACGTGCCCAGCTTGACTGGACCGGTGAAGGTCCACGCGCATTTGTCGCCATTCTCCGCGCCTCCCGAATCGTACCAGCCTCCGTTGCGGGGATCGGTAATTGTCTCGGACAATTCGTGCGCGGTCACGTTCGCCAGGGCCGCGAGCCCCTGTGAGTGACCCGTGCCGAATGTGTCCTGCGGATCGCAGCCCGCGATTCCGGTGATGTTGGGCATGTACGCCACCTGCACCGGAGCTCCGTTGCTGCAGCTTCCATAGCTATGCCACGCGCAATAGTTGACGTGCCCCGCGCCCGTCTCGGTGTAAATGAGGTAGAGGGCGTTTGGATCCGGAGTGTTGTTGCTCATCTTGCACGCTTCGGCTACCGCAGTGGTCACCGAAAGTGCCCTGCTCGGCGCCGACGTTGCGTCGATGACGTGGCCAATATAGCCCGAGCTCGCCGTCACCTGACCATTCGATCCGGTGTACTCGGTGCTGGCCTTCGCGTAGTTGCTTCCACCGAAGCCGCCGAAGAACGAATCGAGACCGCTGATGATGTCACCAGAATACGACGTCCAACTCGTGCCCCAGAAAATCGCTTGCGTCTTGTTCGCGACGAGGATCGTGCCGCCGTGCCAGGTCATGTTGACGCTGGTCTGTTTCCGGGCGTTCTGTCCCTTCGCGTAAAACGGATGCTCGGGTGCGCCATGAAGCTGGCCCCCGGGATTGGTTGCGACTGCCTCGCTGGGTCCGGTCGGAGCGAGGATACCGGTTGGTGTGCGAGCCGGGTCAGAGCAGGCAAGGAGGGCAAGGCCCGCCGTAGCGAGAGCGGCGAGGGTTTTCTGGTTCATCTGAGCTCCGTGATGAGGGAAAACGTGACCCCGGCCTACTGCACGCCGAGGGCGGAAAGATGGCGGTTGATGATGGCTTCGAATACGCTGCGAGGATACGCTCCCTCGAGGGAAACACCATTTATCAGAAACCCGGGTGTCCCGTTGAACCCGAATCTCTGCGCTTCATTCAGATCGGCCTTGATGAGAGCTTTGGCGGAGTCACTCTTCGCATCGCGCACTGCGCGTGCAACGTCGGCGCCCGCTGTACGCGCGGCGGCCTGAAGGAAACTGTCTCCTTCCTTCAGCCGTGCCTGATTCGCGTACAGCTCGTCGTAGAATCGGAGCGCGGGCATTGATCCCTGGAACGCCACCGCCTCGTACATAAGGGCAGCGCCCATCGCCTGCGGATGGATATCGAGCGGCGTCTGCTTGATGACGAGCTTGACCTTGCCCGTGTATTCCTTCAGCACTTCTTCCACTGTCGACCGCGCTGCCAGGCAATAAGGACACTGAAAATCGGCGTACTCGACGATGGTCACTGGGGCATCGCGCGGGCCCAAGACTACGTGGCCGTCGAGAGCAGGAACCTTGGGGTTCAGGAACTCCGCATCGATGCGGGCTTGTTCATCCTTGGTCGACTGAGCCGCTGTCTCACCCTGGGACTGCTGCGCAGCGTCGTTCAGAACCTTGATGAATTCTTTCGGATGTGCGCGGACGGCGGCGTAGAGAACTTCCGGATGCTCAACGAGCGTCGCCTGGAGTGCTTCGGGCGAAGGCGAGGAGGAGCACGCAATAGATGCAAGCGTACTGGCGAGAGCTACTACGTGCAGTCTCACGTCTTGAACGGTCTCCTTTTTTTTGGCCGCGTGATCGGCGGCAGGCAACCCTAACATTCCGGGTAAGGAGGCGCAAGACGAAAACAAACATATGCTTGGGTTCAGCCCGGTTAACTTTTCTGCACCAACTATGAACTTTTCATTCACGATTGACGGGTCCGCCGGCGCCGCACGGGCCGGCGTTTTTTCGACCCCCCATGGACCAGTCGAGACGCCTGCATTCATGCCCGTCGGAACTCTCGCGACGGTGAAGGCGCTCGACCCCGAGGATCTCGTCCGGATGGGCGCGTCGATGATCCTCAGCAACGCGTATCACCTGCACCTCCGTCCCGGCGACGACGTCGTGCGGGAGTTGGGAGGCCTTCACCGCTTCATGCAGTGGAACGGGCCGATCCTCACCGACTCGGGGGGATTCCAGGTCTTCTCCCTCGAGCGGCTTCGTACCCTCAATGAGCAGGGCGTCGAGTTCCAGTCCCATATAGACGGCTCCCGCCGCTTTTTCACTCCCGAGATCGTGATGCAGATCGAGCGCAATCTGGGCGCCGACGTCATCATGCAGCTCGATCACGTCATTCCCGGTCAATCGGACGAAGCGGCCGCGCGCGACGCGAGCGAGCGCAGCATCCGGTGGCTCGCGCGCTGCCTGGCCGAGGTCGAGCGGCTGGAGCGAACCCAGCCGCTCGAAGACCCGCCGCGCGCGGGCGGCAATCCACAGAATCAGCAGGCACTCTTTCCTATAGTACAGGGTGGAATCCACGCGCGGCTCCGGCGGGAGGCGGCCAACTCGATACGATCGATGCATGACTGGACAGGCTTTGGCATAGGCGGCCTATCGGTAGGCGAAGACAAGGACGCGATGTACAAAATGATCGAGGTCGTGGACGACGCGCTGCCGAAAACGCATCCGCGCTATCTCATGGGGGTGGGATTCCCGGAAGACCTGATCGAAGCAATTCGCCGAGGGGTGGATCTGTTCGACTGCGTGGCCCCGACCAGGATGGGGAGAAATGGCGCGGTGTTCACGAGGGACGGGCGTCTGAACATCAAGCGGGCCGAATTTCGCACCGATCCGAGACCGCTCGACCCGGACTGCGACTGCGCCGCCTGCGCCAGATTCAGCAGGGCTTACATCCGCCACCTTTTCGTGTCGGACGAGATACTCGGGCTCCGCCTACTTTCCCTGCACAATGTACATTTCCTGCTGTCGCTCACGCGTGCGGCGGGTCAGTCCATACAACACGGCGACTTCGAGCCGTGGTCGCGCGACTGGCTCGCCCGCTACCGCACGACGTCACCGCTCGCCGTCTGAAACATTTCGCCCCGGGTCGTTCACACATGCCAACCAATCCGATACTCCAATCCATTTTCATGTATGGAGCGATCTTCGCGATCTTCTACTTCATCCTCATCCGACCGCAGTCCAGCCAGCGCAAGCAGCACGACGAGCTGGTGCGGAATCTCAAGAAGGGCGATGAGATCGTGACGAATGGCGGGCTCGTCGGCGAAGTGCTGTTCATCAAGGAGAAGGGCGGCGACGACAAGTCCAGTGGAATGGATGATCGAGTCACCATCAAATCGGGTGACACGCGCGTGATCATCGAGCGCGGGCGCATCGCGAAGATCAACAGGCCGGCGTCGGTCTCCAACGTGAGCGCTGGGTGAGCATCCTCGACATCCGGGTCCTGGGCGACCCGGTTCTTCGCAGGCCGACGACGCCCGTCATCGAGCTCACGGACGAGTTGCGTAGGCTCATCGCCAACATGTACGAAACGATGTACGCGGCCGAGGGCATCGGACTCGCGGCGCCGCAGGTGGGGCGCTCCGATCGGCTCGCCGTCGTCGATGTTGAAGGCGCGAAATACGTGCTCATCAATCCCAGGATCGTCTCCACCCAGGGCCCCGGGAAGGAAATTGCGGAGGAAGGCTGTCTCTCCATCCCCGACATCTACGGAGATGTCGAGCGTCCGGCGATCGTCACGATCCGAGCGACCGACGAGAACGGAAACGAGTACGAGGCCACCGGCTCGGAGCTGCTCGGACGATGCTTCCAGCACGAGATCGATCACCTCGATGGCAAGCTGTTCATCGACTATCTGAGCCCCCTCAAGCGCAAGGCCGCGCTGTCGAAGTGGGAGAAGGCGAAGGGGGAGTATCCCGGCTCCATCCGGAAGGTGCGCAGCGAAGTGAAAGGTGAGCATCATCACGAGACGGAGATGTAGTGCGCGTCGTATTCTGGGGAACGCCGGAATTCGCCGCGCCCGCTCTGCGCGCGCTCGTCGGGGAAGGATTCGAAGTCGTCGGAGTCGTCACACAGCCCGACAAGCCGCAGGGCAGATCGCGCGAGATCATACCGTCGCCGGTGAAGCAGATCGCCATCGACGAAGAGATTCCGCTGTTCCAGCCAAAAAACGCGCGCGACCCCGAGCTGATCGCGAAGCTCTCCGACCTCAAGCCGGACATCTCGGTCGTCGTCGCCTACGGGCACATCCTTCCTCAGAAGATCATAGATCTTCCGAAGCTCGGAACGCTCAACATCCACGCATCCCTGTTGCCGGCGCTGCGGGGCGCAGCGCCGATTCACGCCGCGATTCGACAGGGCTTGATGGAGACGGGCGTGACGGTCATGAGAGTGGTCCAGGCACTCGACGCGGGTCCCATTATTCTTCAGGCCGACACCCCGATCTTCGAGGACGAGACCTACGGCGAGCTGCAGGTGCGTCTCTCCGAGCTGGGCGCACTCACGCTGGTCGAAGCGATGACACTCGTGTCACTCGGCAAGGCCGAGGAAACCCCCCAGGACGATTCACGGGCGACCTACGCGGCGAAAGTGACGAGAGAGTCCTCGCGCATCGACTGGAAGGACAGTGCGGTCGAGATCTCGCGACTCATACGCTCTTCCGATCCCAAGCCGGGCGCGTTCAGCAAAACGCCCAAGGGTGATGTCAAGATGTTCGGCCCGAAGGTGATGGAGGACATCAAAGGTTTGCCGGGTGAGGTTCTCAGCGCGACCGGTGAGCTTGTGATCGCATGCGGCCTCGACGCCATTCGCATCAGCGGAGTACAGCCTGAAGGAAAGAGCCGGATGACGGCGCTCGAGTGGGCGCGCGGGCGCGGCACGGGCGTCGGTGACAGGTACGGCGGTTGACTACTCCAGTAGCTAAAGCGTCGATGGCGGACCTGCCCTTCGTTCACGCCGTCACCAACGACGAGATCATGCTTCGCCCGGGCTTCCTCAGGAAAGCAATGGCCGTGATGCGCGTGCTCGGCGACAAGGGCGCGATTCACATCCGCTCGCAGCTCCTTGACTCGCCCACACTCTTCTCGCTCACTCTCGCGCTGCTCGAGCTGAACGAGCAGACCAAGTGCTGGTGCATCGTCAATGACCGGGTGGACATAGCACTGGCTTGTGGAGTGCAGGGCGTGCAACTCACCCACAAGTCCATCTCCGTGCCCGACGTTCAGAGGATCGCTCCGGCGCTCCGGATCGGCGCCAGCGTTCACTCACCGGCAGAGGCGCGGGATGCCGAGCAGGCGGGGGCGGACTGGTGCGTGGCCGGCCACGTATTCGAGACGCAATCCCATCCCGGCCTGCCTCGGCGCGAGAGCAGTTTCATCAACGATGTCGTTGCGGCGGTGAGCATTCCGGTGATCGCGATCGGCGGCATCCGCCCCGAGCACGTCCGCTCTCTCACCCACAGAGGGGCGCACGGCGTCGCCGCGATTCGTGGAATCTGGAACGACGAGAATCCCGAACTCGCTGCGAGCCGCTATCTTTCACAAGTATGACTGAGTCGGGCGGAACTGTGACGGAAGCGGTGGCGGGAGAGGTCGTTCTTAGTGTGAACGGCACTTATCGAAGTGTTCCATCAGGTTGGACACTGGCGAAGCTTCTCGCATCGCTCGAGCTCGACGCGCGCACCGTCGTCGTCGAGCGGAACGGAACCATTCTGCGCGATCGATCGTCCTTTGCATCGCTCGACCTCGCCGCGGACGATTCGCTCGAGATCGTGCACTTCGTCGGTGGGGGCTGAGAGTACGCGATGGCACATGCTGATTTGATTTCCACGGCGACTCTCACCGACCCGCAGCCACTCGTCATTGCGGGGCACGAGTTTCATTCGCGTTTAATGGTGGGTACTGGCAAGTACGCGTCGAACGCGCAGATGATCGACGCGATCGAAGCGTCGGGCGCCGAAGTCGTGACGGTCGCCGTGCGCCGCGTCGACCTCGATCGCTCGAAGGATGAAGCAATTCTGCATCATCTCGATCCGGATCATTTCTTCCTGCTCGCCAACACCGCCGGCTGCTTCAATGCGAGCGATGCCATTCGCTACGCTCGTCTTGCCCGCGCGGCGGGGTTCAACGAGTGGGTGAAGCTCGAAGTCATCGGCGACCAGCAGACGCTTCTTCCGGATACGATCGGACTTCTCCAGGCGACGAAGACACTGGTCGATGAGGGTTTCAAGGTCCTGGCGTACACCAACGACGATCTCGTGACGGCGCTCAAGCTCGAGGACGCCGGCGCCGTCGCGGTCATGCCCTTGGCGTCGCCGATTGGATCGGGTCTGGGCATGTTGAATCCTTATGCGATCCGCACAATCAAACAGCGGCTCTCGGTGCCCGTGATCGTGGACGCTGGCGTGGGTACTGCATCCGACGCGTGCATCGTAATGGAACAGGGCGTGGATGGCATTCTCATGAATACGGGAATCGCCGCTGCGCAGGATCCGATTCGCATGGCCGCCGCTATGAAGCTCGCCGTGAAAGCGGGAAGGCACGCGTACCTTTCCGGAAGGATGCCGCGGCGCGAGGTCGCGGTTCCTTCGTCTCCCACGGTTGGGATGCTCGGATCGTGAACACCACCGTTGCAACTCTCGGCGGAGTCACCGCGGCCCGCGCTGTGGCGGCGGAGATCTGCGTGGACCTTCGGCGCGGTGAGTTTCTCGATCAGTCGTTCGAGCGGCGCATCGGTCCGCTCGATGCGCGCGACCGGCGCTGGACGCGCGAGCTCGTCTACGGAATGCTGCGCACTCGCGCCACCATCGATACGGTTCTCTCGGATCGGGTGCGCGGTGGACTCGCGCGCCTCGATCCGGATGTCATCGATCTCCTCAGGCTCGGCGTCTATCAGCTCCTGAACATGGGGAGCGTGCCCGCCTACGCCGCGATTGCCCAGACCGTCGAGCTGGCGAAGCGCAGACATGGAATTGGCGCCAGCAAGCTCGTGAACGCGGTGCTGCGACGCACCGATCGAGAGAGGGACCAGCTCATCACGGCTGCCCCATCGGACACGGTTGACGCGCTGGCGCTCAAGTACTCGCACCCGCGCTGGCTCATCGCGCGCTGGATCGACCTGTGGGGCGAGCAGGACACCGAGCGATTGCTGAGCCTCAACAACGCCGACGCTCCAATCGCGATCCGGCCGTACGGGATCGTCCGCGAACAGCTCGAGGCGATGATGGAAGCGGCAGGCGTTCACGTCGCGGACGCGCCGTACGCGCGCGACAGCATCGCGATCTCCGGCGGGACGACGTTCACGGAGCTTGGCGCTTTCAAGAAGGGGCTTTTCTTTGTGCAGGATCCGGCCGCCACGCTCGTCACGGAATACGCCGCGGTTCCAACGGGGGCGACTGTCGCCGACCTGTGCGCGGCGCCGGGCGGCAAAGCACTGGAGCTGTCTCGTACCGCAGGCACAGTGGTGGCTAGCGACAAATCGTTCGGCCGGCTCCAGCGCCTGCTCGCGAACCAGCGTCGCCTGGAAAGCGTGAATCTCCTTCCCTTCGTCGGTGACGCGCGGAATCCGGCGATCCGTCCGGTCGACGCGGTGCTGATTGACGTGCCCTGCACCGGAACTGGCACCTTCCGCCGGCATCCCGATGCGCGCTGGCGCATCAAGGTATCGGACATCGCGGTGATGTCCGCCCTGCAAAAACTAATTCTCAGAGCCGCGGCAAAAACGGTGAAGCCCGACGGACTTCTCATCTACAGCACCTGCTCGCTCGAGCCCGAAGAGAACGACGCGCAAATCGATTCCTTCCTTTCGGAAAATCTCAATTGGATTCTGGAGCCGCCGCCCGAAGGGAGCGTTCCTCCGGAGCTGCTCGACGGTGGACGCCTGCGCGTACTTCCGCACCGTCACGGCACCGACGGAGCCTTCGCCGCGCGCTTGCGCAGGGTCAGCTAGATGAATTGGCGCGGCTTTCCTCGGCGTGCGTTCCCATATCTGATTGCTGCGGCCGGCGGATTCCTCATCGCCTATACCGCGGTGTTCCTCTTTGCGTTTCCGGCCGAGGTGCTGCCGGATGATGGAATTCTTCCGAACGTGGTCGGGAAGACGTTCGAGGATGCTACGGTCGCGCTAAAAAAGGAGGGATTCCCCGCACAGCAGGGCGAATCGCGATTCCACAAGACGATTCCCGCCAACGTCGTGCTGCAGGAGGATCCGCCGGCCGGGAGCAGACAGAAGCGCGGCACCAACGTCGTCCTCGCATTGAGCGCGGGCCAGAAATCCGCCGAGGTGCCGGTGACGACGAACATGTCGCAGCAGCAGGCGCGCATCTCGATCGAGAACACCGGTCTCGTGTTGGGGGGCGTCACCGAGCAGCTCTCGGACGCGCCGCGCGGACTCGTGATCGCCACCTCGCCGCCGGCCGGGACGAAAGTCGAGCTCCCCGGAACCGTGGACATCGTGCTCAGCAAAGGACCCGCGACAGTGAACATGCCCGACCTCTACGGGCGCAGCGTCGGTGAAGCGCGCTCGATGGTCGAGCAGATCGGACTCCGCATCTCCGGCGTCTCGCGTGACACGAGCTCTCTCCAGCCCGAGAACACTGTGATCAGGCAGATGCCCGCAGCCGGGCAGACCATCTCCGCCGGCGGAGCGGTGAGTCTTACTGTTTCGCATTTCCCGCCGCCACCCTCGATCAGGATCGACACCGGCGTCAGCGCCCCTCCTCCGTCATCGCCCCTGCCCGTTCCGGAATGAGCGTTCGCATCGCGCCATCGATTCTGAGCGCCGACCTTTCCAGGCTCGCCGACGAGATCGCGATGCTCGAGGAGGGCGGAGCCGACTGGATTCACGTCGATGTGATGGACGGCCGCTTCGTTCCCAATCTCACCTTCGGCGCCAAGGTGATCGAGTCGGTGCGCAAGCTTACAGAGCTGCCGATCGACGTCCATCTGATGGTCGTCCAGCCCGAGAACTACTTCGAGAGCTTCGCTGAGGCAGGCGCGAACGGAATGACGATTCATACCGAGGTGTCACCCCACCTGCAGCGACAGCTCAATCGAATCCGCGAGCTCGGGTGCTGGGCCGGCGCGGTGGTCAATCCAGCGACGCCACTCACCGCCGTGAGTGAGGTCATCGCTGATCTCGATTTGCTACTTGTTATGACCGTAAATCCTGGTTTCGGCGGGCAAAGCTTCATCAAGGGATCGGTGGACAAGGTCCGCCGCGCGCGCGAGATGCTGGCCGAGAATGGCAGCAAGGCATTTCTGGAAGTGGACGGCGGGATCGACCGCAAGACCATCAAATCGGTATGGGAGGCGGGCGCCAACACCTTCGTCGCGGGCAACGCCATCTTCAGCGCGAAGAATCCCAAGGCGGAGATCGCGGAGCTTCGCTCTCGCTGCACGGTGCAGGCGTGACGGGCAGGAAACAGCTCGCGATTGGCGCGCTCGTCCTCGCGGTCACCTGCGGGATCGCGTACGGTGCCACGCGGTATCTCCGCCATGAGCTGTTCCCGGTGGAGCTGGGAACCAAAGCGCCCAATTTCAAGGCGCTCACCCTCGATTCCATCCCGAAGGAAAAGACCCTCGCCGATTATCGCGGCCAGGTGGTGATGATCAACGTCTGGGCGACGTGGTGTCTGCCGTGCCGCGTGGAAATGCCGAGCATTGAAGCGCTGCACAAGACGTACGGTCCGAAGGGATTGAAGATCGTGGCGGTCAGCATCGACGACCCGGGAACCGACTCGGGGATCCGCGCGTTCGCGAAGCAGTACGGTCTCACGTTCGAGATCCTGCACGATCCGAAGGGCGAGATCACCGACTTGTACGACATCACCGGTTATCCGGAGACGTTCATCATCGGCAAGGACGGCGTGATCAGGAAGAAGCTGATGTCGGCGACCGACTGGAACTCGCCCGAGGCGCGGGCACTGGTGGACAGGCTTCTCACGGAGCGCACGGAATAGTCGTGACGCGCATCCTGGGAATCGAGACTTCGTGCGACGAGACGTCCGCGGCTGTTCTCGAGGGAAAGGGCGACCAGGTCACCCAGAAGTCTCTGGTGATACTGTCGCAGGACGTCCACCGCGTCTTTGGCGGAGTCGTCCCGGAGATCGCATCACGCGCGCATCTCACCAGCATTGTCCCGGTGGTCGCGCGCGCGCTCGAAGAGGCGGGAACAAAACTCGATGATCTCGACGCGGTCGCCGTCACGAACACTCCGGGCTTGGTGGGCGCGCTGCTGGTCGGAGTGAGCTACGGGAAGGCGCTCGCATTTTCGCGCGGAATTCCGCTGCTCGGAATTCATCACATGGAGGGACACCTGTTCGCGGCGGCGCTCGAGCACCCCGATGCCGTGCCTCCCTTCACGGCGCTGTTGATCTCGGGCGGGCACACACTCCTTCTCGACGTCGAGGCCTGGGGGAAATACCGGCTGCTCGGGGCAACGCGCGACGACGCGGCCGGCGAAGCGTTCGACAAGGTCGCCAAGCTGCTCGGTCTTCCCTATCCCGGCGGTCGGTACGTCGAGCAGCTCGCGCTCGAGGGAAATCCAAAGCGTTTCCACTTCGCGAGGGCGATGGTGCGAAAGAACGCGCTGCCAAAGGACGACGACTACTACGACTTCTCGTTCAGCGGCATCAAGACCGCCGTGCTCAACGCCGTGCGGGCGTCGGCGGACATCGAAGCCGACAAGGCCGACCTGGCTCGCGGATTCCAGGATTCACTCATCGATACGCTGGTCGAGAAAACCTGGCGCGCCGCCAATGCCTTCTCCCGTCAGCGGGTCGTCCTGGGCGGGGGCGTCGCGTGCAATCGCACCCTTGCCACCGCGATGCGAACGAGACTCGAGCCCGAGGGTATTACTGTCCTTACGCCGAGTCCGCGCCTTGCTACGGACAATGCCGCGATGATTGCCCGCGCGGCATTTTTCAGATTCGAGCAGGGTGAGAGGTCCGGCCTCGATTTGAACGCCTACGCCAGCAGCCCTATCCCGGGCGTCGTAGCAGCCTAGATTCAGAGCCATGCCAACGATTTTCGCTTCGATAGTCCACCAGCCCCTTTCGTATGATGTCGGCCCGCTCCAGCTCACCGGATTCGGACTGGCCGTTCTGATGGCGTTCGTCATCGCCCAGATCATCTCGCAACGTGAGCTCGCGCGGCGCGGTCACGACCCCGAGCCCATCGGCGATGTCGTCTTTGCGGGAGTCGTCGGCGGACTCCTCGGTGGCAAGATCTACTACGCCATCCTGATGCACGACTTCAGCGCTCTCCTGAGCAGAGCCGGCTTCGTGTTCTGGGGCGGATTGATGGGTGGAATAATTGCCTCCTACATCGTGATCCACCGCAAGCATCAGAGCTTTACGCGAATCAGTGATGTCGCCGCGCCCGCGCTCGCGGCGGGCTATGCTCTTGGGCGCACCGGCTGCTGGGCGGTTGGCGACGACTACGGACGCCCCTGGAACGGACCGTGGGCGGTGAGCTTCCCCAACGGAGCACCGCCTTCGACGGTCTCGAACATGACGCAGCTCTTTCACATCCCGCCGGCGTTGGGCTCGTCGCCGAATACGGTTCTTTCCGTCCATCCGACTCAGCTCTACGAGGTCGTGCTCGGCTTCGTGATGTTCCTCATCCTCTGGCGCTTCCGCGATCACAAGCACGCGGAAGGTTGGCTGTTCGGACTGTATTGCGTGCTGGCGGGGATAGAGCGGTTTTTGATCGAGTTCGTACGCGCAAAGGACGACCGTTTCTTTGGCCCGTTTACGACGGCGCAGGTCATCGCGGTGCTGTTCACGATTGGCGGAGCCGTCTGGATGTACATGCGCCGGAATCCACATGCAGACGCACCGGGGATTTATGCTACCACTCAAACTCAGGCAGCATAGTCGGTCATTGCAGGCACGCGCGTTGATCTCGTCACGCGCCTTGATTTCGGCGGGCGCAATCATCGCCGCGTTTTCCAGCTGCGCGGCGATCCCACTGCAGGCGGACGGCAATGCGCCTCGCGCCTACGTAGCGCAGCTGGTCGTCAACCGGATCTGACGAGAGTGTAGATCAGTATGAGCGGGTACGGCGTGAATGCAGCCGAGCTCTCGCCCGTAGAGGCTATCGCGTGGGAATAAGGTGCGGAGCCAGCCGGCTCAGCCGCATCCCCAATAAGCCAGTCATCATTCGGCTCATCGTGAGCGGGACCGCTTGAACCTCGGTAATCGCCAGCCACAGCCCGTGCAGCGTCTGGTGCGGGATCGCGATAGTCTTTCGCTGTGTGCTCGGCGCGTCGAGTGTGAATGGCTCGAAAACGATGGATCCCTGCTCGTCGAACGTCGCAATGCTGCAAGTCGCGCTCTTGGCGTAAGGAGGAAGAGGGAGGTTGCACGTCTGGCTCGTGGCGGATATCTGGCTCGTAAGGTTCCCGGACAACGAGCCCCAGACATTGTCCAGGCCTTCCTCGTAGAGCGCGAAGGCAGGCAACACGTCAACCGACGTCGCCGAAAAATCGAAATTGGTCGTGCCCGCATCGGTGGCGATGACGATCATCCGATCGGGCGGCTGCGTCGCCGAGTGTGACTGCCAGAGAATGAGGACGACCCCGAGCGGCGGGAGCGTGCACACGCCGGACGGAGGCGGCATCAGCGGATCAATGAAGACGCCCTCCTCGCAGGTTCCAACTGGAAACGTCTCTCTGAGACCGAGCGCGAACATGCCCTGCGATGTGCCATCAATCGTTACGCTGACCTGATCCAGAAAGGGTGCGACTCCTCCCAGCGATGTGCTCACGTCGGGAGTCGTGGGCGACCCGACGCCGCCAGTTCCCTGCAGCGCGAGCGTTAGACTTTGCAGGGCCGCGTTTGAATCGATCGAGCCGGGACCGGTGGAATCGCTCCCACACGCCGATATGAAGGCCGACGCGAACACGACGAGCGTGGGAAGAATGCGCGCTTTGGCGAGAGTCATTGTGCAACGGTACCGAAACGGGAGTCGATCGCCGATCATCAACATTATACCAGCTGTGAGAACAAATTACGCGTGGAAATGTGCTGCGCTCTTACGACGAATGATCGTGCACCATCCTCCACCCCGTAGGCGGGTGCCCGCCCGCAGGGACGCGAACCCAGATCGTTGTGAACCAACCAGTGCGGTTGGGCACTCCCGCCCCGGTGAGAATGTACTGCCCGGTCACGATCGCCTGATTCGGACCGATTGGCCGGATCTCCAGATGGTCGTAGCTGAGCGTCTGCAACGGACGGCCCGTCTTCCAGTATCCCGCGCGCATCTGCCCCTCGATTCCTCGCACTCCACGCACGAGTCCGGTCGAGCCCATCGCCGTCGACGAATCCACGTAGGCTGAGAGATAAACCGGTAGCTCGCCCCGATTCCATCCGGCGGCAGTCGTGTCCAGTGTCGCCTTGATCGCGGCAGCGTCGGACGCGAATTGAAATCCCCCACTTCCCCCGGACCGCATCTGACTCGAGCACGCCGCCAGAACGACGGCCACGAAAAACACAGAGTACCGTCGCATCATGTTTCGGGAACGAGTCTGAGGCTCGTGCCCCACGGATCCGTCAGAATCCATTCGCCACTCTCCTCTTTCACGGGGTACCCGGCCGCCTTCACGTGGCGCGCCGCTTCATCGGCGTCCTTCTTCGTCGGGACGATGATCTCCCACTCGAGCAGACGCGCATCCGCGTCCGTCGCCGGTGGCGCGCCGCGAGCCCAGGTGTTCGTGCCGAGATGATGATGATATCCACCCGCCGACATGAACAGCGCGCCAGGATAACTCCACACGACCTTGTCGAAGCCGAGCGCTTCGTGGTAGAACGCCTCGGCTTTTGCGATGTCATCGACATAGAGATGCACATGACCAAGTACGGTGCCCGGCGGCATTCCCATCCAGCGCTCGCCGCCGGCGGACTTCACCAGGTCATCTACGTCGAGATGGTTCGTCGTCATGTGCAGCTGCCGCTCGTCGTAGCGCCATGCGTCGCGCGGGCGATCCGCGTACACCTCGATGCCAAGGCCATCGGGATCTGTGAGATAGACCGCTTCGCTCACGAAGTGATCCGACATCCCGGCGTATTCGCCGATCGCCGCGAGATGCGCCACGAAGCGGCCGAGCGATGCGCGATCGGGCAGCAGGATCGCGAAATGATAGAGACCGAGCAGTCCGCGCTTCGGCACCGGCCGCGCGGTCCTTAGCTGGCGCAGGTGAACGATCTCGCGATCTTCTCCATGCGGTCCGAGGCTCACCGAGTCAGCGGTGCGGCGGATCGCTCTCATTCCGAGCACCCTATCATAGAAGGCGAGCGATCGCTCGAGATCCGCGACCTGCAAACGCACTCTGCCGAGGCGCGTTGACTCGGGCAGGCGGTATCCTTTGGGTCGAATCCCGCGCTGCTCGTTGGCGGCTTCTGGCATCTGCCTGGTTGTCATCTCAGTCTCCCGCGTCGAGCAACAATGGGCAAATGCTACGCCCCGGGCGCACCCGGTTCCGGTTTATGACCGGGCCCGAATGTCCTGACGGTAGCGAAGAGCAGCAGGATGATGAGAATCCCCTGCGCCGTAAGCGTCTCGACGCTCGGGTAGATACCCATTGCATCGACGTGTGGCCCGCCCGGGATCACCGTGATGCGCATGATGTTCCCTTCCTGCAGCTCGCGGATTCCCTTCCCCATGAACACGAACGCCATGTAATAGAGCAGGATGCTCGTCACGGTGAAAAACGGGCGCATCGGGATTCGGACACCGTAGCGATAGAAGAGCGTGAAGATCACCGCCAGCGCGGCAAACCCGACGACGATCCCGAGCGCGAGCGGAACTCCGACGTTGGGTCCTTCGTTGAACAACGCCTGGTAGAAGAGCGCGGTCTCCGCGCCTTCGCGGTAGACCGCCAGGAATGCGACGAGCGCGAGCGCTTTGCCGCCGCCGTGCTCGAGAGCAGAATTCACCTTCTCGCGAATGAACTTCTGCCACTTCGCGGCCTCGACCTTGGAGATGAGCCAGTAGCTCACCGAGAACAGCACCACGACGGCGACCAGCATGCTCGTTGCCTCGACGATCTCCCTGCTGGCTGGCATCGCCGCGAGGAGCGTCTTCATCACGACGGCGGTGGCGAGACTCGCCACCAGGCCGAGCACGATTCCAAGCCAGATCGAGCGAAGCCGCTCGCGATGTCCCGTCTTGATCAGTAGCGCGACTACAGCGCCGATGACGAGAATCGCTTCGAATCCTTCGCGCAGAATGATCAGGAATGACTGGAAGAAAGCTTCCCAGGCGCCCGACGGCTGCTGTGTGAGATCGATGACCGAGGGAAGCCCGTCGGCGATCGCATCGCGCGAGCTCTTGGCGGCGGCGAGGTCGCTTCGCCTCACCGCTCCCTTGAAGTCGGCGAAGTGGCGCTCCATCGTCGATACGAGGCCGGGCTTTTTCGCGCGCGCCGGAGTCTCGAGCGGCTCGAACGCGATGTACGCATCGAAGGCGCGATCACCCGCTTCGGCGGTCTTGCCATTGCGCGCGAAGTCGAGCGCACTGTCGAGGAGCGCGAGAATCACTGGAGATGCGGTGTCTCCGGGAATCGCCGTCGCATCCGCTCCCGCGACCGGGAGTCTCAACAGCTCGCCACGGAGCAAGTAGATGTAGTTGATGATGTTCCACCGCTGCTGCGGCGTCAGCGACGAAGAGAACCCCGGCATCGACGTGCCGCGCACTCCAACCGAGATGACGTTGTAGGCAAGCGTCGGTGTGAGCTCGGGAGTGAGTTTTCGGACGCCGGTCGCGGGCGGCGGCGTGCTCAACGTGTGCGCGGCCGGCCCGTCACCGGCCCCCGTCATGCCGTGACACGACGCGCAGCTCTTGACGAACAACGCGTGCCCCTCGGCCGTATCGAGCGGGCCCTTTGGAAGATCCATCGCCCCGGCCGTCCCGAGAGACGTGGCAAAATGCTGATGAAGCTCTCTTACTACTGTCGGCGGTTTTCTTTGCGCGACCGCGGCAACAATGCTGTCGAGGATCGCCCTCGTCGCCACGGCATCGTAGCCGCGAAGCCTGGTTGCGACCTGTTTGGCGTCGGTCAGGAACCCGTAAGTCTCGTCGAACTCATCCTTCGAGATGAGTTTTCCGTGCTCGTCAATCGCCTTTGCGTACTCCTCGGCGGCGACACCGACGATGCTCGCAAGACGTTTTGCCGGGTTTTCCTGGGCGGGCAGCGCAATGGCTGCTATGAGCGACAGGACCGGGACACCGATCCATCGCAAAAGTCGATGATTCATTGCCGAGTGAATCTATCCGGATTCGTTCGGGAAGCAATCGTTGGATGCGCGGCTGCTGACATCTACCTAGCCATTAACTGAACGTGATCCGAGATCTCAGAAGCGTAGATATCAGGGTTTGGTAACTACGCTGCGACGTATCCGAGTGGCGTCATGGCACAGGCGGTCGGTTGTACTCGGATATGCGAGCAATAAGGTCAGAGCGCGGTGACTACCTACTGAGATCTATGCCTCTCAGATCTCGGATCCCGTTCAGTTTTCAGTTGCCAGATCTCGGATCCCGTTCAGTTTTCAGTTGCCAGATCTCGGATCCCGTTCAGTTGTTGTTGACAGATCTATCCCGTTCAGTTCGCAGCATCCCTTAACCCGTAATCCCCCGTCAGCTCCCTATCGCTCATAGCCGCACGGACGCCGGTCCTGTGCTCGAACTTTTTGACGAAGTCCGGCAGTCTCTCGCTCGTGAACGTCCCGCGCGGCAACCCGACCGCTTCGATCGCCGCCTCGATGGCGGCCGGCTCGCCCTCCACCTCGACCAGCACGTCCATGCGCGGGTAGGTCTCGAAGCGAATGTTGGCGCCGGCCAACTGGTACTGGGCGATCTCGCGGTCGATCTCCCACCTGAGCGTCAATCCGAGTCTTTCCAGTATCTTCTCGAGCGAGTCGAAATCCTCGACCGGTGCGGTGATCTCTTCGCGGACCTTGTATGCGCCCTTCTTCTCGGTCGGACCCTTCCAATCGAGGTACGTCCTCGTCGACGCGCTGCTCTGGTAGCGCCGCGTTCTCAGCACTTCGTCGCGTCCCGACAGCTCGCCCGACGCGAAGTCGTAGCGCCGGTCGGAGATCTTTCCCTCGAACGACAGCACTGCCCCGGCCGCCTCGATCGCCCTGCGCCGCTTTGCGAGATCGTCAACGGCCGCTTTGAGCTCGACCTCACGCATTTACGATCTTCTCGAGGACCTGCTGCGTGTTTTTCAGCGACGGAAAAACGGCGTATGGATCGTGCTCCAGTAGCTGTTCGACCGTGTAGTGGCCGCTGGCGACGCCGATCGCCTTCGCGCCCAGCGAGCGGCCGCACGCGATGTCCGCGGGAGTGTCGCCGATGACGACCATGCGTCCCCCCGCGATTTCGAGCCCGAGCAGCTCGCTCGCCCTCCTTTGCGCGACCGCCGGAAGCTCCGGACGGTGCTCGTGATCCGAGCCGAACGCGTTGATTCGAAAACGATCCGGGTCGATCCCGGCCGCAGTCAGCTTGGTACGCGCGCCGGTTTCGACATTCCCGGTCAGCAGCCCGAGCACGACATCGTCGCGCGGCTCAAGCGCATCGAGCAGCTCGACGACTCCGTCGAGGGGGCGCACGCCGAACTTCCCGCTCGTCACTCCTTCGCGAAGCCCTTCGAGGTAAGTCTCGATCAGCTTCTCCATCCGCGAATCGATGTGCGCATCGGAGTGACCTTCGAGTCGCATGACGTCGCGCACGATCTGCTTGTCGGTCTTTCCGTCGTACCGATACGCGGGATTTCCGGGCGACCCGAAGATCGATCCCAGCGCCAGCCGCATCGATGCGCGCCCGAGCCCGTCCGAATTGAGGAGCGTGCCGTCGATGTCGAAGAGAACGAGCCTCATGTTCTGGTGAGGAATACGCCGGCGATGATCGTCACCGCGCCCAGGCCCTGGAAGATCGTCGGGACTTCACCGAGCAACGCCCACGCAGCCAGAAGGGCGACGATCGGTTGCAGGTTCGAGTACACGGCGGTGCGAGTAGGCCCGAGCACCCGCAGGCCGCGATACCAGAAGAAATACGCGACGCCCATCGAGATCACGCTCGAGTAGAAAAGCGCGAGCCAACCGCCGGCTCCGATGCTGGACCAGTCTGTGGCGACCAGCGCGGGCGTCGACGCGATGATCAACGGCACCGCGCCACCGACCAGCGTGATTGCCGAGAGCTGGATCACGTCGATCCGTTTCGTGTACGGCTGCAACATGATCGTGTAGGCGGACCAGCACAGAACTCCAAGGAAGACAAGGACTGATCCGAGGAGAGTCGTCTGGCCATTCGATAATGTGCCGCTTCCAACGATCACGAGGGCGACACCGATCATCGAGAGAGCGATGCCGACGAGCGTCATCCGCTTCACGCGCTCCATGCCACGAACCCTCGCCGCGAGCGCGATGAACGCCGGCGCGGCACCAACGATGAGAGACGCGTTCCCGGCACGGGTGCGCGCGACTCCGTGGACGAAGAAGAGCTGGTACAGGCCGTTGCCGAGCACGCCGAGAAGAAGGAGCCGAAGCACATCATGGCGCGAAAGCGCGAAGCCGCCGCGGGCGTAGGCGAACGCCACGAGAAATGCCGCCGCGGTTCCGACGCGAAGTCCGGTAAAGGCCACCGGGTTGAAGATGTGCGTTGCGTACTTCACGACGACGAAATTGACTCCCCAGATCACCGCCATCGTGAGCAGGAGAAGATCCGTCAGCCCGAACGAATGATGCGCGGCCGAGTCGCCGACGGCCGGAGATGGCGCAACTGATTCAGTCATTGCCGAAAGCTAGCCGGGCAAGGCGTGGCGCGGCTACTTTGCTTTCATGCACATCTCGTTCGCCATTTTCGCCGACGCCGCCAACCTGTCACAGGAAGGAAAACTGAATGTGTTGGGAGTCTTCGATGCAGTTCAGGTAGCGGGGCTGCCGACGATTCATCCGCGCACTCACTTCATCGTCCGGCTCAAAGCCAGTGGCGTCGATGTCGGCTCGCACAAGCTCGGCTTCCGCTGGCTGAGCCCGCTCGACGAAGAGCTCTGGTCCTCGACCGGCGAGATGAACGTCGCGCCCGCGCCGAACCCCGTGTTCGAGGTCGATCTGCCGATCATCGCGGTGGTGGATCTTCCGCTCAACAGGGTGGGTCAATACACGATGCAGGTCACGCTCGACGACCTCCCCACTGCCACGGCGAGGCTGTTCGTGAGCGGACCTGCTAACGGCGGCCCCATGATGGCAAGCGCGCCAAACGGAATGGTCAGCTAAGAAGAACCTAAAGACTGCTGCCGCGCCCTTAGTTCTCCTTCAAGATTCTACGCCCAAAACGAAATCTCTTGAGCAACAGATCCGTGTACTCGTCTCCGCTAGCCAAATCATCGATGGCGTAGCCCCCTCGCCCGAGCGCGAGATGAACGACTCTCATCCCGCCCAGCGATATCGCGACGTGCGTGACCTTCCCATCGGGCTCGTCGGAGAAAAAGAGCAGATCGGCAGGACGAAGATCCCGCAACGACTCGACTGGCTCCCCGGTCGTCGCCTGCATCCACGCATCGCGGGGCACGCTCACGCCGTGCAGGTGAAACGAGCTGGATACCAGCCCGGAGCAGTCGCAGCCCCACGGCGTCAGGCCTCCCCACTCGTACGACGTGCCCTCGAAGAAAGTCATCGCCGACGCCGTGATGGAGTCGGCCGCCGGTGGAAATGCGTTCCGCCGCTCCTCGAGCGTCATCGCCAGTCCGCCGAACCGCACCTGGCCCTCGGTGACGAGCGCGCCCAGCGGCAGCTTGCGCGTGGCTCCGTGCTCGTCGCGAACGGTGCAGTTGAGCGAAAGCGGGCGCGGATCATTCCACCCCGTATTCAGCAATGAGGGAGGCGCCATTGGCATCGTGACGACGTAGCCCTGATGAATCCAGCCGGTGTACGCGTCGGCGCCTTTCACATGAAGCCAGAGCCCGTTCCGTTCCACGACCTGCGCGATGTGGCCGTGCAGCAGCTGCGATACCTGCGTCGTTTTTACATCGGGCTCGCACAACATCGGCGCGATCGCCGCGACGGCGGTCACGCTGTCGGTCAATGCTCGGGCCAGTCGATCTTGGTCGAATTGGTCGGCGACAGCGGTGGCTCCGGTCGTTTTGCGCGGCAGGACTTGCAGAGCGTGACTCCGCGGAAGTTGCAGATGATGCAGACGAAGGTCCCGCAGTCCGCGCACGGATAGCCTTCGGACGCGCGCTCCTCGTTTCCGCAGGAGCGGCACATCATCACGTCTTTTTCGCGGAGATTCTTCGCCATGCAGTTGTCAGCCTAAACTAAATGTAGCCAACGCAAATCCGTTAAGTGACGACTCAGCAAAGGTTTAGAAACGCCAGTTCCGAAAAAGGTCGAACCCCAGCTGCGACGGTGTCGGGGTTGGCTGGAAGGTCGGGGTCGCCGTTTTGTCGCATCTGGTGTTGCTGGACCCCGGCTCGATCGCCGCCTGGGCGCTGTACACGGAGCTGATTCTGTACTCGAGCTGGAGGCCCAGATTCTCCTTGAATGCGCTCGGACAGAGGCCGGTGCTCAACCCGAGGAACCACCTGCTGCCGAGCTGCTTCCCGAGCACCGCACGGGTGTTGAGCAGGCTCGTGTAGTACGACGCGTTGGTCGCACTTGTCGCCGTCGTCGGATCGCCGGGCGTTGCCGTCTGTAGCTCGACGATATCAAGGACGTTTCTTGGAATGGCGTTGGTGAAAATGTTTCCGAGCGCGCGCACGCCCAGGCCCGCTACCTGTGTGCCCGCCTGGTCAAGTCCGACCGCCGGCTCACCTGTGACCAGGTAGCTGAGCAAATCGCTCTCTGACAACGGAAGGTTGTCGGGATTTCTCAGCGCTAGCTGGGGCCGCGCGAGCGTTCCCGTAATGTCTACCTCCACCCTCACATCCCGCCCGTTGACGCTCTTCTGCGGTTGACGCACCGTGTGTATCGCCTTGATGTCGAGCGACGGATTCAGATCCGGAGTCCCGAAGAACCGCAGATTTCCGCCGCTCTGCACATCGAAGGTCGGTTGTATGAACGGATCAACGAGATTGAGCCTGTAGGTTCCCTTGTCTGCGCTCAGTGTTCCGTCCAGCGCCAGGCGCGGCGGATCGCTCGGCGTCGGCGGAGCAAGCGTCACGTTGAGCGAGCCACCGAGCTTGATGTTCGCTTCCGACGACCGCAGCCAGACGTCGGGACCGAT
>Ga0208078_1000123_pt1 | contig 21387 bp, 16 predicted proteins | sample NGESurdeep072012_3_FD_184468 | JGI IMG/M metagenome (GOLD analysis project Ga0208078, IMG submission 184468) | Arctic peat soil microbial communities from Barrow, Alaska - NGEE Surface sample 53-2 deep-072012 (SPAdes) | ecosystem: Environmental > Terrestrial > Soil > Wetlands > Peat ...
GCATCACAGCTCAGCAGAGCTTGCCTTAGCGTGGGTCTTCAGTTCGAGGAGGAGTCGTTCCACACGCTCCAATCGGGCTGCCACCTCATTTAGGTCGGTTCCACCCTGATCAGCCTTGACGAAATAGGCGGCGACTGACGCAGCCAGGGTCGCCGTCAATCCGATACCGAACAACATCAACGCAACCGCGACAAGGCGACCAGGCGGGCTCGTGGGTGCGATATCGCCGTACCCGACCGTTGTAGCGGTCACCACCGCCCACCACATCCCATCCCAGAGGTTGCCCTTGACCGTCTGGGGTTCGACGATGCTCATGATCGCGCCGGCCATCACTATCAGAAGGACGAACAAGGCCAACACGTAGACGAGGCTTCGACGGCCGATAGTTGCCCTCAAGGCAGGGACGAGACGCGCGCCAAAGGCGATTAGCCGCACCAATCGAAGCAGTCGAAGCACTCGGGCCAATCGGGCCATCGCGAAGACCGACGGCAGCAGCGGGAGCGAAACAGCGACCACGAGTAGAGACAGCCAGGCGGTCCTGACATAACGTGGTCGGTCGTCGGCCAGGGTTAGGGCGAGCAAATACTCGAGCGCGAATACAGCCCAGATAATCCAGTCGGCGATCTGGAATGAGGTGCCTTCCTGACCGTTGACCTCAACGATGGTCAGTGGCACCGAAAGGAGCGCCGCCAGGATTACCGCAATCTCAAGCTTTGCCAGGGTCGTCTTGCCAAGCGCCCTCCAGTCGAAATGAGCTGCGTTCACACTGAGTAGCTGTTTCGTCTGCGTCCTCCTCGTTTCGAACTCTCCCGACGCTGGCTACAACAAACCGCGCCGGGACATTGGATCACGCAAACGAGCGAAGCGCCAACCGGGCCCTCCACCCGCGGGTTCGGGAGGACATTGAACTTAACCTTCCTACGTGCCGGTCAGCATTCGTCCCGCGACCCTCGACGATCAGCTGACGATTCGCCGCCTCATCAAGGAGGCCGGCATCAATCGCATGAGCCTCCAATGGCCGAACTTCGTCGTCGCTGAGGACGGCGGGGCGATCGTTGGGATCGGGCAGGTCAAGACTCATGGCGATGGGAGCCGCGAGCTCGCCTCGATCGCCGTGATTCCAGCTCGTCAGAGCGAAGGCATCGGCGGTGCGATTATCAAGGCCCTCCTCGCCCGTGAGCATGGCGTCGTCCATCTCACCTGCCGGAGCCAGCTTCAGGGGTACTACGAGCGGTTCGGCTTCAGGCGTCTGGACCCGCCCGAGTTTCCCCGCTATTTCAGGCGAATGATCCCGATCATCAATGTGGTCGCGCGGTTGGTCGGGACGCAAATCCTGGTGATGCGGCGCGAGGCCAACTAGCCGAACCAGACGTCCTCGATGTCTTCGGTTGGGGATTTGCTTGGGGTCAGGTTCGCGATTCCCAACACCACAGAGTTAACGCCCGTTTTCAGGTTGTGCGCGATGACCCTTCCATCCGGCGCGCTCGTGCCGCCTATTCCGCAAGCGCACGGTATTCCTTCGTTCGACCAGATGACATCGGGCCCCATGAACACCGGCTGCGTGCTGGTCGCGCTCGCCACGATCGCCCTCACGCGACGCGCGATGTCCAACCGCCACGGGTGCGGAAAGCTCTGCGCACCGTAAGTGTTGAAAACCAGCGTCGTGCCATCAGGTGACAGGGTCGGCCAGAAGTAGCTCGAGACTTTCGCGCTTCGAGCTACCGGCTGGCCGCCTGGGTCCCAGCTGACCACCGTGCCGGCGATTTCTCCCACGGCCTTGGCTGCCAGAAAATACAGCCGGTTGCCAGATCGGTCCCACACGCCGAACTTCGCGGTCGTGCTCTGGAACGCCGCCGTCCCGTCCATTGCGTAAACGATGAAATTGGGGGGGCCCCCGGCGTCCCTGAACAGCGTGTAGGTCAGCAGGTATTGACCACTTGCCGAGAACGCGAGCTGACTGACAGGTCCCCAGGGCACGCCGCCATGGCCGCCGACCGGCCCTCGGGTCAGCACCACCTGGTCCTTGCCACCAATCACAAGATGCGTGCGCACCCCGGAGTCGTCCCCCTCCCGGTACGCCCAGTTGGAACCGTCGGGGCTGAACACGACAGCCATCGGCGCGTTGACCCACGCACGGCTCCAGTTGAGGCTGCCCGTTTGCAGATCCGCTGTGCCGACGAACGTCGAGTACCAGAAAACGATCTTCGCGGCCGACACGAAGCGCCCGCTGGTCACGTTGAGCAGCTGACAGACCTGAACCGGATGCAGCGGATCGGCCACGTCAAGGACGTACAGGCCGGATATGGCACCTGTCATCAGAAGGAGTGGGTGCTGGGCCACCGGCAAAGTGGTACAGGTGAGCTTCGGGTCAGGAACCGTCGCCACTGGGGAGCTGCTGGGGCTTGGCGAGATGGACGGATTGGGCGAAACGCTGGTTGGGCTAGGTGACCCAGACGAGCTCGCCTGCGGGCCGCCGCAACTGGCTAGAGCTAGCACGACCAGAATCCCTCCTCCCAGCTTTCGCACGCCCGAAGCGTAGCCGCAGGTTCCGGCACAATGAGACCGTGGCTCGACTCTCTCTGCCTCCTCTCGCGCACGGGCCCGCTGAAAGTCACCACTCCGGAATTCGCGAGATCGCCAACGAGGCGCTTCGCACGCCCGGTGCCATCCGTCTCGATGTCGGTCAGCCCAACTTCCGAACCCCCGACCACATCGGCGACGCCGGCAAGCGCGCCATCGACGACGGAATGACCTGGTACACCCACACCCAGGGGCTGCTCTCCCTGCGCGAGAAGCTCGCCACCAAGCTCGCGCGCGTCAACGGGATCCACGTCACGCCCGACCGCATCGCGTGCACCCCTGGCGGCGTGGGCGCCATCGCCGCCGTGTTCGCCTCCGTGCTCGAGGACGGCGACGAGGTCCTGCTCCCCGACCCCGGGTGGCCCAACTTCCGGATGATGCTGTCCTGGACCGACGCGAAAGGCGTCTTCTACCCCTGCCGCCCCGCGGACGGTTTTCAGCCCGACCTCGACGCCCTCGCCCGCCTCATCACTCCGCGCACCAAGTTGCTCGTGGTCAACAGCCCCAACAACCCGACCGGTGCGATCTACCCGCGCAGGACGATCGAGGAGCTCGTCGAGCTCGCGCAGCGCCACAACCTCTGGCTGATCAGTGACGAGTGCTACGACCAGATCGTCCTCGACGGCACCTGGACCAGCCCCGCCAGCCTGGCGCCCGACGATCCCCGCATCGCCTCGGTCTTCACCTTCTCCAAGACCTACTCGATGACCGGCTGGCGCCTCGGCTACGTCGCCGGCTCCGCGGAGCTCATCGATACTGTGACCAAGGTGCTCGAGTCGAACTCCTCGTGCACCTCGACCATCAGCCAGGTCGCAGCCGAGGCCGCGCTGGATGGGCCGCAGGATTGCGTGACCGAGATGGTCACGGCCTACCGCCGGCGCCGCGACCTCGTGGTCGATCTGCTGCGCGAGGCCGGCCTCTTCATCGCCGAGCCTGCGGGCGCCTTCTATGTGATGGCCGACGTCTCCCCCAGCGGTCTCGACTCGCGCGCCTTCGCTTTCGAGCTCCTGCGGAAGAAGGGCGTTTCGGTCGCTCCCGGCTCGGCTTTTGGGGAAGTTGGCAAGGGCGCAGTCAGGATCAGCCTGGCCAGCTCAGACCAGGACCTGCGAGAGGGCGTGGGCCGACTGGCCGAGTTCGTCAGGCTGCGTTCGTAACGTTCTCCGGCAAGGTGGCGTTCTGGCTGATGTGCTGGTCAGAATCCTCCTCGGATTGGTCGTCAAGTCACTCGGACCGGGTCGCCTGCGGCTGAGCGTTGTCAAGCTCGCCCACAGCCCCAGGTTTTACTAACCTGACCCACCGGCCGGTCCCTTTCTGTAGGATTGGCCCCTCGGTGCCCGTAACTGCAAACGTCTTCTCAACGTTGGACCACACGTGCTGCTGCTGAGGCCCGCTCTGGCATTCGCGGTTAGACAGCTACGCCCTGGTCGTCTTCGCCTCGCCCTCCTGAAGCTGGGCCACAGCCTGAACGCTTTCTAGGCCCACTCGGCGGGCGCCTAGCCTGCTCGTCCTCCCCGCTTGCCGGGGAGGTGGCCTGAAGGGCCGGAGGGGACGCTCTAGCCGGCACCTCGTTCGAGCAGCGCCACCGTCTCGATGTGGTACGTCTGCGGGAACATGTCCACGATCGCGGCTCTCCTGACCCTGTAGCCGCCCCTGACCAGTCCGATCAGGTCCCTCGCGTGGGTTGACGGCTCGCAGGACACGTAGACCAGCCGCTCCGGTCCCAACCTCAGCAGCTCCGCCAGCGCCGCCGGCTCGCACCCCGCACGTGGTGGATCCAGGATCGCCGCCTGGTGCCGCCCCATCCGCACCTGGCGCAGCACCGTCTCGACCTTCCCCGTCATGTACTCGACCTTGGCCGAGTTGATCCTCGCGTTCAGATGCCCCAGCTGCACTGCGCGCGGATTTTCCTCGATCGCCGTGACTCCGGCGCACGCTCGCGCCACTGCCACCGAGATCGTGCCGATGCCCGCATACAGGTCGAGGACGTGGTCCTCCTCCCCCACCGCGAGCATGTCCAGCGCCGCCTGGTAGAGGACGAGCATCTGCTGGTAGTTGGTCTGCACGAACGTGTCGCTGCGCACTCGAAAGCTCATGTCCCAGAACTCCAGGGTCATGGCATCGTCCAGCAGCACCTGATCCGGCAGCAGCTCCCCCACCCTCCGCGCGAACTCGTCCCGCGGCCACACCGGCTCCTTGCCCTTATGGCGCAGCCGCCACAAAAGGCCTTTGCCGTTTGGCTCGATGGTGAGCAGCAGGTTCTGCAGGTTTGTCAGGTGCAGCTCGCCGGCTGCTTGCGCAAACGCGGGCAGCGCCTTCTCGATGCGCAGGTTGTGGATGTCGCACGTTGCGATCGGCAGCACTGCATGAGAGCGCAGACGGTGGAACCCAAAACGCCACCCCTCGCCCGTGGGCACCGCCTCGAACTCACCCCGAATCCGATACCGCCACGGGTCGTCCATGCCAAGGACCGGCGTGTCGGGTGGCAATCGCAGCCCGGCGCGCGCCCAGGCCTCCTCCACCACCTGTCGCTTCAGCTCCAGCTGCTGCGGATACGAAGCGTGCTGCCACTGGCACCCGCCGCACGCGCCGAAGTACGGACATCGGGGCTCAACTCGGTTGGGCGACGGCTCGATCACTCGCGTGGCGGCAGCAACCGCGACTCCGCCCTGCTTGCCGCGCGGCTCGGCCTCCACCACCTCGCCCGGCAGCGCGTAGTTCACCAGCCACACCCTGCCCTCGTCGTCGCGCGCGATGCTCGCACCACCGTGCGCGGGCGAGGTCGGCTTCAGGATCACCGGCGCCAGAGCGCCATCGGGTCTTTTGCGGGCTTGAACCCGGCGGCCTGCACCATCTGCGTCGCGAGTTCAAAGCCCGCTCCCACCTTGTCTGGCTGGTGCGCGTCGGCTCCAAATGACACTGCCTGGCCGCCCAGCTCTCGCCACCATCTCACGACGGTGATGTCGGGGCAGAGTATGGAGCCGCGCGTGGTGTTGACCTCGAGGACCCTACCGCTGCGCACTGCCGAGGCAAGAATCGCGCGGATCTCCTCCTCGTAGTCCTCCTCGCGGTACGGCGCTGCGCCGTCGACCCAGTAGCGCTTCGGGTAGTCGATGTGCGCAAGGGTCTCGAAAGGCTGGTCGCTGTCAACCATTGCAAGAGTCTCGCGAAAGTACTCGCGGACCGCGTGCGGAAAATCGAGACCCTCTTTCTTTCGGAACTGGCTGGCATCGAGCAGCTCACCACCGATCCGGATGCTGTGGATGGATCCGAGCACATGATCCAGCGGCGCGGCCGCCAGGACCTCGGCGGTTTCGCGCGGAAACAAGTGCGGCTCGCCGAGCTCGACGCCGGTGAGGATGCGCAGCCCCTTGAACTTCGCCCGACATCGCTCCACGGCATCGAGGTAACCGACGATGTCGACCGAGTGCTGCCCTTCGTGGACGAGGGCCCAGTCCGCGTGTTCGGTGAAGGCCAGGGCGGGAAGCCCGATCTCGATCGCGCGCTCGCAGCTGCGCTCCATGTGCCCGCGGGGCGCGTCCCACGACCACTCGGTATGCACGTGCATGTCGGGAGGCGGTGGCACTGGACAAGGCTAAGAGAAGCACGGCCTTCGGCGTGTTGTGCCCGCTCGACGACCGCCGGCCGGCTATTTCGCCAGGCGATGCACCTCAAACACCTTGGTGGGCGGGATCACAGCCGGCAATCCGGCCTTGACACGCGCAGGTCTAAGGACCTTCTCCCATTCGTCGGACGCGGCCTGCGATTCCCACACGTTGAAAATCTGCCAGCCACCACCTTGCAAAGGGCCGGCGAAGTGGACGAGCTGACCTGGGGCAAGCATCGAGCCTGAGAGCCCCGCCTCCTTGATTACCTCGTCGTATTTTTCCTTGCTGCCCCTCGGCAGCTCAATGACTTCGGCGATCGACATATTGCGTACTCCTCAAATTGGGACGGTTCATCAACCGCCCAAGCCTACGCCGAGCCCTGCCGGCGCCCGCCCACGCAGCCAACCTGCGGAGATGTCGTCAAGCGCCGCAAGGAGATTGCTTATCGTTGCCGCTGTGGGCACGCTCGATGGGAAGGTCGCTGTCGTCACTGGCGCAAGTCGGGGCGTTGGCAAAGGCATCGCGCTGGGATTGGGCGAGGCCGCGGCATTGGCTTCATGGCGTACCGAACGGTAGCCACCCGAGCGCGGTAACGCTAGCCGATGAGCCTCACCAGCAGCTCGCTCGCCACCTTTGGGTTCGTTTGGGGAGCGCGCTTCTTGACATCGGCCATCAGCGCGCCAAGTGCTTGCTTTTTGCCGGCTCGGTAGTCCTCCACCGCCCTTGGGTTCGCGACCATAACTGCCTCGACGATCACCTTCACCGACGCTTCATCGCTGTCCTGGGCGAAGCCCCGCTCCGCGACGATCTCCGCCGGCGCCCGGCCACTGCTCAGCGACTCGGTCAACACCTGACGGCCCTGGTCTCGCGTGATGCTGCCGCCGGACACCAGCTTCACGACGTCGGCCAGGACCGCCGGGGTCGGCACCTTGCCCGACGGAGCCACCTCTCCGATGATCCAGTTCGCGGTCGGTCTCGCTTGCGCTCCAGCCTTGACCGCGGCCTCAAACAGGTTCGCCAACATGACATCGGCCGTGATCAGGCCGGCATCGGCTGCGGGCAGGCCGTAGTCGGAGATGAGGCGAGAACGACGAACACCCGGCATCTCGGGCAGGGCGATGCGAAGCGCTTCGATCCACTTCGGGTCCAGCTCCAGCGGCGGTAGGTCCGGCTCCGGGAAGTAGCGATAGTCCTCCGCGAACTCCTTGCTGCGCTGCGAGAACGTGCGCTGCTCTGCCTCCGACCAACCCCGCGTCTCCTGCACCACAGTGCCACCCGATTCCACCACCTCGACCTGGCGCGCCACCTCGAACTGGATCGCGCGGTGCAGCGCGCGAAACGAGTTGATGTTCTTGAGCTCGGTCTTCACGCCCAGCTCCTCAGTGCCTATACGCCTGATGGAAATATTCGGCTCCGCACGTAGCTGGCCCTTCTCCATCTCCGCCTCCGACGCACCGATCGTGCGCAGCAGCGTGCGCAGCGCCACGGCGTAATCGCGCGCCTCGTCCGCGGAGCGCAGGTCAGGCTCGCTCACGATCTCCATCAGCGGGATCCCCGCGCGGTTGAGGTCGACGAACGACTCCTTGGCCATATGCAGCTTGTCCCCGGCGTGCACGAGCTTGCCCGTGTCCTCCTCGAGGTGCACGCGGCGGATTCGCACCTTGCGCCCATCGAGCTCCAGAACTCCGTCGTGGCTCATCGGCAGGTCGTACTGGCTGATCTGGTAGCCCTTCGGCAGGTCCGGATACATGTAGTTCTTGCGGTCGAACTTGGTGTGGCGCGGGATCTCACAGTTGAGCGCGAGAGCGGTCTTGAGGCACGCCTCGACCGCCGCCTTGTTGATCACGGGCAGCACGCCAGGCATCCCGGTGCAGATCTCGCAAACGTTGGAGTTGGGCGGATCGCCCAGCTGGCCGACGGCGCACCCGCAAAACATCTTTGTCCGGGTGCGAGGCTGCACGTGCACCTCCATCCCGATGACCACTTCCCACGAGGAGGGATGTCCTCCCCGCTCGCCGGGGAGGTGGCCGGAACGGCCGGAGGGGGCGTCCAGGTCTTCATTGCTCACAGTGGAGCCACCTCCACCTTCACGCCGCTCGCCACCTCGTACGCCCGCGCTACTCGCAGCGCCACGTCCTCCCGCCACTGAGGTGCCAGCACCTGCAGGCCCACCGGCAGTCCCTCTGACAACCCACACGGCACGCTGATCCCCGGCAGCCCCGCCAGGTTTCCACCCAGCGTCAGCACATCGCACAGGTACATGGCGAGCGGATCTTTAGTCTTCGAACCGATTGGAAACGCGACCGTCGGCGACGTCGCGCTCACGATCGCATCGCACTTCTCGAACGCGGTGTCGAAGTCGCGCTTGATCAGTGTTCGCACCTTTTGCGCCTTGAGGTAGTAGGCGTCGTAATAGCCGCTCGACAGCGCGTACGTGCCCAGCATCACGCGCCGCCGCACCTCGGTCCCGAATCCGTGGCGGCGACTGTTCATATAGGCATCCGTGATGTTTGTGGCTTCCTGATCTGACATCCCGTACTTGACGCCATCGAACCGCGCAAGGTTGGACGAGCACTCGGCCGGCGCGAGGATGTAGTACGCGGCCAGCCCGTAGTCGGTGTGCGGCAGCGTGACATCGACGATCTCCGCGCCCGCACCCCGCAGCACGTCGAGGGCCTTGTCGATCGCCGCCTTGACACCCGGCTCGATGCCCTCCACGTCGTAGTACTCGCGCGGCACGCCAAGCTTCATGCCTTTCACGCCTGCGTCGAAATCGCGCCGCACATCGTTGGGACGATCGGATGAGGTGGCGTCCAGCGGGTCGCGGCCCGCCATCGCCTCCAGCAAGATCGCGCAGTCTTCGACCGAGCGCGTAAAAGGACCGATCTGGTCGAGGCTCGATGCAAATGCGATGAGGCCGTACCTGCTGACGCGTCCGTACGTCGGCTTCATCCCCACCACACCGCACAGCGCTGCCGGTTGGCGGATGGAGCCGCCCGTGTCCGTGCCCAGCGAAACGACTGCCTCACCCGCGGCGACCGCCGACGCGCTCCCGCCCGAGCTCCCACCTGGCACGCGATCGAGCGCCCATGGGTTGTGCGTGGGAAAGTAGCTCGAGTTCTCGGTCGAGCTGCCCATCGCAAACTCGTCGCAGTTCGTGACCCCGACCATCACAGCTCCGGCTTCGAACAGCCGCCCCACAGCGGTGCCTGTGTACGGGGCCTTGAAGCCGCGCAGGATCTGCGAGCCGGCCGTCGTCTCGACGCCCTTCACGCACAGCACGTCCTTCACCGCGAGCGGAATGCCGGCCAGCGGACCGGCCTCACCCGCTTTCAGCGCCCGATCAGCCGTGGCAGCCTGCTCCTTCGCCAAGTCAGGGGTGAGCCGCAGGAAGGCCTTGACGTCATGGTCCACGTTGTCGATCCGCATCAGGTGCTCCGACAGAAGGTCCTTCGCCGAAAGCTCGCGCGCCTGCAGCAAGCGTTGGAGCTCCGCGAGGGTCATGTGGGTCGTGTCCATCAGGCCTCCTCCTGGATGGAGGGCACCCGGAAGTAACCGTCATACGCGACCGGCGCGTTCGCCAGCACTTCGTATTGGCTGAGGCCGGGGCGCGGCTCGTCTTCGCGCAGCTGGTTGACGATCTCCACCACCTGGGCGGTGGGAGGAATGTCATCGGTATCGACCTGCTGCAGGCGATCGATGTGAGCGAGGATGCCGCTGAGCTGCTCGGCGTAGAACTCCTCATCGCCCGCCTCGAGGCCGATACGCGCAAGCATGGCCACATGACGTACCTGATCGCGAGTTAGTGACACCGAAGTAGCTTAGGGGCTGGCGTGCTTTCGACTCGCGACGAGGCCGACGAGCGCCGGGATGCCACCGATCGCGCCCGCGCCGCTGAGTGTCAGGGTGACAGCCGCGATCCAGGCCAATGGACGCCCCCACGGCTGCCGGCGGAGCAGCCCCATCGCACCAGCCGCTCCCGCGAGTCCTGAAACCGTCGACAGACAGATCGATGTCAGGAGCACCACCAGCACGCGTCCCACCGCGGAGGGCTCGGATAGGAAGCCCGAGACGAACCATGCCCACCCCACGGTCACGACCGCGCCGGTCAGCAGGGCTACCCAAATCCATCCCGGAGTGGCCGTGGCAGGCCGGGCTTGCGTGGCTTGCACTGTCACTTTGGCACGAGGGCCAGGAACCCTTCCTCGTCCAGTACTGCCACCTTCAGCTTTTGCGCTTTCTCCAGCTTCGATCCCGCCCCTGGCCCGGCCACCACATAGTCCGTTTTGGCGCTCACAGTCGATGCAGCCTTCCCACCCATCCGCCTCACCAGCGCTTCGGCGTCGGGGCGGCTCATCGTCTCCATCGTGCCGGTGAAGACGAACGTCTTGCCTGTGAACGGCCCCTCACCCACCGGCTCGGTTGCCTGCGGCTCCACGCCGGCGCTCAACAGCTTGGTGAGCAGCTCGCCGCCATGGCCCTTGAAGTACTGCTCGATCTCATTGCCCATGCTCGGCCCCACGCCCTCGGTGCGGACCAGGTCCTCCTCGGTCGCCGACCGCAGCTTGTCGATCGAACCGAACTCGGCGGCCAGCAGGTCCGCCGTCGCCTCCCCCACCTGCGGGATGCCCAGCGCGTACAGCAGCCGCCCCAGTGGCGGTCGTTTGCTTTCGGCGATGCGCTCGATGAGGTTCGACGCCGACTTGTCGGCGAACCCCTCGAGCTCCATCACCTGCTCCTTCGACAGCCGGAACAGGTCGCTCGGGTCCTCGACCCAACCCTTCTCGATCACCTGGGTCAACGTCGCGTAGCCCAGGCCCTCGATATTCAGCGCGCCGCGACTCGCGAAATGGCGCAGGCGCTCAAGGCGCTGCGCGGCGCAGAACGGATTGATGCAGCGGTGCGCGATGTACGGCTCCTCGCGCACCACCTCTCCCCCACACACCGGGCACTTGGTCGGCATGCGCCAGCCTTCCTTCGGCTCCATCACACTCACGATCTCGGGGATCACATCGCCGGCGCGGTGGATGACCACGCGCGCCCCGACGTACACGCCTTTCTCGTTGACCTGCGCTTCGTTGTGCATCGTGATGTTGCGGATCGTCACCCCGCCGACGATCACCGGCTTCACATGCGCAACCGGCGTGAGCACTCCCGTGCGGCCGACGTAGCAGTCGATCTCCTCGACCACCGTCTCCGCCTGCTCCGGCGTGTACTTGAACGCGATCGCCCAACGCGGCGAACGCGCGACGAAGCCCAGCTCGAGCTGCTGGTCGAACTTGTCGACCTTGACCACGATGCCATCGATCTCGTGCTCGAGCTCATGGCGCTTGCTCTGCCACTCAGCGTGGTACTTGATCACCTCGTCGATCGACGCCAGCCGCCTGCGGTGCTTGTTGACTCGGAAGCCCATCTTCTCGAGCGTGCGAAGCACTTCCCACTGCGACTTGCAGGGTCCGGCCGGATCGAGCATGTACATGAAGGTCTGGAGGTCGCGGCTCCCGGTCACCTTCGGATCGATCTGCCGCACGCTGCCCGCCGCGGTGTTTCGCGGGTTGACGAAACGCGGCTTGCCGGCCGCCTCGATCTCGCGGTTCAGCTTCTCGAACGCGGCGATCGGAAAATAGACCTCGCCTCGCACCTCGAACACGTCAGGCAACCCGGCGACGGCCGTGATCGAGAGCGGAACGCTCCTGATCGTCCGGATGTTGGCGGTCACGTCCTCGCCCACGGTGCCGTCGCCGCGCGTGGCCGCCCGCTTCAGCCTTCCTTTCTCATAGGTGAGGCTGATGGCGAGCCCGTCGATCTTCAGCTCTGCGCAGTACGTGACCTTGTCGCCAACCACCGCGCGGACCCGCTTGTCGAAGGCGCGGATCTCGTCCTCGTCGAACGCGTTCTGCAGGCTCAGCATCGGCGAGCGATGCCGCACCTTCGCGAACTGCTCCGAGGCCTCGCCACCGACCCGCTGCGTTGGCGAGTCCGGCGTGACGAGCTCGGGGTGCTCGTCCTCGAGGCGCCTCAGCTCGAGGAAAAGCGCATCGAACTCGGCATCGCTGACCTCGGGCCGGTCGAGCACGTAGTAGGCATGCTCCTGCTTGCGGATCTGCTCGCGCAGCTCGTTCGACCGCACCTCGGGGTCGACGATCTTTTTGCGCTTGCTCATTTCGTGAGGGGCGCGATCATCCCGGAGAGGATCTTGAGCCCGACCTTGTCGAACTTGACCACCAATTCCTCATCGGTGCGGGTAAGGGTGCTCTTGACGACGATGCCGCTGCCGAACGCCGGGTGCGACACCCGATCTCCGCTCGAGAACCGCTGGACGGGCGGGGCGGCCGGCGCCGCCTGCACCTGCAGCTCCTGATATCTCTCCTTATATCCCTGGCGGGGCGGGGCCACCGGCGCGCTGCCCCGCGGCGCCGACAGCATGGCCTGCGGGATCTCGGTGAGGAAGCGGCTGGGGAACGCCGGCTGCGAGCGCCCGTACAAATGTCGGCGGAAGGCGCAGCTGAGGTACAGCCGGTCCTTGGCGCGGGTCATGCCCACGTAACAGAGGCGGCGCTCTTCGGCCATCTCGGTGGTGGCCCCGACGGCCGATGGGTTCTCCTCGCGCTCGTCCAGCGCGCGCTGGTGCGGCAGCAAGCCCTCCTCCATGCCGACCATGAAGACGACGGGGAACTCCAGGCCCTTGACCATATGGAGAGTGATGAGGGTGACGCCCTCGCCGTTCTCGTCGTAGGCATCCACGTCGGACACCAGCGCGACCTCGGCGAGAAAATCCTCGAGGCCCTGGTCGGGCGATCGGTCGTCGAAGCTCTCGGCCAGGCCGCGCAGCTCGTTCAGGTTCTCCATGCGGGCCTCGCCCTGAGGCGTGCCATCGAGGTAGTGCGCCCTGAGCCCTATCACCTCGATCACGTGGTCGATGAGCTCGCTGGGGCGCATGACCCCCATAACTGAACGGAGTGACTCGAGCTGCGTGCGGAACTTCCGCAGCGGATCGAAGGCTGCGCGCGGCAGGTTGGGCACGCGCGCCGGCTCCGCCAGCACTGCGAGCAGGTCGGCTTCGGTATCTCGGGCATAAGCTCCCAGCGCATCGACGGTGACGTTGCCGATCTTGCGGGGCGGCACCGACACGATCCTCGCGAAGCTCAGCGCGTCTCGCGGGTTGAAGCAAAAGCGAAGGTACGCGACCACGTCCTTGACCTCGCGGCGCTCCCAGAAGCGCACGCCCCCGACCAGGCGGTACGGGATGCGGCGGCGCGCCAGCACGTCCTCGAATGAGCGCGACTGCGCGTTGGTTCTATACAGGACCGCGAACTCGGAGTAGCCGCGCTTTTCCGTCTTGCGCAGGCGCTCGATCTCGTCGGCTACGAACTCCGCCTCCTCGACCTCGTTGTAGGCCTGCGTGGCGCACACCTTCTCGCCCCCTGCACGTTCGGTCCACAGCTTCTTCTCGGCCCGCTCGGGGTTGCTGCGGATGACGCTGTACGCGGCGTCGAGGATGGCTTGGCTCGATCGGTAGTTCTGCTCGAGGCGGACCACGTGCGCGTCTGGATAGTCCTTGCGGAAGTCGAGTATGTTGCGCACATCGGCGCCGCGGAACCGATAGATGGACTGGTCGTCGTCGCCGACCACGACCACGTTGCGGTGTTCCGCCGCGAGCTGGTTGACCAGCACGTATTGCGCTCGGTTGGTGTCCTGGTACTCGTCCACGAGCACGTGGCGGAACCGGTCGCGCCATTTGTCGAGCGCGTCGTCGTCGCTGTTGAACAGCTCGACCAGCTTCATGATCAAGTCGTCGAAGTCGAGGCCGCCTGAACGCTTGAGCAGCTCCTCGTAGGACTCGTAGACGCGGCGGACTATCTCGTCGTGGTAGCTGCGGTTGGGGTAGTCGGCCGGCCCCTTGAGCTCGTTCTTGGCCGCCGAGATCGCGTTGCTGAGCGCTGCGACTGGGTAGCGCTTCTGGTCGAGCTTCAGGTCGTCGAGGACGCGCCTCAGGGCGGCGCGCGTGTCGTCCTCGTCGAAGATCACGAAGCTTGGGACGATGCCGATTCGGTGGGCGTCGCGGCGCAGGATCTTCACCGCGGTGGAGTGGAAGGTGCCCACCCACATCTTGCCCGCATCCTCGCCGACGAGGTGCTCGACGCGGCTGCGCATCTCTTTTGCCGCCTTGTTGGTGAAGGTGACGGCGAGGAGGCGGTCGGGCCAGACCTGGTGGGTGGCGATGAGGTAGGCGATCCGGGCCGTCAGGACGCGGGTTTTGCCGCTCCCCGCCCCCGCGAAGATCAGGAGGGGGCCTTCCTCGTGCATGACGGCTTCCCGCTGGGGCGGGTTGAGACCGTCCAGCAGGGCGTCGGCGTTGGGCGTGGGGGAATCGCCGGAGGACATTGAGAATCGAGTTTACCGGTGGCTGAGAAGCAACCCTCAGACGACGACTCGACCCACCCGACCGCCTAATTCGTTGTAGTGCGCAGGAACCTCAATAACCCCTCGTTACACTGCCCGTGGCCATGCGTCAGGAGGCAGATCTCGGCATGCGCGATCGGATCTTCTACGAGCTCGCCCGAGACCTCAGCTCCTCTCTCGAGGTCGACGTCGTGCTCCAGAGGGTCATGGATCGTGTGATCTCCCTGATGAAGGCTTCTCGCGGCTTCATCGTCCTCGTCGACGCCACGGGCATCATGTCGGTCCAGATGTCCGGCGGGGACGCCGACCCCGAGAAGTCCAAGGAGTTCCTGGGCTCCCGCACCGTCATCGAGCACGTCGTGCGGACGGGGAACGCGGTGGTCTCCACCGACGCCTCCACGGACGACAGGTTCAAGGGCCAGCAGTCGGTCATCCTCCAGAACCTGCGCTCGATCATCGCGGTGCCCCTGGTGACCAAGGGCAGCGTCATCGGCGCCGTTTACGTCGACAACCCCTTCCGAGCGTCCGTCTTCGCGGAGAAGGACAAAGAGTTCCTGCAGGCCATCGCCGACCTCGCGGCCATCGCCATCGACAACGCGCGCCAGTACGAGCGCTCGGAGTTCCTGCGCCAGCTGTTCGAGCTGTATGTCAACAAGCAGGTCACCGACTACGTTCTCGCCCGCTCCGACCGCGAGACGAAGTTCCTGCCGGGCGAGCGCAGGCAAGTGACGATGTTGAACTCCGACATCGCCGGCTTCTCAGCCCTGTCGCAATCGATGGAGGCTGAGGAGCTCGTGCGCTTCTTGAACGACTACTTCGCGCGGATGATCGACGCCGTCCTCGAGAACGGCGGCAACATCGACAAGTTCCAGGGCGACGGCATGCTCGTCGTCTTCGGGGCGCCGAACCCGCAGGTCGACCACGCCCAGCGTGCCCTCGCCGCGGCGCGGGCGATGCTCAAGGAGATCGACATCCTCAACCAAGAGCTCACGGACCTGGGTAAGCCACAGATTGCCGTGGGGATCGGGCTCGACACTGGTGAGGTCGTTGCAGGCCACGTCGGATCCGAAAAGCGCCTCGAGTTCACCCTGATCGGGGTGCCCGTCAACAACAGCTTTTACCTGTCCAAGGTGCGGCCGGCCAAGGTGCTCATGTCCGAGACGACGCGCAACATGCTGGCGTCCGACATCGAGGTGATCGACCACGAGCCACTCATCCTCAAGGGGATGACCGAAAAGCAGCCGATCTACCAGCTCCAGATGGTCGTCACGCAAGAAGCCGAATCGGGCGTCTGAAGCCGTAGTCGGCGGCGTAAGGTCGTCTCGCCTCTTCCTTTAGGGGGGAGCCGCCGATCAGCCCTGGCAGCTCCAACGCCCTGGGCCATACGTCTTGTACAGCCAGGCGGCGGCCTGGGCATTGGCGACAGGGTCTAAGCGCGACTTGCTCGCCCATGGAGTGCCCGACCACGTGCCCGCCATGAACTGGAAGAGGCCGGTGGCGCCGCTGTCGGTGTTCACCGAGTTCGGGTGATAGCGAGATTCGCAGTAGGCCACGTTGATTGCCCATTGGACCGCGCGTGCCCCCAGCGGGCTGAAGGCGGCGTTGATGATCTTGGCGATGTAGGGCGGCGGCGGTGCGTGGTTGGAGAGCGCCGCGTAGCTGGCCGCCTCGGCCCTGGCCGCTGCCAGCGCGTGCTGCTGCGACTGGTACTTGGCCATGCCCTGCTGGAGCTCTCGAGTCCAGGACTGGACCTGGGCCTCGGCGGCGATCAGAGCGCGCTGGTCGCGCGCCTGGCTGACCACGGACTGGCGGTCGTAGGCGTTGAGCTGGGTGACGGCGACTGCGGAGGCCGGGGCCGCGGGCGTGTCGACGCGCGGCAGGATCACGGCCGCCAGAACCACGGTCCACACGAGGACCGCGCGAAACAGTGGAAACAACCCCTTGCGTACCCCTACCTTGAAGTCGCCCTACCCCTGGGGCGCTGTTCAGGCCTGAGCTCGAAGCGGGGACGCAGTGCGGGACCGCTCAGGAACCGAAGAATCGACACCTTAACAGACGTGCGGCCACTTTGTGTAGCCGTTAAAGGGCATAACGATGGGTTAGGTCCGGTCTTGCAAAACGCTGCCTTGGAGGCAGCGACAATTGGCTGGTGAAGGTTGTTCTGCCAGAGCGCTTGAGGCCCGTGCTCTCGCGCCTTCCCTCCGACCCTGAGATCGCCTGGTACAGCGACACCGACACCTGTATTGCCGCGATGCCGGGCGCCCAGGTGGTTTGGGTGCACTTCGGGCTGACCGACATCGACCGCGTATTCAGGGCCGGCACCGACCTCAAGTGGGTGACCAGCGCCGCCACTGGCGTAGATGGCTGGCCGCTGGACATTCTTCGAGAGCGCCACGTGGTGCTGACCAATGGCTCCGGCGTCGGCGCTATCCCGATCTCTGAGTACGTGGTCATGGGCTTGCTGGCGGGACTGAAGGGCCTGCCCGAGCTGGTGCGTGCGCAGGACCGGCGGGAGTGGCTCAAGGCACCTCCTTCCATGGCCGAGCTGCACGGCAAGCGGGCCCTCGTATATGGATATGGCGGCATCGGCCGTGCGATCGCCGATCGGCTGCGGCCCTTCGGGGTGTCGGTGACGGGCGTGCGCCGCAATCCGGGCGGTGAGGCGGGCGTCATCGCGGCCGAGCATTGGGAGGCGCGCCTGCCCGAGACCGACCTTCTAATACTGTCCGTGCCGTTGACCGGCGCCACCAGCGCGCTGGTCGGCAAGGACCAGCTCGCGGCGCTGCCACAGGGGGCGTGGGTTGCCAACATCGCGCGAGGCGGATTGATCGATCAGGAGGCCCTGATCGCCGCTCTAAAGTCGGGCCACCTCGGCGGCGCCTATCTCGACGTGACCGACCCCGAGCCGCTGCCATCCGACTCCGAGCTGTGGTCGCTGCCCAACGCCATCATCACGCCGCACACCTCGTGGGCGACGGAGCACCTGATGGAGCGGGCGGCGGAGATCTTCGTCGACAACTTCAATCGATATCTGAGTGGCGAGCCGTTGAGGAACGTCGTCGACATGACAGCGGGTTACTGAGCGTCCCCTCCGGCCCTACGGGCCACCTCCCCGGCAAGGGGGGAGGACGCGCCGGTCCGAACCCGGTAGGCGACGATTGGGGTTGAGAAGCCTTTCAGATCCAGCTCCAGGCGCTCCGGCTCCAACTGCCGCTCCCTCAACCATTCGCTGACCCTTCGCAGGGCTTCCTCGCTCATCGTCACCTCGCCCGCGGGCGACTGCGCCTGCAGCCGCGCCGCCAGGTTGGTCACCTCGCCCAGCACGCTCACGTTGGCGGAATCCGCCAGCCTGCCCACCACCGCCGGCCCCACCGCGATGCCGGCGCCGACAGGAAGTCCCGCCAGTGCGGCCTTGTCGATGATCGCGACCGCTGCCTGAAGAGCGTCGAGGGTGTGGTCGACCCTCTCGCCGGAGATGTTGAAGGTGGCCATGATCGCGTCGCCGGCGAACTTGTCGATCGAACCGTGATGCCTCCGCACCTCCTGCGATGCCCATCGCTGCAGCGACCCGATCCGCTCGAGCATGTCCGCCGGCGAGATCCGGCCGCTCATCTCCGTGAAGCCACGCACATCGGCAAACAGCACAGTGACCATCCGCTCGCCAGTGCTGACGCGTTCGGTCGGCATGGGGGTCGATGCCACATGTCGCGCAGGCGAAACCTCCAGGCCAAGCTTCTCCGCAGTGTCACGAGCGAGCTTTGCGGCCAAGAAAGCGCCCGCGTCCTCCGCCTCGGCGACGATCCTCTGCAGACGCTGCTGCGCAACTCGACTTTCGCCAGCTCCAGCCTCGGCCTCGGCCAGCGCGCGCCCCACGTGCCAGGCATCGAGGAGGAAACCCTCCTCTTTGAACGACTGCTCAGATTTCGCCAGGAGTCGAGCCGCGTCTTCGAACCGTCCTTCATAAAGAGCCAGGCGCCCTCGGGCGGCGGCTGAGCGCGGGCTCGCCTCGGCTGCACTGGCGTGAGCGGGCATCGCTTCAATAAATGAGCGCAACCAGGTCGGATCCGGCGCCGCACCCTCGGCCACTGCGTCGGCGGGCGAGCCGAGATCGGCCTGAGCGGGAGCCACCGATTTCGCGTCCGCCAACGCTCGTTGAACATCTCCGGCTGCCAGGTGCGCCCGTACGCGCGCCGTGCCGTCATAAACAGCGTCCTGCCCATCAACTCGCGACGATATCGGGGGGAGCTCCGCCAGCGCTTCCGCCGGCCTGAGGTTTTCGGCCAGCGCCTGGGCGAGCAGCACCGAGCTGCGCCATCCCATCTTCTCGTGGCCCACGTCTCGAAAAGACTGCAGCGCCTTCCTGGTGAGGCTGATGGCCTCGTTCACGCGACCGGCGTGCAAGGTGAACAGTGCGTTCACATATGTGGACCACGCGATGCCAGGCGTCGCTGTCTCATCGATCCGATCTACCCACAGCCGCGCTCTGCGTCCCTGACCGAGGTGGACGGCCATCCAGGCGGCGTTGTAAACAGCGTTGCCCGCCTGGAATTCATACCCGCCCTCACGGGCCGCTGCATAGCTGTCCTCGAGATGCCTGAAGCCTTCGTCAACGAGGCCGCCCCCGATCTTGGCCAGGGCGAGGAAGTTCCACGACCACGCCAGAGCCATGCCAGAGCCCGCGGCAGTCGCGATCTCAGCGGCGCGTTGGGCGTCGCCGATGCCCCCGTCCCCAGTGCGATCGAACACGTCGAGACCCGATAGTCGAATGTAGGCGACGGCGAGCGCCTCACTGGGGCCGGCCGTCTCCAGCACGTCCCGGGCTTGTTCGAACTGTTCACGCGCGAGGTCGGATCGCTGCAGCTCCCAGTAGCACCGGCCGAGAAGGACTCGCCAACTCGCCGCCTCGAGCCGCAAAGCAGCTGTCTCCAGGTCCGCGATGCCGGCTTCGAGCAGGGCTTTCGCCAACCCCGGTTCGATATTGTTCCAATAAGCTTCGCCGGCCTTGCAAAGCAGCCGGCCTCGCTCCGCCGGATCTTTGACGTGCGGGGCAGCGCGCTCCAGCAGAGCGGCGGCATCACCATAGGCGCGTCCCTTTGTCGCATCGTCCGCGGCGGTCACGCACATCCCCACCGCCTCGTCGAACCTGCCGGCCAGCAGAAGGTGATGAGCGAGATCGATGGCCGCCCAGTCGGGACGCGATGACAACACCTCGGCCACGCGCGCATGCAGCTGCTGGCGCCGCGGCACCACCATGTCCTCGTAGACCGCCTCGCGGGTCAACGCGTGGCGGAACTGGTAGCGCCCGTAGTTGGCGCGATCCTCCTCGAGCAGCTGATACATGACGCCAGTCTCGATGGCGGAAAGCACCGCCGTCTGATCGACCCCTGTGACCTCAGCGAGCGTCGCAAGATCGAAAGAACGACCAACTACAGCCGCGGCCGACAGCACGGCGATCTCGCCACGGCTCAGGCGCTCGAGCCGGTGAAGGATCGTGTCGCGCACGGTGCGCGGGATGCGAAGCTCGTTGACCTCCTTGCGGTCCCAGCCCTGCGCCGTCCGGAAGATGTCGCCGCGATCGAGCGCGTCGCGCAGCATCTCTTCGACCACGAAGGGATTTCCCTCGCTGCGCTCGTAGAGAAAATCTCGGAACTCATCGCTGACAACCGACTCTTCGAAGATGGCGCAGACGATGTCGGCTACGCCTTCCGGCCGGAGCGCTTTCAGCTCGACCATCTGGACCTGGCCCGAACGACGCCAGCCCTCGATCGTCGGCAGCAGCGCGTGCTTCCTGTGCATCTCGTCCGTGCGATAGGTGGCAAGGATCAAGACGTTGGTCGACCGCAACCTTCGCGTCGCATAGTCGAGCAGCTCGCGCGTTGCGGGGTCGGCCCAGTGCAGGTCCTCGAGCACGACCAGGAGCGCGCTGGACCGGGCCGCATCGCGCAGCAGCAGCAGGATTGATTCGAAGAGCCGCAGCTTGGCTTGGTGCGCTTCGCCCTCGGCAAGCTGCGGGCGGCCCATCTGGGGGAAGAGCTGGGCCAGATCGTCGGACGCGGGGCCGAGCCGCTCGCGCAGCGCAGCGACATCTTCCCGAGCCAGGTAGTTGCCGATCGCCTCAAGAAAAGGTAGGTAGGGGAGTGACAGCTCAGCCTCGCTGCAAACGCCCGAGACGACGACGCAGCCCCGTCGACGAGCGCGGGTGACGAGGTCGGCGACCAGCCTGGTCTTGCCCATGCCCGCCTCTCCGCCGACAATCACCACGCCTCCGTCGCCTCGGAGAGTCGCCAGCAAGGCGTCCTCGAGCAGAGAGATCTCGGATTCGCGGCCGACCAGGGCTTCGCAGAGGACTTGGGCGAGGGCCATGTCAGAAAAGGTTAGTGAGCTTCTTGCGAAACCACTTGCGGCCCGGCCGGTCGCGGTATGCCGGCGTGAGCGCTTTCGTCGTCTCGTAGGCCGCGGCCGTCAGCGATTCAGCGTCGTGCCCCGCTGGTTGCAGCGGTTCGCCGATGACCACCCGAATGCGCTTTCCGAACCAGAGGTCCTTAGTCCCAGAAAGCGCCACCGGCACCACCGGCACCTGCGCCTTGATCGCGAAATGAGCGAATCCCTTCTTGAAGGGCATGAGCTCACCCTCGGCGGGACCGTAGTTGCCTTCGGGAAAGATCGCCACCGCGCCACCGACCTCGAGGCACCTGTCGACGTGACGAAAGAGCGCCGGGTCGCCATGCCGCCCCTGCACCACAGGGACAAAGCCACCGGTGGAGCGGACGAGGAACCACTGCACCCTGCGGGTGACGAG
>Ga0208078_1000124_pt1 | contig 21208 bp, 21 predicted proteins | sample NGESurdeep072012_3_FD_184468 | JGI IMG/M metagenome (GOLD analysis project Ga0208078, IMG submission 184468) | Arctic peat soil microbial communities from Barrow, Alaska - NGEE Surface sample 53-2 deep-072012 (SPAdes) | ecosystem: Environmental > Terrestrial > Soil > Wetlands > Peat ...
AGCTCGTTGCGGGCCAAATCGACTACCAGGCGAAGTAGGAACAGTGTCAATCCTCGGGCGGAAACTCCATTGCGGCTTCACTGGCGCGGCGATCTCGCTCGCGCTGGTGCTGTTCGCGTCTCCGCTCGCGGCGCAGAAGACCATTCTCACTCTGGCAAGCGGCGCGATCACCTTCGCGGCGCCTACAGCCGCCGATTACGTCGCGGGATTTATCAACTCGGGGACGGGCGTGACATTTACGGCCAACGCCCAGACGGGTACGTCCCGGACGACGACCATTTCGATCCGCTCCATATCCACGACGCTAGGCGGCGGGAAGGTGATCGCTGACCTCCAGTGGCGGAGGTCCGATCTGGCCACGTGGAACAGCATCACTCTGACGGACGCGCAAGTCGAGCAGAGGGTGTTGGTCCGCAACGGTCTCAATGATCCGTGGAGCAACACGATCTTCTTCCGAATGGTGCTCACCTGGGCGACCGACGCGCCGGCGACCTACAGCGGGACCTACCAGATCACACTCTCGCAGACTGTGCCGTGATCGGGGTTCGTTGCGCGTGCGTGGCTGCGCTTTCTCTGGTTGTCGCGGGCCTCGTGCCCGCCGGAGTCGCGCAAGCTCAGAGCGCCGCGAGCCAGCCCAGCACGACCAGCGCCATCTCGCTCGCGACGTGGAACGCGGCGAAGCCTGACTCCGCCGATGACATCGAGATAACGCTCCCATCGGTCGTGGTCTCGGGCGCGCCGCGCAGCTTTCAGGTCGTCTCGATCCCAGTTCCCGACGCTTTCGCGCGGGTGATGAAGCTCGATATCGAGATCATCCCGCATGGGGACTTCGTCGTGCTCGGACCACGGACCCGCTCGCTACCCAGCTCCAGCAGACGCCGGGTGGGAGTGACGATCGGAATCCCGGCTAGTGGCCTGGCTGGCCGCGTCGTCGCAGCGGAAGCGCGATTCTCGTCTCCGGCCTCGCCGACGCTCGTAGTGCCGGTCGAGATCGATGTCAGCCTCGTTCGCCTTGTCCTGCTTCGGCCCAAGTCCGGTCCAATCAACGGGCAGGCGGGCAATGACGTCATTATCCCGTTCGATATCGTCAATTCCGGGAACGCCAGGGAGACCGTGCTTGCGGACCTCACATTGCCGAGCGGCTGGGCGTCGAGAGACGTCCACCCGGCTGCCATTGTGATCCAGCCAGGTGAGACGGTGAAACGACGGGCACGGCTCAAGATCCCTGCGCTCTCGAGCACGGGATCTTCGTTCGTGAAAATTGACCTCCGCTCGGGCGCGGACACTCTCGCCTCCGAAATGATGACGGTTGAAGTCTTCAACTCGGGCTCGATAGGACGAGAAGCTGGCCCTCTCATCACGACGGGCATCGCGCACGCGATGGATGAAAACGGGCACGCGAACAGAATCTTCACAGTGGCCGCGACCGGCGCGCTGTACGATTCCGTCCGGATCGACGCCAGAATGTCTCAGGGCTCCGCGCTTGGCGGCGCCGCCAGCAACGCGTTCGCCCGCCTCGGCGCGTACCAGTCCGCGACGTCGGTCACGCTCTCGTCCCCGTCGGGTCAGCTCAGTCTCGGCAATACCGGCACCTCCTTCTCCGACCTTACCGGACTCTACCCGTATGGCCAGGGTGGCCTCCTGCATCTTCAGCATGCAGACTGGGGTCTTCTTGGTATGGGCGCGCTTTCGCTGCCCGCCATCGGATCGACTGAGCGGAAGCCGATGGTCGGGCTGCGCGCCGAGCGACTGTTCGGCAACGCGCAGCTGAGCACTTCGTTCTCTCATCTCGCGGATGCGGGAACGTCGCCACGACGCCTGGATGCGGTGGGAGTCGGCGCCGCGGTGCCCTCGATCTTCGGGAGCACTTTCAAAGCCGAGATTGCGGAGCGGCGTTTTCAGGACGGAAGCGGTTTGGGATGGGCCACGGGTCTGGTGAGAACCGGGCCTGAGAGCAACGAGGAGTTGCGTGTAACGCACGCTCCGGGCGGCAGCGACGCATTTGCGCGCGCGGCGAACGAGCTGGTGGCGAATGTCTCCGAGCGACTGTCATCGCGGACGAGCGTGAGCGCGAGCGCGTGGCGCACCACTGACGCAACGTCGGTGTTCAGCGGCTTGAAGTCGAACGGGTTCTCGCTGCGGCCGCAGTACGCGATCCGCGCCGCCACGACCGTCGCGATCGAGGCGCGCTCGTATCTCTTCGACGCGACATCGCGCCCGACTCCGTCCAACACCGGCGGAGGATTCGGAAGCCGCGAGGACCAGCTCGGCATCAGCTTCAGCACCTACGTCCGCCAGTATTACCTGAACAGCTCCGCCTATATCGGCAACACTACGCGCACAGTATCGCAGCCCGGCCAGAGCACAGTGACGGATCGCTCGCCACGGAACTACTGGACGACGAGTGCGGGTTGGTCGAGTGTCGGCGGCATCGTCGAGGTGCAGACGCGAATCGAACAGACGCGTGACAGAGGCGGCTTCGTCAACCAGCAGAGCACGTTCGGAATTCGTGCGGAGCAGGTAGTGCTTCCATGGTTCGGTGGGATCCGCGGTGAGGGAGACCTTCAGCGCGTGAACAGTTTCGGCGGCGACAATTCCTCGATCATGCGGGCCGGAATCGCGGTTCCGCTCGTAAATGGATTCGCCTTCAAGGTCGACGCCGAGCGGAACTCGATATTCCGTTCCGTGACCGGCCGGGTGCCGTGGATCCTCGGCGTGCGCTTCGAGCACGCCCTGACGGTGCCGATGCTGCGGACTCCGGGGACGTCGGGATATGTCTATGAAGATCAGAACGGGAATCAGCGTCGCGATCCCAGCGAGCCGGGCGTGCCTGGCGCGATCGTCAGGCGGGGCGGTGAAACCGCGGTAGCAGACGCCGCGGGCAAGTACCGCGTGGGCGGAGATTCGAAGCTGCCGATCACGATCGACGAAGCGTCACTTCCCGACGGGTGGTCGGCCAGCGGCGCGGGGCGCGGTGATCTCAGCGTGTCGCTCTCCACGTCGGCCGAAGTGGAGCTCGTGGTCGCGCCTCGCTCCGGGATTTCCGCGGTTCAAGTGGATCTGAGCAAAGCCCACGTGATCGCGCGCGACAGCGCTGGTGGCGAATGGGCGGCGATCATGACGGGGCCGACGACGGCAACTTTCCAGTCACTGCCAGTGGGTACGTACAAGCTCGACTTCGATCTCTCGGAGCTGAGCGAGCCGCTCGTACCTCGCGGCCCGCTTCCGCTCTTGATCGTGACGGGCAAGGATTCGAAGTCGATCACGGTCACGCTCGACCCGCGTCCGATACGCATGTGGAACGGATCCGGCACGCGCGGCGGCGCGCAGAAGAATGATGCGCCACCAAGCGGCAAGACGCCCGACGCCACCGTAAGCGCGAGTCATTCATGAGCGGCTCACGGACACCTCGCATTCGGACGCTCGCGCTCGCTTTCGTTCTGCTGCTGCCGGCTTGTCTCAAATCGACGGAGCCACAGCCGTCTCTGATTCAGTTGAGTGGCTCCTGGAACTACTCCGGCATCCAGACGCTTCCGGTGCCCGAGACGCTCAGCGGAACGCTGAACATCACGCGCGAGTCGGGGACAAGCTTTCAGGGACAGATTCAGCTCGTTGGCGTGAATTCACAGCAACAGCAGAGGTTGCTGAACGGTTCTGTCAGCGGATCGGAAATCGGCACGGATGCAATAGACTTCGATGCAGATCTGGAAACCACACGTCGTCACGTGGGCCAGATCGTCGCGGACACAATCACCGGAACCTGGTATTCGTCATCCGACGCGGCCATGTCTTCCGGAACCTTCAGACTGGAACGGGTGACGAGATGAGACACTTGAGATTTGGCGCCGCGGTAATGGCGACAGTGATAGGCATCTCGATGGCGGCGTCTGCCGCCCGAGCGCAGACGTGCACGACGCCGAACGCCGCGCCCGCGAGCTGTGGTGTTCCGGGCAGTGTCTCCATGACCGCCGGACGTGTCGTCCGGCTTCAAATGACCGCGGGCTCTACGGCATTGGCCGCTCCGACTCCAGCCGATTTCGACGCTGGATTCAACGCCACCACCGGGCCAACTCTGACCGTGAGTGCCAACGCTGCATGGACCCTCCACCTGCACGCCGCCGCGGCAACGTGGACCGCAACGAACACTTCGCCGGGAGCTCCGGCACGCGCCAACAAACCCGTCGCTGATCTCAAGTGGAGCACTGCTTCGGGCGGATCCTTCGTGGCGCTGACGACCACCGACGTGAACCTGGTCACGGGAGCCGCGACCGCGAGCAACGCCACGACGCTCTATTTCCAGACGGTCTACAATTGGACGCTGGATACCCCCGGCATCTACAGCATGGCGATCGTTCTGACGCTGACATCCCCATAAGCTTCGTGACGACACGGTCACGTTGGGTTAACGATAAAGTCATGCAATCCAGGCACTTACCGGGAAACAAAAGGCGCTAAACCGTTGCACAGCTAGTCCTGCGGAGTCCTTCATATGCAAGGGCGAATGAGCCGTTTGCATCATCCAACCGCTGCAGGAGAATTCCCGATGTCACGCAACAAAAAGGGGTTTACCCTTATCGAGCTTTTGATCGTAGTCGTCATCATCGGCATTCTTGCCGCGATCGCGATTCCCAAGTTTGCCAATACGAAGGACAAGGCGTACGTCGCCGCGATGAAGTCTGACCTTCGCAACATGGCGACATACGAAGAGCAGTACGCTGCCGACAACGGCGGCGCGTACTTCGGTGGAACCGCCACCAGCATTGCTCCTCTCCAGGGGTTCAGCCCGTCGCAGAACGTCACGGTCGTCATCGTGAACGTCGCCGGCCCGCCGCCTTCGTGGAGCGGAACTGCCACGCACTCGCAGTCTGCCAAGGTTTGCAGCATGACCAACGGCGTGATCACCTGCGTGTAATGAATCTCTAGAGCCACGGCGCGAGTCGTAGCTTCACAAAAGAAAAGAGCCCGGGACAATTCCCGGGCTCTTTTTGCATCCGCTCCCCGGCGTCAACCCCCAGGCAACTGCGCCCATGACCCGCCGTGCACCGCCACTTTGTTCGACGACTGTCTGGCGAGCGCTGCGTCGTAGTGGAAATTTCCACCGCCAGTCGCGTAATACTCCGAGGCCACCACAGCCCCGTAAAAGTCGCCATCGCCTATCTCGTACACAACGTGGTTCGGCGCGTATACCGAGTAGTACGATGCCGTGCCACCGGTGTTGAGTGCCCAGGGCGCTGGAGTCCCGGAAGTCCCGCACGATGTGAAAGACAGTGCAGTGGCCTTGCTCGAGGCGTTGCTGATCGTGCCCGCAGCAGCATTCAGAGAATCACGGAGGTAGACGCTCGCGCGCAGATTTCCCGGGAATACAAGCCTGGCATTTCCCGTCAACACGATCGAGCTGAAAAAATACGAGCTGTCCGTGAGTGTGAGAGTAGCTCCCCCGGATACCCTGACGACTCCAGTCGACGAGTTGTAGCTCACGCCCGGTCCCCCAGGGACGTCCACGGTCGGTGTGAACCCACCCACCGGACATGGGAGAATATCCATCGGCGTCAGTGAGGTCGCACCGGAAGCGGTGGCTCCAGTGACCACGCCGTTTTGTCCAAGGGTGATCGTTCCAACGGAGGTCGCGCTTCCTTTGACGGTAGTCTTCGTTAATGTCATGTCGCCGTTCGCCCAGATGTCGGCCAAGGTGTCGGCCGTCAGCACAGAATAGGCTCCGCCATCGGAGTCGAACGCGTCGAACACCGCGCCATTATCGTTCAAATACAGTATCCCTTCGGCGCGAACCGCGTATTTGAAGATCGGTACGCCGCCAGCGGCGCCCATGATCGTGATTATTCCCGCGGTCGGGTCGGTGCGTCGCCCCTGCACCACGATGCTGTACTCCTGGAGTGCGCCTTTGTCGACTCGATGTATCACGGAGCGATAGGCGGCTTTGTTCGGAAGCGTCTGCCACCCCAGGTCGAGACTGTCGCCTGGCTTGAGGCTATTGACGGAGGCTGCCGGCCACGCGCCGTAAGTCTGGCTTAGTCCGGCTTCGGCGGCGTACATCGCCAGCGTCGACTCTCTCGTCGCGCGCGACGCGCTACGCTCATCGGACGCCGTGCTGAGAGAAACCACCGCGATCACGCTCATCACGGTGATCGCGAGGATTACCGTGGGCAGCACAAACCCCTTTCGATCCACGCACGGTAAGTCATCCGATTCGTGGTGAGCGGCTTTCGGCGTGGTCGCGGCTACTCTGTGCTGCACTCGATCTCCTTAGCGGCGGAGAGCAACTTTCGTCGTCAGCGAATCGCGCTGGTAGACGTAAGTCGATCCCTCGTACGTATTCTTGAAGCTCTCGGTCCGGAGTGTAAAGGCGATGCTTCCGACGGCGGATGGATTGGTGGTCACAACGCCGAGTGTGTCGTAGTAGGTGAAGTTCAAACCACTTGGCGGGGCGACCAGCGGACCGGTGAGCTGTTCGTAGGATGTCGCGGCGCCAACCTTCCTCCCCAGCCACCAACGGTTATTGAGCTGGTACTGGGCGTACTCGATTCGACGGAAGCCCCGAAATGGCGCGCCAATCTCTATGTATGACGTGTCGGCCTTCGTGCCGACCCCAAATTCAACGACAACGTCGGGCGGGCCAGCACCCGGCCAGGCGCAAGCGGTGACACCCATCTCCGCCGGGGTCCCTACGGCAGTGATCTTGAGCACGGTCCATTTGTCGCGTCCCGACTGGTAAACCAGAGCGCTGTCGTCGATTCCAGCGACAATGTTGCCACCGGTCTTCCAGAGGCCGTAGCGTGGAAGGGAAGCATGCTTCGCGCAGATCGTGCCGAGGCCCCGCGGAGAACGGAGAGCGATCGTACCTGGGGCCATGGCCGCTAGGGAGCTTCCTCCGACCACCGATTGTCTCAGGTCCCACGAGAGCAGTGCGACGGCTTCGCGCGCCGTCTCACGAACGTCGATCAGTTCTCGCTGTTTGCGATAGCCCCTGCCCTGCACGATCATCATCTGAACGACCCCGGTCAGAACCATCACCCCGAGCACCATCGCTATGATGAGCTCGATCAGCGTGAAGCCACGATGATTGTCGCCCAGGCGGCCGAACCCCAGCCGCGTCATTGAAGTTGGGGCTTCGAGACGTACAGCGTGACCGTATCCTCATAGACTGTCGTCTGACTTGCCTGTCCCCGACGTTGAACGATGAGGTCGACTTTCTGTGAGCTCGCGCTCGCGGCGGTGACCGCCCAGCTGACGGGTCTGCCGCGAATAGTCGACGATCCGTTGGAGACGTGATTCCAGCCGGCACCGACAAGACTGTCGGCGACCTGCTGCACGTCGGCCGAATATTCGAGATCCTGGCGTGCTTTGCTCATCTGAGAGAGCCCTAGAGCGGCTGCGCCGGCGAGACTCATCATGCCGACCGCCAGGAGTGTCATAGCAATCAGGACTTCCACCAGCGAAAAGCCGTCCCTGTTAGCGCCGGCGGCGTGGGGGGATTTCATCGCAGTACCTTGCCCAGGCTCGTCGTCGAAACGGTGTCGGCCACGACGCCATCCGAAAAAATCACTTTGGCGTCGCCTGATTCGCACGAGCCGGCCGTCGACGCAATCCCGCGAGCATCAAAGCAAAGGAGCGCCCGATTGGTTGCCATCTGCAGCCCAACATCGTCGACGTAGCGGATATTCGCGATCGTTGCACGCTGGCCGATCCCGTTCGCGCTCGTGTCGACATCCACCCAGAAGCGGTGCCCGGCGGTATCGACATGCAACTGGGCGATGCGACCGTATCGGAGAGCAGTGGAGCGCGTGAGCGAGTGCGCGACGACAAACTGGTCCGCAGCCGAGGCGGTCGTCCGGCGCTGAAGGGCTGAGGAGACCTTGGGACCTCCAATTGCCGCGACAACGCCAATTATGGCAACTACCATAATAGACTCGATCATCGTGAAGCCCCGCCTGTTCATCTGAAGCATGACAATAACCCTCACGGAAAATGCCTACGGCTGTGCTTGTGAGTAAAAGACTATTTCTGTCCTGAAAAACGTCACCGGATTGTGAATCATGTCCCCAGTCACGGAAGGGTGGTCCGCTAACCCGTTGATACAGTTTGTGTTAAATGGCAACCCAACGCTCGGCTGACGTCATAACGGACGAGGATAATCTGCGTTGCCAGTTTCCATGACGGGTCAATAAACTGGACTACTATCTTCTTGTGACGCGTGTCGCCCCTTCCATAGTCATTCACTTGTGAAAGGATCTACAGATGCAGAACTGATAGCTGCCGTACTCGCCGGGGACGTTGAAGCATTCTCCGGCCTGATTCGGCGTCACGAGGACACATGTGCCCGTTTTGCGGTGCGAATGCTTGGATCCCGTGCGGATGCAGACGATGCGCTGCAGTCGGCGTTCATGCGCGCGTTTCGCGGTCTGAGTACGTGCAGGGAGCGAGATCGCTTTGGAGCATGGCTTTATCACATCGTCATCAACGAGTGTCGGACCTACGCGTCGCGCCGCCGGAATCGGGAGCTTCGCTTTACTCCCGCGCCGAGTGCGATCGAGCGGGCAGTGGCACCTGGTTCAGAACCTGAAGTTGATGCCGACGTCGGGGGACACATCGAGAGAGCTCTGGGAATGCTTCCGGTCGATCAGCGCGAGGCCTTCCTGCTGAAACACGTAGAAGAGATGAGTTACGACGAGATTGCGGCGATGACGGGCGTCAGTGTGTCGGCGCTGAAGATGAGAGTGAAGCGGGCCTGCGATATGCTTCGAGACCTACTTGAAGGGGTTTACAATGGCTGAGAACTACGACGATAGCGGGATCGCCAATGACGCTGAATTTGCAGAGCGGATTGCGGCGCGACTCCGCTCTCCAGAGCACGTTCACCCATCCTTCGATAAGCGATTGATGGAGAGGGTGCGCGCTGAAGGGAGCATGCTGTATCCGCAACGCGCGGCGCGCCCGTGGTGGCGGGCGGAGCGAGTGTTCCGGATTGCCCCGCTTACTGGTCTTGCGCTCGCAGCCGGAATTGCCGCGATCATCGCGGTCTCCGGCATCGCGATCGGGACTCATATCTCGAGGGTTGCTCCCGTAACCGCTGTGGCTGGAGCGACAGCCGGTCGCGACACAGTCCAAATCGTGCGGTTTGTCTTCGTGGACGCCGGCGCCAAGCGGGTGGAGCTCGTCGGCGACTTCAACGAGTGGGCAAAGGGAACTACCCAATTGAGTCGTTCGGGAGCGCCAGGCGTATGGGCTGTATCCATTCCCCTCTCGCCGGGAAGGCACGAGTATGCTTTTATTATCAACGGCTCGCGCTGGGTCGCGGATCCGTTTGCTGCAAAGAGCTCCGATGATTTTGGAACGGAGAGCTCGGTGATTCGGGTAGGAACCCCCGCCAACAGCGCGACGTAATAATACGCTCCGCTGCCACCCGTCACCCGCGGTTATTTGAAAGCTGGAGTAGCTCCAATTTTGGCAGGCTTCAGAAGAGCGCTTCCAGCGCTCGTCCTTGTTGCGCGAGCTGGCCACGCGCAAAGGGTGGAGAGCACCCTGGACGTTGGTGCGGCCGCACTTCGTTACGCCGATACGCTCTCCACTCTCGCCGCCACAGTTACACCGTACCTCCTCGCGGATTGGGGTTCCGCGATCGTGGAAGCGTCAGGCACTTACTCGCAGTTCAGCTCTGGCGGTGGAAGCAGGCAAGGGACGTTCTCCGCGTCCCGGTTCATTCCCACGGCGCACGGATTCTTCGCGGAGCTGGGCGCGTTCGCCGGCGGAAGCGCGCACAGCGATGGAACACGAACCGGTGAAGTAATCGCGAACGGGCGGATCCACATTCCACGCGACAACATGGAGATGTTCCTGGGTCTTGGTGGCGGTCGCACGTGGGATGCAGTCGCGTGGAGAAGCGTACTGCTCGGGGAGGCTGGCGCATCCATCGACATGGGACCAACGAATGCGCTGTTTACGATCAGCCCGACGATCGTAAATGATTCGATCAAGTACGCCGACACGCAGGCGTCGCTGTCGCGAAAGAGCAAGTCGGTCGATCTTGGGCTAGTGCTCGGATTCCGCTCGGGAGACCAGCTCACGACGTTGAGCGCAAACGTGAAGGCGTGGGGAAGTGCGAGCGCGGTTGTCTGGATGACGCCACGTATTGGGCTGGCGCTGGCCGGCGGGAACTATCCAGTCGACCCGACCCAGGGATTTCCAGGTGGTCGGTTCGTGTCCGTGAGTCTCCGCCTCGCGCAGGGAAGGCACCCAAATCCCGACGCAAATGCGCCAATCGATTCCGGGTTGGTCGCGCCGGGCCCGGAGGTGAAAGCAGCCCCCACGGTTGCGGGGTTTACTACGCGTCGTGGCCCCGGTGACGCGGTGACGGTTCGTGTCAACGCTCCTGGCGCGCGTTTGGTTGAGATCAATGGTGATTTCACGAACTGGACTCCCATTCAGCTCGTTCCCACTGGGGATGGCTGGTGGACATCGACTCTCGCTCTCAAGCGGGGCAAGTATCAAATGAATTTGAGAATAAACGGACGTGACTGGACCGTGCCTCCCGGACTCTTGTCGATGATCGACGAGTTCGGAGGAACTGTTGGACTGTTGGTAATTGAATAACCTGAATGTGACCTCTCGCGGGGTTTCGGGAGTCTATCAGGTATGGCGCAACGAGGCTGGGCGGCCATAACAATTGTCTTGCGACAGATTGCACGTCACTCCCCAGGCGGAGATGATACATATATGACTACAATTCGAAGCTTCGCCGTATTGATCCTGGCCATCGCGCTGAGCGCGCACTCATCGCTTGCTCAGACTCCGGCGAGGGATCCATCCGCACGTTTGAGAGAGGTTCTGCCGGCTGATGTCGCCCAGCGCGTACTGGCGCGCATCGCCGAAGCGCGAGCGCGTCAACTGCCCGCAGAAGCGCTGGAGAATCGCGCGCTGAAATTCGCGGCGAAGGGCATCGACCCAATCAGCATCGAGCGCTCTGTGAACGAACAGGCTTCGCGAATGGAAGTAGCGAGAGGAGCGCTGGCGAGTGCTCGCGCGTCGGCTCCGGCGGGTGATGAGATCGATGCAGCCGCAGAAGCGATACGCAAAGGAGTCGATGGCCCCTCGATCAGCTTTCTGGCGAAGAGCGCGCCCACCGGCCGTTCGCTCGCTGTCCCGCTGTTCGTGATCGGGAGTCTTACCGATCGCGGCTTGAGCTCCGACGCCGCGTTGCAACGGGTCCTCGCGCGTCTCAAGGCGCATGCATCGGACGCTGATCTGGAGAGCATGCCGGGCGAACTGCCGGCCAATGCGTCGGGCGCACAAGGAAACCGGCCTACGTCGACCGGTCGCGATTTCGGGCAGAGTCACAAGCCCGCATCCGCCGGTCGTCCGGCGACAGCTGGTCCTCCGGCTGGAGTGCCCGGAAATGCCGGAGTGAAATCCAATTCCGGTCAGACCCACCGCCCGCCGCCGAAAGGCTGAGACAATGCATGAAAGGGAGCGGCGAAAAGCCGCTCTCTTTTTTTTTCGGGCGATCACCAAGGAAGCCTTTCCGATCCGGGCGCTCCTGCCGTGCCTCTCTCTATTGCGGATGAGGTGTGACCCCGGAACGTGACCGGCGAGTCTAGCAACAGGGGGCCGACATGCACCGGCTCCAGACTCATCTTCGAAACACAACTCACCAATGCTGGAGACAAGAACAATGAGCAGGACCCTTCGACTTTCCGTGGCAATCGCTTTCGCTACCCTCGGCGTGGCCGCGTGCAGTGATTCCTCGGGCACCGGATCTGGACTTCTGACCGTGCGGATGACGGATGCGCCCTTCCCTTTCTCCGATGTCGCCAGCGTGGACATTTTCGTCGTCCGTGTCGACGCCAGAACGGCCGAACCCACTGACGCGGAAGCGTCAGACGAATCCAATCAGAACGGATGGACCACCATCGCCACGCCGAACGCGTCTTTCAACCTGATCGACCTGGCTGACGGACGGACGAGCAATCTCGGAGCGATGACCCTCGCGACCGGTACGTACAACGGATTCCGCCTCATCATCGATCCGAGCAAATCATCGATGACTCTAAACGATGGCACGCAGCCGGCGATTCAGTTCCCGAGCGCGGGTCATTCAGGCATCAAGATCAACCTTGACCAGCCAATCTCGCTGACGGAAAACGGATCGGTAATGACTCTCGATTTCGACCTTGGCCGCAGCTTCGTGATGCGTGGTATCAACGCAAGAAACGGCTTCAACTTCAAGCCTGTGATCCGTGCCGTTGCGGAAGACATCACCGGCAGCGCGACGGGATCAGTACACGCCAATAGCGCGACCGGGGCAGCTGTTCCGGACGCCACGGTCGAGGTTCTGACCGCGGGCTCGCTTATCACCGACGCGGATCCCACGCACATCGTCGCCAGCACGAGCAGCGACGCGAACGGAAACTTCCGATTCGGCTTTCTCCTCCCCGGAAGCTACGTGGTGCGCGCAACTCCACCGACGGCCAGCGGGTTCATGCCCGCACTCCTGACTGGCGGATTGACCATCACCACAGGAACCGAAACTCAGAATCAGATTATCGTCGTAGCGCCGTAACGGCCGCGACGCATTCGCCACTGGAAGTAATAGAGCCTGGGGGATTTTCCCCGGGCTCTTTGCGTCGCGCTGGAGGCTTGCCGTGCCGCTAGCGCTGGTCTGGCGCTGGAAGGGGTGAATTGGTCGCCTCGCAAGGCCTATCCTCTGGTACGCTCCGTGCCTAACATCAGGTACATAATCCAACCGACGGACGGCTAAATGCCCCTTCGAAATCTGTTTCCTGAATCGATCTTCGGCCGCAAGCTGAATCCGAACGCGGAGCGGCGCCTGCGCCTGTCACAGGCCCGGGCCGAAGAGACGATTATTCGTGGTCACGTCGACAACGCGCTAATGTTCGTCGACACTCTGGCGGAAGATCTCTCGTTCGACCGGGCGATCGACACCTACATTCGCGTGATGGGGATCCCCGAGCCGCTGGCGAGCACGGTGGCGACCCGGGCGCTGGTGCATCTCGGGCGGGATCTTGTGCCCTTCCGGCGCCGTATGCAACGCGAGGGTGAGGACGTCGCCGCCGAGAAGCCGCGTTTGCGGCTCGATGAGGCGTCCCGCTCTCAGGACATCAAGAGAGGGGCATAGGGCTATAACGGCAACAAGAAAAGAACGGGATCCGAGATCTCAGAGGGCATAGATACCGGTTGTTAGTCAGAGCGCTCTGACCCATCTCTGTGAGGTCCACCACCGCTTGATTGTGATTGGACCCGTGCACGGTGAGGTCGGAGCGTTTTGACTATCAGCTGAGATCTCTGCTTCTCAGATCTCGGATCCCGTTCAGTTCATTTTCGGGCCTACACCGTAGCGTCGGTTTCGGCGCCTGCCCCTCGCGCCTCCCTCAAATCGGCGATGCTGGCGACAAGGATCAGCGTCACGATGCAGGCCGACGTGACGCACCAGATGCAGATCGCGTGGATGACGCCGAGCTCCAGGTAGGTCAGCCACGCCGAGAACAGCACGCCAATGGCTGCTTCGGCTACGAGCACGACTGAGATGGCGGGCTCGCCTTCAAAGCGAGGGAGTGTCCCGGCCAGCGCGACCAGGAAGACGTCGAGGTAGAAGAGCAGCCCCCAGACGGCGACCGGCAGCCCCAGAAATCTCGACCACTTGCTCGTGTTCACGGTTTCGCACGAGCCGATGGTGCAGCTCAGCTCGCCGATGACGCCGAGCTTGTAGAGAGTGAGGTAGAGACTGATGAAGATCCCGGCCAGCGCGAGCGCGGCCACGATCATCCGCTTGGTCACTTCTTCGTCGCTGGTGCCGCGGGGCCGCCCGTCGCGACCGGAGTGGTCGTGGTTTTCGCGGCCGAATCGACGATCTTTTTCAGCTCATCGTACGGGCGCAAACCGGGGTACATCCTGTTCCCGATGAAGAATGTGGGAGTCGAATTCACTCCCCGCCTCAGACCCTCGGCGAGATTGGCGCTGATGCGCTTCTGGTATTTGCGCGCGTCGAAGCAGCTTTCCCATTTCGCTACGTCCAGGCCGACCTCACCGGCGTAGCGCTTGAGAAATGGCTTCGGAGCATCGGTCGCCTCGCCATTCCACTCATCCTGCCCCTGAAAGATGCGATCATGCATCGGCCAGAACTTGCCCTGCTCATCGGCGCACGCCGCGGCGTTCGACGCGGCGAGTGTGTTACGATGCTGGGTCAGCGGGAAATCATAGTAGGTGAGGTTGGCGAGGCCCGGTTCGATGATTCGCGTGCGCACGTCAGGCTCCGTAATCGTCGCGAAGCCGCCACACTGTGGGCACTCGAAATCGGCGAATTCGACAATCTTTACCGGGGCATCGACCTTGCCTATCAGGTAACCTTGAGCGGGTCCGGCGTTGGTCGTGTCGGCTACATCCTTTGCGGCCGAGCTGGACTTGGGCTTGCTCGCAACGTATCCGAGCGCTGCGATGCCGACGAGAGCGATGAGGCCGAGCACCCAGAGGAAGGGTTTTGGCCGACTTGATGCACGGCTCTCCCTGACGATCTTTTTCGGGGGTACGTTCCTGTCTTTGGGTGATTCGTTGTTTGGAGGCATTTTCCGTGGTCGATTTCGTGCGTTGAGTGCGTTGTGACGCGAAAGCTAAGAGAGGGGTATATAGATGCAAGCTGATGTCCTGAGAGCTCCAGTAGGCCCAGGAGCAATGCACGTCGAGCGGTACGGGCATGGCGGCACCGCCGTCATTCTCCTGCACGGATTCGGGACGTGCAACTTTCTGTGGCGCGCCATCGCTCCCGCCATCACCGCCGCGGGGCACACCGCGTACTCGGTGGATCTGCTCGGGCACGGACAGTCCGACCGGCCCCTGGACGCCGACTTCGGGATAGCGGCACAGGCGGAGTATCTCGACGCCGCGATGACGGTGCTGCGCGTCTCGCGCGCGGTGATCGTTGGAGTCGACCTGGGCGGCGACGTGGCGATGAAGCTGGCCGCGAACCGTCCCGACCGCGTCGAAAAGCTGGTCCTGATCAACACGCCCGCTTTCGAGGAGCTGCCCGCGAAGGAGATCACCCAGATGCAGCGGCGCACGGCGCGCTTCGCGTTCAGTCTTACTCGCGGTGTGATGGGCGCCGCCCCGCTCCTCGAGGGGGTGCTCAAGGGCAGTGTGGCCGATCAGGAGCACATGCCGATGAAGCTCATCGCCCGATATCTCGCTCCCTTCGTCGGAAAGGATGGCGCAAAGCACCTGCTGACCTTGGCGAGCGCGGTGAACAAGGCTGATCTGGACGAGGATGAGTACGGAGAGATCAAGGCGCCGACGCTCATCATCTGGGGCGACGAGGACAAGTGGGTCGAGCCCAAGCTGGCGGACAGGCTGGTCAACGCCATCCCGGAAGCCAGGCTGGTGAGGCTCGCGGGAGTCGCGCGGCTCGTTCCCGAGGAAAACCCCGAGCATCTCTCGGAATTGTTGCTCGATTTCATCAAGAAAAGGGCTGCAGCTTGAACCTTTCTTCTATGAAATGGTGTCTAACACAAGTAGATTGAAGATTACGATTTCATAGACGTTTTTACTCCAACCGAATTGATGAACACTCAGAAAAACAGATTCCGGAAGGAGCCCGTCCGAGCGGCAACTCCGTTTGCGGAGGCCCGGGACGAGCTGTTCCAGCAGATCATGCGCTGTGGCGTAGTCGGCTCGGCGCCCGAGGATCAGAAGGATTGGTTCGACAACACGATGGATTACCTGGCGGAGCGGTACCATGAGCTGACGCCAGCGGAAGTAGGGGAACTTCGGGTACTGGGAGAGCGATTCGCTCAGCCTCCGAAGGTTAGACAGGCCGTTTGATCGAAGGGCGCCCGCTGGGCGCCCTTTCTTTTTTGCGGCAGGCTCAACTGCACTGGTAGTCAGCTCACCTTCGCGCGTTGATCCCGCGTCGAAGTATGACCGCTAACCTCACCCCTCCCCCGAGCCCAACCTCGAACGCCGGCTCGATCCCAGATGTCCGGCCAAAGGGCAGCGGCCCCTCGACACCGAGGACTACCAGCAGGTAGGCCCGCGAGCCTCCGTCGAGCTTTGAGCGGTACCGTCCCGATACCCCGGCTTCGCCGTACGGAGCCCACCGACTCTGACGGAACGGGTCGAGGCTGAATCTCGTGATCAGATCGGTCCGGCCTTCGACCCCGTGGCGGCCCACGCCGATTCCAGCGACGAGGCCGGACCGTACGTAGATCCCGGAGGGAACGCTCACTCCGAGTCCACCCTCAAAGCCGGTGGTGCGGGCGATAATGGCGTCGAGCCTTCCTTCGATCTGGACCGGCTGCTGTGGGGTCTGCGAGCGTGCGGCCGCAGACACCAGGAGCGTCAGGCCGAGCATCATATAGAGGAGCGATCGCGGGGTTCGCATCGATCGGCGTCAGGCGGCGCTCGAGCGGGTGCGTCCCCGCCAGAGCGCGATCGTGTAGTCGACGATTGATGCGGCGGATACGACTCCGATCGCCAGGATCAGGATCCCGGTCAGCTCCGGCACCAGGATGATCGCCACCAGCGTGATCATCTGGAGGACGGTGACAATCTTGCCTAGCATTCTCGCCCTGAACACGCCGGGCCGCAGCGCTGGAATAATTTTGGCGACCAGGAACCCAAGGGCCGTGGCCAGGTCGCGCGTGAGGAAGACGAAATACTGCGCGGTGGAAAGCTGGCCTTCAACGAGGTAGGTCGATATCGCGACGAAAACGAAGATCCGGTCGGCGATTGGATCGAGGAGCGCCCCGGCGTTGCTCTCCGATTTTTTGTGGCGGGCGAGCCAGCCGTCCATGAAGTCCGTCAATCCCGCGACCGCGATGAGGGCGATGCGATCCCACGGTCCCGACACTAGCACGAATGCGAGCGCCAGGACCACCCGCGACAGCGACATCGTATTGGGAAGATTGAACAGAGCGCGACGACCCATGCGAGCGAAAAGTACGACCGCGTCCGACTGCTTGCCAGCGCGCGCAAGCGTGTCTAGCTTCGCTCGATGACCTCGCACAGGCTGCTCGGGGCGATCTACCTCGCCCTCTCGGTCGCGATGATCGCGTGGGACATCCTGATGGCGGGCAGAATCGCGAAGCTGCGGCGCATCCCGCGCGGCTTTCAGACGATTACGGGCATTGCCGGCCTGCTGATCGTTCCCGCGCTCGTCGTCGCATACACGTCGGAATCGCTTCTGTACGGCCGCGCGATCATACTCGTGTCATGGCTGTGGCCGTTCACCGCGCTGCTGTTCGTGGTGCAGGCGGTATACGCGCTGGGCCGGCGGCTGGTGACTCCGCTGCTCGGATTCCCCCTTCTCGTTTACAACATCATCATCGCCACTGTGGCGGTGACGAAGTTCGCCATCATGCGTGGTCATTCGCCCACGGAATTCGGTCTCGCTCTCAACGCGGCGCAGGCGAGCATGCTCGGAACGTTCTTCGGGACGCCCGCGCTGTGGAATCCGATCTACATCCAGGTTCCGATATTCGCGCCCTCGCTTCCCGCGCGGTGGGGCTTCACGCGTCTCGCCCGCGTCGCGCTGGCGGGAGCGGCGATCGCGATGACGGCACTCGTGGTCGTGGAGCTGCCTGGCGCGTATGCAGCCATCAGAAGCTACGCGTCACACGCGAACGACCAGCTGCAGGAGCATCCCGACGGAGATTTCAGGATCGGTCTCAAGATCTTTCCCGACTTGAGGAGCGGGCCACCGCCGCTTGCGATCAAATACGATCTCGCCCTCGCCGACACGCTGGGCGTCGATGCGATCAGCGTCGTCGTCGATCCGGAAGCAGCGCGCGGTGTCGCGCTGGATTCCCTGGCGCGCTCAATCGAGCAGGCGCGGTCCGACAGTACGCTCCTCATCGTCGCGCTCGGCTATCCGAAGAAGGGAGAGGAGGAATTCAAGCAGTCGCGCGAGGCCTACACGGTCGCGCGCCTCAAGGACGTCGATCGAATCGCGAGACGGCTCAAGCCGGACTATCTGATTCCCGCCGTCGATCCACTGGAGGAGGGCACGCGCATTCTCGGCGAAGAGTCTCCAAAGTACTGGATCGATTACTTCACGCGAGCGTCGCGCATCGCTCACTACATATATCCGCGCATCAAGGTCAGCGTCCCGATTAGCAGCTACGGGACCCGCGACAGCACGCTGTACGCGTGGGCGGCGCGACCGGGCTCGCCGATCGACGCGGTAGGGTTCTCGCTGCTCGCGGGATTCGACGGCGCCACGTCTCTCGACACGCATCTTCGGGTCGCGCAGCGCTGGATGCAGCAGTTCCCCAAGCCAAAGGAACATTGGGTCTTTGCCGCCGGCGGATATCCGCTCGTGCACGGTGAGGAGAATCAGCTGCGTACGATATGGGGAGTGCTGGCGTGGGCGACCGCCCAGCTGCCGATCAAGGGGCTCGTCGTGTACGAGGGCGGCGATTACAACTCGGTTCGTGGGCTGCGGGCGGCGGGCGGGCGACTTCGGCCCGCGACCGATGCGATTCTCCGGGCGGAGAAGGGGTTGAGGCCCGGTACGCAGTAGGCCGGCAGATCGGCGCAACTAGAACAGAACGGGATCCGAGATCTCAGAGGGCGAAGATACCGATTTGAAAAAAGCACTGAACGGGATCCGAGATCTCAGAGGGCGTAGATACCGGTTATCAGTCACTGCGCGCTGACCTTTCTCTTTGGCGTACACCCGCGCTGGACTGTGGCCGGATCGGTGCTCGATTAGGTCAGAGCGTTCTTACCATCGCCTGAGATCTCTGCTTCTCAGATCTCGGATCGCATTCAGTTCTTTTTTCCGGCCTACACCGTCCGCCCTACCCCGCGGACTATCCCCTCCACCCGTCTTTCCGGATCGAAGTACTCGCGCGCTACATCGCGCATCTGGTCCGCGGTCACTGCGCGCATTCGCGCGTCGTACTCGAGCAGCTCGTGCAATCCCTCACCGAACATCCAGGCATCGAGCATTTCGCCCAGCTGAGCGCCGCCGCTCTCCTGGCTGATCGCGTGCGATCCCACCACGTACTCCTTCGCGCGGCTCATCTCGTCTTCCGAGACCAGCTCGTCGCGCAGCTTCGCGAATTCGGCGAGGAGGCCCGCGCGCGCGACACCCTCCTTTTCGGGTGAGGTCGCAATGTACGACAGAAACATCCCGGCCAGCCTTCTCTCGCTCACCGACGCCTGCACCGTGTAGGCGAGCGACTGCTTGTCGCGCAGCTCTTCGAAAAATCGGCCGCCGAGTCCGCTCGCCACGGTCGCGATGAGATGGGCGGCGAAGCGGGCATCGTCGTCACGCGCGGGCGCCGAAAATGCCAGCGCAATCGCAGTCTGCGCCTTGTCGCGCGACTCAGCCGCAATCTTCACGCTCTTGGGCCAACGCGGCTTTCCAACTTTTGGAGCCTTTTCCAGGTGGAGGGCGCCGAGCTCCCGCGCCACCATATCGGCGATTTCCTTCGCATCCACGTCCGCGACGATCCCGATCACCGCCGCGGATTCGAGGACGCGTGACTTATGCCACTCTCGCGCCTGCTCTGCCGAGATCGCGCGCAGCGACTCCTCGGTTCCCATCGCGGGAGTTCCGTAGGGATGCTTGGCAAACGCCACCGAGCTCGCGAGCCTCATCGGGTAGCGGTACATGTCGTCGCGCAGCATCGCGACGTTTGAAAGCGCGACCGTTCGTTCTGTCTCGAATGCATCGTCGGGAATCGTCGGACGCAGTATCACGTCTCCGAGCAGCTCCAGTGCCTCAGCCAGACGAGGCGCTGGCACCGACAACGACCACCCAAAGCTGTCGCTCCCGGCGCTCGCCGAAATGGTTCCGCCGAGCATCTCGGCGTCCTCCGCGATCTGGGCAGCGCTGCGCGTGGTAGTTCCCTTCAGCATCGTGCGGGCAGTGAGGAGGGTGAGCCCGGCTTGCCCGGTCTCTTCTTCGACTGCTCCGCCGACGATGTAAACGCCGATGCTGGCCATCGGCGTGCCGGGCTTTCTCCGCACGAGAACCGGAACTTTTTCCGCCGTTCGAAAAACGGAAACGCCGGCCTCCTCCTTCTCCAGCTCCAGGCTCTTCGTCTCCGGTGACGTGGTCAGGGCGCGACGCGGAATCGCCGGGAGGCGGTCCGACCCGCCCTCACCGAGAATCCGCTTCATGTCCGCCGCGTCCTGCGCGACGACGGGCGCGCTCTCCGGACGATAGACAAGAGCGGCCGCCCGCTCCTCTGACAGATACCTCCGCACGACGCGCTGAATGTCGTCGGCCGAAGCGGACACGTAGCGCTTGAAGTATTCGTCGCCCAGCTGCCAGCTCCCCAGCGCTTCCCATTCGGCGAGGTAATTGGCGCGTCCTTCGGCCGTCTCCAGGCGTCGAACCCAGCGCGCCTCGAAGATGCGACGCACCCGAGTGAGCTCGCCGTCATCGATTGCGCCGACGCGCAGCTGGTGCAGCTGATCCCAGATCACCCGCGCCGCCTCGGCGGTGTTCTCGGGCTCCGTCTCGGCGTGAACCACGAACACACCCAGCTCTGTCGGCGTGTAATTGTAGGCGGTGATGGATGACGCGAGCTTCTTCTCGCGAACGGCACGATACAACCGGGATGCGCGTCCCGTCGCCAGCACGGATGCGGCGAGGTCGAGGACCGCGGTGTCCGGGTCCAGAGTGCCGGGAGTCCGCCATCCGATGACGAGCTGGCTCTGCGCGATGTCGCCCGCAATCTCGCGATAGCGGAAGTCATCGTGCTTCGGCTCGAGCGGTCCCGGATGACGCACCGGATCCCCGGACTCCAGGCCTCCGTACAGCTCCTTTGCGCGGCGGAGTGCGTCCGCGTGATCGACGTCGCCGGAGATGCTCAGGATCGTGTTGCCGGGCCGATAGAAGTTGCGATAGAAGCCGTTCATCAGGTCGCGTGTAAAAGCGCGAAGGCCCGGCTCCCGCCCGATGCGCCAGCGTCTCATGCGGTGCGCATCATGAAGCAGCTCGAACAGCGTCTCGGTAGCGACGGCGGATGGATTGTCGGACTTCCGCTTCGCCTCCTGGATGATGACTTCCATCTCCTTCGCGAGCTCGCCGGCGTTGATGACCGAATTCGAGTACGCGTCAGCCTGAATCTCGAGCCCCTTCGCGAATCCGGACGACGGAAGCACCGTGTAGTATGCCGTGATGTCGTAGATCGTCTGGGCATTCAGATATCCGCCGCTCGCCTTGGTCTCCTTG
>Ga0208078_1000125_pt1 | contig 21127 bp, 16 predicted proteins | sample NGESurdeep072012_3_FD_184468 | JGI IMG/M metagenome (GOLD analysis project Ga0208078, IMG submission 184468) | Arctic peat soil microbial communities from Barrow, Alaska - NGEE Surface sample 53-2 deep-072012 (SPAdes) | ecosystem: Environmental > Terrestrial > Soil > Wetlands > Peat ...
CGGATGCGGGTGATTCCGCCGCTCCGGCTCGACCGCCAAATGGCAACGCGACACGTGACCCGTGCCGATCTGGTAGAGCGGTGGATGCTCGCGCTCGCAGCGATCCCACGAATAGGGACAGCGGTCGCGAAAGCGACAACCTGCCGGCCATTCTGTCGGCGCGGGCACGGTGCCGGGGATGACGTTTAGCCGCTCCTGGTCGTGCCCGATGTGCGGCATCGAGTGCATCAATCCCTCGGTGTAGGGATGCTGCGGCTTCGCAAAAAGCTCGTCGACCTCTGCCTGCTCCACGACTTCGCCCGCGTACATCACGATCACCCTCGACGCCGTCTCGGCGATGACGCCCAGGTCGTGCGTGATCATCAGGATCGAGGTGCCGATTTTCTTCTGGAGATCGACCAGCAGATCGAGTATCTGCGCCTGAATCGTGACGTCGAGCGCGGTAGTCGGCTCGTCGGCGATGACGAGGGCGGGCTTCATCATCAACGCCATCGCGATCAGCACGCGCTGGCGCATTCCGCCGGAGAGCTGGTGCGGGTACTGCTTTGCCCGCGACTCCGCGTCGGGAATTCCGGTGAGCGCGAGCATTTCCACGGCGCGATCCCACGCATCCCTTCTGCTCATCCCGGCGTGGACGCGGGCAACCTCTGCGACCTGGTCGCCGACGCTGAACACGGGGTTGAGCGCCGACATCGGCTCCTGGAAGATCATCGAGATGCGATTCCCGCGGATGTCGCGGATCTCCGCGTCGCCGAGCGTGACGATGTCCTTTCCCTCGAACTCGATGACGCTGCCCGATTCTATTCGTCCCGGGGGCTGGATCAAGCGAAGTATCGAAAGCGCGGTCACGGATTTCCCGGAACCCGATTCTCCGACTAATCCAAGCGTCTCTCCAGCGCCGATGTCGAAGGACACGCCGTCGACGGCGCGCGCGACGCCGGCTTCCGTATAGAACCACGTGCGCAGATTTCGGATCGACAGGAGCGGTGCTGTCATCGAATCATCGGCGTCGCTCGTACGCATCGCTCAGCGACTCGGCCAGGATGTTCAGCGTCATCACAGTGAGGACCATGAAGAGACCCGGAAAGAGTGACATCCACCACAGTGTCGCGACCTGATCGGAACCGTCCTGAATGATGTTTCCCCAGCTCGCCAACGGTTGCGGGACGCCGATCCCAAGGTACGAAAGTCCGGCCTCGAGCACGATCACGTGCGCGACGCCGAGGGTTGCCGCAACGACGATCGGGGAGACGATATTCGGAAGCAGGTGCCTCCACAGAATCCGCCTCCGGCTGGCGCCGAGAGCCTGGGCAGCGGTCACGAATTCCGCGTGCTTCAACGCAAGAACCTGACCCCTGACAATGCGGCTAAGCCCGAACCAACCGGTGAGACCCAGAAACACCACCAGCGCGCCGATCGACAGTCTGGGCCACGCTACCAGCACGCCAATCAGAAGCAGAAGTCGCGGAATGGAAAGAAATGCATCGAGCACTCGCATCATGACTGCGTCTAATATTCCGCCCGCGTAGCCCGCGATCGCGCCGTACGCGACGCCCAAGGTAAGACTCACAATCGTCGCCAGAATCCCGATCATGAGCGAAAGCCGCGCGCCGTAGATGACGCGACTCAGCACGTCCCGGCTGTATGGATCCGTCCCGAACGGATGTGCGAGCGAGGGCGGAAGATCCTTGAGTCCGACGATGTCCGGTTGTGCCGCGGGATTGTAGGGGGCTATGAGCGGCGCGAGCAGTCCCACCAGCACGATGACGCCGAGCACGAAGAGCGCGACGCGCGAGGACGGCTTGCGCAGAATGTTGCGCACGCCAAGCGCGAGCGGCGACTCCCGCTGCGGCGTGGGGCCGCTAGCGGCTGCGAAGTCTTGGGTCTGCCAGGGCATAGAGCACGTCGGAGAGAAGGCTTCCGAGGGTGACCATGATGCTGCCGATGATGACGCCGCCCACCACGAGGGGATAGTCGCGCGTTCCGATCGCGAGAACGACCGCGTATCCCATACCGGGCCAGGAGAAGATCTTCTCGACGAAAAACGCGCCGGTGAGAAGAGCCGGGAACGAGAGCCCGACCAGCGTAATGATCGGAAGCAGCGCGTTACGAAGCGCGTGACGCCGGAGAATCTCCGGCTCGGTGAGTCCCTTTAAGCGTGCGGTGCGGATGTAATCGGCGGGAAGAACGTCGAGCAGCGCCGCGCGCTGATATCGCGCCACGACTGCGGACGCGAGCAGCATGAGAGTGAGCGCGGGGAGCGCGAGGTGGTACAGACGATCGACGATTCGCCCCCCGAGCCCCCAGTACTCGTGCATCACGGGATCGAACGCGCCCCCAACGGGGAAAATCGGCAGCCAATAGGTGAACGTGAGCAGCGCCAGAATTGCGAGCCAGAAATCCGGCATCGAGAAGAAAAAAAGCGAGAGTCCGCTCAACACATGGTCCGTCACCGAGCCGCGACGCGACACCTGAAAAAGGGCGATGAGGATTCCGAAGACGAAACTTCCGACGAGCGCGACGCCCATGAGAAGGAGCGTGTTCGGAAGCGCGGTGCCAAGGACTTCGCGTACCGGCCGCTCGTGCGAGAAAGACCAGCCCAGCTCTCCGTGCGCGAGCAAGCCCACGTATCTGACGAACTGCTCGGGCAGCGGACGGTCGAGTCCGTACTGCGCGCGCAACGTCTGCCGCACCGTCTCGCTCACATTCGGATTGTCCATCACGGCGCTGAACGGATCGCCGGGAGCGAGGTGAATCAGCGCGAACGTGATTGTCGCGACAATGGCGACGATCACCGCGGCCTGGGCCAGCCGTTGCGCGATGTAGCGGAGCACCCGCTAGGGGGTTTTCTGACCCGCCGGTAGAGCGGGTGGAGTCGACGGCGATGCTGAAGGAGGCGCGTTGTCGCGCGGGATCCGCTTGTCCGCGGGAATCGACCACTCCGGGATGTGCGCCCACCAGGCGTCCGCCCTCAGCGTTGCCAGCTGAAGACGCGAATGATAACCGATCGTCTGAATCGGTTCGGCCAGCCAGATCGCCGGCGCGTCCTGGATGATCGTCTCATACGCTTTGGTAAGCAGCGCCCTGCGTGTGGCCGGGTCGAACGACGAGACCGCACTGTCGACGTATGCATCGAACACCGGATTCTCGTAGGAGCCGAAGTTGTTGCCGCTCGCGGCGCGCGATCCCGCCGTACCCCAAGATCCGCGAACCGCGCCCGGACTCGGCTGCGTGCTCCACTGTCCGATCGCGGCGTCGAAGGCGCGCTTTCTCTCTTTCTCCAGGAACACCGGGTAATCGAGCTGCTCTACATCCACTTTGACGCCGGCCTGCCGTAGCTGCTCCTGGAGGAGCACCGCGAATTGCACGCGAATCTTGCTCGAGTTCGGAACCGAAAGGGTGAACTGGAGCGGACGTCCGTTGCGCGAGCGCAGGCTATCGCTGGTCGTGACGCGCCAACCGAGCGAATCGAGAATCCGACGCGCACGGGGCAGGTCGAAGGGGATCTGCGGAAGATTGGGATCCGTGGTCGGATATGCGCGTACCGTGGGACCAAGTGCGGGCAAGGCGAGAGAATCGTAGACGCTTCGCACGAGGGCTCCGCGATCCGTTGCCATCGTCAGCGCGCGGCGAAGCTGGCGGTTGCCGAAGATCGGGTGCGGACGGGAGTGATTCACCGGATCGCGCAGGTTGAATTGCGTGAATGAATACTGCAGGGCGTGATTCTGTTTGGTACGCAATTCCGGATGCTTCGCCACTTCGGGCACGTTCTCGGGGCGCAGCTGCTCCAGAAAATCGGTCTCGCCGGAGAGAAGTCTCGTCAGCGCGGTGGTGAAGTCGGGAGCAATGCTCCAGATCAGGCGACTGAGCTTCGGCGCTCCTCGATAGTTTGTCGTGTCGGCCACGAGCTCGACCGCCACACGCGGAATCCAGCGAACGAATCTGTACTGGCCGGAGCCGACCGGATTCTTCGCCGCGTCGGACGCGCGCCACCCTGCCGGCGGAATGCTCTTCCAGACGTGCTCCGGCATGATCGGCAACTGATATACCGCATCGTAGAATTGCTGTGGCGAGCGTGCGTGGAACCAGTAGACGGCGGTGAGGGAATCGGGGGCGCTGACCGAGTCGATGTTCGTTATGAGCGATGTCGCCGGCGATCCGAGCAGGGTGTCCTTCGTGCTGGCGATGGTGAATCGCACATCGGTCGAGCGGACCGGAAGTCCGTCGTGCCACTTCGCCGTTGGATTGATGTGAAACGCGATGCTGAGAGAATCAGCGCTCCAGGTCCAGTGATCGGACAGGCGCGGCACGAACCCCTTGTCGTTGAGGGTATTGAGGGAATCGCCGATGTCCGCGAGGCGGTCGTAGATCATGTCGGTGATCTGCGCGCCTTGAACGCTCTGAACGAGCGATGGGATCAGAACATCGGGATCGCCGCCGGTGGAGATCGCGAGCGTTCCTCCGGAGTTATTCGCCGAAGACGACTCAGTTCCAACGCACCCGCATACCACGAGTGCACAAAGGAGCCGCGTGTATCTCATCGCCGCCATGTCCAATCCTCATCGAGAAAGTGCGGAACGTGCTCCAACATCTCGTCGCGAACGTCGCCTTCGTCCAGCGAGGTCGCGTCCTCGTCTTCGAGCGACCGCACCGCGTCGAACATCGCGCTCGCGACCTCATTGGCGTCGGGAGAGCGGCCGAGCAGCGCGTAAAGGGTGGCAGGAGCCGGAATCGATTCACGCATCGCCTGTGCCCCGGCGGCAAAAATCGGGAGTGTCGACTGGTCATCGTTGACGAGGATCGAGCCGTGCTGCAACAGCGCGCCATCGTCCCGCCACTGGGCGCTACCGACCAGCTTGCTTCCGTGTGCCACCAGTTCTCCTTCGCCGGGCGTCTCGAAGCAGCTTCGCACGCCTGGCGTACGTGTGGATAGCGAACGGGGGACCGGCTCGACCGAAACGCCGAGCTGGCCCAGGCCCGTCTGGAGAATTCGGTTGATACGCGAATAGGTCTCGCGAAGGGGCGCGGCGTCCCTCACGGGCGCCGTGACGCTGTAGGTGACCTCGCGGTGATGAAGAATCGCGCGGCCTCCGGTGGGTCTGCGCACGACATCGATGCCGGCGATGCGAAGCTTCCCGACGTCGTAGAGACCCCACGCGGGTTGATTCCGACCGAACGAGAGCGTTGGCCGGCACCAGGAATAGATGCTGAACACCGTTTCGCCGGTTCGAGCCGCGCGCGCCTGCAATGCGGTGTCCCGCGCCATGTTCTCGGCGCCCGAACGAGGCGCCGCGATGAGAAGGCGCCAGGGGCCGTAACTTCGCCGGGAGTGCATAGGGTGTTAAATTGTCACCTCTATGAGCACCACAATCAAGCACGTTGAAGCCGCGATTCCTCCCGCTGAATCCTTCGTACCCCGACATGTTGGACCCGACGAGCAAGATGTGGCCGAGATGGTCAAGATTCTCGGATTTTCATCGCTCGATGCGCTGATAGACGCGACCGTTCCACGAAAGATCCGGTTCCGCGATGGCCTGGCTCTGCCGAAAGGAATGACTGAGCCGGAGGTTCTTGCCTATTTCCGCGCACTTGCGGCGAAGAACCAGGTGTTCCGCTCGTTCATCGGGATGGGATACTCGGACTGCGTCACCCCACCCGTCGTTCAGCGAAACATCCTCGAGAACCCGGGCTGGTACACGGCCTACACGCCGTATCAGGCTGAGATCGCGCAGGGACGGCTCGAGGCGCTGCTCAACTTCCAGACGATGATCATCGACCTCACGGGTCTCGAGATCGCGAACGCATCGCTGCTCGACGAGGCGACTGCCGCGGCGGAAGCGATGACGATGAGCTACGGGCTCAAAGGCAAGCCAGGCAAGGAAGTCTTCCTCGTCGCGTCCGAGTGCCATCCGCAGACGATCGACGTGGTGAAGACCCGTGCCGGAGTGCGCGGAATCGAGGTGCGCGTCGCGACCCACGCCGATTTCAAGATCACGCCCGATGTGTTTGGTGTCCTCGTACAGTATCCGGCGACGGATGGCGCGGTCATCGACTACACGAAGACCGTCGAGCAGGTGCACGCGGCCGACGCGCTGCTCACCGTCGCGGCCGATCTCCTGAGCCTGGTGCTGCTCACGCCGCCGGGCGATTGGGGGGCCGACATCGTGGTCGGCAACACACAGCGCTTCGGAGTTCCGCTTGGATACGGCGGCCCGCACGCGGCGTATTTCGCCACCAGGGACGAATTCAAGCGGCACATTCCGGGACGCATTATCGGCGTGTCGCGCGATGCGGACGGGAAGCCGGCTCTGCGCATGGCGCTCCAGACGCGAGAGCAGCACATCCGCCGTGAGAAGGCGACGAGCAACGTCTGCACCGCCCAGGTGCTCTTGGCGGTGGTTGCGAGCATGTACGCGGTTTATCACGGGCCGCAGGGGCTCAGCCGCATCGCGAGGCGGGTGCACGGATTTGCCCTGGCGCTCAGCGAAGGCCTTCGCAAGCTCGGCTACACGATCGTGCACGAGGACTATTTCGACACGATCCGTGTCGCGCTGGGAAAGAAGAATGTGCACGCGATCCTCGAGGAAGCGCGAAACCGCCGCATCAACCTGCGCGTGATGGACGACAGAAGCATCGTCGTCGCTCTCGACGAGACGGTCAGCAACGACGACATCACCAATCTTCTGGCGGCGTTCAACGGCGGAAAGGATCCCGACTTTGGGGTCGAGGACCTGGCTTCGGGGGCCGACCCCCGCTACGACGAGCGCTTCAATCGGACGACTCCGTTTCTTACGCATCCGGTGTTCAACAAGCACCACGCCGAGACGGAGATGCTCCGCTACATGAACCGGCTGCAGTCGCGCGACATCTCGCTCGTCCATTCCATGATTCCGCTCGGATCCTGCACGATGAAGCTGAACGCGACGGCGGAGATGATGCCAATTACCTGGCCCGGGTTCGCCAAGATTCACCCCTTTGCGCCGCTCGACCAGACGGACGGTTATCGCCAGCTGTTCGACGAGCTCGAGAGCGCTCTGGCCGAGATCACGGGGTTTGCCGCGGTTTCACTCCAGCCGAACGCCGGCTCCCAGGGAGAGTTCGCTGGGCTGCTGGTTATCCACGCTTATCACGGGTCGCGCAATGAGGCGCACCGCAATGTGTGCCTCATCCCCCAGTCGGCGCACGGGACCAACCCGGCGAGCGCGGTGATGGCCGGCATGCAGGTCGTGGTCGTGAAGACCGACGAGCGCGGGAACATCGATGTTGACGACGTGAGGGCGAAGGCGGAGGAGCACGGCTTGCACCTCGCCGCGCTGATGGTGACGTATCCCTCGACCCATGGAGTGTTCGAGGAATCGATCGTCGAGATCTGCGACATCGTCCACAAGTACGGCGGACAGGTGTACATGGATGGCGCGAACATGAACGCGATGGTCGGCTTGTGCCGGCCCGCGGACATCGGCGCCGACGTCTGCCACTTGAATCTCCACAAGACGTTCTGCATCCCGCACGGTGGTGGCGGACCGGGCATGGGGCCCATCGGAGTGGCGAAGCACCTCGTGCCGTTTTTGCCCGGCCATCCGGTGGTCAGACTCGACGGACGGCACGAGGTCGGAGCGGTATCGGCGGCGCCGTGGGGAAGCGCCAGCATTCTCCCGATCTCTCACGCCTACATCAAGCTGATGGGCGGCGATGGACTGGAGTACGCCACGAAAATCGCGATCCTCAACGCGAATTACATCGCGAAGCGCCTGGAGCCGCATTTTCCGGTGTTGTACAAGGGCGCGCACGGAACCATCGCGCACGAGTGCATCGTCGACACGCGGGTGGTGAAGCAGACGAGCGGTATCGAGGTCGAGGACATCGCGAAGCGGCTGATGGACTACGGCTTCCACGCGCCGACTGTCTCGTTTCCGGTGCCGGGAACGCTGATGATCGAGCCAACGGAGAGCGAGCCGAAGGCCGAGCTCGACAGATTCTGCGAGGCGATGATCTCTATTCGCGAGGAGATCAGGGAAATCGAGTCCGGCGCCGCGGACAGGCAGGACAACGTCCTCAAGAACTCGCCGCACCCGATCGGACGCGTGACAGCGAGCACCTGGACCCATCCGTATACGAGGGAGCGCGCCGCGTTCCCGGCGCCGTGGACTCTGGAATTCAAGGTCTGGCCAGCGGTAGCGCGAATCGAGAGCGCGTACGGGGACCGAAATCTCATTTGCTCCTGCCCACCAGCCGACGCGTACGCAGAGGCGGTAGTCGGAACCAGCTGACATGGCTGACGCTCTCAGGCTCGATCCGAAGCAAACCGCGCTGGTTCTGATCGATCTCCAGAAGGGGATTCTTCAGCGTCAGACCGCCCCCCATTCCGCCTCCGATGTGCTGGCGCGCTCGGCGCGTCTGGCCGAGCGATTTCGGGCCGCGGGCGGGTTGGTGGTGCTGGTGAATGTTTCGTATTCGTCCGACGGCGGCGACCGACTGCTTCAGCCAACCGATGCACCGCCATTGGCTTCCGCGTTCGAGCCAGGTTGGGATGAGCTTTCACCTGCTCTCGGCCTCGATTCACGCGACATTGCGATCACAAAGCGGCAGTGGGGCGCATTTTACGGGACGCAGCTCGATCTTCAGCTTCGCCGGCGCGGGATCAAGACGATCGTGATTGCGGGTATTGCCACGAATTTCGGCGTGGAATCGACGGCGCGGGACGCGTTTGAGCGCGGTTACGCGTTGGTCTTCGTGGAGGACGCGATGGCGGGTTTGACAGAAGGGGCGCACGCGTTCGCGATCTCGTCGATTTTTCCGCGCATTGGCCGCGTGCGCTCGACGGACGAACTTCTGAAATCCCTTATTTGACCCCGATGTGCTTCGTGTACGCGTCCGACTTCATCAGGCCATCGATCTCCGACGCGCTGCTCGGCTTGACCTTGATCATCCAGCCCGCGCCGTAGGGATCCGTATTCACTAAAGCGGGCTCCTTGTCGAGCCGGTCGTTGATCGCGACTACCTCGCCCGCAATCGGCGCGAACAGCTCCGACACCGCCTTCACCGCTTCGATTGTTCCGAACACATCGTGCTTGCCGAATTTCGTGCCGACCTTGGGCAGCTCGATGTAGACGATATCGCCGAGCTCGCCCTGGGCGAAGTCGGTGATGCCGATCTCCGCGTTGCCGTCCTTGCCCTTACGGACGTACTCGTGCTCTTCGGTGTACTGGAGATCGTTCGGGATGTTTGCCACTTGTGCTCCGCTATGGTGATGCGTGCGAGGACCGCTGCGCGCGAAGTCTATCCGCGCCTCAAAAGAGAGTCAAGAAATGCTGACTTGACTCTCCATGACGCGGGCATCGCTTCCCATGGCGTGGACATCGCTCCCCTTGACGCGGGTATCCTTCACTGTGTCGACCGCATCGCGCTGAAGAGAGCTCCATAGCGCATCGACATCGCGCTCAAGTTCTTCAAGTGAGCCGTTGTTGTCGATGCAGTAATCCGCCCGCGCGCGCTTGAGCTCGGCGGGCATTTGCGCGGCGATCATGTTCATCGCCTCGGTCTCTTCCAGGCCGCGATTGGTCACCAGACGCTCGAGCCGAAGGGGCCGGGGAGCATCCACCAAGACGATCGCGTCGAATTCGTCGACGAGGCTCCTCTCGAACAGCAGCGGAATGACGCAGACGACGATCGGATCTCCACGCTCCTTGGCGCGGGCGACCTCGCGATCCTGCATCCGCGCGACGCCCGGGTGGACGATTCTGTTCAGCGCGTCGAGCTCGCTTTGTTCGGCGAACACGATCCGCCGAAGCGCTTCCCGGTCGAGGCTCCCGTCCTGCTTGATGACGTCTTTGCCCCAGCGCTTCACGATGTCCCTGAGCGCCTGGGTCTCGGGGCGCACTGCTTCACGGGCGAGCTCGTCCGCATCGATGATGGTGGCGCCACGCTCGGCCAGCATCTTCGCGACCTCTGATTTTCCGCTAGCGATGTTTCCGGTCAGTCCGATGAGAATCATCTTTGAGTGGATCGAGGTGGAAGCAGCCGCCTGCGGGCCAAGATAGGAAGTTCTCCCAGCTATGTCACGCATAAACAACTGCTTGGAGCTTTGCGGACCCATCCCAGCAGTCAATCGAGCTGCTAGAGAAGCGGAACCTGAGCCGCGTCGCTCGGGGGTACGGTGTGGCACATCCTGCAGCGCGCTTCGTACGATTCCGTACCGCCGACCATGATCTGCGGCGAGTTGTAAGGAGCCGGCCGGCCACCGATCAGCCGTTGATTGCGGCTGGCGGGGCCTCCGCAGAGTACGCAAATCGCGTGCAGCTTGTCCACGACCTCAGCAATTGCCATTAGGTCCGGCATCGCCCCAAACGGCTCTCCGCGGAAATCCGTGTCCGTTCCCGCCACGATTACCCGGCGTCCCCGGGCAGCCAGCGAGGTGACCAGGGGGACGATCCCGTCATCCAGGAACTGGGCTTCGTCGATCGCGATTACGTTCGCCATGGGGTCGATCTGCTGGCTTATCTGCGCCGCGGAATCGGCGGGGATCGCCTCGACAGTGCGTCCATCGTGGCTCGAGATCGAGTAGATGCCGGCGTATCTGGCGTCCAGGTGCGACTTGAACACCTGCACCCGCTTTCGAGCGATGATGGAGCGCCGGACGCGCCGGATCAGCTCCTCGCTCTTGCCGCTGAACATCACGCCGGCGATCACTTCCACCCATCCACCGGCCTGGTGGAATGGTCCACTCGGCCCACTCACGAGCGATCGCGATCTCTACGCGGTGGCCCCCCGCCCCCGCGGGTTGGTCGATCGGACGACCCCGGCCGACGGGGAGGACGCGGCCGATCACTTCGCGGCCGGTCACTTCGCCCGCCGCGCTCCGGACGCTCGCGTGGTCCCGCTGAGCGCTCGCGATCTTCTCGATCCCGTTCGCCCCGCACGACGACGCGCCGTCCCTTGATCATCGACCCGTTCACCCTGGCGATCACGCTGGCCGCGTCGCCCGCCGCCACTTCGATGAGGGCGTGGCTCTCCTGCAAATCGATCTTGCCGACGCGATCTCCGGGAATCCCGCCTTCACCGGCGATGATGCCCATGAGATCTCCCACCTTCACTCCGTCGCGCGTGCCGATCGTCATGAAGAGTCGGATCATCCCGCCGGCGGCGGCGCCGCCACCAGCGCGCGGGCGCTCGCCATCGGCAGGTCTCGCCCGAGCGGCCGGCGTCTGGTTCGCGTCGGCCTGGCGTCGCTGAGCGCGCTCACGCTCCAATAGGTAGAGAGCGGCGGCAGCGAGCTCCGTTCCGTCGAATTCCTGGAGCAGTGGCTCCAGCGCTATGATCTCGCGGGTGGGAACCCCGCGCGCGAGCACCGCGCGCAGCTCCTGGCGTCCGGCTTCTTCCCGGTCATGTGCGCGACGCTCGGGCCCGTGAAGATTCAGCGCGGCGAGTCTCCCAGCCGCCAGCTCTCTGAGCCAGGGGACTTCGCCCGGCGTTGCAATCACGACGACCTGAACCGGTTTCGCCTGTGAGATGCCGTGCAGCTCCGCGGGCGTCACGGGCGGCTGATAGAAAATCACCGTGTGCGTGGCTGCGCTCCCGACATACCCCCGAGTTACGGCGATCGACTCGTCATCTTCGTGGTAGCCAAGGGTTCTCAGGGTGCGCGCTGCTTCGGCGGCGGCAGTTTCGTCGCGCGCCACAATCAGCGCCGAAGGAGGATCGAGATCATCGAGCAGTCTCCGCAGCGCACTGGCTCGGGCACCTCCAGCGACGGTGACGTACTTGATGATCGGCATCTCGTAATCCGCGGGTATCTGGGGCGCTTCCATATCCGCGGGCCCGACGCGCCGGGCGCGCCGGGCGTAGCGCTCGACCAGATTCTCCACAGTCGGCGTCAGCTTGCGGGCGACGACGATACGTCCCGCATCACTCAGCTCGCCGAGAACCCCTTCGAGTGCGGCAACGGTATCCGCGCCTTCGTCGAGAATGTCATCCACCCAGGCGAGGGCGACGGTGCGTACCGTGTCGAGCTTGAGGAGCGAGGCGCGTACGAGCTCCAGAATCTCCGCCGGCGTTCCAGCAACGGCGAGAACCGGCCGGGTCTTGAAGATGCGAGCGGCGCGCGCGGCACTCGTGATGGGCACGACCTCGATTCCAGTCGGCCCGGAAAGACGGAGAACTTCCTCCGAAATCGCGAGAGATGTTTCCGCATCGCGAGTCACCACCACGACTTGCGTGCCTCCCGCCGATGGATCGATGCGGGCAAGAGCGGGAGTCAGAAATTCCGCAATTGACTCGATCGTGTGCGGAAGCGTGTAGACCAGACTCTGACTGCGCCCAACCTGTCCGGTGGCGCGCTCTTCAACCTCCTGCAATTCCGACATCCTGCCCTCTATTTTTCGCACGTGGCGTAGTGTCCGCCCCGCCGGTATCGTTATATGTCTTCCCACCGCGCGGCGTCGCCGCTCACCAAAGATAGCAGCATCGGGGCACCCATGATTACCGCCATCGTATTGATAAAGGCCGAGCCACAGCGAATTGCCCAGTGCGCGACGAAGCTTGCTGGAATCAATGGTGTTTCGCAGGTCTACTCCGTTTCGGGAGAGTGGGACCTCGTGGCAATGGTCGAAGTGGCCGAGCACGAGGCGATCGCCAGAATCGTGACCGAGGAAGTAACGGTGGTTCCCGGGATCAAGTCGACTCACACCCTCACCGCATTCCGGGCGTACTCGAAAAAGGATCTCGAGCAGGCCTGGGACATCGGGCTGGAGTAGCCGGCGATGCTGGTTAGCAGCTCCAGTCCGGACTCGGCGAGCCGGGCAGCTATTCGTTTGCTGAAGGAGTGGTTGCCGGGGGCGAGCGCGGTCGAGGGAAGCGGCGATCTCGAATTGAGCTCGAGGGCTGACCAGCCGCAGCTCATTTCCGCGGAGATTGTCGAGGGAAAGACGCTCCGGGCTGTCAGAGTGCCGGATGTAACTCGCACGATGATCTCCGGATTCGGGGCATTTCTCGATGGAACGCAGAAGGTGAGGCTGATTGGGCGCCATTTCGGTGTGCCGATCGTGCTCGGTACCACTTCTGCCGCGGTTCGCGTTCGCGTGAACCGCCGCCTCGTGACCTGGGGACACCAGCCGCCCAGACTGGAGCAGAAGCTGTATCTGCCGCTCAAGTATTTGCCTCCGCTGACCGAGGCTTTGGGCGCCGGCTCTCAGCGGAAATACGGCCAGTTTCAGGTCGTGGACACATCGATCCCCGACGCGAGCGGCGCGTATCCGAGCGAGCATCCCACGGTTCTCCTCGAGCGCGCAATTCGCGCGGTAGATCGGCAGCGTGATGCCCTCGAGGACGAGCTCGCCGAAGCGTGGTGCGCGCGCGGTGAAGCTCCCCTTTTTATAGATGGAAGCATCACTCGCAGCCCGCACGCGGCGGCTTCGGCGAACGCGATCGGCGTGATCAAGAGCCACTTCACGCTTTACGTCGAGGGCGAAGCACTCAGAACTGTCGTGGGTTTGGCCAAGGGCGAAAGGTCGTCCGTGTTCCAGGTCACGCCGAAGTCGCGCAGCGCGGTGATGAGCTGGTATCTGCGACAGCGTGATCCGGAGGGTCACGATGTGTTATGGGGACTCGTCCGCGTCGAGATGTCGAGGTGCGACAATCCCACCGAGCGAGCGGACGAAATCTCGCGCTGGGTGCTCGCCGAAACATCGCCGCTGGCACTGCCCGACGGGCGTTGGGATAAGATGTCTTACGGTATTCGGGACGCCGAAGAATTTCTGAGAGCTATTTCATGACCGAAGCGCTTGGCCGCATCGTCGCAACGGAGCGGAAACCGAACACGCCGCACGAGTTCCACTTCTGGACGGCGATCGACTCACCTGTTGGGATCGGGACGATCGTCCGCGTCGATGGGGCGAACCCGATGGACGGGCAGATTCCTCACATCTACGGAATCGTCGTAGAAGGCTTCAGCTACACCGATCTCCAGTCTCCGATGCACGACGTGCTTGGCCACGACGGCTTGCCGACCATGGCAAGTTATTCAGTCACCGAACGTGCTGAGATTCGGCTTTATACTGCCGCCGTGCTGCGGCAGATCCCGGAGGAGCCGCTCCAGCCGGTGCCAATGGGGCAGGTCTTTCTAGCCGAGGAAGCCGACGTGCAGGTCGCGCTCCGCATGGACAGCTATCTGCGCGAGGGGGCGAACACGGGGATTCCGATCGGCGTCTATCGCGCCGGCGGAACGGAGGCCGTGATCTACCTCGACGCTGATTTCCTTTTGGGGCCGGAGGCAGCGCACTTGAACATCACCGGCGTCTCGGGGCTTGCGACCAAGACGAGCGCCGTCGAGTGGCTGCTGGCTTCGATGTTCCGGCATTTCCCCGAGGACAAGGGATCGATCGCCGCGGTGTGCTTCAATGTCAAAGGTCCCGACCTCTGCTATCTGGATCAGCCGGGAAAGCTCGAGAAGTCGGACGAGGCACTCTACGAGAAGCTCGACGTCGAGCCGAAGCCGTTTCAGAAAGTCGAGTATTTCGCTCCGTACAACGCGAAGGGTCTGGCTCTGAACACGTTTCGGAACAACGAAGCTCTGCTCGACAACGTCACTCCGCTTACCTGGGGTCTGCGCGAGGTCCTGCAGTTCGCCGAGGTTCTTCTCAACAGGGACGACATCGATGCGAAGGCCGATGCGCTGATCGACTTCATCGTGCAGAACGTCGTCGACAAGGAGTTTTCCGACCCTCTGCTCAGCAAGAAGCACACGGTGCAGTCGTTTGCCGACCTCGATGCGTGGTTCCGCGATGTTCTGCGCGGCATGGAACAGAAAGACGGGGAGAGCTGGCGCACGCACCACGTGGCGACGATCCGCAAGATGCGGAACCGCCTGTCGAACATCTCCACGCGGTGCGCGGGATTGGTCACCGACTCGGGGGCGGTGAGCGATCTACCGTTCGGGAGCTTTGAGGACCGCACGGTGTACGTGGTGGATGTCGCCAACCTCGAGGAAGATGCGCAGGACCTCATCTTCGCGCGGATCGTCTCAAAGCTTCGTGAGCACCTGGAACGAAGAGATTTGGGCGTCAAGCATCTCGTCGTATTCGTCGACGAGCTGAACAAGTACGCGCCGGGTGATGGTCCCGATACTTACGTTCGGAAGATGCTACTGGATATTGCCGAGCGCGGAAGGTACCTGGGTCTCGTCCTGTTCAGCGCGCAACAATTCCGCTCGCAGGTGCATCGGAGAGTTGTTGGCAATTCCGGGACGTCGCTGTTCGGACGAATGGATCCCGACGAGCTCTCGACACCGGGCTACGCGGTGCTGAGCCCGGCGACGAGAACCAAGCTTGCCACTTTGGAGAAGGGGCAGTTGATGATTCGACATCCACATTTCACTCAGCCGATTTTCGTGCGCTTCCCGCGTCCAGCGGTGATGCAGGGACGCGAGGGCTCGGAGCGCTACCCGCAGGCGGGCGACGTCTCGCTCGACGCGGCGATTCTGCGCGCGCTCCGGCCGCTCGACCCCGCGATCACGCTCCCGTGGGTGCAGGAGATCACCGCGCTCTTTACGCAGGAAGAGGTGATCCGAGCCCGCAACGCGACGCTTCTGGCGCGACCCGAAAACGTGAAGGCATACTTCTCGGCGCAATTCCGAAAGATCATCCCGGCGCAGCCGGCGACGCGTCCAATGGCGGCGAGCATCAAGTCGGCTCCGGAAAACGATCCATATGGGTTTTAGCAGGATCAGTATGCGTGCAGGACGAATCGTTCTTTTCGCAGTTTGTTGCTTCGCCCAGGTGGCGCTCTCCCAGCCGGTTCTCCTCCAGATCCGCCCCCACATCGGCGACACTCTCAGGATGCACCTCTCGCAATCGGTGGAGATGATCGGCACCACCCGTGGCGGGGGGCGTGATTCGGCGACCAGCTCGATGACGACGTCCATCGAGGTGTTCACCCGCGCGATCGCGCACCAGTGGACGTCCGGCGGCACTCTCATGCAGTCCATTACCGATTCGGTCGCGATGACACCCGCCTCGGCGGGCTCGCTCGCCGATCTCAAGCGTCGGGCGATGACGGCAAAGCGCGTCTGGGTGCGTGTTTCCACGGATGGAGCGATGGAGATCGTCAATGACGACGATCCCAACAGCGAGCTGCGGCAAGTCTTCGGAGAGATGCCCGCGATGTTGGCGCGCGAGCCGGTCGCCGTCGGCGCAAAGTGGACGCGCGAGATGCAGATCCCGCTGAGTGGCGATCCGGGCCAAATGGGACAGGTGCGGGCGACGTTCCGTCTCGATTCTCTGAGCAGGAACGGGGATCTCGCGTTCGTTTCGATGCGAGGCACGATGTCCCGCATGAACTCGCCGGGCGCGCCGCCCGCGGGCGCCGGTTACGCCACTTCGGGCACGCTCTCGGGCACAATTCAGATCGACCGTAGGTTAGGCTGGATTACGGACTCCAGGAGTAGCATCATCGTACAGTCCACGATCGCCGCGGCCCCGGCCCGAAAGGGAGGACCACAGGGAGCGCCGATGCAGGTGAGGACGAAGATCACTCAATGGATAAGGGCGATGCGCACTCGATGAGACTGGTTCACCTCTCGGACATACACCTCGGCTTCAGACAATATCAGCGGCAGACACCCACGGGGATCAACCAGCGTGAGGCGGATGTCGCGCTGTCGCTGCGCCGCGTCATCGACAAGGTGATCGAGCTGAAGCCCGACCTGGTGCTCATCGCCGGCGACGTGTTTCACGCCGTTCGCCCCAGCAATCCGGCGATTCTGCACGCCTTTCACCAGTTCTCGCGCCTCATGCAGATGCTGCCCGACGCAACCGTGGTGATGGTCGCCGGCAATCACGACACTCCGCGCATGGCGGAAACGAGATGCATTCTGCCGCTGTTCGCCCCACTCGGGATCACGGTGGTGGAAGGCGAGCCAAAGCGCATCACCTTTCACGAGCGCGATCTTTCGATTCTCGCGGTACCCGACATGGGGAAGGCGCCGTCGCTCGAGCCCGATGCCGCCGCGAAATACAACGTCCTCCTGCTCCACGGGGAGATTGAAGGGGTACTGCCCAGGTACGGCCGCGAGCTCGATCGCCGTCCGATGGGAATCACGCAGCAGGAGCTCGGCGCCGACCGATGGGACTACGTCGCGCTGGGGCACTATCATGTGTACCGGCAGGTCGAGCCGAATGCGTTCTACTCGGGATCGCTCGACTACACGAGCACCAATTCGTGGGGCGAGATGGCTGAGGAGGAAACCGCCAGGATCGGCGGCAAGGGGATCATCGAACACGATCTCACGACCGGGGCTCACACGTTTCACCCGATTCCGCCGCTCCGGCAGTGGGTCGACCTGCCATCGCTCTCCGGCACCGGGCTGTCACCCGCTTCGCTCGACGAGGCGATTCGCGCGACGGTAGATAACCTTGAAGGCGGCATCGACGACAAGATCGTGCGGCTGGTCGTGCGTGATGTTCCGCGCCACATCCTGCGCGAGCTGGACCACAAGGCGCTCCGCGAATACAAGCGGAGAGCGCTCCAGTTTCACCTCGACACGCGGCGACCGGAGATCGTGCGTCGCGAAAACGGCCAGGCCGCGCCGGGCCGCCGAGCGTCTCTGGCGGACACCGTTCGCGACAAGCTCCGCTCGCGCGTGCTCACGGAGAACATCGATCGCGAAGCTCTCGTCGAGCTCGGGCTGCACTATCTCCGTGAGGCGGACCTCGTAGCGGGCCCGACCGAAGAGGACTCCATCGCGTGAGACTCAATAGTCTCAAGCTCACCAACTTCCGTCAGCACGTACGGACGGAGCTCGAGTTCGGAACTGGCCTCACCGGCATCATCGGTCCGAATGGCGCCGGCAAGACCACGCTTCTCGAAGCAATCGCGTGGGCGCTCTACGGCAATCCGGCGATTCGCGGCAACCGCGAATCCATCCGGTTCATGGGCGCCGGAGCGCGCGCGCCCGTCGAAGTCGAGCTCGATTTCGAGATTGGCTCCCACCGCTATCGCGTTGTCCGCGGACTGACGAGCGCGGAAGTCTATCTCGATGGCGCCGACAGCCCGATCGCGAATTCGATCTCGAGCGTCACCGAGCTCATGCAGCGCCGCCTCGGCATGTCGATGTCCGAATTCTTCCACACGTACTTCACGGCCCAGAAGGAGCTGAGCGTCATGGCGGCGATGAGTCCCGCCAGGCGCGGACAGTTTCTCTCGCGTGTGCTCGGCTACGAGAAGCTCCGCATCGCGCAGGACCTGACGCGCGAGAGGCGCAACCGCGTCCGCGCCGCGATCGACGGCATGCAGCGCGGGATGCGCGATCCTGAGGTCGTTCTGCGCTCACTCGCGGAAGCAGCTTCACGAAAGGAAGAAGCCGAAGCGCGCGCGCACCACGCGGCGCATCGCGGAGCAGTGCGCCAGCGCGAGATGATGGCAATCGAGCCACGCTGGGAAATGGTGCAGCGCCAGCGGGAGCAATCCGCGCAGCTGCTGACCCAGATCACGGTCGCGGAGGAAAAAGAAGCAGCACTCCAACGGGATGCCGAGCGCGTTGCGCGCGAGCTGGAGGGCGTTCAGGCCGCGCGCGCTCAGCTCGCCACCCTGCGCGATGCCGTCGAGCCACTGTTCGCGCTCAACGTCGAGCTCCAGGCGCTCAACACTCTTTATCGCGAGGAAGGCCGGCGGAAGACGCTGCTCGAAGCCGAGGCCGCGCTGCGCGAGGAGATCGCGAGACTCGAGGAGCGTCACGCGCGAATCGAGAAGGCGCCGGCGCTCGAAGAAGAAGCAACGCTGGAGCTGGAAAAGAAGCGCTCCGAGCTCGAGGATGCCCAGGGCCTCCTTGAAGCGCGGCGAACCGAATGGGTGCGCGACCGACAGGAAGCGCAGACCAAGCGCGAGGCTCTGAGACAGCAGTACATCGAGGTCAAGCACCAGCGCGATCGCGTCGTCGCGCTGGGCGAGGATGGCGCGTGTCCGACCTGCAGCCGCCCGCTTGGTGGAAGTCTCCACACCGTGGTCGAGCATCTCGAGGAGCTGATCGAAACTGTGAACGTCGACGGGAGCTATTACAAGGCCCGCGTGGAGCAGCTGGAGCAGATGCCCGAAGACGTTCATCAGCTCGATGAGAAGCGCCGGGCTCTGATGCTGGAGGTGGGCACACTCGAGCGCAGGCTCGCAAAGGTGCAGCTCGCGGTGCTGGAGCTGGGAACGATCGTGCGCGACCTCGCGGCGAAGCGGCAGCGCGAAGTGCAGATGAAGCGCGACATCTCGCGCATTCCGCCGGGCTACGACCCCGCGCGGCACGCCGAGGTGATTGGGGAAGTCGATCGGCTGACCCCGATGGAAGCGGAGGCCGGGCGGTTTCAGGCGATGCTCGATCGCGAGCCGCAGCTCAAGCTCGAGCAGACGCACATCGCTCAGGAGATCATGCGCGTGCAGTCGATGCTTGGGACCATTCGAACGCGACGCGCCCAGATCTCATTCACCGAAAAGGATTTCAACGATCTGAAGGCGGAATTCGACCGCGTGCGCGTCGAGCTCCAGGAATCCAAGGTTGCGGCCGCGCGCGCGCAGGAGCAGGTGTCGGGGGCGACAGCCGCACTGGCGGCAGCGCAGGAGTCGGCGGAAGAGCTGAAGAAGAAAGTCGCCGAGCTCGAGGTGCTCCAGACCGATCGGCGGATGCACGACGAGCTGGACCGCGCCTTCTCGGACCTGCGCACGGATCTCAATTTCCAGCTCCGTCCCGAGCTTTCGGAGCTGGCGAGCGCGTTCCTGAGCGAGCTCACCGATGCGCGCTACACCGAGCTGGAGCTGGACGACCAGTACAACATTGTTATTCTGGAGGATGGCATTCAGAAGCCCGTCCTGTCCGGTGGGGAAGAAGATCTCGCCAACCTCGTCCTTCGTCTGGCGATCTCACAGATGATCGCCGAGCGAGCTGGCCAGAGTTTTTCGCTGCTGATTCTCGACGAGGTCTTCGGCTCGCTGGACGAGGCGAGACGATTCAACGTGGTCGAGCTGCTGCGCGGTCTTCAGGACCGCTTCGAGCAGGTGATCCTGATCACGCACATCGAGCCGGTGCGCGAAGGATTGGATCGCGTGATCAACGTCAACTATGACGCGGATCGGGGCTGCTCCGTTGTGACCGAGAGTGAAGGGGACGCTCTCGTGACCGACGAGGACCTGGACCCGATGCCGGATAAGCGGACTCCGTTCGCGCGTCCGCGCGCGGCGGCGGAATCTGTGGAGAACACGGCGGGGGCGGGCGCATAATGGCGTTCGCGCGCAACTGGAGACACGCCTGGGTGTCGGAGACGCCCGAGCGGGTGAGCGTGCGCGAAATTCCCGCGCTCAACGCGGTTTTCAGCGAGGCATTCACCGAGCGCTATCGCAGAGATGGGATGGTGGGCGTTCGTGTGCCGCACCTCAACCCGGCGGTGTGGAAGTTCGCCATCACGGACGCCGAAGACGGCGCGATGATCTGGCGCAACGCGCGCGACGGAATCGCGGCCTTCAACATGGTCCACCGCTCGGGCGTCGAAGGGTGGATGGGGCCGCTGGCTGTCCATCCCGACTACCAGAGTCAGGGCGTCGGGAAGATGATCGTTTCCTCTGGCGTTGAATGGTTGAAAAAGGCTGGCGCGAAAGTGATCGGGCTCGAGACGATGCCGCGCACGATGGACAACGTCGGATTTTATTCATCGCTCGGCTTCACGCCTGGGTATCTCACCGTCACGGTAACACTCGAGGCGGCGAGAGCCGGAATCCAGGCGACGGCGATGTCGTCGCTCAATCCGCACGAGCGGGAGTTGGCGCTCAGGCAGTGCCGGGCGCTGGTGGAACAGCTCGCACCCGGGTACGACTACACGCGCGAGATCGTTCTCACCGCGCAGCACCAGCTCGGCGACACGCTGTTCGTGCGGAAGGGGAACGACGTCCTGTCGTTTGCGGTGTGTCATTCGGTGCCGCTGGTCGAAGGTCGGGTGACGGACGAAATGCGCGTGCTGAAGATGGTCGCGAGGAGCGAGGCCGATTTCGATCAGCTCGTGACGCAGTTATGCGCTCATGCCCGCGTGAAGTCGGCGCGGCGTGTGGCGATCAGGGTGCAGGGGCAGTACGGCGATATCTACCGGCGGCTGGTGGCGCGGGG
>Ga0208078_1000126_pt1 | contig 21127 bp, 20 predicted proteins | sample NGESurdeep072012_3_FD_184468 | JGI IMG/M metagenome (GOLD analysis project Ga0208078, IMG submission 184468) | Arctic peat soil microbial communities from Barrow, Alaska - NGEE Surface sample 53-2 deep-072012 (SPAdes) | ecosystem: Environmental > Terrestrial > Soil > Wetlands > Peat ...
CCTCGCCGCTCGTTACGTCTCCGGTGGTCCCTGGCTCGGCGGGGTTTTGGCCCTCCACGTCCTTTCCGGCGCCACGATACTCCCGAAGGGGGCGGAGTGAACGCCGTCTTAAGCGGTCGCTTAGCCTTCGGCTGCCCCCTTAGAAGGTCACCTCGATCAGGGGGCTCGTCCCGACCATGTTTTCCAGGTCCTTGCGCTTCCAGATCTTGGCGATGTGGGGGAGGACCTGGCGCCGCTCCGCGTCCTCGCTGATGACCCGGGCGGTGGCCGGGAGGTCGGCGCTCACAGGGCCCTTCAGGTGGAACGTGAAGTGGGGGTCCTTCTTGAGATTGGCCAGCCAACCGCGGGGGAACCCGGGCATGCCGCTGATGTAGGTCCGGCCGTCGATTTTGTGGAAGACGATCTCGATACGGCGGGGCGTGCCGGACTTGGCGCCGGCCGTCGTGATGTCGATCACGCCGCCGTGGGAGAGGGCTTTGCTGATGTCGGGGATAAGGGTGGCTTTGTCGTTCACAACTTCTACAACTCGGCGTGAGAGGGTTTGATTCACGGGGGCGGTGCCAACCTGGACATCCCCTCCGGCCCTTCGGGCCACCTCCCCGGCGAGCGGGGAGGACAACCGGTCGTCTATTCGCCGACCTACCCTCCGGCGGCTTCGCCGCCACCTCCCCCGCAAGCGGGGAGGACGACCTGGTTGGGTTGGAATAACCCTGAAGTAGGTAATATTGAAGTACTTCAGAGATGCACGAGCCCTTTATCGAGACCGACGCGACCGGCTGTTTATATGACCGCCGCGTCCGCGACCGCATGAATCAGGATGTACCCGCTGACGAGGCCGACTCCACGGAGGCACTGGCTGCGCTGCGGACGGCCTCTCACGCCCTCCACACCGCCATGGACCGCTGGCTCGAGCACCACGGCCTGAGCGAGGGGCGGATGGGCGTCCTGTGGCGCCTGCGCCACAAAGAATCGATGACGCTGGGCGACCTCGCCGAGGAGCTCGACGTCAGCCCGCGCAACATCACCGGCCTGGTCGACCACCTCGAGGCTGACGGCCTCATCGAGCGCTTTCCCGACCCCGAGGACCGCCGCGCGACCCGCGTGCGCCTCGCACCGGCCGCCAAGCAGAAGCTGGCCGCCGTCAAGGAGCAAATGGCTAACCAGAACAGTGGCCTGGTTGCAGGGTTCACCAACGACGAGCTGAAGGAGCTCCGTCACCTCTGTCTGAAATTGGTCCGCAATCTAACTGCAAGCAAGGAGCTCGAAAAGGTATGACCGAGATGTTGGAGATGCCGCGTCGCCGATTGATCCTCGTCACCGTTGGCGTCATGCTGGCGCTGCTTCTGGCCGCGCTCGACCAGACCATCGTCGGCACCGCGATGCCCAGGATCATCGCCGAGCTCAACGGCTTCGACCGCTACGCCTGGGTCACCACCGCATACCTGCTCACCTCCACCATCACGGTCCCGATCGCGGGCAAGCTGGGCGACCTGTTCGGCCGCAAGCCTTTCATCATCGCCGGCATGGCCGGATTCATGGCCATGAGCTGGCTGTGCGGACTCAGCCAGAACATGACTGAGCTGATCCTCTTCCGCGGTGCGCAGGGCCTCTTCGGCGGCGTTCTCTTCGCCTCCGTGTTCACCGTCCTCGCAGACATCTTCACCCCGCAGACCAGGGCTCGAATGCAGGGCGTGTTCGGTGGCGTGTTCGGCCTCGCGTCGATCATCGGCCCAACGGCGGGCGGCTTCATCACCGACAACTGGGGCTGGCGCTGGGTGTTCTACGTGAACCTCCCCGTCGGCGTTCTCGGCATCGCGCTGCTCGCGATGTTCCTGCCCTTCGTTCGGACCAAGGCCTCGTGGCGCAACATCGACTTCGCCGGCGCCGGCCTTCTGGCGCTTGGCCTGACCCCGATCCTGATCGCCCTTTCCAGCACGACCACCTACGGATGGACCAGCTGGCAGACCCTTGTGCCGCTGATCGGTGGCATCGTGGTCCTCCTCATCTTCATCTGGGTCGAGCTGCGCGAGAAGGAGCCGATCGTCCCGATTCACCTCTTCCGGAACCGCGCCTACGCGGTGTCGATCCTGATCGGATTCATCATGTCCTTCGGGATGTTCGGCACGATCATCTTCGTGCCGCTGATCTACCAGGGCGTGCTTGGCATCAGCGCCACCAACTCCGGGGCGTTGATCACCCCGCTGATGTTCGGACTGATCGGAGCCAGCGTCCTCACCGGCCAGCTCATGGTCCGCATCAAGCGCTACCAGTACCTGGGCACCGTCGGCGCGGCCGTCACGGCCGTGGGGATGTACCTGCTGTCTGAAATCACCGTTCACTCGACCCAGCTTCAGGTCACCGCCTCGCTGGTCTTCGTCGGCATCGGCCTCGGCGTGACCATGCCCCTCTACATCCAGGCGGTGCAGAGCGCGGTCGACCGCAAGTTCCTCGGTGTCGTGACGAGCAACATCCAGTTCTTCCGCAACGTCGGTGGCACGATCGCGACCGCGATCTTCGGTTCGATCCTGGCCAGCCGGCTGGGTCCGAACATCCAGAGCCAGGTCGCCGCCCTCAACCTGCCGGCGTCCGCCACGAGCGCCTTCAAGATTGGCGGCCAGAGCGCGCAGCAGATCTTCAATCCGGCGACCCTTGCGGCCACCCGCGCGGCATTGCCCGCGGCGGCTCAACCCCTGTTCGACCAGGTGATCGTGGCCGTGAAGGCGGGCCTTGCGCTGACGCTGCATGAGATGTTCCTCATCGGCACCGTGGCGATCGTCATCTCGCTCGTCGTCTCGCTCTTCATGCCGACCGTGCCGCTGCTGGCGGCGAAGAAGAGGCCGGGGACGCAGCTGGGCGAGGGATCACCGGTCCCCCAGAGCGAAGAAGAGGTCGAAGAGGAAACCAGAGAGCTGGAGCCGGCGAAAGCCTCTTAAGCGGCCTGATGCAACCCCGATCCATTGCGCGCGCAGTGGCGACTTGAAGACGCTTGCCTCACAACTGATCGGCACGTGGCAGCTTTTGTCGCGAGAGGACCGGACCGCAGCCGGCGAGCGCCGCATCGATCCAGGCCTAGGGGGTGATCCTGTTGCGCTTCTTGTCTACGACGCCGCCGGCAATTTCGCTGCCCAGTTCATGAAGCGAGATCGTTCAAGCGATGCGGGCGCCGTGACGGAGCGGGTTGGTGTCAACAACAGCGCGGCCGTGAACGGCTACGACGCTTACTTCGGCAGCTACACGGTGGACGAGGCCTCGGGCTCGGTGACGCAGGTCTTGCATGGGGCGCTATCGCGGGGCGACGTGGGCAAGGTGGTCACGCGTGAGATGCACGTCGATGGCGACACGCTCACGATCGAGCTGGCAACCACAAGCGCCGATGGCGAGCCGGTAACTCGCACGCTGATCTGGCGCCGCTCGGCTTAGCCCGCATAAAAGATCGACCTCCGGCCATGCCGGCCACTGGCGCCGAGCTTCCTCAGAATTGCGGTAACAAGATCGAATTTATTACGGTTAGGTGTTAGGATCGTAACTATCGTTAGCGAAACCGCCAGCCCGATCATGTCATTACCCCGCCAGGTGGTGGCGGCCGTCGCCGCGCTGGGGCTCCTTGGCCTGATGGCAGTTTCGGGCGCTGGGTCAGCCTCTAGCTCGACCGCCGGTCAGCGGGCTGCCTCGGTAGACATTTCGTCGGCACAGCTGATGGCGGCTAGGTGCGGTGCGCCCGCGAATCCGTTCCGTTACAGCTTTTGCAAGCCGGGAAAGCTGATCTACAAGCCACCCTCGTCTTTCTGCCATTACTTCCACTGCATCGCGAGCTTCTGGAAGTCGACCAAGGGCTATGTGATTCAGTGCCGTGATCTCACGTTCAGTCACTCGGGCGGAAGGTCCGGGTCGTGCTCGTCACACCGTGGAAACTATCGACCGCTGTACGCCCACTAGTCAGTGCCTAGCTGAGCATCCCCTCCGGCGCCTTCGGCGCCACCTCCCCGGCAAGCGGCGAGGACATAGGCACTCCTAACTCGCTCTCTTAGCTTTCACTGGGCGCCGGACTTTGCGCCGTCTCGGCAAACTCGGGTCTTCCATTACATCCGCGAACCGCTCCCAGCTCAGGGTCGTCGGGGTTGCCCTGTTTCGCTTGGGCCACCAGTCGACCGAGCCTCGGCTGATCCGCAGCTCGCCCATCTTGCCGTGCTCGTTGGACACCACGAAGACGATGTCCTTGCTCTTGAGGTCCATTCGCAGGCCGCGACCAAAAGCGATCTCGACTTTGTACATCGGCTCACTCTAGCCCCGGATGTGCGGCCGTAGACGCCCAGCCCCAAAGGCTTGCGACCTCGGGGCCTTGTGCGTAGGCTGCAGGCCGTTATATCCAGCACAGCAAGGAAGAGCGCGTCTACAAGGACTGGCAGTACGGTGGCACCAGCGTCGCCTACTTCATCATCAGCTTCTTGACCTGCTATCCCCTTGGGTTGTGGTATCTGGCGCACCGCCTGGCGGTTCCCGACGAAGGTCATGGCCTCGGTTGGGGCGACCTTTGTTCCGGTAGCCTTCTACTTCATAGCGGTGGGCAGCGGGCTGCTCCCGCAGGACTACCGCCGCTGAGGCCCATCAGCTGAAACCGCCGCGGCTGCCACCGTTCTGGTCGCCGCATCGTTGTATAGGTCGGTGGGCGTTTCGCTAGCGAGTCCGGACCTACTGGCAGATGCCATCGATGGCAACGTCGCCGCCTTCGCACGGATGCTCGATCCGCTTTGGGATCCGGCTTACCGACTGGCATTTGCCATGCTGGGTGACCGGGACGCGGCCGAAGACGCTGTCCAAGACGCAGCGCTGAATGCGTGGCGAGGCGTCCGCCGCTTGAGGCGGAGCACCCCAAGCCTCCGCCCGTGGTTCCTGACCATCGTCGCCAACCAGTGCCGGTCGACTAGGCGCGCGCCTTGGTGGCGGGTGATTCGACTGCCGAACCTGCCGGATAAGGCCGGCCGCTCCGGCCCCGGCGATGACGCCAGGCTGGACCTGGAAAGCGCATTGCGGACTTTGAACGACCAGCAGCGGTTGGTGCTGGCGCTGCACTACTACCTCGACCTCCCGATCGATGAGGTCGCGGCCACCCTCGGTGTCTCCAGGAGCGCCGCCAAATCGCGTGTCATCCGAGCAGTCAGGGCGCTGCGTCCAGCGCTCCAGGAGCGGGAGGTTTCCACATGAACGACAACGACGCGCGTTCTGCCATCCAGGCCGCGTTCGGGCGAGCCCACCTTTCGCCCGCGTCCGGATTTGAGGCCCGCATGCAGACCGCGCTGTTGAGAGCTGCGCCCACGCAATCCGCGAGTCGGCGGCCACATTTTCGGGAGGGTCTGGCCATCCTGGCCGCGGTGGTTGCGGCTGTCGCCGTGGTGGCCGCGCTGATCGGGCCACGGCTTTACACCCGCTCGCAGCAACCGGCCGTAATCGCTTCGCCGTCACCTTTGGCGCCTTCACCGTCCCCGAACGCAAACGCGTGCCGTCTGCCGGTGGTTGTCGACTTCTCGCTGGTCTGGGCGCCTCCATTTGCAGCGGGATTCATCGATGTCGCGACGGGCAAGTTCTCCGCCGCTACCGATGTGTCGTTCGCAGATCTCGCGTCGAACACTGAAGGCGCAACCGTTTCGGTCACCGGTGGCGTCTACGATCCGGTGCTCAAGCGCTGGCTGCCAAGCGATGTGTTGTCTCCCGACCAGCTGTCCTACGTGTACGTGACCATCAAGGGGTCAGCGTCGACGCTGCACATCTTCGACGTGGTCCATCACACCGATCGAGCTGTGTGGACGCTCCAGGGCGTCGTAACCACTCCTACGGGATGGAAGGACGATGGAATCTACGCATTCACAGATGACCTTTCGGGGAGCAGCGCCCCCCCGCGGTATTGGAGAGTTGACGCTCAGACCGGAAAGGCGACTGAGATCGACAGGGCGACTTTCAATCCTTATCTGTCGCTCTTCGCCGGCGCCGGTCAGTGGGGGACATCGGGGATGGACCCGGAACGAATGATCTACAGGACCGGCAGCCTGGATACGAAATACACCTTTTTCGTGATCATCGATGGCAAGCGGACCGACATCTACACGGGCGTCGCCAACGACAAGAAAGACTTCGACCCCTTCAATGTCGTGTACGACGGATCTTTTCTTTGGTTCTCTAACGCCGACGCCAAATACCTCTGGAGCTGGACGGCGGCAACCGGGCTGATGCGCCATGCGATTCAGCTCCCCGGCGTCCCCTTTACTGGGAAGCGGCCGGCGGGATACACCATCGCGGGTCCATGCGTGTGACAATCTTGTTAGCGACTGCTGAAGCGATCAGCGGTCAAAGGAGAACTTCGATGATCCGAAAAGCCCTGCTGGTCGTCGCGTTCGTAACGGCTCTGCTTGCAGTCTCGGCGCCCACGACCGGTTTCGCCGCCTCGGGCTACAACGGAGTCGCCGCAGCGGCCTACGCCGACACCTACTGGCAGAGGTACAACTCGGCTTACCCTTCATTCGCCAATAGTGGTGGAGACTGCACGAACTTCGTATCCCAGGCCCTCTTCGCGGGCGGTATCACGATGCGCCTTTCGCCTCCGAACAGCGGCAATGCCGCCTGGTACATGGTGAAGTCCAAGCGCCAGTGGTCCTACGCCCTGCCGTGGGTCAATGCCCAGGACAACAGCATCTTCGCCCTCCAGCATCTGCCGGGCGTCACCCAGGTCGCGTCGTACTACGGCGTCGCGCCGGGGCAGAAGGTCGCCGATAACGCCACCCAGGGCGACATCGTCCTGTATGACTTCAACAACGACGGCGTTTACGACCACGAGGGAATTGTCGTGGCCAACGATGGAACGTCGTGGGATCTGGTCGACGCTCACACCAACAATCGTTACCACGCGTACTGGACTCTGGCCTCGTACAACGCAAGCTGGGCGACCACCCGCATCGTCGTCCTGCATATCCCGGCCACCACGAGCTAGCTTCGGCGGCTAGTGTGAATATGAGACGAGCCTGGCCGGGCGACGTGTTCGACGCGTTTCTCAGCAAACCGTAAGAATCCGTCCAGCAAGCTCAAAGGTTTCGAAGGCATCGTGTGGTCTAGAAATCCAATGTCACACGATGCGGAGGTGAATCCAATGTCGCAGCAGTATCCCGATCCGGCAGAACCCCTGGCGCCGCGCGCGGAACCCCCGCCGATCCAGGCTACCTATTGGGTACCGCCGCCCCCGCCGCCCCCTAGCTCGCAGCAGCACATCGGTCGCTGGATCGTTGTCGCGTTCCTGGTTGCGGCCATAGCCGCAGGTGGTAGCGGCATCGGAGTCGGCTGGGGCCTCGCCAGCGTCTTCCGCCATCCGTCCCCGTCCGCCGTCGTCACGTCTCCGATTGCGATTGCCAGCCCCACCACGCCCCCCAGCAACGGCGGCAGCCTCGACGCCAACGCGATCGCCGCGCTGGTCACTCCCGCGATTGTCGACATCAACACGGTCACGACCTCCGGGCAGGCGTCGGGCACCGGCCAGATCCTCACCCCGGATGGCGAGGTTCTCACCAACAACCACGTCGTCGATGGCTCGACGAGCATCAGCGTCGTCATCGCCGGCCGAACCGGCAACTTCCACGCGCACGTCATCGGCGTAGCGCCTGCACGTGACGTCGCGCTCATTCAGATTGAGGGCGTGACCGGTCTTCCGACTGTGACCCTCGCGGCCTCGTCCAATGTGAAAGTCGGCGATGCGATCGTCGCGATCGGCAACGCCCTCGGCCAGGGCGGCGCTCCGAGCGTTACCAGCGGCAACGTCACCGCACTCGATCAGACCATCACCGCAAGCGAGGGTGGCGGCAACTCTGAGCAGCTCTCGGGCATGATCCAGAGCGACGCTTCCATCCAGCCAGGCGACTCAGGGGGAGCCATCGTCAACTCGTCGGGTCAGGTCGTGGGCATGATCACGGCCGGCGACGTGCAGGGCTTCCGCTCGCAGACCTCCACCACCAACTACTCGATCCCGAGTGACACCGCGATCTCCTTCGTCAACCGGATCCGCTCCGGCCAGGCGGCCTCGGACATCGTCTACGGCCAGGTCGGCTTCATGGGTGTCTCGGTCCGCGACACCAACGCCGGTGGTGCGCAGGTCGTGACCGTGCAGCCTGGTTCGCCTGCAGACTCGGCGGGTATCTCGCCCGGCTCGATTATCAGCAAGGTCGGCGGCACGACGATCACGACGAGCGCGTCGCTCGGTACTGCGATCCGCTCACACAAGGCGGGAGACGCCGTCTCGATCAGCTGGACCGACCAGACCGGCTCGCACACGACGACGATGACGCTGGCGGGAGTCAATCCCTAACAAGTTCAGTAAGAAGCGAATCTGCGGCGACGTCCTCGAGTTGACGTCGCCGCACTTCGTTTTCATCAGCGTCACAAAAGCCCCGAGCGCGGTGCTTAGTCAGGGATGATCGGCGCCCAACCCGCATTTCGCGCCATCGGCCTGTCCAAGGCCTATGGCAAGAGGTTGGCGGTGGACCGTCTCGACCTCCAGGTCGACCGGGGCGAGCTGTTCGGCTTTCTCGGCCCCAACGGTGCGGGCAAGACGACCACGATCCGCATGGCGCTCGGCCTCATCGCTCCGACCAACGGAACCGTGGAAATTCTCGGCGCCGAGGTCCGCCACAACCGCTCCAAGGTCCTGCCTCGCGTTGGAGCGTTGGTCGAATCTCCCGCGCTGTATGGCTATCTGTCGGGCCGCAACAACCTGCGCGTGTTCGGCGATCTTCTCGGCGGCGTGCCGGAGAAGCGGATCGACGAGGTGCTCGAGATCATTTCGCTGACCGGGCGTGACAAGGACAAGGTGAAGACCTATTCGATGGGCATGAAGCAGAGGCTCGGCCTCGGCGTCGCGCTGCTCAACAACCCCGACCTTCTCATCCTCGACGAGCCGGCCAACGGCTTGGACCCCGCGGGCATCGTGGAGATGCGCGACCTGCTGCGCAGCCTTGCCGCCGAGGGAAAGACCGTGTTCATCTCCAGCCACGTCCTCAGCGAGGTGCAGCAAATCTGCACGCGCGTTGCGATCATCAACCACGGCAAGCTCATCCGCCTGGCGCCGGTGCACGAGCTGCTCGACGCGCCAGGCGAGTTCGAGATCAAGGTCGATTCGCCAGACGCGCTGGTTGTCGCGCTCCGCCTCCAGCCTTGGGGGCAAGAAGCCCGCGTCGAGCACGGCCTGGTCATCACTCGCGCGCCCCAGGGCCGAGGTCGCGATCTCATCGCCTTCCTGGTCCAGAACGGCCACCAGCCCGACTCGGTCGGAGAGCGCCAGCGTGACCTGGAGGACATCTTCCTCAGCCTGACGGGTGATTCATGAGGCGACCCAGCTTCGTCGGAGCGGTTCGTGCCGAGGCGATCAAGGTGTCGCACCAGCTGAGCTTCTGGCTGATGATCGCCGGCGGTTTTGTGCTGCTCGGCATCTCGGTCGTTGGGATCAACACGGTTGGGAATCTTCCCGACACAGCGCGAACGGACCCGAGCGGGTTCGTCCGCCAGATGCTCGACGTGTACGGCACCATCTTCCAGATCGGGTCGGGGATCGTGCTCCTCATAGTTGGGTCGCGCTTGATCGCGATGGAGTATTCGTCCGGCACGGTTCGTGTCGCCTACGCGCGTGGGGTGGGCCGGCTCCAGCTGCTGCTGGCGAAGCTCGTGCTGCTGGTCATCGTCGGGATTGGCCTGCTCGTGGGGTACTTGCTCGTCGTCGGCGCGATAGTAGCTGCGCTGTACGCCACCTGGACGGGAGGCCTGACAGGCCTTGGCACCCTCGACGCGGGCTTGAAGCAGGACTTCGGCTACTGGCTCCTGGTCCAGGGGATCAGCATTGGGGTCGTCATTCTGCTGGCCGCAGCCGCTGCCGGGTTGGGCCGCTCCCTAGCCTTCGCCATGGCTGCCTCGTTGGCCTTCTTTCCGGTTGACAACTTCCTGGTCGGGATCATGGCCCTCGCGGCTCGGGCGACCAGGCACGACTCACCCTGGCACAACATCACCGAGTACCTGCTGGGGCCAAATCTCAACATCGTGCTGAACGTCATCGAGCCGGATCACCTTGGGCGGGCAGCGTTCGCGCCTCCCCTCAACCCGGTTGATGGGCGGCATGCGCTGATCGTGATCGGGGTCTGGGCGGTGCTTTTCGCGGTCATCGCGATCGGTCGCGCCGTGCGGCCGGACGTTCTGGAGTAGGCAACGCGTTGCTGCTAACCGGTATCCTTGTCCGGCTGTGCGAATAGTCGTCAAGGATCCCGGGGAGTTCGAACAGGCCCTTCGGGATTTCCGTCGCAAGGTGCAGGAGCAGGGGCTCGTGCGCGAGATGCGGCGCCGCTCGCACTACGTGCCGCCGTCGGAGGCCCGCAAGATCAAGAGCCTCCGCGCCCGGCGCCGCAGAACCAGGTAGGTCGTCTTCCCCGCTTGCCGGGGAAGTACCCGGCGCAGCCGGGGGATGGGGGGGTTCAACTCTCCGCGTTCGTGTCGACCACTGAAATCTGGCGCAGGCGGCCGACCGGGCTGAGCCACATCGCGACGCATCCCAGCAGGGCTATGAGACCGCCGATCCAGAAGGTTTCGACAATGCCGACGGCTGAGGCGAGCGCCCCACCCAGAAAGTTTCCCAATGGGAGCGCGCCCCAGACCAACGTCCGGTAGATCGAGTTCATCCGGCCCAGGTATGGGTCCGGGGTCAATGTCTGACGCAGGGTGAGCTGGTTCAGGTCGGCTCCGGCGCCGAAGAAGGTGCTGAAGAATAAGAGCCCGGCGAGGAAGGGGACGGCTGGGAGGAAGCCCGCGAGCGGGAAGACAAACATCTCGACCGGTATGGCCAAGAAGCCGATGACCAGCGCCGGGCCGACACCGATAGCCCGCACCAGGCGCGGTCCGAGCCAGACGCCGGGGAACCCGGCCAGCCCCCCGATGGTGAGTGCCAGCCCGAGCTCGCCAGGTGTGAGGTGAAGATCGCGGTACGCGTACGGGTAGATGATCCCGTCGATGAAGCTGGCACCGAACAGAGCCAGGGTCATGGTCAAGAACTGTGCCCGCAGGATCACGTTGCCGAGCACGTAACGAAGGCCGGCTGCCAGCTCGACGCGCACGCTCCGGCCTGGCTGCTTCTCGGAGGGTGGCTCTTTGTGCCGGATGGCCAGCAGAGTCAGGACCGAGATAAGGAAGGAGGCAGCGTCAAGGGCCACTGTTCTGGCGGCGCCAATCGCCTGGACCAGCAGACCGGCGATTCCGGGACCGGCGACGTTGCCGACTACGAAGTTCATGTCGAGGCGGGTGTTGGCCGCGGAGAGGTCCTCACGGCCGACGAGGATCGGGCCATACGAAAGGTAGGCGAGGTCGAAGAACACAGTCAGGCCGCCCTTGGCCAAGGCCGCTCCGTAGAGGAGGCCCAGGCCCAGGTGGCCGAAGACTGCCGCCAGCGGGATCGCGCCAAGCACCGCGGCGCGCCCGAGGTCGCAGACGATTAGGACGGCCCGCTTCGGCAGGCGGTCGACGAATACCCCGGCCAACAGTGAGACGAAAGGAAAGGGAACCTTCTGGAGGGCGACGAGGAGGCCGACCTCGAAGGGACCCGCGTGCAGTGTGAGCACCGCCAGGGTTGGCAACGCGAGATCGCTGATGGAGCTGCCCAGCGTGCTGATTCCCTGGCCGAGCCAGAGCTTGCCAAAGTCCGCGCTCAGCCACAGCCGGCGAACGTTCATGTGTTCCCACGCCCCCTCCGGCCCTTCGGGCCACCTCCCCGGCAAGCGGGGAGGACATTTTCCGTACAATTAGTCGGTTCGGTGATTACGGCGGAGGGGAAACACCCGTTCCCATTCCGAACACGGTAGTTAAGCCCTCCAGCGCCGATGGTACTGTCGGGGTAACCCGGTGGGAGAGTAGGTCGTTGCCGAGCGTTTATTAAGTCCCGCAGGCTCGCAGGGGCAGGCGGGACTTAATTTTCATACCGCGACCGGCGCGTCCCCGAGGCTCTCCGCGTGCAGGTGCGGCAGGAGCAGGTAGCACCTGATGCTCAGCAGCACCAGCAGCGCCAACAGCGCGGCCAGTACGTCCCCAACGATCTGACCGACCCCCGCATGGAACAGCACGATCAGTGCCGCTTCGGCGATGCAGGCGGCGGCGAGGATCGGCACGAAAGTCCTGTCATGCACCGCCATGAAGAACTGCACGAGCAGGTTGTCCAGCGACAGCGCCAGGCCGATCACCCCGACCGGGAGCACGTAAGGAGTGGCGTCGCGGAACTGGGGCCCAAACAAAATCCCCACCACGAGCCCGGGCACCACGGCGAACACGAGCAGCGCCGCCGCCCCAAGCGCAGCAAGGATGCCCGCGGACTGGGCCAGGATGCGCCCAGGGTGCTCCTCCTTGGCGACGGCCTCCACCACCCTGGGAAACAGCACCTGGCTGACGCTCAAGGTGAGGAAGAACAGGATCGTCCCAATCTTGTTGAGCCCCCCGTAGATCCCGCCCGCGTGCCCGCTCAGGTAGTGCTCGGCGAGGATCACGTCCTGGTTGTAGAGCACCTGAATGCCGATGATTCCGGCCGCGGCGGTCAGCGAGAAGCCGAACATCGCCCGCAAAGGCACGCGCGTCGCGCTCTTCCCGAAGTGATCGCGCAGCGAGTAGAGACCAAGGCCGAAGCAGAACGCCAGGCCCATGAAGACCGCGGCCATGGCGCCCGACACCGCGTAGCCGGCGGTGAGCAAGCCGAACACAACCGTGGTGCGGATGACGAGCTCGAGGCCGAGGTTCAGCGACAGGGCGGTGAATCGCTGCAGCCCCTGCAGGATCCCGCGGGGTATCGCCACCTGCCAGACCAGGGCGATCGAGAAGCCAAGGATCAGCACCGGCAGCGCCGAGCCAAGGTGCTCGAACTCGGCGACGCGGCGCGCGATGAGGGTGGTGACGAGCACGGCCGCGAGCCCAGGGATGGCCACCAGGCGGATGGTTCTGGTCATCAGGGACCGCACGCCCGCGTCTCCCCGCGCGATGAGCGTCGCTGTGTAGCGGGCCAGCACGACGATGAGGATCAGTGCGGGGGCGGTGCCCACCGAGTACACCGCGATCAGGAACGCAACCTGACCGTACGTGGTCGGACCAAGCACGCGGCCGGCGATGGCGTGGTAAACGAAACCGCCGATCCCGGCGACCAGGCCGCCGGCAAACAGCGTTAGGTTCTGCCGGACCAACCGGCTCTCGCGAATCTGGGCCAGGCGCTGGCCGAGACCCCGTGGTGCGCCGGTCTGCACAGTCCTCGGCATTCTATCCGACGCCCCTGGGGGGTCCCGCCGGTGATAATTCGTCAGCGATGCCCGAACAGTCGAAGCCCATGGTCTCGGCATTGGTCGTGAGCCATAACGACAAAGAGCTGCTTCTCCAGTGTCTGCGCGCCTTCTACTCGACAGCTGAGGTGCCAGTCGAGGTGGTGGTCGTCGACAACGGGTCGACCGACGGCTCCGCGGCAGCCATCACGGCTGAGTTTCCCCAGGCGACGGTGCTGCTCGAGCAGAAGAACCTGGGCTTTGGCCGGGCCGCCAACATCGGCCTGGAACGCTGCCAGGGCAGGTTCGCCGTGCTTCTCAACCCGGACGTCGTGGTCGACACGCAGACCGTCGGCCGGCTCGCGGACTTCCTGCTCACCCACGCCAATGCGGGCGCGGTCGGTCCACGGCTTCTCATGCCTGACGGCAAGCGAGACCCCGACTCACGACGCGCCTTTCCGGTGCCGAAATCGCTCTTTTATCGCACCCTCGGGCTGAGCCGCCTGTTTCCGAAGAGCCCGCGGTTCGGGCGCCACAACATGGGGCACCTCGACGAATCCGACATGCATGAGATGGACGCGGGTAGCGCGGATTGCCTGATGCTGCGGATGGCCGCCGTCAACCGAATCGGGTTCTTCGATCCGCGTTACTTCATGTTCGGCGAGGACATCGATCTCTGCTACCGGCTGAAGCTGGGCGGCTGGAAGATCTTCTACCTGCCCACGGCCATCGCGAAGCACCAGAGCCGAGTCGCCACCACCAGGGCTCAGCGTGAGGCGAACTACCAGCGCCACCGGGCGATGTGGACCTACCACTTCAAGCACCACTCCAAAGATGTGTCTGCTTTCGGCAACGGTTTGGTGTGGGCCCAGATCTGGGGGCGGTGGGTGGCTGCTTCGGTGAGGGGCTCGGTCACCAAAAGCAACCGCTCGTCCTCGTAGGATCAGAGGCGGATGTACCACCAGATCGCGCGCAACAAGCGCAACAGCATCATCGTGGTCGTGCTGTTCATCGCCGTTTGGCTGCTGGCCGGGTTCGTAATCGGCGAGTTCGGCGGCGGCGGAGTCACGGCTGCGGTCGGCGGCGCGATCATCCTCGGCATCCTGGGGATCTGTGCGGCGCTTTACTCCTATTACCTTGGCTCGGCCACAGTCCTGTCGGCGGCCGGGGCGCACGAGGCTGACCGGGGTCAGTTCACGCAGCTCTACAACATCGTCGAGACGCTGGCAATCGGCGATGGGCTGCCACTGCCCAAGGTCTACATAATCGAGGACCCGAGCCCCAACGCATTCGCGACGGGCCGCGACCCAAAGCACGCCGCAGTGACGGTGACGACGGGGTTGCTCCAGATGATGAATCGCGAGGAGCTCGAGGGCGTGCTGAGCCACGAGTTGAGCCACGTCAAGAACTTCGACGTTCGGCTGCTCCTGGTCGTCACCACCATGATCGGCATGGCGGGCCTCCTCGCCAGCGTCGTGTGGAACGGAGCGTTTCGATTCAGGAGCCGGGACTCGCGCGCCCTGCTCATCATCCTGCTGGTCGGCGCCGTCTTCACCTTGATCGCCGTGATCGTTGGACCGCTCATGCAGATGGCACTGTCGCGCCAGCGCGAGTCGCTGGCTGATGCGAGTGGGGTGGAGCTGACGCGCAACCCGGCGGGCCTCCTCAGCGCTCTGAAGAAGATCGCTGCCAACGAGCAGCCCATGAAGAACTTCAACCACGCGGTCGCGGCGATGTGCATCGACAACCCGAAGGAGCACCACGGCAGCTTCTTCAACCACCTGTTCGACACGCACCCGCCGATCGAGGAGAGGATCGCCGCCCTGGAGAAGATCGCGAACGTCCAGCAAACGTAGTCGCGCGTGGGTCCAAGCACTCACGACCGTCAGCGGGTCGCGGTTTCAGTAGCCTTTCTCGCGTTCGGCGTTGTGAGCGGCAGCTGGGTCCCGAGGCTGCCAGCCTTCAAGGACCATCTTCACCTGACCGATGGGCAGATCGGTTTCGCACTGCTCATATGCGCAGTCGGCGCCATTGTTGGCGCAGGGACGGCGCGTGTCGCGCTCAGTCGAGGAAGCAGGGTGTGGGTCCGTACGTTCACCGTCGTTCTCTCTGTGGCGTTGATTCCAGCGGGGCTGGCCACAAGTTTCGCGGTACTCGTGGTCGCCTTCCTCGTGCTTGGAGCATGCGCCGGTTTCATCGACGTGCTCGAGAACGCTCAGGCTGCAGACGTCGAACGGGTCGCGGGCCGGCCGATGCTAAATAGCTTTCATGGCTTCTGGAGCCTGGGAGCTGTGGTTGGCTCAATCGCAGCAGGCGCGGCCGCATTTCTCGGCGTTCAACCTCTTGAGCACTTCGTCATCGTTTCGCTGTTGGTGGCCGCCATCTCCGCTCCCCTCCTGCGTACCCTCCCGAACACGCGTGGCGGCGCGGAGCCAGTTCACGAGGCGACCACTCGACGGCTCATGACCCGCTCGGCTGTTCTTGTCGGCGCCCTTGGATTCAGCGCCATCATCGTCGAAGGCGGCGGCGCCGACTGGAACGCTCTCTATCTGCGCGAGTACGGTCACGCCAGTCAAGGGTTGGCGGCAGTCGGATTTGCGGCATTCAGCGTTGCAATGATGGCGGTGCGGTTTCGGGCCGATCGCCTCACGGCCCGCACGAGTGCGACGACAGTCACTCGGCTCGGCGCCTGTTTGTCAGCCGTCGGTTTTGGCGTTGCCATCGTGTGGCCGGTCGTTCCAGGCGCGATCTTCGGGTTTGTTCTGGTGGGTGCGGGGGTTGCAGTCATCTTGCCCCTCGCGTTCAGCGCCGGCGCCAACCTGGGCCGCAGCGGTACCGCCTTGAGTCTCATCGCCTCCGCGGCCTACGCCGGGTCGATCGCCGGTCCAGGTCTGATAGGCAACGTCGCCGACCACCTGGGTCTCCGCGCGGCCTTGGGCGTGCCCCTCGCGGCATCTGTGATTGTCGCGATGCTCGCCGCCAACCTGCGGACAGGGCAGAGCGCCCGGCCAACGTGATTCTTCATACTCCAGCGCATGAGGTTTCGCACCAAGATCCTCGCTGCGGGTAAGACCGCCGCGGGCATTGAGGTTCCACCTAGGTTGGTTCAGGCGCTCAGCTCGAGCAAGGTGCCGCTGGTACGAGTCACTATCAACAACTACACCTATCGCAGCGCTGTGGCGGTGATGGGCGGCAAGTTCATGATCGGCGTGAGCAACTTGAACCGGAGGAATGCGCGCGTCGCAGCCGGCGATACCGTCGACGTCGATCTCGAGCTCGATAAGGAGCCTCGTGAGCTCGCGCTGCCCGAGGACTTCGCGAAGGCGCTTGACAAGGATGGCCGGGCGAAGAAGGTGTTCGAGGGATTGTCGAACAGCAAGAAGCAGCGCTTGGTCCTGCCGGTCGCGAACGGGAAGACGCCTGAGACCAGGCAGAGGAACATCGACAAGGCGATGACTGCGCTGAGAGAGGGCACGGTCTAAGCAAGGAGCCTTCGGCCCGGCGCCTTGCAAGGCTGGACGTCCCCTCCGGCCCTTCAGGGCCACCTCCCCGGCAAGCGGGGAGGACAACGGCCCGGCAGCGGCCGGACCTCGCCACCTCCCCGGCAGGCGGGGAGGATAAAAACCATCGGTAGTGGGGGGACTTATCTGCCCTAACCCACATAATTTCGCGCGTGCCGCTGCTTGCGAAGTTTCTTCACGTTCGGCGGACCGAGCTCCCACGCACCCTTCAGGTGGCCGGCTTCGCGATCGTGCTCGGCTGGGGGGCGTACACCGCGTTCAACGGCTCTCAGGCCATGTTCCTGAACAAGGCAGGGCCCGAGGCTTATCCGCTCTTCTTCATCATCCTGGCCCTGGCCGTTTGGCCGATGGTCGCCCTCCAGGGCGCCCTGACACGCCGGCTCGGAGTCGGGCGAGCGTTTCGCGTGATCCTCGCGCTCAACGGCCTGGCCGCGCTTGGGATCTTCTTCGTCTATTTACTCGACGAGAGCCCGACGGTTGCGTTCGCCGCCTACGTCGTCTACTCGGTCGGTTTCGAGCTTGTGATGCTCCAGTTCTGGGGCTTCGCCAGCCAGCATTTCAACCTGCTCGAGGGCAAGCGCATCTTTCCAGTGATTGCGGCAGGCTCGAGCATTGGCTACATCTTTGCCGGCTTCACGACAACCCTCATAGCCCTCAGCGGCCGAATCGAGCCCCTGATGCTGGTGTGGACCTTCGGCGCGACGGTGGCGGTCATCCTGTCGATACGCTTGGAGCGCGAGCTCTACCGCCCGTCGTTCGACGACGACGCCGACGAGTTCCTCGCACACGAGCACATCGTCCGAGGACGGCTGGGCGCGATCAGCCTCCTGAGGGGGGCGATCCACTACATGACGAGCAGCCCTCTCGTGCTCGCCCTCGTCTTGCTCGCTTTGGTGCTGCAGATCGCCAGCCGCGTGGGCGACTACCTGGTCGCGCTGATATTTGTGAACTCGACCCACCACAACCTGCAGGCACTCACGATCCTCATCGGCAACGCGTGGCTCGCCAGCTACGTGGTGCAGCTCGGCGTCAGCCTGTTCGTTGCGCCATGGGTCCTCGACAAGCTGGGCGTGAAGAACGCGATCCTCGCCCTGCCGATCTTCACCCTGATCGGTTTCGCGGCAGTCGCGATCAGCCCGGTCCTGGCCACCTCGCTGTTCCTCTTCATCGTCCGTAACGGGCTCCAGACGGGGCTCGACGATCCGGCGGAGAGCGTGCTCGGCGGCGCGGTGCCGGCCCAGGTCGGACCGAAGCTCAAATTCCTGCTCGACAACCTGGTGCTCCCCGGAGCAGCGGTGCTGAGCGGCGTCATCCTGCTGGTCGTCCAGCGCACGATCGCCGCCAGCGAAGAGGTACTTGCGCTCATCGGGATCGTGGTCGCGATCCTGTTCATCGCGGCCGCATTCCGCGTACGCAGCCTGTACGTGAGCGCCATCTACGCGCGACTTCGCACTCACGCGATGACCCTTAGCGATTTCCAGCGAGCGGTCGGGCGGCCCAGCCAGTCGGAGATTGACGAGCTGATGGCCTTCGTGCGCCAGGGCGACGACAAGGTGCGCCAGTTTGCCGCGGCTGCGCTGGGGCGGCTGGCGCCCGACACGTTCGCCGGCATGCTGCCCGAGCTGCTCGCGTCCGACGACCGTCGCGTGCGCAGGCTTGGGTTCCAGATGGCGCCGCCGGAGATTGTGGCTCTCGACCAGCTCGAGGCCGCCGTCGACGATCCGGACGGTTGGGTGGTTGCCTCGGCGGCAGTGGCGGGTGCGGGGCGCAAGCCGCCCTGGGCCCGTGTAGGGGAGATCCTCGACCGCCTTTGGACGTCGACGAATGACGAGGACCGCGCGGCCGCAGTGTGGGCCGCCTCTTTCAAGGGCGACAACGAAAAGGTCGTCGCCGCCCTGCAGGACCAGGTGCCGCGCATCCGCCGGGAAGGGATTCGCAGCTTCGCCAAGCTCAAGGCCAATGTGCCGGGGGCGTCGGGGCCGTTGATCGCATGCCTTACCGATGCCAACCCGAGTGTCCGGCGCGAGGCGCTGCTGCAAGCAGTGAGGTGGGCGCCGCCGCCGGAGGACAGTCACGACTACGCGGAAGCGCTGATCGACGGGCTCACCAACCCCGATCGGGAGATTCGCATGCTGGCCGCTGAGGCCCTGGCCACGCAGGCGCCGGCCGCGCTGGAGCGAACATTGCCGCTGCTTGCGTTTCGCGGCGACGCGGCGGCGGCCACCGTGGAGGCGCTCGTCCGCAGCGGGCGTCCCGACATGTTCAAGCGAGTGCGTGAACACCTCGAGCGGCTCCTGGGCGAGGGGCTGCACATGGCGAAGCTGTCGCCTCGGGTGGCGAGTGGGGAAGACCACGGAGCGCCTGACGATCGGTACCTGTTTCTGCGCATCACCGTCGAGGATTACGCGCTCCATGCGGCGGAGTCGGGGCTCGCGGCGATGCGCGCGCTACACGGCAAGCGGGGCTTTGCCACGGTCGAGCGGGGCATTCGGTCGGCCGGTCCTGCAGCGCGGGTCGAGGGCCTGGAGACGCTGTTAAACTTCGGCCCGGCCTGGCTTGCCGGGCCGCTGGCGCAGCTGCTCGACCCCGAGGCTATCGATTCGGGGCCGGCACGACCGCTGTCACCTCACGAGATCGAGGCGCTCGCGAACCATGGCGACAGGTGGGTCAAGGAGGCCGCGGCGGCGGTTTCGACCGGGCTCGACGAACGCATGAAGGAACTGATCGCGCTCAAGAGGGTGCCGCTGTTCAGCACGCTCACGCTGGAGCAGCTGGCCAGCATCGACCGCCTGATGGTGACGCGCACCTACACGAAGGGCGAGCCGATCTTCACCAAGGGCGATGTGGGGTCCGAGCTGTTCGTGGTGCTGGAGGGGGAGATCAGGATCCACCTCGACCACGAGGGCCGCGAGGTGACGCTGGCGCGCATTGGGCCGAGCATGGTGCTGGGGGAGATGGCGGTGTTCGATGAGCAGCCGCGCTCGGCGAGCGCACAGGCCAGCACGGACACGACGGTGCGAGTGTTGCGACGGGACAAGCTGAGGGCGGTGGTGCACGAGCACCCGGAGGTGCTCCTGGAGTTTGTGAAGAACCTGAGCCAGCGGATTAGGGTGATGAACGAGCAACTGGAGGCGCAGGAGACGTCGGTGCCGCCTGGCGCGGAGGAGCGCTGATGTTCAGCGGCGGGGGCGTTGTCGCCGCCATCGTCACCATCGTGATCTGCGCAGCCGTTATCGGGTGGTGGATCGTTCGAGGAAGGCGGTTCTAGCCCTCCGTGATTTCGTGGACGTCCCCTCGGGCGGGCGTTGCCCGTCACCTCCCCGGCGAGCGGGGAGGACCATCTACCCTTCGGCAGTTTCCGGTCTGATTTCGATTTTGTGGCGCGCTGCTTCCAGACGTTCGGTGCACACCTTCAAGTAGGCCCGCGCTTCGTCCACCGCCTTCAGCGCGTCTTCCAGCGACAGGTCCCCGTCCTCCAGCAGCTTCAGCTTTTCGTCCAGCTTTTCCAACGCCTTCTCGTACGTCAGCTCCTCGCTCACTGCTCAACCTCCTCCACGCGCGCGCCAAGGTGGCCGGCGGCGAGCCTGATCCGAAGCTTGCGTTTTACCGCTGTGTCTGCCGACGATCGGAGGACGGCTCCCGTCTCGGCGTCTTGCGTGATGCTGTAGCCGCGCGCCAGCACGCTCTCCGGGCTGAAGGCGACCAGCTGCTGCCGCCGGTGATTGAGGGTGCTCCTGGCGATGTCGAAACGTTTGGCCAACGCTCGCTCGAGCCTCTCCGCGGCGCGCCGCCCTGCCAGGGTTGTTCGGCCTTTTGCCAATCGCGACATCGCTGCTGCGGTCAGACGCCGCGATCGTTCGCGAAGCGCCTCTTCGCGCCGCGCGACTTGCTGAACCGGGCTGAGCCTGGACAGGTTGGCTGCCGCATGCGCCAAACGCTCCGAGCGTACCCGCACAAGCGCGGGCAGAAGCTGCATGATCCGCTGCCGCTTGAGCATTAGGCGTTCGACCTCTCTCGCGATCCGCTGCCCCGCCTCACGGTCGAGGCGCCTGCCCCGCTCGCGGAGCAAGGCGACGAGGTCCGACTTCTTGGGCACCACGCGCGCCCCGGCCTCGGTCGGCGTGCGGCACTCGGCGTCCGCGACCAGGTCCGCGATGGTGCGGTCGGACGTGTGCCCCAGCGCGGTCACGACCGGCAGCCTCGACGCGAGGATCGCGCGTGCCACCACCTCGCTGTTGAATCCGTACATCTCCTCGAAGCTGCCGCCACCGCGAGCAATCACGACGACGTCCGCGAGGCCTTCCTCAT
>Ga0208078_1000127_pt1 | contig 21062 bp, 21 predicted proteins | sample NGESurdeep072012_3_FD_184468 | JGI IMG/M metagenome (GOLD analysis project Ga0208078, IMG submission 184468) | Arctic peat soil microbial communities from Barrow, Alaska - NGEE Surface sample 53-2 deep-072012 (SPAdes) | ecosystem: Environmental > Terrestrial > Soil > Wetlands > Peat ...
GCTCGTCGACGCCAGCCACGCCGGCACGATGATGATCGCGCTGAAGAAAATCGGCCCGAAAAACGTCGCGATCAGAAACCACTTCGACCGCACACGCTCGAGATACTCGCGCTTGATGATCGCCCAGAGCTTAGCCATGTCCGGTCATCCCCTCTTCCACTCCGGTGGCACCGACCTTCTGAAGAAATATCTGATGCAGCGATGGCTGGATCATCTCGAATCTCTGCACCGCGGCGCCCGACTCGACGATTCGCCTGAGCAGCGCCTGCGGATCGGCGCCCGGCGCCATCTCGATCTCGAAGAATCTGTTGGAGTCGTCGGCCCGTTTCACCAGCGAGTGGTCGCGCAATATCGCCGCTACGCCGGAGATTCCATCACCCTCGAGCGCGAGCGCAATGTTCCGCTGCCCATGCTCTTCCTTCACAGAGGTGACGGTTCCATCGAGCACTTTCTCGCCCCGCGCGATGATGCAGACCGAATCGCACAACCGCTCGGCGTTGTCCATGAGATGCGTGCTGAAGATTACCGTCTTGCCGCGGTGCTTGAGGTCGACCACGGTATCCTTCAGCGCCTGCGAATTGATCGGATCGAGTCCGCTGAACGGCTCGTCGAGGATCACCAGATCGGGATCGTGCAGCAACGTTCCGATGAACTGGACTTTTTGCTGCATGCCCCGTGAGAGCTCGTCGATCTTGGAGAGTCCCCAGTCCTTCTCGGGAGTCTTGAGCGACAGCCGCACGAGCCATTCGTCGATGCGGTGATCCGCGTCTTTACCCCTCACGCCCTTGAGCTCGGCGAGAAATTTCAGGACGCGACGCACCTGCATCTTCCGGTAGAGTCCGCGCTCTTCCGGGAGATAACCTAGCCGCTCGGTGATCCTGGGGTCGTTCGACGGGCGTCCGAAGATGTGAATCTTCCCCGAATCGGGCGCGATGATGTTGAGGATCATCCGGATCGTGGTCGTCTTCCCGGCGCCGTTGGGGCCGAGGAGTCCGTACACGCTTCCCTTGGGAACGCGCAACGTCAGATCGCGCACCGCCGTGTGATCGGCGTAGCGTTTGGTGACGTTCACTATGTCGATGGCGTATTCGGTCATGTAGCTTCGCGGGGGACGGGTGAGAGCAGGAACAGAATATACGTCTAAAGCAAATGCCTGTTTCAGAAACTTTAATCATCGCGATTCTGTTCTTCGTGGGCGCCGCGCTCTATGCGTCGGTGGGGCACGGTGGCGCGTCCAGCTATCTCGCGGTGATGGGTCTCTTCAGCCTTGCGCCGACCGTTATGAAGCCGACGGCGCTCGCTCTCAACATCCTGGTCGCGTCGGTGGCGACTTTCAAGTTCTACCGCGCCGGATTGTTTTCGTGGAGACTTCTCTGGCCGTTTGCGATAGCATCGATTCCCGCGGCGTTCGTGGGGGGCGTCGTGATGCTCCCGGCGCGTTGGTACAAGATCGTCGTCGGAGTCGTGCTTCTCTATGCAGCGATGTGGATGTTCCGCTCAGCGCTCAGGCCGCTCAATAGGGATTCGCATCTTCCGCCGCTCTGGGCCGCGCTCGTGGCGGGAGCGATGATCGGATTTCTTTCAGGCCTCACTGGCGTCGGCGGTGGAATATTTCTGAGTCCGCTGATCCTTTACATGGGATGGGCTGAAACGAGAGCGACGTCGGGCGTCGCCGCTCCATTCATACTGGTGAATTCGATTGCCGGCCTGCTCGGCCATTTTTCGAGCGTGGCGCAGCTCCCTCCCAACATTCCGATCTGGGGCGCAGCGGCCGTGCTCGGCGGCTGGATTGGCGCGAGCTATGGAAGCAAGAGAGCGCCCGCACCGCTGTTGAGGCAACTGCTTTCGGTGGTGCTCGTCGTCGCGGGCGTGAAGCTGATCTTTTACTGAGGTAACTCTCCTGCCGCAATCCACTGTCGTCATCGTCGGAGGAGGAGCATCGGGCCTGTCGGCCGCGGGCGCGCTGAAACGACGTGGCATCGAATCTGTCGTTCTCGAGGGGGACGAGCAGGTGGGCGGTACGTGGGCACGGAGATACGACCGACTCCATCTCCATACCGTGCGCGGATTCTCCGGGCTTGCTCACTACTCCATTCCTCGCCATTACCAGAAATATCTCTCGCGCGAGGAGTTTGTAGCGTACCTGGGCGAGTACGCGAGGCATCTCAAGCTCCGCGTCGAAACCAGCCGTCCCGTGCGCAGGATTCGCATGGAGTCGGAGACGCCATCGTCATGGATTGCCACAACTGCCGGTGGTGAATGGAAATGTCGCGTCATGGTTGTCGCGACTGGGCAGTACCGCATTCCGATTCTGCCCAAATGGGACGGGCGCGCAACCTATCAGGGATCCCTAGAGCATTCCTCGCGTTACACCAACGCGCTGCCGTACAGGGGCAAGCGAGTGCTCGTCGTCGGCGCCGGAAACAGCGGCACCGAGATCGCGACGGACCTGGCCGAGAATGCAGCTGCATTCGTAGCTCTCAGCATCCGCACGCCGCCCCCGATAGTTCCGCGCGATCCGTTCGGCATGCCGGTGCAGCGAACGGGAATTCTCCTGAGCTTCCTTCCAGCGGGGATCGCTGACCGGTTCGCACGGATGACTGCGCGATTGATTTTTGGCGATCTCACCCGTCTCGGCCTGCGAACGCCGAAATGGATGCCATACTCAGCGCGACGGGTTCCTGTAATCGATGTCGGAATCATCGCCGCGCTGAAGAAGGGTCTGGTTCAAATCCGTCCCGCGCTCAAGAGTCTCACTGCTACAGGCGCAGTATTCGAAGGCGGCAGTACCGAGCCATTTGACGCCATCATCGCGGCTACGGGATTCAGCTCGGGACTGAATGACCTTCTGGAGACGAAGGACGTGCTGAACGATTCTGAAGAGCCCATCGATCTATCCGGACAACCGACGAGCCGCCCCGGCCTCTTTTTCATGGGCTACACTCACAGCCTTCGCGGACACCTGTTCGAGGCAAATCTTGCCTCACGGCGGCTCGCGAGAAATGTGGAACGGTACCTTCAACACACAGGGCGACTGTGAGCGCCGAACTCTGACACTGCGAGTGGCACAACCGGACATCTGCGGACGGCGTCTCGGCAACCAGCATCTGAGCAGGCAAACGGTCGAAAAGCCGAGTGAAATAGTCCGGCTGTTCGGTGCGATGCAGGCTCAGGACTACTCGGGTGCCAAGTGGGGCGTCGCCCAGCGAACGCGCAACGCTACGGACGCGGCGGTCGAGAAGGAACTCGACGATGGCATAATCCTGCGCACCCATGTTCTGCGCCCGACGTGGCATTTCGTGGTGGCCGCTGACATTCGCTGGATGCTGGCGCTCACACAGCCGCGCGTGAATGCCGTGCTGGCTTCCTATGATCGGCAGCTCGAGGTGGATGAGGCTGTGCTCCGAAGGAGCCGAAAGGTTCTGACGAAGGTGCTTCAGGGCGGAAATAACCTTACGCGCGCGGAACTGTCGCAGGCGATGCAAAGCGCAGGGATCCGGACCGAGGGCACACAACGGCTTGCCCGCATCGTCATGCACGCGGAACTGGACGGACTCATTTGCAGCGGGCCGCGCCGAGGAAAGCAATTCACCTACGGCCTGCTCGAGGAGCGCGCGACACGAGCGAATGTATTGAAAGGAGACGAAGCGCTGTGTGAGCTCGCGAAGAGGTTCTTCAACACTCGCGGCCCTGCGGCAGTAGACGATTTTGCCTGGTGGTCCGGTCTGACGAAGACGGACGCAAAGAGAGGGATACAGGCAGCGGGATCAGAGCTCGAGCACGAGATCATCGAAGGACGTGGACATTGGTCTCCAACGCCCGCGCGATTCAAGAAACAATCGCCGTTCGCGCATCTGCTTCCAAACTACGACGAGTACTTCATCGGGCTCAAAGACCGGAGTGCCATGCAGTCGGTGCTCAGGGCCTCCGGATGGGATGGCAGCGTGAGTTTCCTCGGTGGCCACATCCTCACCATCAATGGACAGATCATCGGCGGATGGACGCGGGTGCTCAAAGGGGAGACGACCATCGTCAAGCTGAAGCTGCTCACGACGCTTGATGACGACGAGCGCCGCGCAATAGCCGCGGAAGTACGAAGATTCGGGGCTTTCCTGGGACTGCCGGCGGAGCTGGTCTAATGGGTTCTGGTCACGGCTTGCCAAGAAGGCGATTCCGTTGAGTAATTGACGGCATGAGAAAGCTCTTCTACCTCGGCATCAGCCTGCTGGTGCTGTTCGAAATCGCGAATGTGTATTTCATCATGCCGATGCCGGGCAGTCAGCGGATGGCAAGCATCGACCTGGCGTATTCGATCTACACATGGAGATGGCTGTTCCGCGCAATTTTCGCGGTGATGATCGTCGCGGGGGCGGCATCTGCGTGGCGTGCACCCGGCCGGAAGAGATTTGCCGTGCCGGCGCTGCTGGTCGTCGCGGCGGCCGTCGTGTACGTCCTCAACTTCCAGATGGCGGCCGATTCCATGTTCATTGCACCGAAGTCGGTGGTCATGGTGCCGGCCGATCGAAATAAAGTGGATACCGCGCGCCTCATCGTCGGCATCGACATCAATGGCCAGGCACGCGCGTTCCCGGTCCAGTTCATCGGCTATCACCACCAGGTGCGCGACACAGTTGCCGGGCAGCCGGTGATGGTGAGCTATTGCACCGTCTGCCGAACGGGTCGCGTTTTCAGTCCTGTCGTGAACGGACGCACAGAGTCATTCCGCCTCGTGGGCATGGATCACTTCAACGCCATGTTCGAGGATGCCACGACCCACAGCTGGTGGCGGCAGGCAAACGGCGAGGCAATCGTTGGACCGAGCAAGGGGAAGATTCTGACTGAAATCCCGAGCCGCCAAGTCAAGCTCTCGGAGTGGCTGGCGTTGCATCCGAATTCCCTGATCATGCAGGCGGACTCTTCGCTCGAGACGAATTACTCGAAGGACTTCGACTTTGAGACGGGGAAGAGCCGGAAAAAGCTGACTGGAACCGACACGGCTTCCTGGCACGACAAGTCGTGGGTTGTGGGAATCACGGTGAATGGGCAGAGCAAGGCGTACGACTGGAATCGGCTCCGCCGCGAAAACGTCGTGAACGATGTGCTTGGCGGCAAGCCGATCGTACTTGCCCTCGCGTCGGATAAGAGCAGCTTCTTCGCGTTCGTGCGCCCGAGCGCTGCCACAGACTTTTCCATCCGTCACGATTCACTCGTCGCTGGCGGAGCTACATACGCGTTTACAGGCCAGGGGGCCAATGGAGCGCTGGAGCCCGTGAGCGCGTCGCAGGAATTCTGGCACAGCTGGCGAACGTTTCAGCCGGCGACGATGAAATACTGATCAGGCTGTTCCGCTCGGGCGCTGTGGATCGCGCGCTAGTCCCTCGAGGAACGTGGCACCGTCGCTATCGGGCTGCCGATGTCCGGGATGCTGCTGAGGGGCGGGATGTAGAGCTCACGTACCAGTGGCCGCCGAGCGCGACGAGGTCGAGCGGATTCACGGTGATGGCTCCGTAGCGCGCCGCCCAGTGCAGGTGCGGGCCGGTCACACGTCCCGTGTTTCCCACCAGCCCGATCTCCTGGCCTCGCTTCACGGTGTCGCCGACTGCGACGAGCGTCTTGCTCAGATGGAAATACGCGGTGACGACTCCGCCGCCGTGATCGATGTAGACGACATTGCCGGCCAGAAAGAAATTGTCGACGAGTGCGACGACGCCGCGATTCGCCGCGCGCACCGGCTCACCCATGGCGCCCCTGAAATCGACGCCCAGATGCCGCGTAGTGAGAGCGCCATTGAAGAGTCGCCCCGATCCGAATTCGCTGGTGATCACCGATGTACGCGGCTTGAGGAAGGATGCGGTCCACATGGGAGGCCTGTCGTGCGCCCGCCGGCCGATCTCACGGGCGCGTTCATTTTCGCGGTTGATGCGCGCGGTTGTCGCGGCGTCGAGCGGTTTGGTGAAGCTGCTGTCGACGGCCAGCGGCTGAGCCACCGGCGGTGGCACTTTCGGCAACACAAAGCGCACGCGCGCGGTCTCCGTCTTTCCCGACGCGCGCTCGATGGTCGCGCTCCCGACCAGGCTGCCTTCAGAGTCGACCGGCACTCCTCCAATCGCATGCCATGTTCCGGCTGTCGAATACATGAAGTGAAGTGGCTCACCGGCCAGCGTGCCGTGAACGGACACAATCGAATCGGCGTGTGACACTGGGGCCCTCAATGTCAGGCGCACGATTGCTCCCGGCTCGGGCCGAGCCGGAGCGGCCGTCAGTCGAGTCGTTTGCGCTGTAACTGAGCTGGAAACGAAGAAGAAAGAAAAAGCGATCGATATCGCGAAACTCTTCACGTTGGTGTGTTTCGGTTGAGTGTGAGGGAAGGTAACGTATGATACCTCGCTGCCGACGAGAGGTTCGGCTTCTTTTGGAGGATGAATGCTTCACAAGCTTGGATTCGCCGTTATCGCGCTTGGAATCGCTCAGCCAGCGCTTGCGCAGTCGCAGAAAGTATCCGCGCCTATCAGCGACATCAGCTATGAGATAACCGCGGACTCTTCCGCGGTCGGGCGACGACAGCTCGGGGTAACGATGTCGTTCACCGTTGCCGGAACAACGCCGGTCATCCTTGCGCTTCCCGCGTGGTCACCGGGACACTATGTACTTCTCTGGTTTGCCCGGCGGGTGTCACAGTTTTCCGCCCAGTCCAACGGCGTTCCGCTCGACTGGCGGAAGCTCGATTTCCAGACATGGGAGATCAAACCCCGCTCTGCCGGAACAGTGCGCGTGTCGTTCAACTATCTCGCGGATGCAGTTGATCGCGCCGTTGCCTGGACCGCCCCCAACTTCGCGTTCTTCAACGGCACCAACCTCTTTCTCTATCCCGCGGGCCGCGGATTCAATTGGCCCGCGCGGGTCTCGGTCCGCACGGAACCATCGTGGCGCATTGCGACCGGGATGGATCCCGCGCTGGGCACCAACAGCTTCACGGCAGGGAACTATCACGATCTGACAGACATGCCGTTCTACGTCGGACGGTTTGCCATCGACAGCACTCAGATTGCCGGCAAATGGATTCGTCTGGCATTCTACCCCGCGGCGAGCCTGACGACGGCGAGGCGGGATCGGACCTTCGCGTGGCTTCAGAAATTTGTCCCGGAGCAGATCGCGGTGTTCGGCGAGGCGCCATTCCGCAACTACACGATCTTCCAGCGGTCTGACACACTCGTGAACGGAGGCGGTCTCGAGCACCACAGCTCGCAGGTGGATGAAGTCACGACGGGTCAGCTCGATGCATCGTATCTGCCCGGACTCTACTCGCACGAATTCTTCCACGCCTGGAACGTGAAGCGGCTACGCCCCGCCGACATGGTTCCTTACCGGTACGATGGCGCGCAACCGACGACATGGCTGTGGGTGAGCGAAGGTGTCACCGATTACTACGGAGCTCTCGCGCTGGTGCGGGGCGGGGTCAACGACAGCACGCGGTTTTTTGACTTCATCGCCGACGAGATCGCGTCCGTCGCCGGCGCACCGCCGACGGCGGTGAGCGATGCATCGCTGGGATCCTGGATCAATCCGACCGATGGCAGCAGCGGACTCTATTATCCCAAGGGCGGTCTCACGGGATTCCTGCTCGATATCATGATCCGCGACGCGAGCGATAACCACATGTCGCTCGACAACGTGATGCGCCGCCTTTATGACGCGACGTACAAGCGCGGCAAAGGATTTACGGGCGCCGATTGGTGGTCCGAGGTTTCCCGCGCAGCCGGCGGCAAATCCTTTGCGGAATTTGCGCGACGCTACGTCGATGGCCGCGAGCCGCTTCCGGTTGATTCAGTTCTGCGCCTCGCCGGATTGCGCTCCGAGAGCGACACGATCCGTGAGCCGCGGCTGGGGATCTCGACCAGCACCGACAGCACCGGAGTCTCCATCACCCAGCTGTCGCCGATCGGCGCGGCGGCGGCGGCAGGTGCGCGTGTGGGCGACAGAATCGTCTCGATAGGCGATGTCACGATCTCGAACGACGATTCATTCGAGCCTTTGCGGGCTCGGTACGCCGGCACGACCCTTACGACTCTGCCGCTGATTGTGCGCCGCGGAAGTGAGACGATCACCCTCCAGCTGCCGGTCAGATTAACGACCCGGGTGCAGGTTCGCGTTTTGCCGATCCCGAACGCTCCGGAAAGGGCCGCTCGAACAAGAAACGGAATTCTGACAGGGTCGATCTCGCTGGGCGGTGTCGATTTGGGCCATCCCCGCCCGACTAATTAGCGAGAACCCTTTCAAACAATTGGAGGAACGATGAAGTACCTGTGCCTGATTTACGACAACGAGAAGGAATGGGCGAAATTCCCCAAGGACGTGCAGGACAAGTACATGGGCGAATACATGGCCTTTGGCGACAGCATCAAGAAGAGCGGCCAATACGTGGGAGCCAACCAGCTTCAACCCACCCACACGGCCACCGTCGTGCGGTCGCGCAACGGCAAGGTCTCGACGACCGATGGCCCCTACGCCGAGACGAAGGAACAGCTGGGCGGCTACTACCTCATCGAGGCAAAGGATCTGAACGACGCGATCAAAGTCGCAGCGCGCATTCCGTCGGCCCGGTCCGGCTCGATCGAGGTGCGTCCGATTGTCGAGCGCAGCGCGTAGCGGTCGGACGCGTAAGTGAATGGAGGAAGACGTTGCGGCGCACGTGCGCGACCAGGTGGATGCGATCTATCGCTCCGAATCGCGCCGTGTGCTCGCGACCCTCATCCGTCTGCTCGGCGATTTCGATCTGGCCGAGGAAGCCCTGCATGACGCATTCGCGGCGGCGGTGGAGCAATGGGTAGAGAAGGGAATTCCCGCCAACCCGCGCGCATGGTTGATCTCCACCGGACGATTCAAGGCCATCGACCGGCTGCGCAGGAGCGAGAGGTTCGAATCGGCGGACGGCGCGATTCTCGATTGCCTGCAGGCGACGGAGATGCATGACTCGAGCGAAGAAGGAGTGGAGGACGACCGCCTTCGCCTCATCTTCACATGTTGCCACCCGGCGCTCAGCCCGGACGCGCAGATCGCGCTCACCTTGCGCGAGGTGTGCGGCCTGACGACCGAAGAAGTTGCACATGCGTTCCTCGCCCCACCGCCTACCCTGGCGCAAAGGATCGTGAGGGCGAAAGGGAAAATCAGGGATGCGCGCATTCCGTATGAGATACCGTCGCGATCCGATCTTGCCGCGCGCCTCGCCAGCGTCCTGCACGTCATCTACCTCGTCTTCAATGAGGGTTACCTCGCTTCGAGTGGCGCGACGCTCACACGCGCGGACCTCGCGGGCGAAGCAATCCGCCTCGGACGGCTACTGGTGGAGCTGCTGCCGGAGCCGGAGGCGATGGGATTGCTGGCGCTCATGCTTCTCCACGAAGCGAGGCACTCATCGCGGACGACGCCTGCTGGCGAGATGATCCTCCTCGAGGACCAGGATCGCTCGCTATGGAATCGCGCCCAGATCGAGGAAGGGGTCGAGCTGGTAGAGAGCGCTCTGGCCTCGCATCGCTTCGGGCCCTACACGCTCCAGGCAGCAATCGCGGCCGTGCACGCCGAGGCATCGAGGGCGGCCACGACGGACTGGCCGCAGATCGTCGGGTTGTACGACGTGCTGCTGAGAGTGGATCCGTCTCCGGTGATCGAGCTCAATCGCGCGGCCGCGATCGCGATGCGCGATGGACCGGAGGCGGGGCTCTCGCTGGTCGATGCGATTCTCGTGCGTGGAGACCTGGCGGAGTATCACCTCGCCCATGCGGCGCGCGGCGATCTTTGCCGCCGACTCGGGCGCACGAGCGAGGCGATCACAGCCTACCAACGCGCATTGAAGCTTGCGACGCAGGAACCAGAGCGGCGGTTCATTGAGCGTCGGCTGGGGGAATTGTACGAGAGCCGTTCAGTCAGCTAGCCAGAGGGAAGCCGCCTCGCTTCACGGCGCCGCTGTCATGAAACGCCGCTTAGCGCACTTCGATGACGCGAGTTGTCGCGGCAGTCGGAGAACTGCCAACCTCGAGTTTGACCGCGTACTTGCCGGCCGGCACGAGCGAGAGGTCGAGCAATACCGATCTCGCTGACAGAACCCCGGACGCCCCATTCTCGTGCCAGCGGATGTTGAGAGGCGACAGCTTGGGCGCGATTCGCAGCGCGCGGAACGTGCGCCTCAGCAGACTCTCATCTACCGGCGTGATCGTAAGAGAGATTGGAAGCGCGCTATCCGCCGGTGTCTTTCCGTAGAGCTCCCAGAACAATCCGACTTTCTTGTCGCGCCTGAAAATCGTCCCGCCATGCGCGCGCGGGATCGCCTCGTTCAGATCGCCGGGCAGAGAAGGCTCTCCATCGACGAAGAGCAGATCCGAGACGCTGATTTTCCCCGAGTCGAGGGGGATCTCGGCGAACCCGGATCTCCAGCGCGCTGCTCCGGCACTGTCGTTCGCCAGCAGCTCGACGCCGATAAGCTGCTCCTTCCACGGCGTCGATACCGTCAGGACATTTTTTGTCGGCGACTCGGCCAGCTCTGCCTTCGAAGGAGCCGTCGCTTCGTCGCCCATGGCTATCAGCGCCGCCGCGAATTTCCTCCGGCCAAAAATCGTGTCGGCACTTACATCGTACGCGGCCACGACCTTCGTGGAATCTCCGCGACGAAAGCGCGCCACCTGCGCATCGAGCCGCACGAACGCCCGGGCATAGACCGGCGCGTACTGCTCACGCGGCGGGAACTGGTAGATGTCGAACAGGGAATCGACGATCAGTGCCAGGCTGTCCGGCGGCTGCAGCGTGAGGAAAAAGTGGTAGCCCGGCTCCCGCTCGTGACCCGTGATCGCGGGCTTCGATTCCGCATACATGCTCTGCGAAGGTTGCTGCGTCCACTTCTCCGCCCAGCCGAAGCGGAGAATCAATTCGGCGAGGTCGCCACCCCAGCTCGAGCCGTAAGTGTTCTCCGCATCCTGCTGCAACGCCGTGTGAAGAACCCGCGAGAAATGCTCTGTACGCCGCTCATTGCCGGGCGTCATGTATAGCGGATCGGCGACCCACCAGATTCGCGCATCGGCCGCCTCTCGCTGTCCACAGCTCATCTTCTTGTATGTGTCGCGGATGTCGTCATCGAGAAGGGGCGCCAGATTCAGCCAGTGACAACGCGTCGTCGATGGCATTTCATCGAGCGCGGCGGCGTACGCGCTATCAGACCCTGCGTAGTTGCCGCCCACGTGTTGCGCGAGACCGAGCAGCGCATCGCACCACCACCTGGTTGCCCGGCACGAGCGCGCCACATCCACCGCTGACGTGTCGTGCCCCTCCGTGAGATAGCGCACACGCTGTCCGATGATCCAGTCATCGCCCGGAAGGGCGGCGGACGCCTTCTCGAGCTCACGAAGCAATTCCGCTCGCGCGCGGACTATGTTCTTGCCCTCGTCCGGCACTACATAGTCGCTCAGGTTGGGATGCCACTCACAGAATCGGCCGACGATCAGGCAATGATCCGCGCTGCCAATGTAGAACCTCGGCAGCATCTGCCGCCGCCGATGCTCGAAATTCGCCTGAAGATCGTGCGCGTGGTGAGAGATCTGTACGGAGTCGGTTCGTAGCTGTGCGCTGCGCGCCGACGCGTTGAGGAGCTGCGACTGCGCCAGGGAGGCGGGCGCGACGAGGGTCAACGCCAGAGCGGTGGACAGGAGCGACAAGTTGGCGCGATTGCCCACGCGCCAACCGTGGCTCAGGAAAAGCGGGCGATGCTCAGAGGTTGCGGCGTAAAACGTATGACAGCACGCTGAAAAGGAGCGATATCAGCAACATCGAACCAAGCGGCTTGTTCCCTACGATAAATAGTTACAGCGCGGACATCGAAGGCGCCACTGTATTAGCTGGGGCTTCGAGGCAGATCCTAGCCGGTCGTGCCGACAACGACCGTATCGTCTGTCGCGGCGACCTGCTTCCGGGTGATCCACAGCCGCCATAACAGGAGCGCGTAAAGCAACGGCGCTACCAGGATCTCCAATTGGCCTTCTCTGAATATGAATACCCAACGCACGATAACGAACACCAACGAGTAGATCGTCAGCCAGAACGCGGGGGTGAGAGACCACCGCTTGCGAAGGATGATCCCGGCACAAACGATAGCCAGTACGAGCTTCACGATCTGCTCGATCCACCAGAGACGCGTCTGAGCAGCCAGGGCGTTGCGCATCGGCGTCCGACCAAGTGCGTCAACCCAGCCATAGACGGTGAGCACGGTAACCAGCGCCGCGACGATGCTTCTGAAAATGTCCTTCGGGAGAACACTGGGCGCGAGCCGTGGAGCAGTCGGGTCTGTCATGGGATGATGAATGGTTTGGTCACTGACACTCAATCAAAATCCGTGCGCGAGCGGCGTTTGCGAGCCAGCTTCCATGGCGTCTCCCTCGGAACCCACCTCGGAACGGCCGATTTGTATTCGCGGTAGGCCGCGCCGAATCGCCGCTCCAGCCCGGGCTCTTCGAAAAACATGAAATAGACCTGATTGATGGCGATGAACGTCGCTACCCAGATCGCGATCACGCGTGATCCCAGGAAAATCCCTTCCCCAGCCAGCATCGTCACGACGCCGCTGATCATCGGATTCCGCAGGTACCGATAGGGACCGACCGCCACGAGCCGGCGGGTTGGGTCCCACGGCGCGAGCGTGCCCTGGCCGACGCGCGCAAAGAGGGAAACGCACCACGCGAAAAGTGCGAGGCCGCAAAGAAAGACCACGATGCTGGCAATGTGGGCGAAAGCCGCGGCGAGCGTTCCGTCCACCCAACGTGTGTCCGACGCTGACCACGCGCGGAGCAGCCAGCGCGGTATGATCACTACCACGACGAATGGAAGGAGCAGGATCGCGAGCAAGTGGCGGAGAGTCATCGGAATCTTCACCGGATTCATTCCCCCCTTAGGATGTCGCGCCCTGCCGAAACGCTCGGCGGTATGCGAGAGGAGTCGTGCTCAGCTCGCGCCGGAAATGTACCCGCAACGACACCGCCGACCCGAACCCCGCATCCGCGGCAATCCGATCGACCGGCATATCAGTCTGCTCAAGAAGCTGCTGCGCCGCCAAAATGCGGTGACGCAGGAGCCATTGCAATGGAGATGTCCCCGTCTCCTCGTAGAAATGGCGCGCGAAGGTTCGGAGACTCCTCCCGGAATACTTTGCCATCCGCGCGACGGTCAACGGTTCGGCCAGACGACCCAGGACCCAGCTTCGCGTCACCTCCAGCCGCTGGCCGCGTGGCGCCGCCAACGGCTGAACGACGAACTGGGCCTGTCCGCCACTCCGATGGGGCGCGACCACGAGCCGCCGAGCGACCGTGTTGGCGACCTCGGAGCCAAAATCCTTGCGGACGAGGTGGAGACAGAGATCGATCCCGGCTGCAATTCCCGCGGAGGTGAGAACCGTCCCCTCGTCGATGTAGAGAACGCCCGGATCGACCGAGACACTCGGGAATCGCGCCGACAACGCCGGGGCGTCCATCCAATGCGTGGTCGCTCTCTTCCCGTCCAGCAGGCCCGCTGCGGCAAGAACGAAAGCCCCCGTACAGATCGACACCACACGGGCGCCCCGCTCGTGGGCGTCCGCCAGCGCCCGCGTGACGGTGGCTGGAATCGGAGTGTCGAGGTCATCGATACCCGGGACAACGATGGTGTCGGCGCGGCGCAGCGGCGCCAGTCCGTTCTCGACCACGATCGAAAACCCTATCGATGTCTTGACCTTTCCCGGTTTGACTGCGCACAAGGTCATCGAGTACCGCCTGGCTCCGAGGTCGGGCCGTGGATATCCGAATACCTGCACAGGGACCCCAAGGTCGAAGGGGACGACCGAGGGAAGGACGAGGACGGCGACATTGTGCTGGGGCATGGCAGAAACCTATCGTATGCCGGCAGTTTTGCCACTCGCGCCCTTCGTCCCCCAGCCCGCATCGTTCGGAATTGGTCGCCACGCGGGCGATACGGTCGCGACTTACTGCTGGGTGGGATACCGCGCCAGCATGACCTATTTCATCGCGCGCTATCTGGGATATCCCGTGAAGCTGTACGATGGATCGTATCAGGATTGGCAGCAGCAAAAGCTGCCGGTGAAAGCTGGGGCAATACCCTGACGGAACGGATCCCGGCGACGGCTGGTCGCCGAGATCCAGGCACGCGCTAGAACCTCTTCGGGGCCATCGGCTGCCGGTCCCTGCCGAACGGATCGCCGGTGAGCGCTTCCGTGTGCAGCGCGCACATCCACTGCCCTTCGCGGCGCACCCACGTGGACGAGTCTGTCGCCTCGAGCGTCAGCGGTTTTCCGTCGACCGTCAACGATTCCTTGACCTTGTATGCGACGATGGCAACGTCCTCGCTCAGGACCTTGACCTGCACATCGCTCAGCGTGAACTCGTGGAGGGTCCAGCCGCCGGCCTGCAGCATTCCAGCGAAGGCCTGTCGGGTGATGCGCGCCACTCCCTGCGCGCCGGTTACGATGCAAGGGTCGTCGGTCAGCCGCATCGCCGCCTGCACATCCCTGTCCTTGATCGCCTGCCAGTATTGCTTCTCGTGATCCAGCAGCTGTGCTTCGATTGGCCCTTCTGTCATGCGCGTCCCGGTCAGGATGGGAATACATTGGCGTAGAGACACGGCATCATCAAGCGTCTGTCGCCAATGCCGGATAATCTCACGCGAACCGCTTGAGCGATCTTTCCTTCGCTTTCTGCATTTCAACTTCGCGGTTTCGAGGCGGGGAGTTGGTATGTAGCGAGTGGACAAGTCGATGCGCGGCCGCGGTCACCTCGTCGACCGCTTGGTTGAACGCCTCTTCGTTTGCGCGCGACGGCTTAGTCGTCCCGCTCAGTTTTCGCACGAATTGGAGCGATGACGCGCGGATCTCGTCGTCAGTCGCTGGCGGCTCGAAGTTGGCGAGCGTCTTGATGTTGCGGCACATCCTCGTACTCCTCTCAGCACAGGTATACAGTCAGGGCCTGCATTCTAAAATGCCAAGCGGGCACCTCTGGCGCTACACGTTCCCCTGACTCAGCAGTCCCTTCTCACGACGTCGACCAGTCCCCGCATTTGTGCCTCGTCGATGAATCGAGTGTGGACTTCACGAACGCCTGTCCGTGAGATCACATCGCACACATTGTGCTCCCGAATTCCGCCGCCGGCAACGACCGTGATCCGCGCTCGCGCCTGATCTACCAGCGTTCCGATGAGATCCGCACCCTCCAATGCCGTCGCTGCACCTCCTGACGTGAGCACTCTGCTGGCGCCCGCTTCAATCGTCTCCTCGAGCGCGGCCGGCAGATTCACCGCGGAATCAATCGCGCGATGGAATGTCACGGGCAGTCCGGCTGCCGCTTTGACCAGGGTGCGCATACGCGTAGCGTCGACGCGACCATCGGGAGCGAGCGCGCCAGTCACGATTCCGGCGATGCCCATCCTTACCGCCAGCCCGATGTCGCGAACCATCGTATCGAATTCATCGTCCGAATAGACGAAGCCGCCCGCGCGCGGTCGAATCAGCACGAACACCGGAAGCCGCATCCGCTCGGAAACGGCGGCGATTAATCCTGCGCCTGGAGTGGTGCCGCCATCGTTCAGATTGTCGCACAGCTCGATCCGGTCAGCGCCAGCGCGCTCCGCAGCGAGAGCGGAATCGAGCGTTTCGACTGCGGCCTCAACGAGGGTCAACGTGTGGCCAGCGGCTCGGCGGCGTCCGTGTCGGTGAGTACCTCCCCAACAGCACACTCGTGAATCACGGTGGCCGGCCAATTCGGTTCATAACGCTCGGTGCTCCGAATTCGAGTCAGCGTCAGACGCTTGCCGGCACCCCACACAATCATCGCGCTCTCCTTTGCCGATGCGATGGTGTCGATGCCGACGCTAATCCCATGGCTTGGAACAGCGGCCAGCGTGCCGAACGCCGGAAAGGTCTGCAGGTTGTCGCGACGAGTCTCTTCTGAAAGCTGAATGGTGCGCGTGCGACTATCGCGAGCGCTCCCGGGTGGGTTGAACGCGACATGTCCGTCGCTGGCGCCCGACGCCAGGATGAAGAAATCAATTCCTCCGGCGTCTGCGATCTTTGCATCGTACGCGGCCGGATCACGCGGGTCGGGAAACCAGATCGAATCGTCGCGCAGCCGGCGCGCCGGTGGCAGTCCCGCGTTCAGGCGGTCCGCGATCTCGACGCGAGCGAATTGATGACACGACCACGGCTCGTCGGCCGATGCATACCCGAACCCGCCACTGACGGCCACGAGATACTCATCCATCATCACGAGGACGAGATGGCTCAGGTTCTGTGGCTTCTCCGCAAGCTGCCGCGCCATCGCGCCGTAAACAGGGCGAGGCGTCCGACCTGTTGGGCATCCCAGGACGAAGCGCTTGCCGGAAATCCGTGCGCGCTCTATGCGGGAGAGCAGGCGCTCAGCCAGATGCTCACCTATGGCGTCGGCTGACGGAAAAACGGTCACGGATGTCCGGGACATGGATCGCTATGCTAGCGGATCGAGGAAGAGACTGGCGGCGCCAACAATCCCCTCCCATCCCTCGAACGACGACCCGACGATCTGGGTCTTCTCGCGAAACTCCGGACGCGCGTGCTCACGATAGCTCGCCTTCGTCGGATCGATCAACAAGTCCCCGGCGGCAGCGATTCCTCCGCCCACGACGATTCTGTCCGGAGAGAAAATGGGCGAGAGCGACGCGAGCCCGAGTCCGAGCCACCAACCGGTCTCGGCTAGCACATTCAGTCCGAGCTGATCGCCTTTGTGCGCGCTCCGGATTATGTCGCGGACCGCGCGTCCTCCCCCGCGTTCCGACACCGACGCCGAGTCTACCATGGCCTCGAGACAACCGCGCGCGCCACACGTGCAGAGTCGTCCCTTCGGATCGAGAATGATGTGTCCAAGGTCCCCCGCGCACTCGCCGGTATAGCGCAGCAGCTTGCCATCGATGATCACTCCCCCACCCAGCCCGGTGCCGACCGTCACTCCCAGCAATCGCGTCGACCCCCGACCGGCCCCGTGACGATATTCGGCGACGGCCGCGGCGTTCGAGTCGACTTCGAGCCGGCAGGGAAGAGAGAGTCGCTCTTCGAGCGATCGACGCAGCGGAAACTCGCGCAGGGCCGGGAGGTTCGCGTTGTGGATCATCGCCGAGCGGTCGCGGTTGAGAAAGCCCGCGACTGACACGCCAATTCCAGGCACCGGTGATGCCCCACCGCTCACCGCATTCAGCATAGGACCGAGCGACGATACTATCGCATCGATGAGTACTGTCGGCTCGCCGTGAAGCCCGGTCGGAACGGACTCCCGCCGAACGATGCTGCCGTCCTCGGCGACGATTCCAATCTTGGTGGCGCTCCCGCCGATGTCGATCGCTCCGGCGATCCGCATCAGAGCGCCGCTTTCGCCAGCTCCGGCTTCTTCCAGAGATCGATCGGTTTGACGATTCCCTTTGGTCTGAAGGGCAGGGCGATCTTTCGGCCGAGCCCCGCCGACGCGTAAGCGGCGTAAAGAACTTCCTGCACGACACGGCCCGTCTCGCCGTCGGAAATCGGCGTCTCCTTGCCGCGCACGCAGCGCGCGAAGTGTCGCATCTCCTGCGGAAATCCGTAATTCCAGTGCTCCTCGAACACTGGATACGTCCAGCCTTTCGTGGACGCGGCTTTCTCGACAGCGTAGCCGAACCCAACTTCGGAGTAGGTCGGTAGGGCGTTGCCCATCAGCATGTCGGCGTACGTCTGTCCCTTGTCGCCGAACACCTCTATCGAGTCGTCCATTCCGCCGGGCCGGTTCCAGCTGCTCTCGACCATGCCGACCGCGCCATTCTCGAACTCGATGATGGTGATTGCCTCGTCGTCGCCCTGTGTGCGCGCAGCGTTGACCTGGGTCGAGAGCTGGGCATACACGCTCTTTATTTTTTGCTTGCCGAGAAACCACCAGCAGAAGGCGATTCCATGGCAGCCCAGATCCATGAGTGCACCGCCGCCAGATTGCTCGACGTCCCAGAACCAGTCGGAGTGCGGACCCGAGTGCTTTTCGCCTTGCTTTACCAGGTGAATGCGACCGAACGCGCCTTCGTCGGCCATCTGCTTCGCCTTCACGTACTTCGGCGCGAAGAAAAGCTCCTCTGCGTACATGAGCAGCACGCCGGCCTTCGCGCACGCGTCGATCATCGCGTCCGCTTCCTCGAGCGTCACGCAGAGCGGCTTCTCGCAGACGACGTGCTTGCCCGCGCGTGCGGCGTCGATCGTCATCTGTGCGTGCATGCGATTCGGCGCGGTGATGGAGATCATCTCGATCTCGGGGTCGCTAAGCAGTTCCCGGTAGTCGGAATAGAAGCGGGGAATGCCGTGACGCCGCGCGAACGCTTCCGCGTTCCCCTTTGTCGGGGATGCGACGGCGACAACCTCCATTTCTTCCGGCATCGCTTTCACCGAGGCGGCGATGCAATCCGCCTGGAAGCGCGAGCCGACGATTCCGATCTTTACCTTCGACACCGTGCGTTGTTGGATATCATGGACGTTGGAAGCGAATGACCAAACCGGACCGCCAGTGTTCGCTCACGTCATGCCCACGCGGGCTGACCTGGCGACAGCGGAACGCAGCCCACCCATTTTCCGGGAACCATCACGTAGCGGAGCGCCTTCGTCATCCCGATCTCGGAAGAGAAATACGCCTGAAGCGACAGCTGGCGAACGAGGCCGAAATAGTGCGTAGGACCTGCCTTTTGCGCCTCGGCGTCGACCTCGCGCAGCACCTGCTCGCGATCCTTCTGAGGCAGTGATGCGAAGTTGTCGCCACAACGTTGGCGGCACATGCTCCGGAATTCCTTCAATCCGTCCACGACGCGCTTCTGCTGATCCGGCTCGTAGCAGTCGGTAAGCAGGAGGTTGATCGCCGCGCCGGCGCCCGCCGCTTTTGCGCCTGGAGACGATGGGGTCGTCGGCAGCATGGTATCGGCGATCTCCTCGATCAGCGATTGGTCGTCGAGTGTCAGCGCCTTCCCCGCTGCCGTGTTCGCGTCGCGCGCGCATGCGATCAGGAAACCGTTGGATGTGAGCAGCACGCTCCCCACCAAAGCGGTAGTGGCTTTCACCGCCTCGCGTCGGTTCATCGGGGGCATGAGGTCCTCACAGGTTTTGCTTCCCCATCTCTTCAATGGCGTGATTCACCGCTCGCGCCGTGAGCGCCATGTACAGGATGGACGGACTCTGGTTGCCTGTGGACGTCATGCACGCGCCATCGGTGACGAAGACGTTGGGGACGGCGTGAAGCTGGTTCCATTTGTTGAGGAGCGAATTCTTTGGATCGTTTCCCATGCGCGCGCCGCCCATCTCGTGAATGTCGAGGCCGGGAGCCTGATGGTTGTCGTGCGACTCGACATCATGGCAGCCCGCGACCTCGAGCATCGCTTTCGCCTCGGTGCGCCAGTCGCGAATCATCTTCTCGGAGTTGTCATCGTATCCGACCGACGTGACCAGGCGCGGGATGCCCCACTGGTCCTTTTCACTTTCGTGCAGGCGGACGTGATTTGACTCCCTCGGAATCGTCTCGCCCTGCATGTACATGTAGATCCCCCACGGGCCCGGCTGCGCCTGCGCGTCCTTATACTCGCCGCCGACGCGCTCCGTCGTCGGCTCGCCGCGCTCCCGGTAAGCTCCCGTGAACGTGGTGTAGCCGCCCACGAAATCCATCTCCTGTTTTCCGAGGTTGCGGAAGTTGACGAGGATGCATTCGGTGGGATTCCGAATGTAGAAGTATTTGTCCTGGAAGCCGTCGATTTTTCCGTTCGCCCCGGTGCGGTAGTTGTGGTGGCAGATGTATTTCCCCAACAGCCCGCTGTCGTTGCCGAGTCCGTGCGGAAATCGGTTCGAGGTCGAGTTGAGGAGGATGAGAGTCGTGTTGAGCGCGGATGCGTTCACGAAGACGATGCGCGAGTGGTACTCGGTTATGGCGTGCGTGTGCGCGTCGATCACGCGTACGCCCGTCGCTTTTCCTTTTGCTTCGTCGTAAATGATGGAATGGACGACGGAGTCGGGGCGGATCGTGAGGTTTCCGGTTTTCGCCGCCCAGGGAAGAGTTGACGCGTTGGAGCTGAAGTAGCCGCCATAAGGACAGCCGCGCATGCACAGGTTCCGCGCCTGGCATGTACCGCGCCCCTGCTGGAGGTGGATCTCCTTCGGCTTCGAGAGGTGCGCCCACCGGCCCTGCACGACGTACCGGTTGCCGTAGTGCGTGCGCACGCTTTCGCTGAGATGTTTCTCGACACAGTTGAAATCGAAGGGCGGAAGGTATTCTCCGTCGGGCATCGCTTCGAGGCCATCGGCGTTGCCGCACACTCCGATGAATTTCTCGACATGCGAGTACCAGGGCGCGACGTCGTCGTAACCTATCGGCCAGTTGATCCCGTAGCCCTGTCGCTCGGGCGCGGTGAATTCGTATTTGCTCCAGCGCTGGCAGGCGCGCCCCCAAATGATCGACTTGCCGCCAACCTGGTAGCCGCGGATCCAGTCGAAAGGCTTTTCCTGCACATATGGGTGATCACGGTCCTTCACGAAGAAGTGAGCGGTGTCTTCGCCATAACCCGCGGCCTTGCTTATGAGCGGATTCTCTTTCAGCTGCTGGCGCGACATTGCGCCGCGATGCGGGAGCTCCCACGGGTTGAGGTTCATGGTGGGGTAGTCCTTGATGTGGACTACGTTGCGCCCGCGCTCGAGAACGAGCGTCTTCAGTCCCTTTTCGCAGAGCTCCTTGGCTGCCCACCCACCGGAAATTCCCGAGCCCACGACGATCGCATCGAAGGTGGTGACGTCAGCGGTCACGGAAGGCCCTGTCTAGGAGTAGGCGAAGCTGGCGCCGGGATCGGGGCGCGGCGAGTGGAGGGGGAAAATATACGTGGGTGATTTTCCGCTGCAACGTGCGTTGGATCCGGTGCAGGCGGCGCCCATCCCGAGGGCGGCTATTTCTTCCGAAGGAAGTCGGTTGATCCTCGCGTGTCGAGCAGAAGATTCGTCACGATCTGCTTGAGCTTCTGATTCTCGTCGCGCAGCT
>Ga0208078_1000128_pt1 | contig 20951 bp, 12 predicted proteins | sample NGESurdeep072012_3_FD_184468 | JGI IMG/M metagenome (GOLD analysis project Ga0208078, IMG submission 184468) | Arctic peat soil microbial communities from Barrow, Alaska - NGEE Surface sample 53-2 deep-072012 (SPAdes) | ecosystem: Environmental > Terrestrial > Soil > Wetlands > Peat ...
CGTTGTCCGTCTCGCCCGTGCGAATGCGCACGACGCGCTCGAGCGGCTGCACGAAGATCTTCCCGTCACCCACCTCTCCCGTTCGCGCGGCCTCCACAATCGCGCGAATCGTCGCCTCGACGTACGGCTCCGAGCACGCCATCTCGACCTTCACCTTGTCGCGAAACTCGAGCACGACGGACGAGCCTCGATAGGTCTCGATGATCTCGCGCTCGCCGCCGTGCCCACTCACGCGGGTCAGCGTAATCCCCGTAACACCCGCGCGGAAAAGAGCCTCCTTTACCGCCGGCAGGCGCTCGGGACGGATGACGCAGGTAATGAGCTTCATTAGTCCCCTGGCATGAACGAAAAGCGCCCCGGATGTGCCGGGGCGGTGATGGTTTTTTGAGTGTACGAACGCCCGGGAATAGTGTCAAGAGAATCGCCCGCACGCGAAGCATCGAGGCGCAATTCACCTAGCCATCTGGCCAACGCCGCGCCCCGCTCGCGAGAAAATCGAGCGAATCGAGCGTTTCTGTCCTGACTCGACACCAATGAGGACGGGATGTCTCGCCCCACACTCGGAACCTTCGTCGCGCTCGCCGCCTTCGCGTCGCTCGCGATGCCTTCAGCATCACACGCGCAGTTCGGCGGCTTGATCAAGAAGAAGATCGCGCAGACCGCCATCAACAAGGCGATCCCCCAGCCGGCAGCGCCCGCGGACACGCAGGCCCAACGCCGCGCCGCTGATGACGCTGACAGAAAGGCGCGCCAGGAAGCATGGTCGCACCCAACGCCGATCACCGCCGCGAATCTCGGCAACTTCATGACGGCGATCCACGCCGAGCAGGCGGAGCGCGCGAAGGCGGCCGCACAGGCCCAATCGCCGCTGGGTCGCTCGGTGCAGTACAGCGTTGCCAAGGCGAAGTGCAAACACGATGTCGCCGCGAGCGACACCGCCGCGCAGAAAATTCAGGCGGACATGCAAAAGGAGGCCGCCGCAGGAAAGACCGCCGGGCTCCAGGCCTACTATGAGAAGCTCAGCAAGATCAACACGGATCGCATCGCGCTTTCGCAGCGCTGCGATGCCCTCAAGCAGCCCGAGCTCACCGACGCGGACTTCGCGCTCATCCGCGCCGAAGATGCGCACGAGGATTCGGTCGGCGCGGCGGCGGGCGGTTTCACGTCACTCGAATACGGACGGCTGCGCGAGCGCGTAGTCGCATACGCGCTCATGCCCGCGTCCTGGAAGCCCTCCGGCTACTCCGCGGATGAGCTCAAGGCGATAGACGCACGCCGCGTCGAGATCCGGAAGCTCGTCGGCGCCGACTTCGAGAACTCGGGGCAGCGTATCTCCGTCGAGTAGCGACAGCATCGAGCGCGAGTGAGAGTGATGCGAAAGCTCCGAGCTGCATTCGTCCTCTCGCTCGCACTCGTGCTCCCGGCGTACACCACGGCCGCGCCCGACTCACTCACCGTACGCGTGAACGGCGCATGGCGAGAGTGGTGGCGCGCCGATCGCGCGCCCGCGCGCTGGACCGAGGCCTCATCGACTCTCGGAACTGCGATTCACTGGAACGCCTCGAGCCCTGGCATTGAATGGGGCGACGCCGAGCTCTCCGCGCCGGGCGAAGGATGGCGCACGAAGCTCGTCGTCGTGCGCATCGATCCCGCGCGCCACCGCTTCGCGCTGCAGCTGGCGCAGGGGATGAACCTCTCGCCCAACTGGTCCGTAGACAGCGCCGGCGACAGCGCGCTCGTCGCAGTGAACGCCGGACAGTTCGGCCGCATGCTCCCGTGGGGATGGCTCGTGACGAACGGCCGCGAGCTCGCGCCGCCGGGATTCGGCCCGCTCTCGATGGCCGTCGTCTTCGACTCGAGCGGCGCCGTGCGCTTTGTCGCCGCCGAATCGCTCGCGAGCGCACGCGCGCGCGGAGGCATCGTCAACGCGTTCCAGTCGTACCCAACGCTGCTCACCGGCGACGGCGACGTTCCGGAGCTCCTTCGCGCGACGTCGCCATCGCCCAACCTCGACCTCGCGCATCGCGACAGCCGCGTCGCGATCGGCGAGCTTCGCGACGGTCGCGTCCTCATCGCCATCACTCGCTTCAACGCCCTCGGCGACGCTGCCGCAAAGATCCCCTTCGGCCTCACCGTTCCCGAGATGGCCGCGCTCATGGGCGCGCTCGGCTGCCGCCGCGCGGTGTCGCTCGATGGCGGAATCTCCGGGCAGCTCGCCGTGCGCGAAGCGGGTGGCGAGCTGCGCAAGTGGACCGCGTGGCGACTCGTTCCGCTCGGATTGCTCGTGCTACCTCAGCCGACCGCTTCTGCGGTACACTAACGCCTTACTTAGTAGGAGCCCGCTTGCCGCACCCTGCCGATCAGCACAGATATGTCCATCCTCCTGTGGAGCTGCACATGCGTCGCCGTCTCGTAGTTGCTGGAGCGCTCGGAGCGCTCATGCTCATCGCCGCACGTGCCCCTGCGCAGGGGATCCTCGGCAAGATCAAGGATCGCGCTCGCACGGAAGTCGATCGCAAGGAAAACGACGCCATCAATGCCGTCGTGAACTCGGTGTCGTGCGCGATCACCGACAAGGCGTGCATCAAGAAGGCGCACGATGCGGGCGCGCCGGTGAAGGTCACCGACAAGAACGGGAAGCCAGTGTCGAGCGCCGACTCCGCCGCCGCAATCAGCGCCGCGGTCGCGCAGGCGGCGTCGCTCTCCGCGGACGATCCGGCGCCGACGCCCGGCGGCGCACCCGCTGCGCCAGCCGCTCCCGGCGCAGCTCCGGCATTTTCATCTACCGCCGGTACCGGCATCTGGCTCAACTACGATTTCGTTCCAGGTAGCCGTACCATCTTCTACGAGGATTTCACCGACGATGATGTCGGCGACTTTCCGCGTCGCTTCAAGCTCAAGACCGGCAATCTCGAGGTCGTGAACGTGAAGGGGCAGAAGATGCTGCGCGCGGCGGAGGGCGGGATCATCTTCGTAGCGCTTCCCGAAAAGCTCCCCGAGCGCTTCACTGTCGAAGCCGTCGTGCACACGGCCGATCCGCTGGTGCCGATGTACATCTACACCGGCGGCAACGACAACAAGTTCGGCTGCTACAAGAACTCCGCATTCGTGCACGCCGAGGCGAACTCGGAGGGGAAGACGCCGGTGAGCGCGACGTCGCAGTTCGTCACCTGTCGCTTCACTGTCGATACTCGCTACGTGCGCGGCTACATCGACAGCGTGCGTACGGCGAACGCGCCGGGCGTCACGATCACGCGCTCGGACACGCTCTTTCTGCAGCTACCGGCCGGATCGAAGAACGACGCGACGATGCTCGCGAGCATTCGCGTGGCCGAGGGCGGGAAGAAGCTCTACGATCTCATCTCGACGAAGGGGCGCGCGTCGACGCAGGGAATTCTCTTCGACGAGGGAAGCGATCACATCCGCGGTGAGTCGACGCCGACGCTGGCGGAGATCGCGGACATGCTGAAGACGCACGGTCCGCTGAGCCTCACGATCGAGGTGCACACCGACAACGTCGGCAACACGGCGTCGAACAAGACGCTCTCGGAAAAGCGCGCCCTGGCCGTAAAGCAATACCTCGTCAGCAAATACGGGATTGTATCCACTCGGATGAAGACCGTCGGCTACGGCTCGACGAAGCCGGTGGGTCCGAACACGACGGCCGAGGGTCGCCAAAACAACCGGCGGGTCGAGCTGGTCAAGCTCTAATCTTTCCGCGCGCGGGCATGCGCGCGGCGGAAAATCTTCGCTGGAAATGTCCGTCGGGATCCAGTAGATTCACATGCACAAGCCAGAATGATCGTACGTGCCGCAGTGCCCGCGACTGAGCAACCCAGCGCGGGCGCTCGACGTTTTGGCGATTCCCCGGCCTATACCAGGAGTAGCGTCATGCCCGCGACCGGACTGAACCCGCGCAAAGCTGCCATCCAGGACATCGCTTCCCGCACCGCGCGAAATTCGCAGGCGGTAAATGGCAACGGTAATGGCAACGGTCAGCACCCGACGTCGGAGTACTTCGGCATCAATACCTTTGGCGCCCGCCAGATGCGCGCGCGGCTGCCAAAAGAGGTGTACGCGAAGCTCGTCGGCGCCATTCGCCAGGGAAAGAAGCTCGACGCCGAGATTGCGCCGACCGTGGCGCAGGTCATCAAGGAGTGGGCGATCTCCCGTGGCGTGACGCACTTCACGCACTGGTTCCAGCCGCAGACCGGCCTCACCGCCGAGAAGCACGACGCCTTTCTCTCCTTCGACGACAAGCAGCAGCCGATGGAGTCGTTCTCCGGTGCGCAGCTCATTCAGAGCGAGCCGGATGCATCGAGCTTTCCATCGGGCGGACTGCGCGCAACGTGGGAAGCGCGCGGCTACACCGCGTGGAATCCGGCGTCGCCCGTGTTCATCGTCGAGTCGGGGAGCACGCGCACGCTCTGCATTCCATCCGTCTTCATCGGCTACAACGGTGAAGCGCTCGACGAGATGACGCCGCTGCTCCGCAGCTCCGACGCGCTCTCCGAGAAAGCGATCGAGATGCTCGAGCTACTCGGCGAGAAGAACGTGCTTCGCGTGTACACAACGCTTGGACCGGAGCAGGAATACTTTCTCATCGACCGCAATCACTTCGCGCTTCGCCCCGATCTCGTCATGGCGGGACGCACGCTGATCGGCGCACCGCCCCCGCGCGGACAGCAGCTCGAAGATCACTATTTCGGTGGCATCCCCGAGCGCGTACAAGCGTGTATCGCCGAAGTCGAGCACGAGCTCTACAAGCTCGGCGTGCCGATCGTCACGCGGCACAACGAGGTCGCGCCGAGCCAGTTCGAGATGGCGCCGATGTTCGAGGAGACGGATCTCAGCGTCGATCACAACCAGCTCGTGATGTCCGTGCTGCGCCGCGTGGCGCTCCGTCACGGGCTGCAGGCGCTCTTGCACGAGAAGCCGTTCGCCGGCATCAACGGCTCGGGCAAGCACTGCAACTGGTCGATGGCGATCACGTCCGACGACTCGAGCATCGATGGCACCAACCTGCTCAAGCCGGGGAAGACGCCGCACCAGAACATTCGCTTCCTCATCTTCCTCGCCGCCGTGCTCAAGGGTGTGCACAAGCACGCCGGACTGCTCCGCGCGGGAATCGGGACGTCGGGCAACGAGCATCGCCTCGGCGCGAACGAGGCGCCGCCGGCGATCATGTCCGTGTTCATGGGCACGATGCTCACGCGCGTGATCGAGGATATAGCCGCTGGAAAGACGTCGCCGACGAACGCGCAGCAGGCGATGATCAAGCTCGGCGTCGCGAGGCTGCCGGAAGTCGAGAAGGACAACACGGATCGCAACCGCACGTCGCCGTTCGCCTTCACGGGCGCGAAGTTCGAGTTCCGCGCGGTTGGTTCGTCGCAGTCGATCGCCTTCCCGGTGATGCTGCTGAACGCCACGGTCGCCGAGGCCATTGGTGAGCTCACTGTCGCGCTCAAGGCGGCGATCAAGCGTACGAAGTCGGTGGACGACGCGGTGCTCGAGGTCGTTCGCTATGCGTTCAAGGAGTCGACGGCCGTTCGCTTCGAGGGAAACAACTACTCGAACGACTGGGTGGTCGAGGCGGAGAAGCGGAAGCTGCTCAACCTGCGTCGCACGCCCGAAGCGCTCGCGCAGCTGCTCACGAAGGATGCGCGAGCCGTGCTGACGAAGCTCGGCATTCTGAGTAAGCCGGAGATCGAGTCGCGTTACCACATCAGGCTCGAGCGCTACGTGAAGGACATGCTCATCGAGATGCACACGCTCGAAGAGCTGATCGACACGATGGTTCTTCCCGCGGCATTTGCGTATTCGGCGGTGCTCACCGAATCCGCAGCGAATGCGAAGACAGCGGGGATCAAGCTCGTTCCGCAGGTCGACGCGGCGAATCAGATCGGCGAGCTGATAACCGAGCTGCAGAAGCGGCGCACGGCGCTCGGAAAGGTGACGGCGAAGGCCGAGGGGATGCACGATGACTTCGAAGCGCAGTCGAAGCTGCTCACGGCCGACGGCGCGGAGCGCATGGCGGATGTGCGCGAGACGAGCGATGCGCTCGAGCTCGTAGTGAGCGACGATCTCTGGCCCCTGCCGAAGTACCGCGAGATGCTCTTCCCGTTGTAACATGTAGCTTGGAACGGGAGCGAGTTAAGGGGCTGACGCAGGCAACGCGTCAGCCCTTTGCCGTTTTGTAATCTGGCTGAAAGGTTCCCGTGGCCTGACCGTCGCACAGACGTGACTCCGTTGCGCGATCACCGTCGCTGCGCGGTGATCAGGCGGCGCCAATCTCCCCCTGTTCGACTCACGAACTCATGGGGGAGAAATGACATCACTCGCGTCAACAGTGTCGCGACGCGCGTTCCTCGGCGGCTCGTTCGCCTTGTCGATGGGACTCTGCGCATTGCACGTGTCAGCTCAGCAAGCCACCGGAATCATCGCGGGCAAGGTTACCGATACGGCGTCGGCGCCCGTATCGAACGCGATGCTGCACGTCATCGACAGCAGATATGGCGCCGTCAGCGCTGACAATGGCGTCTATCGCATCGTCGGAGTCGCGCCGGGCAGCTATTCCGTGGTCGTTAGAAGACAGGGCTTTGTCACGGATACCTTCACCGTTACGATCGCCGTGGGCGAAACGAGCCAGCACGACGTCGCGCTGCGATCGATTCCGATCTCGCTGACGGAGATCGTCGTGACGGCGTCGCCGCGGATGAACGAGACGCAGCAGGCGGCGCTCGACAAGCAGCGGAAGGCGGACAACATCATCTCGGTGATGTCCGGCGACGAGATCCGCGCGCTCCCCAACGCCAACGCCGCCGAGGCCGCGGCACGTATTCCCGGAGTCTCGACTGAGCGCGACGAGGGCGAGGGGAAGTTCGTTCAGATTCGCGGAACGGAGCCGCGACTGTCGAATGTGACGGTCGATGGCGTGCACATCCCGGGCACCGAGCAGGGGGATCGAATCGCGAAGCTCGACGATGTTCCGACGGATTTGCTGGGCGCGATCGAGGTCACGAAGACGCTGACCGCGGACATGGAAGCAGACGCGATCGGCGGCTCGGTGAATCTCGTCACGAAGATTCCGGAGGGCGCGCCTCGCGGCTACTTCTCAGGGCAGCTTGGCCAGTCGACGCTGCTCGATCATCGCCAGGGCCAGGGGAGCATGACGTACGGCGGTCGCTTTGGCGATCAGAAGAAGCTCGGCGCCCTCTTCAGCGGCTCCTACGACAAGAACGATCGAGTCATCAACGACGTGGAGCTCGGATGGACGGTCGACAACGGCCATTCGATCCCGGTGGAATTCGACGACCGCGACTATACCTACTATCGCGAGCGGTACGGTGCCGGCGGGCAGCTCGACTATCGCTTCCAGGACAGCAGCACGGCCTACGTGCGCGGGCTTTTCAGCCTCTTCAAGAATTGGGGCACGCGCTATCGCTACGACATCAGCGCTGATGGCGTTGACAATATGAGCGGCGCGACGGCGACGGGCACTGGTATCGGGATGTCACGCGAGGTGTCGCAGCGGCGTCCAACGGAGCAGCTCTACGGATTTACCGGAGGGGGAGCGAAGACCATCGGTGCGCTCGACTTCAATCTCGCGATGAACTATGCGGGCACGCGTCAGTCGGTGAGCGACTATCGCACCAGCCCGTTCAGCTACTCGGGCGCGGATCTCTCGGGACTCGTCTTGGACGGCAGCAACCCGCAGGTGCCCGTTTACCACTACGAAAATGCGGGTGATGCCGCCAACGCGACGAATCCGCAGAACTATTCGCTCTCGCGCTACACGACGAGCGACGGTCTCACGACCGGACGCGACCTCGGCGGTCAGCTCGACGCAACGTGGCACTATGCGTCAGCGAGCACGCCGAGCTCGCTCAAGTTCGGAGTGAAGGTCCGCGCCGAGAACAAGGAGTTCGTGGAGACGAACACGCGCTTCAACGCCACGAGCGACTACACGCTCGCGCAGGGGCTTAGCACTTTTTCCGATCCGAACTTCTACAACAATGTCACCAACGCCTATCCGCTTGGGCCGGTGCCGGGCGACAACACCGTGCATAGTGCGGAGAATGCAAATCCGAGCGGCTTCGTCAACGCCACGGACTCGCTCGGAAACCTGATCGACAGCTTCAAGGGCGCGGAGAAAATCTACTCCGGCTACGTGATGAACACGGTGGATCTCGGCCGGCTGCGCATCAATGTCGGGCTGCGCGTCGAGAACACCCACGTCGACTACACGGGGCATCAGGAAGGCACCGATACGACGACGGGCACGACGAGCGTATCGACGGTGTCGGGGAACTCGAACTACACGGATCTCTTTCCGAGCGTGCAGCTTCGCTATGCGCTGGGGAGCGTCACGAACATTCGCGCCGCGGTTACGCGGGCGATCGCGCGGCCGAACTACTATGATCTCGCCCCACACATCTCCGGCGATACCTGCGGGGGCATCTGTAACACGCTGACGAACGCCGCCTCCGCCGGAAATCCCAACCTCAAGCCACAGCATGCGTGGAACTACGATCTCCTCTTCGAGCACTATCTGCCCGCGGCGGGAGTCGTATCCGGCGGCCTGTTCTACAAGTCCATCACCGACTTTCAGTACGACAAGATTTCGATCTATCACGGCCCAGCCACACAGTTCGACGGCAACTACGTCTCGATGCCGGTCAATGGCGGCGACGGGCACCTGTTCGGCTTCGAGGCTGATTACGCGCAGCATCTCTGGTTCCTTCCGCCTGCGCTGCAGGGATTGGGCTTCGACGTGAACTGGACGCACGTCTCCTCCAGGGCGACGCTGCTGCAAGACGCGTCCGACTCGGCACACATCGGCCAGACGACCGCTCGCTCCGTCGCGCTCCCCCGCCAGTCTCCCGACATCGCGAACGTGGCGCTCGTCTACGACGGCCCTCGCTTCTCGGTGCGCGCGGCGTGGCAGTATCAGGGAGCCAACATCACCAGCTACGCGGACGGCACGGCGACGGCAGCCGGTGACACGTACTTCTACGCCCACTCGCAGATCGATGCTTCGGTGATCTTCAACCTGACGCGCGATGTCTCCCTGCAGCTGCAGGGGCTGAATCTCAACAACGCCGTCTTTGGATTTTTCAACGGTACGCGCGACGCGCAGTTCAACATCCAGCGCGAGTACTACGGGCGGAGCGTGATCTTCGGCGCCAAGTACGGTTTCTAGTCGCAATCATCTTGAGCACGCGGCCGCGGCCCAGCTGCCGCGGCCGTGCATTTTACCAAGCCCTGTCGAGGCATCATGAATCGAACCCTCCTCGCGGTGATCGCGACACTCGCGCTCATCACATCGCGCGACGCCCTCGCCCAACACGCCGAACCTCCGTATTCGGGGTTCCACCTCGTGTCGCGAACGCCGCTCGGGGACGCGAAGGGCTGGGATTATCTCGCGTTCGAGCCGGCATCGCGCCTTCTCTATATCTCGCACGAGAGCGATGTGCTCGTCGTCGATCCCGCTCGGCAACGCATCGTCGACAGGATCAAAAATACTCCAGGCGTGCACGGTATCGCCTTCGCGCCGGGCATCGGGCGCGGCTTCATCAGCGACGGAGATGACTCAACCGTCACGATTTTCGATCTCGCCACGCGGAAAATCATCGGGCGCGTCACGACGGGGGGTGACCCCGACGCAATTCTGTTCGATTCGGCAACGGGGCGTGTCTTTACGATGAACGCGAAGGGGGAGAACAGTACGGCAATCGATGCGGCGACCGGAAAGGTTGTGGGCACGATTCCACTCGGCGGCGGACCTGAGTTCACGGTCGCGGATGGGCGCGGCCATCTTTTCGCGAATATCGAGACCACGAGCGAGCTGATCGAGATCGACAGCCGCTCTTTGGTGGTGGAGCACCGCTGGCCGCTGGCGCCCTGCGTTACTCCTTCGGCGCTGTCGCTGGATTTCGAGAAGCGGCGGCTCTTCGTTGGCTGCCGCAATCACGTGCTGGCGGTCGTCGATGCCGATCGCGGCCTCGTGATGCAGACATTCACGATCGGAGATCACGTTGACGCGAGCGTCTTCGACGCAAATCGGCAACTCGCCTTCGCATCCAATGGCGACGGGACAATCAATGTGATCGGGTCCAGCGGCGCCGATTCGCTCGTCATGCTCGACATCGTCAAGACGCAGACTGGGGCGAAGACGATGACCTTTGATCCGCTGTCCCATGACCTTTTCGTGGTCACTGCAAGCCGCGACGAGAGCAAGGGGAAGAAAGGCCCAGTACTCCCGGGAACCTTCACGCTCCTGCATTTCGCCCCGGGGTCGGCGCGCACGTCGAGCGCGCGAGACGCCGCCTCGCCTACTTCGCTCGTCGTCCTCATCGCGATCGATCAAATGCGGCCGGATTACTTCGATCGATGGCGCACACAGCTTACCGGAGGGCTCGGCCGTATCCGTGCGCACTCGGCCTTCTTCCCGCACGGCTTGGAGAACCATGCGAACACCGAGACTGCGCCTGGTCACTCGACCATGCTCTCCGGACGGGAACCAACGCACACCGGGATCGTCAGCAATGATCGTGGAGTTCCCGACCCGAGCGCATCACTAATCGGCTCGAACGGTCCGGGCGCGTCGCCTCGCCGATTCGTGGGGACTACACTTTTCGATTGGATGCTCGCGAAGAATCCCAATTCGCGAGTGCTATCCGTCTCACGCAAGGATCGCGGGGCAATCCTTCCCGTCGGAAGAGCGCTGGGCGCCGTTTTCTGGTATTCCGACGGTGGCTTTACGACGAGCCACTATTACGCCGACACGCTCCCGGGATGGGTGAGCGATTTCAATGCGCGACACGGCCCGGATGCGCTCGCCGGAACGAAGTGGGAGCTGCTTCGACCGGAGAGTGACTACGCCGAAGCTGATTCGATGCCCTACGAGCACGGGGGAGGTGATTTCACCTTTCCGCACGCCTTTCCGGCCACCGCGAAAGAAGTGCGCGCTCAGCTCTCGAGCTTCCCGTGGATGGATTCGCTGACGCTTGCCTTCGCACTCGATGGCGTGCGGTCGCTCTCCCTCGGCAACGGCAGCGCCACGGATTTGCTCTCGATCTCGCTCTCGACTACCGACGCCGTCGGCCACGCGTACGGTCCGGACTCGCGCGAGATGCACGACCATCTCCTGCATCTCGACAAGTGGCTCGGCGTTTTTCTCGACTCGCTCGGCGCGCTCGTGCCGGAGAATCGCATCGTGCTTGCGCTGACCTCGGATCACGGCGTGACGTCCTTCCCCGAATATCTCACCTCCGTCAATCACGTCACGGCCGGCCGCATCTCGCTGGATGATGTTGCCCGCACGATGTCCGCGGAGCTCACCGCGCGGTACCATGCGGACTTCGGGATCGACTTCGGGAATGGGCTGCTCGCCGCGGATACTGCGGCGTTGCGCGCGCGCGGCCTCGACATCGACAGCGTGGCAAATGCGATCGCAGCGCGGCTTCGGGGAAGAAGCGGAATCAGTCGAGTGTACACGCCACGAATGTTGACCCGCGCGAGTGCGCGCGATGTCGACGCCGTGAGCTGGCGGAATGCAGTTCCGCCGGATGTGGGCTGGCTCGTGTGCGTGGTGGCCAAACCAAATTTCGTCTGGTCGTCCGGCAAGCTGTCCGCTGAGCACGGAACTCTCAACGATGATGACGTTCGAGTGCCGATCGCCTTCATGGGCGCGCGCATCGCTCCCAAAACGCTGCAGTACTCCGCTCGCACTGTAGACATCGCCCCAACCTTGGCCGCCTACATTCGAGTTCGGCCGACAGAGCCTCTCGACGGCCAGATTCTCGCCGGCGTGATCTCGAGCTCGTCAGCAAGGCTCGCCGCCGGCACGGCGGAGCATCCCGTCACCCGCGCGGCAAGCGTCGCCCCTTAGTACGCGATGACTTTGCCCGCTGCCGAAGTATCGCGAGACACTCTTCCGTTGTAACTACCGGGTTACCCAGGCGATTTCGCATGCGGGAAGAAGCCCGGCGCTGCCAGCGCCGGGCTTTTCTTGACCCGATGCGTCCATTCCCCGGTGACGTGCGTATTGCTGGATGTTACGAGTAAACTTTCACGCAACTTTGCACTACCGTTGCACATGAGGCGTGTGTGAGAATACTGGTGCTGGCGTTTCTGGGAGGCGTGCTCACGATCCTGAGCCCGTGTATCCTCCCCATGATTCCGTTGGTGTTCGCTCGCACTGGGCGCCGCTTCGCGCGCGAGATCGCTCCGATGCTCGTGGGCCTCGCGCTCGCGTTCACCGCCGCAGCGCTCATCGCGACGGCAACCGCACACTGGCTCGTCGTCGCGAATGTCGTTGGACGCGACATCGCGCTCGTGCTGTTCGCGATCATCGGCGTCACGCTCCTCTCCGCGCGCGCGGCGGAGTTGGTCGCGCGCCCCGTCACCCGCGCGGGCGCCGCGCTGATGAGCGCCGCGCACGCGAGCGGGCCAGCTACCCCGCTGCGTAACATCCTCGTTGGGATGGCGATCGGGCTGCTGTGGGCGCCGTGCGCCGGTCCGATTCTCGGAGTACTCATCGCAGCGGCCGCGGTTTCAGTCGCACCACGTGCCGCGTTGCTCTTTCTCACCTTTGCGCTCGGAGCCGCCATGTCGCTCGCCGCTGTCATCTCGCTCGGAACACGGCTCCTCGCGCGCGTCAAACGCGCGGGCGCTACCGACGTCGCCGTGCGACGTGTGCTCGGCGTCGCGACGCTCGTCACCGTCATCGCGATCTTTTTCGGCTTCGATCAACTGCTCTTTGCGAAGGGCGGGCTCGTGAAGACCGCGAGCGCCGAGGAGCTTCTCGTCACGAGACTGACACCGGCGCGCGTGCAGCCGCATCCGCCGGGAATGTCGCTCGATGAGTTCGCGGCGGAGGAAGACGTGCTCGCGTCCGCGATCCATCTCGACGAGCTCGACGGTGATCTCCCCAGCTTCGATGGCGGGACGGAGTGGATCAACTCCGGCGAGCTCTCGGCGAAGTCGCTCAGGGGAAAGGTCGTGCTCGTCGAGTTCTGGGCGTTCATGTGCTACAACTGCCTTAATGCGCTCCCGCACGTGAAGGATCTCTACGCCAAGTACAAGAACCGCGGCTTCGTGGTGGTCGGCGTCCACACGCCCGAGCTCGGACCCGAGCGCGTGCAGGAGAACGTGCGCGATGCGGTGAAGCGGCTTGGCATCACCTATCCCGTCGTCATCGACAACGACAACAGGATCTGGAACGCCTTTCACAATCAATACTGGCCCGCTGCGTATTTCGCGGACGCGACCGGAAAGCTGCGCTTCTACAACTTCGGCGAAGGGCGCTACGACGAGCAGGACAAGGTGGTCGCCAAGCTGCTCGCGGAGCGCGATGCGGCGACGGGGATCGCGGCGAACAAATCCATGAGCGCGAGCGACAGCACCCCGTTCGACTCGCATCGCGGCGTTACGGCGCGCATGCCGAGGACGCCGCGCTAGAGCTCCTTCCCGTAGCAGAGGCACTCCCCCTTCCCCACGTACATCCCGTAGTTCGAAATGCGCACGTAGCCACCCTTCTCGTAAAGCGCGATCGCGGCGGTCTGCAGCGGCCGCGTCTCCAGCCACACCGTCGTGTAGCCGCATTCGCCCGCCATGCGCTCCAGCGCCCTCAAAATCGCCGCGGAATATCCCCTTCCGCGATGCTCGCGATCCACGAACATCCGCTTGATCTCCGCGATCTCCGCGATCTCCGCGATCTCCGGCGAGAGGGGTCGGAACGCGCCACACGCGACCGCGCGCCCACCCACGCGTCCCACTACGAATCCGCTGCCGGGAACGAGCACATCCTCCGGCTTGAAGTTCCCCGCGCCATCGATCTTGTGATCATAAATCGCAGTGATCTCGGCCGTCATCGCGCTGATGAGCGCAGCGGCTTCCGGCTCGCGCGGATCGACGCGCGAGATCTCGAGCTCGGGTGTTGTGTCGGGCATCGGCGGCTGTCGGTGCGGGAAGGTAGGACCCCGAAATATCGCTCTCCGGCGGCGCGCTTCAACTCAAAGTAGATTCCACAGGATGACCGTTCATCCTGCCAGCGCTCCGTCCACGGGCGCACAAGCCAACTGTCCGAGTTGCGGCGAGCCCGCCACCGGACACTTCTGCTCGAGCTGCGGCTCGCCCCTGGCCGGCGCGCGCTGCGCCGCCTGCGCCACGATCCTCACGCCGGGCGCGAAGTTCTGCCATCGCTGCGGCAACGCCGCCGGCGCGTCCGGCGGCTCACACTCCGGTGCCGGCTCGACCACACTTCCCTGGGCGATCGCCGGCATTGCGCTCGTTGCCTTCGTGGCGCTGCTCGCGGGCCAACGCTTCCGCTCGACGCCTCCCGTCGACGCCGCGAAGGCACAAGCGCAGTCGCAAGGCGCTCCGCAAGGCGGCGACGCCGAGGGCGGCCCGGCACCCGATGCCGGCGCAGCCGGCCCGCGCGCACCCGACATCTCCAGCATGTCCCCGCGCGAGCGCGCCGATCGACTCTTCGATCGCATCATGCGCCTCGATACCGAAGGAAAGAAGGACAGCGTTCAATTCTTCGCTCCGATGGCGATCGCCGCCTATCAGATGATCCCAAGTCCCGACGCCGAAGTACGCTTCGACATGGGACGGATCGCCGAAGTCGCCGGCGCGCTCCCCGCCGCGAAGATCGAAGCCGACAGCATCCTCGCCGCGCAGCCGACGCACCTCCTCGGCCTCGTGCTCGCGATGCAGGTCGCGCGCGCCAGCGGCGACAGCGCCGGCGCAACCGCGTATCGCACGAAGCTCCGCTCCGCGCAGAAGTCCGAGCTCGCGAAGAAGCTCCCCGAGTACGACCGACACAGCGCCGACATTCGAGACGCGCTCGCGGGCAAGTAGCACCCGCGCACGCCTGACACCTTAGCCCGCCACATGCCGATCAGAACGATTCACGTCGCCCACAGCCCCGACTCCGACGACGCCTTCATGTTCTACGCGCTCGCCGAGGGAAAGATCGACACGGGCGACCTGCGCTACGTGCACGAGCTGCAGGACATCGAGTCACTCAACCAGCGCGCGCTGAAAGCGGAGCTCGAAGTCACCGCCGTCTCGATTCACGCGTACGCCTATCTCACCGACCGTTACGCCCTGCTCCCGCACGGCTCATCGATGGGCGACCGCTATGGCCCGCGTCTCGTCGCTCGCACGCCCATGTCCAAGGCCCAGCTGCGCGGCAAGCGGATAGCGATCCCGGGCCCGCTCACCACGGCCTATCTCGCGATGCAGCTCTACGAGCCCGATTTCGAAGCGGTGATGACCCCCTTCGATGAGATCGAGGATGCCGTCGTGAACGGCGACGTCGACGCCGGCCTTCTCATCCACGAGGGACAGCTCACCTTCGGCGACCGCGGATTGCATCTCATCGCCGACATGGGCGAGTGGTGGTTTCAGGAAACCGGTCTTCCCCTCCCACTCGGCGGCAACGTCGTGCGCAAGGACATGGGCGAGGATCTCATTCGCACGGTGTCGCGCCATCTGCGCGCGAGCATCGCGTACGGGCTCGAGCACCGCGTGAAGGCGCTCGACCACGCGATGCAGTTCTCGCGCGGCCTCGATCGCGGCAAAGCTGATACCTTCGTCGGTATGTATGTGAATGACTGGACGCTCGACTACGGCGATCGTGGTCGCGCAGCCGTGCGCGCACTGCTCGAGCGAGGTGTCGAGCGTGGACTCATCGACAAACCGGTGAAGATTGAGTTCGTCGAGGATTAGCGATTCATAATCAGCGATGGTTACAGGCAAACAAAAGAGGTCGTCCTCCTGCAGGACCTTGCGCACCACCGGCACGCGTGCGGATGTCTCCCACTGTGATCAGAATTGCTGAGGAATATGCGGCCCCGCTCTCCTTCTCCTAGCGATGCCGATTCTGCGTTGACGCCAGCGATGGCCGAGAGTGCGCTCATGAGCTCCGAGCAGAGCGCGCGTGAAGCGCGCGCACTCGCGGAGATCGTCCAGCGCATCAACCAGTCGCTCGAGCTCGACCGCGTCTTCGCACTCATCGTGCGCCACGCCGCCGAGCTCCTGCACGCGCGCGGCGCGCGTCTCGGCCTAGTCGAGGATGGCTCGATGGTCATAGCCGCCACGCACGGTGATCCCGGCGACCTCGCGGTCACGGCCACTGACGCATTCGGCAGCATTTCATCGAGCGGCGCGCACCCACTGTGGGAGCGCCGCCGCGATGCTCCCGAGGCCGGAAACATCGTCGCCGTACCATGCATCGCGAACGGCCTCGTCATCGGCGCGATCAGCGTCTTCGATGTCCCCGAGCGCCGCTTCGATTCGCACGACGAAGAGCTCCTGCTCGCCCTCGCCAATCACGCGGCGATCGCGATCGACAACGCGCGCCTTTACCGGCAGTCGGTGCGCGCGATGGAGCACGCGAGCATTCTCGCCAGCTCCGCGCGCAGTCTCGCGATGCACGTCACCCCACGCGAGATCTACGCGGACATCGAGCGCATCGCGTCCACCTCGCTCGACGCGGACGGCGTCGCGCTCTACCAGGCGGCCGCCACCGGAGGCGCCGTCACCTGCGCCCTCTCCTCGGGCGCCGCCATGGAAATCGCTCCGCTCGCGCTCGTCAATTTCTGGCAGGGCAGTCGCGGCGACACGATGAGGACCGGCGTTCCGCTCTTTCTCCACGAGATGGATGAGATCAAGGACAAGGAGATGCTCGCGCTCGTACAGAAGGCCGGCGTCGTCTCGATGGCCTGCCTCCCGCTCGCCGTCGAAGGGCGCCTCCAGGGATTGCTGATTCTCCGCTACCTCACCCCGCAGACCTTCGACGAGGACCAGCGCACGCTGCTCATCGACTTCGGCAGCCACTGCGCCCTCGCGCTGCGCAACGCGCTCCTCCTCGAGCGCGTCGAGCAGCGCGCGCAGCGCCTCGCCGCCGTCGCCAAAGTGCAGCAGGCGATCTCCGCCGCCGTCTCGCTCTCCGATGTCTACGCCGAGAGCTATCGCGCCGTCGCGTCGATCGTCGACGCGCCGTGCTTCGTGCTCTTGCGCCACGACGCGCATCGTGACGTGCTCGTCCCCGAGTACGTCGTCAAGAATGGCCTCGAGGGAAGTCCGGACGGCTCGGCGTGCGTCCCGATCGCGCGCGGCTCGGTACCCAACAACAGCCTCGTCGCGGCCTTTCAGACGGGCAAGCCCAATGTCTCCGCCCTCACCGATGCTCCCGACTCCGCCGCCATGCACCCCGGCATGACGGTCGTGCTCAGCGTTCCCATCGTGAACGGCGAACAGGTACTTGGCGTGCTGCAGGCCCAGTCGCAGCTGCCGACCGCCTACGACATGGAAGTCGTCGACATCGTGATGCTGATCGCGCGCCAGGCCGGCACCGCGATCGCGCGTGCGCACGCATCGGTGGCGGAGCGCGCCGCCAACGAGCGTTCCCGCGCACTCGCCGTCGCGCTCGAGGCGATGGATCAGCCGGTGCTCATCCGCTCGCGCGACGAGATCGTGCTCTACGCCAACGGCGCAGCCCTTCGCGAGTACGGCTACACGCGCGATGAGCTCATCGGTCTCCCCTCGCACGTGCTCACGGTGCTTCCGACGGTGCGTGCGCACGACCAGACACGCGAAGCACCGCGCGAAGATCTCGCCGCATCCGGCTCGTGGTCAGGAGAGCTCCTCCTGCAGCGCAAGAATGGATCGGAGTTTCCGGCGTGGCTGAGCATTAACAACATCGTCAACGACGAAGGCGAGATCACCGCCAGCGTCATCAGCACGCGCGACATGACCGAAGAGCGCCGCGTCGCCGAGCAGTTGCGGCAATCGGAGAAGCTCGTCGCGCTCGGCGAGCTGGTCGCGGGCGTGGCGCACGAGGTGAACAATCCGCTCACCGGCATCTCCGCCTTCGCGCAGCTGCTGCAGGAGGAGCGCCTCACGCCTGACCAGCTCGAGGCCGCGCAGATGATCAAGCGCGAGGCCGATCGCGCCGTCTCCGTGATCCGCGACCTGCTCACCTTCGCGAGAAAAACCGGGCCGCGGAGCGTTCCCATCGACATGAACTCGCTCATCGAGCAGACGATGCGCCTGCGTACCTACGGGCTCCGCACGGCGGGGATCGAGATGAAGCAGGAGCTCGCACCGGGACTCCCACGCGTGCACGGCGACGATCGCCAGCTGCAGCAGGTGCTGCTCAATCTCGTCGTCAACGCGGAGCACGCGCTCGCAAATTGCCCGAAGCGCATCATCACGCTTCGCACGAGTGCCGCCGCGGGGCGCGTGATCGTGGAAGTGTCAGATACTGGCCAAGGCATGTCCGTCGAAGTGCAGAAGCGTATATTCGAGCCATTCTTCACGACGAAGCCCGAAGGCTCAGGCACCGGGCTCGGCCTGAGTGTAAGCTTCGGCATCGTGCAGACGCACGGCGGCACGCTCACGGTGCACAGCGCTCCCGGGACCGGCGCGACCTTCCGCCTCACGTTGCCCGTAGACGAGAAAACCGAATGACGCTCAAGCTGATGCCCAACGAAGGCGCCGTGAGCAAGCCCGACGCGGCCGCAACCGCCTCGCTCGCAAACATCCTCGTCGTCGACGATGAAGCGGCGATCCGCACCGCACTCTCGCGCTTCCTCAAGATGCGCGGCTTCCACTCGGTGCCCGTCGCCTCCGGCGCAGCCGCGCTCGAGGCGATGCAGCATCTGCACTTCGAGGGAATGGTCAGCGACGTGCGCATGCCGGGGATGACGGGGCTCGAGCTCATCTTGCCCGCACTCGCGAAGGAGCCCGATCTCGCGATCGTGATGCTCTCCGCCGTGAACGATGCCGTCACCGCGAGCACCGCCCTCGCCCGCGGAGCCACCAACTATCTCGTCAAGCCCGTCGAGCTCGCGGATCTGCATCGCGCGGTCGTCGAGGCGCTCGCGAAGCGCTCGCGCACGATCGAGCACCGCCGCGCCGAGCATAACGCGCTCTCCGATGTGGCGCGCAAGCTCGAGGAGATGGAGCGCGATCGCAGCTCGCTCGAGCTCCTCACCGTCGATGTCGCCCACTCCGTCGTTTCGGCGATGGAGACGAAGAGCTTCTTCATGAAGGGGCACTCGGAGCGCGTTTCCGCACTCGCGCTCAGCGTCGCCATTCACATGGGACTCGACGCGGCGACCGCCGAGGCGGTCCGCGTCGCCGGCCTGCTGCACGACGTGGGAACCGCGGGTGTCAGCGAGATCGTCCTGGCCAAGGCGGGCGAGCTCACCACCCAGGAAATGAACCACGTGCGCGAGCACGTTCGAATCGGGATGCAGATCCTCTCCCCCCTTCGCTACCTCGGCCGCGTGCTCGACTACGTGTGCGACCACCATGAGCATTTCGACGGCCAGGGCTATCCGCGCGGCGTCGCCGGCGAGGCTATCTCGTTGGGGGGACGCATCATAGCCGCCTGCGATGCCTTCGATGCGCTCACCTCGCCGCGGCCCTACCGCAACGCCGTCTCCGCTTCCGCCGCCATGACCCAGATCGAAATGCACTCGGGCACCCTGCTCGACCCCGCCATCGTGGTCGCGCTCGGCGCAGTAATCGCGCAGCGAGAGGGAACGCGAACCGCCTGAGCACGCCGTGAATCTTCACTAGCCCCAACAGGGTAGTGGAGCCGCGCGTATGAAGGCAGCGTCCGTCCTTTCACCCGTGTCCGCTTCGTGACGAGAGTTCGATTGATCGCAGGAGTGCTGCTGAGCGCCGGATGTGCGGGCACGCCATCGGTAGCCGGCGTGGCGGGCGTGCCGCCCGCACCCAACAAGGAGTGGACGCCGCCAGCGCCGCCGCGCGACACCCTTCCAGCCAATCCCTCATCCTTTCCGAGCGACCTCCTCACGCGCGTGAATACGCTCACGCTCGGCGATGTCGTCGACCTGGCGCTGCGCAACAATCCCGAGACGCAGATCTCGTGGGCGAATGCGCGCGCCGCCGGGGCGGCATATGGCGGCTCGAAGTCGCTCTACTACCCAACGATCGACGGAGAGATCGGCGTCACGCACCTCAAGTCGTCGCCCACCTTCAGCAACGACAGCGTGTTACGCCCGTCGCTCACGCAGACCAGCTACGGACCCACGCTCACCGTGAGTTGGCTGATCGCCGACCTCGGCGGCCGCGCGGGGACGATCGAGTCCGCGCGCCAGGCGCTGATCGCCGCGAATTGGACGCACAACGCCACGCTGCAGAACGTCGTGCTCGCGGTCGAGAGCGCGTACTTCAACTACATGGCGAACAAGGGGTTGGTCGAGTCGGAGAAGCTCAGCGTGAAAGAGGCGGAGACGAGCCTCCAGTCCACGCAACAGCGCCAGCACGTCGGCCTCGCCACGATCGCAGACGTGCTTCAGGCGAAGACGGCGCTCTCGCAGGCGACGCTGACGCTCGAGACCACCGAGGGCGACCTCGAGACGACGCGCGGTGCGCTCGCCGCCGCGATGGGACTTCCGGCCAATGCGCCGTACGACATCGACGCGGCGCCGGCGACGAACGTCGGCCCAGCCACGGACAGCGTCGACGTGCTCATCGCGAAGGCGGTGGCGAGCCGCCCCGACCTCGCGTCGGCGCAGGCGCAATATCGCCAGGCGATCGGCAACGTGCGCTCGGCGCGCGGCAATCTCTTTCCATCGATTCAGGCAACCGGAACGGGCGGTCGCACGTACGTTCAGACGCTCCCCGGCGGCGCGAGCAATTACACCCTGACCGTCGGCCTCGCGATCCCTATTTTCTCGGGCTTCGCGCGCCAGTACGCGGTAAAGCAGGCGCGCGCCGAGGCGGATGCGGCGCTGGGTCGCGCGGCGTCGGTAAAGCAGCAGGTGCAGTTCCAGGTTTTCAGCTCGTACTACGCGCTCCAAACGGCGGCGCGGCGGGTAATTACTGCGGACGATCTGCTCGAGAGCGCGCAGTCGTCCGAGGACGCCGCGCTCGGCCGCTACCGCGCGGGTGTTGGTCTG